>ERZ779877.26-NODE-26-length-173397-cov-27.643324_pt1 | contig 173397 bp, 194 predicted proteins | sample MGYA00511556_ERZ779877 | MGnify/ENA primary metagenome ERZ779877 (study PRJEB29588, sample SAMEA2159338) | human gut metagenome | biome: human gut; feature: human-associated habitat; material: faeces | place: Denmark | collected 2008/2010 ... | reverse complement strand
CGTACATCATAATCGGCACAAGACAAATACCACCTATCTCTTCAGGTAGGTGCCCTCACTAAAAAACCAGAACTTGACATTCTTGGACATCGGGAGGCCACGCCACTAATAACGTACATCATAATCGGCACAAGACAAATACCACCTATCTCTTCAGGTAGGTGCCCTCACTAAAAAACCAGAACTTGACATTCTTGGACATCGGGAGGCCACGCCACTAATAACGAAAGGTTTATATACAGCAAAAATACATGAATGAAACTATAACTGAAACACATAAAACCTTATCGAATCCGCCACCTTCGACAAATGGTAAAACTTCGATTTTTGAGAAGAGACGAATCTTGGCATCTCTAGATAAAACGCATCGCGATTTTAATACCTATATGCGTAATCTGCAGAAGGTATTGGAGGTGTTTGAGTATCCTTCGTTAAGGCCTAATCAAGTTGAACCTGTAATCCATTTGTTAAAAGGTCAAGATTTGCTGCTTGTATCTAGTACATCTTCTGGCAAATCTTTTTGCTATATTGCCCCATCCTTAGCGATGGGGTATAAAACCATAGTGTTTTTTCCTTTGGTAGCGTTAATTCAAGACCAATGGAAAGAGTTGATGCAGAGAGGAGTGCGTGTAGGCGTAGTATCTTCGGGAGTATCATTAACAGAAGCGAATAAAGCCATGGCCGAATGGGAGCAGGGTGCTTTGGACTTTTTGTTTGTGGCTCCGGAAAGATTGCAAAATAAAAAATTTTTAGAGCTAATGGATAGAGTCCCCCCTGATTTTGTTGTGGTGGATGAAATTCATTGCGCCTATGAGCAGGCTACCTCGTTTCGATCTTCGTATAAAAAGATAGCGCCATTTGTGGAGCGGGTTTGTCCAAAACTTTTTCTTGGCCAGACAGCTACGATGTCGGATGATGTGGAAAAGGCTGTTAGAGAAATTTATAATCTAAAGGACACGCCTAAGTTAGTTAAGTCTTATCCAAGACCGAATTTGCATTTTCGTTCAATAAAAATTGAATCGGACAAGGCTGATGATTGGGTATTTCGGGAACTTAATAAAGCCCCATTGGTTCCTAGTATCGTTTATTGTTCTACAGTTAATATGGTATCCGATCTTTACAGGATTTATGGTCCTGCAATTGTTGGGGGTTCCATGATGTACACAGGACAAATGTCTCCATCCCAACGTAAAGCCAATCAAACGAATTTTCTTAACGGTAATATTCGTGTGGCTTTTGCTACCAATGCTTTTGGAATGGGTATTAACAAACCTGATATTGGCAGAATTATTTTACGCTCGTTTCCAGGAAGCTTGGAGGAATTAATTCAGGAGTTCGGCAGAGGAGGTCGCAACGGTTGTGACTGCGATTGTGTCCTGTTGGCGGATTATCGTACATTAAATACACAAAACTTCTTTATCGATACAGCATTTCCTGACATTCGTTATTACTATAAATTTTTTGACGCTTTAAAACAATTTCAGAATCCCAGTACGCATATGGTTACTGCTACATTAAAAGAGTTGGCAGACAAGATTGGTATTCATCCTATGTGTATTGGGGGCATTAGTGAAGCGTTGAAAGGGTTTAAGATAATTGATCGCGCTGAACCTACTACAGAGACTCAAATTAGATTTCTTGACTGTCCTGATGATACGTCTTCGGGTGTAGGTAAAAAATTTGCATTGTATAAAGAGAAAATTGATTTAATAGGTATTGATAATACTGATCTTTCTTGCTTTGAAGTTGATTTAGAATATCTTGCAGAAGAAGTTGGTGCATCTAATGTAAATACGATTAAAACTAATTTAACTAAATTTCAAAATTTAGGCTGGATAGATGTAAAAATGCCTTCTCGTAGTCAACCAATTAAGATTATTGGAGATATGTCATTATTTAGTGAAGAAAAAATTAAGCAAGAGCGTGAAAAAAAGAAATTAAAGCTTGAAGAGGTAAAAAATTTTGTTGATATTCCTGATCCATATAAGGCAGAGTATCTAGATAAATACTTTGAAACACATAGCTAAAAAATGGAAAATATCGAACAAGATAAACTTTTGGGAGCCTTAAATAAGGCTTCTGAAGGTTTACAAAATCTAATTTCAAGTGTTAAGACGCAAGACGAAGCGGTTAAGTTATTTGGCGCTGAGAACGTTCAAGAAGGCTCATATCAGTGCAAAGTTTGTGGAAAATTGGTAAGTTATTCAAAATTAATTATTTTTGATACTCCAGTAGTCAAAGGAGTTACAGCTTATATTTGTCCTGATTGTTGGAAACTTGTAAATGAAAATAAATTATGGAAGTTAGTTTGTGTAGGGTGTAAAGAATTTAAACAGGCCATGGAGCCTGGAATTAACCCTAAGAACGGTTTTGAATTTAAACCTGGAAAATGTTATCATTTGTTGCAATGTCCATCTTGTCACCCTGAACATTTTGACTTGACCAATAAAAAGCAAGGTGAGGTAATTGCACTGCCTTTAATTGAAGAGATATTATACGATCAAAAGCTAAAAGAAAGATTTGCTAAACCCTTTAATCCCGAAAAATAATAATGAAAAAAGAAACTAAAGAATCTAAAAAAGACACAACACTTCGCGACATATATAAAATGTACAACAGCGATAAGAAAAAGTTCATAGATACAATTATAAATAGCGGAGAACAATGCATTCTTCGTGCAGGAAGTTTGACTGTTCCAGTTTATATGGAAGAGTACACAGAAGAGGAATCTCCAGACGAAAAGTTTTACTTCTTCACAGTTACGCCAGAAGTACTAGAGGAAGATATTGTAGATCTGAAAATTTTTAACGAGTTTATCAGTGATATGTTATTTTCTGTATCGGATTTTAGCGTATCTGTTAATTCTGAAAATTTAATTGAAATTGTTTTGGATCCTAAACATTGGAAAGAGTTGTTAACTGAACTAATTGAGGACGTTAGGGAACGTCAGATATTATATGCGAATGTTTGCGAATTGACACTTAATCCTTTTCGCCAATTTAACTTTAATACGATAGAAGTAGATTAAAACACTGAAGGAGTCTATATGAACGAAATAAATCAAGAATATAATAGTCAAATAGATAAGCGTTTAAGTGGTATAGATACAATGCCTTGTTATACGAATTTTAAAAGCAAGGAGGTAACAATTGTTCGCTTAGGACATCCCATAGGGATAACAGAGATGTTGGAGAATAAGAATGGTTCTGTGTTTGGAGGAGCTGTTTATATTCCAAAGGTACTTCGTCGAATTGGTATTCCCATTGTTGTTAGAACAAATGACAATAGTACCCTGGAAGTCACAGTGCCTGCTACAGATGAACTTTGGGATGCAATTGTAGAAACTCAGTTATTTATGGCTACTAATCCTATGAGGGTTAAGTTTGATGTTAACGGCATTGCTTATGATATTGTTGTGGATAAAATTGTGCACAATATGGATAGTCCTGAATATCGTGGTTATGCCAATATTAAATGGCCAGAAGATCAAGAAGATCCAGATATTCTACGTACTCAACGTGTTTTGTCAAAAGATTTTGGATCTTATAAGACACTGATGGAATATGTGCACAAAGATTCTTCACTTACTGCAGATATCGGAAACGTGAAGGATTCAGCAACAAGAGATCTTGTGATTCTTTCCTTTGATGGTGACAAAAAAGATTTTGCGATTGAGTTCCGTGATTCTTCGGTAAGTGTTTACGATGCTGAAGCTATTAGGGCTAAATTGTCGTCACTCTCTAAAAAGACACCAATCAAAACGATGGATTATATAAAAGATCCTAAAGCTATTGTGTCCGATATTCGTAAGGGAATGTATTATGTGAAAAAGCTTTAAAAGTTTAAAATGCTTTAGTTAATAATTTAAGGGCGCCAATTAAGACGCCCTTAAATTATGTTTGCATTTCAATAGAAAATTTGCCTTAATTTTTTGCAGTTCAATAATTATTATGATTCCTGATGAAGACAAAGATACGTTAAATAAAGAGACATACACTGTTGATGATAGTGATTATGTAAGATCATCTTTGGAAAATAAGGTTCAGGCTGCATTAAAGGAAAGCTTTCCATTGGAATACGGTGGTGTGCGTTTAGAAGTAAAGAATATAAATATTCCAAAGCTTAAGAGATACACCTTAGGCGAACAGAAAAAGGCTTTACTGCAAAATAAATATTTAGCAAATAGTGTTAGAGGAGATTTGTATCTTTATGATGCAAAAACTGGCGAACTCTTAGATGTAGCTCCAGAAAGAACTTTAATGAGAGTTCCGTATTATACTGAACGTGGCACATTTATTCATAATGGTAACGAGTACAACACTTTAAGACAAATGAGGCTGCGTCCTGGAGTGTATTCTCGGAGAAAATCAAATGGCGAATTAGAATCACAGTTTAATGTGGAGAGAGGTACAGGCAACGGATTCAGGGTATCTTTAGACCCGTCATCTGGCATTTATAAATTAAATGTTGGACAATCCAGTTCAAATCTTTACTCAATACTACATGACCTTGGTATACCCGATGAAGAACTAGAATCAGCCTGGGGTCCGGATATTTTAGCACGTAATAAACGTAGATATGATCCAAGAGCTTTATCCAAAGTTCATAGTAAATTGGTACCGAAACGTATTTCAAAAGCGACAAACAGGGATGAAATGATTGCTGAATTAAAAGAGGCATTTGATAATCAGCAAATTGATGAAGAAATTAAATTAAGAAATTTAGGTTAGCTTATATGTCATTAACTATTAGTAATTTTAAAAAATTTTCAGCGTATCCAACAGCTATCGGTAATCAAGCTATTGATCAAAAAACTCAGGCGAATATTTGGGCTCAAGATCCTAATAATGCCAATATTGTTAGGGAATTTAAACGCTACACAGATGAATTAGCTAAAGAAAATTATATAGCTGATCGTATGGCGAATGCTGAATATGTTAAGTTAAAGGATAACGATAGTTTGTTACCGAGAATTGGTAAAAATGTTGGCAACTTAGCTATACAGACAGTTGGTTCTTTAGGAAATGCGGTAAATTCTGCAAAATCTGCTATAAGAAATGTATTAGGCATTGGGTCGTATTCTAAGGTAATGCAAATGCTGAAGGATCATCCGGAATTGCGTTATTTTTCTTCAGGTCTAGACGCATATAATTATAAGGGATATTCACCAAGTTCTGAATATGCAGCGCAAGAGGCTGAAAACCGCGCTAAAGAATTGCAAAGAGATACTTATTGGGAAGGCGCAAAAGGACTTGGTACAGGACTAGGCCTTGCGTTGACAGGAGGATCGGGAGCAATAATTCCGCGAGTTGCAAATTCTTTTGGGTCTCGTGCTTTAAAACTTTTAGGTAATAATTTAATTGGCAAAGGTTTATCAAAAGCTATAAATTTTGGGGGAGAAACAATTAATGATGTAGGTCGTTATTTGGTTAATCCTGTGGCTCCACTTACAGATATATTTCGAAGCTTTTCGCCTTGGTCAGGAATGAGCAAACTTAATCGGTTTTTGTATCCTGTTTTTTCGGCTCCGTGGCTACCGATGGGTAACAATACATCGAAGGGATACGAAAATAATCCCGACTTTCAAAAGTTTGTAAATGAAAATTACTATAATGTTCCAAACAACATGGATTCTCAGGATTTAAGGATGCTTTTTGACTTATGGAAATCAGCCAGATAACCAAAAAATTTAAATTTAAAAAAGCATCTACTTCGCCATTTCCGAAAATTCAAGTGGCGGAAATGGACAAAAATACCCCAAGAGCTTCAGTAGGATTGGATTCGGTTATCAAAGCTACAAAAAAACTTTTAGCGATAAATCGCGGAGATACGGATTCTGACGAAAGAGATTCTTTAAGATTTAAAAAGATTTTAGGGCCTGATGATTTAATTGCTGAACGGGTCAGGTTGGATGCTGGAAAGTTGCGCAATGCTTTAATGTTTAAGTTAAGCAAGAATCGCAGTTTAAAATTCTTCCCGTCCGGAGCTTTTGATTCTTATGCCACTGGGCATATTATAGGTAATCCTTTGTCTTTGCCATCAGAAGAAATTAATCCGGTTTATAATCTTGATCAACAATCACGAGTGACGGTTTTTGGTCCCGGTGGAGTTTCATCAGCCGATTTAGTATCTGAAGAGGCGCAAAATGTGCACCCAAGTCAGTTTGGAGTGATTGATGCCGTGGTGGGCCCTGAATGTTTGGTGTTTAATCCAAGATATGAGATTTTAACTGAGACTGGATTTAAATCTATAAAGGATATAACTTTAAAAGATAAAATTGGTTATTGGAAGCATGACGATAGAATCATAGGTTTTACAGAACCGGATAAGATCATATTGCAAGAATACGAAGGGAATATTGTTGGCATTGACAATGGAGTAATTTTTCAGGAAACAACACCTGATCACCGTGTTTTAATAACGAATCCGGATTTGGCAAAGGATTTGCAATATGAGATTGTTGAAGCAAAAGATCTCATAGAAAATCCTTTAAAAGATATTTATTTATTTTCTGTACAGCAGGATTTATGTAAGCAATCTTTAAAAATTGTGCCTGACAATTGTTATGTAAAACATTTTCATGGTCAAATTTGGTGCTTGAAAATTTCCGGTGGTATGTTTGTTATACGTTATGGTTCAGAGGGAATACCTTATTGGACTGGTAACTCAGAGAAAATAGGAGTTGACGTTAGGCTAGCTTCTATGACAAGAATTGGTAAAAACGGAAAATTATATACTTTATTAAGGGATCGAAAAACCGGTAAAAAGGTTTGGATGACACCTGATGAAATAGAGGACAATATTGTAAGTTTTCCGGTTTAATTTAAGAATAATATTAAAATACAAAAATGACACAAAAAGAAATTATAGAAAAAGTTATAGACTCTTTAAGAAATGTTTTAAATTCGGAAGAGGTTATTGAGGTTGCAAAAGCTTTCACAAGGGATGCCTATAGAGAAGCCAGAAAGGTTGATTCTTCGTCATTTCCTTCTGATAAAATCATAGCAAAAGTCTTTGGCAGCTTTAAAGAATTTAAATTCCAACTTTTAGCTACCCTGCAAGGGAGACGTACAGCGGATACTTCCGATTCTGATACCAAACATAGTACAGATAATTCGGAATATATAGTAGAAGCTGACGGGGTTTTATATAATCCAAATACTGAAGATTATGTATTTGATTTCACCAATGTTGCAAATATAGCTAATGTCATAACGCTTAAAAAGACACAACTGTTTGCAATTTTACAGGATTATTCCAATTTTGATAACAATCCTCTCACGGTTTCGGAAATTGCTTTAAAACATAAGATTCCTACATTCATATTAGAGAAGATTTTACACAAGCTCAGATTTAGGCATAATTCCTTGCCTGTTACATCGTCTTATCTGACTGAAGTAAATGATGATGAAAAAATTGTTGAAGATTTGGCAGCAATTCGCAAATTTCGTGTAGCTGAAAAATATAATCATCTTCAGTGGAAAGAGATACAGTTAAACGCGAATAAATGGATTCAGTTTGAACAATGTATCTATAATCCTATAAAGGATGTGCTTTCGACGTTTAAACTTCCCAGAGTTACTCAGGATTGTTTGCCTAAATCAATAAATATAGGGAAAAATTCTTGTAAATTTGCAAAGGATAAAGCGTTTGTTGTTACTTTATCTGATCTTCATTTCGGAGTATTTACGGATAAGAATAATGTATTTTATTCTGATAAGGATTGGACTATAGAAAGTACGAAACGTGCCGTCGATAATTATGTTAAACAAATTGTCGATGAACTTTCAAATATGCGCGTTATACCGAAGGAATGTATTATTATTTCCCTTGGGGATATTTTACATTCAATTACAGGATTTACAGACAAAGGCACTCAATTAATTGTAAATCCTAAAGGAGTTACACAATTTAAATATGCCTTGGAATCAATTTCTTATTTCCTACAGCAACTTGCGGCAATTTGGAAGGGTATTTCACGGATAAAAGTTAAAGCTGTGAGCGGGAATCATGATTCATTTGGAGATTGGGTATTGTTTACTTGTCTTGAACAAATGTTTAAGGATGTTATGGATTTTGAAATCGGCTCATCTCGCTGGTTGATTTTCCAATATGGAGCGAATGCTTGTGTATTGGAACATGGTGCTGCTGCGAAATATCATAGTAAGGTGCCAAGTGATGATAAATCCAAAGAAAATTATGTACAAAAATTACTCTTAGAAAAGGTAGCACAATTTAAATCTCCAGTTTTAAATCGCTATTTCTTTATGGGAGACAGGCACCATTATAATCAAAAAGAGATGTCGTCTTTTGAATTTATCCAATTACCTACTCTAGTGCCATCGGATGATTATGCGGATAATTTAAATTTAAATAGCCGCGCTCGCCAGATTTGTTTTGTAATGGATGCACAAAAAGGTATTATTAAAACAATAAACTTTTTTATTGACGTTTAAGAAATAATTTTGCTTAATTATTCTATAATAATTCTATGGATAAGAAATTTCAAAAGATGCAGCAACAAATAAAGCAAGCTTATGTGCTTGGATTTAAAAATCAGTGCAAGATTCTCGGCGCTTCAAAAGAACAAGTGCCTGAGTTAACAAAAATTGCATCGGCACATTTTGACGATGTTGGCAATCGTTATACTCAAAAGGTTGCTAGCTGCAAGGATGCTATTAGAGAAGCCCTAGCTTCTTTAAAGTAGTTTTTGCTTTTGTTGCATAGGTTCTTTTTAAGCACACACTGCTTGAAATGTCTTGCAGTGTGTGCATTTTTGTGTTCCTATCTTGGACATGTTGGTAGATTTAAAGAAGTTAGATGAAGCTTTAAAATTTGTTGCACGTGCTAATAATTTAACCTTAAAAGGGTTTCTAACAGGTAAAGGTCTTCAGCGCGGTATTATTTATTATCTCAAAAAGGTATGTGATACTCCATCTTTGTATACCTTAGAGAAAGTTTTTAATGCTGCAGGATTAAATCCTACAAGTTTTATATTTACACCTTCTTCCAAAACCGTGCCGTTTAACCCTGTGTCTGATCTGTTATGTCCGGAAAAAATAGTCACCCGAGATAATTTAAAGTTATTTTTTAAATCATTGATTTACAATTATGGTGATTATTTAATGAGTTTAAGTTTTATCCATAAATTTTTATCTAATGAATTTCCGGATATTCGTATGGATTTGCTTATTTATGGGGATAAAAAACATGCGTGTTTAACTATAAATTTATCTGACGACAAAATTTTATACATTTATTTTAGATTGTGGCATAATAAAATTTATAGCTGCTTAGCAGACAGCACAATTCCTGCAGAGAACTTAAACAAGGTTGCGTATGATTCCTTGACAGCTACAATTATTTTAAAATATTTAAGAATAGTAGACTTAAATACAACTTTGATTAAAACAACCTAAAAACCATGAGTAATATAAAGGAGCCAAAATCTTCAGTAGACATGTTTGCTAATATTTCTAAAAGCATTCAACCTGTAGATGTAAAAAGCAGAGTAACTATTAAAAACTTTCCTGTTGTGTCAAACACTTCATTGGAAGATAAAGTCAATGTTAACCCAGTCCCTGTTGATACAGCAATTGAAGAAATAAAAAAATCTGAAGCATTTAAAAAGGAATTGCCTGCAGAGGATGCAACAATTGTAGAAAGGTTAAATGCCATTCATAGGGATATCTTTGAAGTAAAAAATTTATTAACAAAAGTCTCTTTAACTCCTGAAGTTAATAATTATCCAGCCATAACTTCCACAGAACCTTTAGATAAATCAGAGGGCATTTTTGTTATTCCGAATGTTATAAATTATAACTTTAAGTTTATTAAGTTTCAACAGGATGGCAATCTATGCAGTTTAATTGTTGATCCAAAAGATTTTACTTTAGAGGTAAATCCTGGAACAGAGGCAGTAATTAAACTACCTCAGAAGGGTGAACCCGATATTTATATGGAATTTAATTTACGGGTTTTGTCTTCAAAAATTTTAGTCGATTTAGGTAATGTAGAATATAATATATTTCTTTTCTATATTCCACAGCATGCAACAAAAGCTTGACGTAGTTATACTTTTGAGCAAAATTGTACTTAATATGATAAAAAAAGGCGTAGTAGTCAAAGATGAATCTTATCAGCAAGAGGTATCAGAAGAAGAACTTTTAAAAGACAAGAAAGAGAATATTTCTGATAATTGTCCAGATTTTGCGAGTATTATAGCTGAATTGCCTCTTTCCAAGCCTGAAAATCAAGATGTCCGATAGGCCCATTATATCCGATTTTTTCTCTCCCTATGCTTCAAAGTTTAGGGATCCTGTTTTCATGCCTTCATCGGCATGGTTTCCGAGAACTCTAAGCGAAGGGTTTGAACTATGTCAGTGGCTGTATGCCAATGTTCCGATTTTTCGTCAAGTAGTTCGTAGACTTACATCGTTTTTTATATCGGATTTTGAATTTAAGAATTGCGATGAAGCTACGCAAAAATCTTTAAGAGCATTTTTTAACGATATTCTCGATATAAAGCAGGTTATGCAGAATATTGGGGATGAATGGGGGTGTTATGGGAATGCCTTTATAAGGTTATACGTACCATTTCGTCGAATTTTAATTGATCCCCGTCCGCAATTTAGCGGCAAATTTTATACTTTTACAGATTTTCGTGATAATATTAGTTTAGTTAAATATAATTCAAAAGATTTAACTTTTACAGTTCCCGATCCTCAAAATAATTTTCAAGGTACAATTACTTGCCAGTTTATAGATAAGATCGATAAGCGTAAAGAAAACTTTCGCTTAATGCTTATTGACCCTCGTTATATTAGGATCATTCACAGTAGAATTAACGGGGAAAATACTTATATTTGGAAGTTTGATCAAGACATAAGAGAGCAAGTGGAACGAGGAGTACTTGACGTAATTAATACGATTCCGCGTTCTATGCTGGAAGCTTTGAATAAAAATCAGGATTTTAAATTTAATAAAGGTGAATTATTTCATTTTAGAGGTCCTGTAATTTCTGGGTTGTCACGTGATGGCTGGGGTATTTCAGAGTTCTTGTTAAACTTTCGTGTAATCTATAAATTGCTACTTTATTCAAAGGCTGACGAAATGTTGGCTTTGGATTACGTAACACCGCTTCGAGTTATATCTTTGGATCCACATGCATTACAAGGAGGTAATGACAGTATTGCTCAATCTTTTGACGCAGTAATGTTCAGGGATCAAATGACTCGTATGGTTGCCAATTATAGGGCTGATCCAACAACTTGGCAAGTAGCGCCTTTTGCATTGAGCTATCAAGAGCTGGGAGGCACGGGCAAACAGTATATTAGTAAAGACATAATAAATGCGGAAAAAGAAGAATTGCTTAATGGTGCAGGCTTTCCGTCGCGTTTGTATGATTTGTCTTTAGACTTGCAGGTTTTACCTACATCTTTAAAGGTGTTACAAAATAACTTTTGGTATATTTATAACCAATTTAATAAATTGGGCAAATGGGTCTTAAAAAAGACGCAAAAGATATTTAATGAAAAGCCTGTCGAAGTTGAGTTGCCACAACCGAGGATTATTGATGACATTGAAACACAAGCTGCCAAGATGAATCTCGGTATGCAAGGGTTGCTTCCGTATAAAACCTTTATGGAATCGTTGGGTATTACCGATCCAATCAGTTCCATCACTCAAAGACAGCGTGAAGACGCCCAGATACAAGTTGAGCAACAGAAAGTTCAAGAAGAAATTCAAAAGGAGCAAGAAGCACGCCAGAATCTTGAAGCTGAACTTCAAGATAACTCTATGGCTACAGGTGGCGCTGCTCCAAGCACTTCCGTGCTGACAATGGAACAAAGGGCCATGGGTATAGCACAACAGCTGTTAGCGATGCCAGTAGGACAATCGAGACAGCAACTACAACAGCTTGAACAATCTGACTTTACCTTGTATTCATTGGTGAGGTCTTATATGAATAAAGAACGGGATCAAATGAGGAATCAGGGCTACGCCGCAATGAAAGCACAGAATGGATATAACGTAAATGGCTAATTCAAGTACACAAGCAGCATTTGATATTTTTTCTTCTTTATTCAAAGACCTTAGCTTAGGTAAAACTACAAAGCTGAGGGCTGACACTGCAGATAATGTTAAAGTAAAAGATGGGGATACAGATGTAGAATTTGGGGTGAATGACAATTCTCGCCAAATTAATAGTCTGCCAAAAGTTAGTGATTTTAAGTTAAAATTCGATTTAGGTAATCGCTTTCCACAAAATACCATTAACTCAGGTTCAAGCATTCAATTTCCGCCGAATTTTTACACATATGAATACTCTAATGTCAGCACTGGCACAGGTGCAGGGCAAGAAATATTTCCACGTTCTATGGTCAAATCTTCTGCTGTTGATTGGAAAAATGTACCAGAATTAAAGCCTGGACAGAAATATGTCTATTCACCTTCCAAACAAGAAGCTTTTATAAATTCATTTCTTGATTTTACTAAGCCTATAAATCCTTTACACATTACAGGACAATCTGCTAAAAAAGGTGTAATTCCTGGAGCAGTAGGAGGAGCTTTAAGTTTTGGTGCTTTAGGGGCTTTAATGAATGCAGGATATCATGGAATAAAAAATCTTTGGACGCCTTTGGAATATCAAGATCCCGAAGATACTTTATCACGTTCGTTACTAAGAGGTGCCTTGGCCGCAGGTGGTGTTGGTGCAGTTTTAGGGTCTTTATTGGGTTCAAGTCAATATCAAAGGAGTTAGCTAATGGGAGGTTTGGATCAAAGATTATTGCAAGATTACACACTGCCATATAACCAACGAATGGCTTTAATTGGTTATATTCAAACTTTACCTTATTCTGTACAATCCCAATTAAGTTCCGCAACTTCAACAGCAATGGGTGCCGGTTTAGGTGCAGTGGTAGCCAAATTGTTGTTTAACATGGGATTAAAAGGTTCGATTATTATGTCTATATTAGGCGGACTTATGGGAAGAACAATAGGCATAAATAATTCTTTGACACCCCCTGCATTTAATCCTTTACAAAATTCTGGATTTAGAGATACTTTTGGAAGGCTGCTTTAAAATATTTATAGAAATGTCCGATAATACTTTTAAAAAATTTGGTACTACTTTGGAATTATTTTCTTACGGAGTAACTCCGAAAAATATTTCTTCTGAAGTAATTGAACAATATAATAATGCAGATAAAGCTGCTGAGCCTGATTTGGTAGATCATGTATATACCAAACTCGCTGCTTCGTTTGCGGATCTACTTAGGGTTACAGATAATTATGAGTATGCTCCGGAAATTTTGGTGCTTACTAAGGTTGCATCTGCAAATAGTGACCAATGGAATAGTTATTATCATAATGTAGTAAAAACTTGCATTAATGCTTCTATTGATTCCGTTAGTGGTATGCACAAACATGCAAATAATCCTGCTCTTGGAGCTGCAGCAAAAGCATTACCTGGCGTTCTGGGAGGTTTGCCGGGTCTGACATTAGCAGCAATTCCAATTATCGGAGCATTATTATCCGGATCCGCGTACTTTGCAGAAAAAAGTGTCAATGAAGACTCTGCAGATGTAGAAAAACAAAAAGCCAAGAATATAGCCTATAGGACTTTAGCTGCAGACGTTGTTCGTAGATTACGGGATGAAGGACTGTCCATAGGTCCTGAAGATGAATATGAGTCTTAATGGCATATCTAAAGAAGATCTATCCAAACTTGAAGATTTAGAGTCTCCAGGTGAAGGGATAGGAGAACTTGCCCAAGTATCTAATGCTTTAGCTGCTTCAGATGTGATACTAGATGCTTCACAGACTGTATCTGATGAGGGTTTATCTAGTCAGGCAAAATCTGTAGAATTAATTGATTATACAAAAGATTTAATTAATAATGATGAGAACAATATATCTGCAAAAGCTACTTCAGATACTGTGCCAGTTTATCCTGAATGGAATAAAATGCCGGTAATTAAAAACCAACTGGAACAGTATCCAAATTTATGTGAGAGAGTTAAAACTTGTGTATCAGTTTTAGACTTTAAAAATTCGGAAGATGTAGAACAATATCAATCACTTTTAAACCAAGCACAAGGAGAATCTGCTTGCATAAAGCTACGCAATAGTATCATAAAATTTTCTGAACAAACTGGTAATTTTATTGCTTTAGTAATCTTTGACACATTTAAATTTAAAAGGCCTTTATAAACATGAATATCTCAGATTATAATATTTTGTCCACAATCCTTACGGCTGCAGCTGCAGGCGGAGGAGCTAGTCTTTTACTTAATACAATATCGGAATTACGTGATCTGCAACGAAAACGGGATTTAGAAAAACGTATAACAAAGCGAGTCACAGGAACAACAGCAGATACTACAGGAGAAGATTTAAAAAATCTTTTAGTCAAAGATGCTTTAGAGGAAGATAATGTCAAACACGCTGCGGAAGAAGATCGCCATGGAGATGCCTATACTGTAATGGCAAATGTGTTGGGAAGTATTCTTGCATTAGGAGCTTCTTATTATGGTGCAAATAAGCTTTATAATTCCGTAAAAAAGAGACTATTACAGGATGAAGGGGCTGATATTACAAAAGATTATTATGACCAGTTATTTCTTTTGAAGAAGTTACAAGATCAAAATATTGTAACTGGACGTACGAGAAAATACGGATCTTTTGCAGGCGCTTTAGGAGGTTTGGGTGGTATTTTACTCTTAGGGGGGTTGGCTTCGGCAATTATGACCCGCCAAATTTTAAAGGATAAATATCCATTATTAAATACTTCTAACGCATACGATGAGGCTTTAAAAATTGTCCCACAGCCTGCATTAGAATTTGCAGATGATCGTAAGTTAAGGGAACAGAATGAACTTGATAAGAAAGAACTTTTACGAAATTTGGTTGAAGAAACTTCGGAAGACAATGAGGAAGCTTCTTTAAAGCTAGCTTCTACTGTTAAAGATTTACTAGCTGATGAAGTAAATGAGAATATTCTAAAATTAGCTTACTACTCAGAAAATGAATGTGCAGATAACCTTGGCATACAGAATATTGTACATAGTGTAGCTAACGGACATAGAAATTTACTAAAACAAGCTAATACTATCGAAGAACTTTTTGAGATTGCAGACAAATGTGCTTTGACCAAGTTTGCTTCTGCAGAACCTCTGAAAATTCAGTTGGCTTTTACAGCAATCGCTAAAGATCCAATGCTGAAGGAAACAGTTATCCCTGCAGCAGGTATACAGGTGTTACATGCATATCCACTGCAAAATAAATTAGCTTCTTTAATATCTGAGGAGGTGGATAATGATTTTGCAAGATCTGATATGTCTGTTATTTGTGCTGTTAATAATTTGTTAAGCAGGGCGCACGCTTTTGCACCATTCCGCAAAGAAGCAGCTGAAAAGTTAAAGCAGGAAGACAAACTTGATAAAATTTTTGATTATCCTTTTGATAACGGCTTGACAACCTTTACTCAAATCTGCAGATTTTTGGATAATTAATCTGCAGGGTGATGAGAAAAAAGGAAAAGCTAATTTTTGAAGGGATCAAGTTTGATTCTGAAGAAGAAATTCAGTTTTACATTTTTCTACGTGATGCAAAAAGACTTGGGTTAATTGTAGATTTTCAATATCAACCCGAGTCTTTCTTGTTAGTTCCTAAAGCTACAGAGGATATAATAGTTAATTTAAAGTCAGGTAAACAAAAAGTTAAAACAAAAGTTGTTTATCGAGAGCATAGTTATACTGCGGATTTTTGGGTTAAAGTAAACCCTGAAAAGTTTTATAATTCAGTAATTCTTAATAGTTCAAAAATACGATTGATAGATGATGAATTTTATGTCGATGTAAAAGGTGATTATAATCGTCATGGTGGAGATAGAATTTTTCCAATTCATCAAAAGTTAGTTTTTTGGAAGTATCATAAACATGTAAATAAGATTGTACCTGACGAGTTTTTTCAGTCTATAGGGTTTATTCCTGAAGAATTACGTTGGATAAAAAGAAGAAAAGTAAAAACTTTAAGACCTAAATATTTAAATTTAAGGTCTTTAGAAACAATTTTTGAAAATAACCAAACACAAACCAACATAGGATTTTTGCCTACTGTTGAAACTTTTACCGCATAATGTCAGAAAAAATTGTTGTTAAAAAACAGATTTTAAAAGATTTTAAACCTACTTTTAAATCCAATGGTAGGGTAATGGTTTTAAAAGATAAAGTTACTGAAAGTGGAGATATAATAACAGATTTATTTAATTCTTTTGGCAATCTTTCAATTAAAAACGATACTCCTGTAACAGGTGTTGTAGTATATATCCCAGATAATGTAAACAAACAAAGTTTAGGTATTGAAGTAGGAGACAGAATTTTATCTGTTCATAATAAAGTTATTTATATTTCTGACCAAGAACAGGAGTTGTTTTTGGTGTTAGAAGATGATATCTTAGCAAAGATTCCTATTGATTTAGAGTTGGATTTTGTAAATATGAAGAAGATGGATGTAGGATCTGATGATGATTACTACGGATTTAATCAAAAGAAACATAGAGATCAATTTGAAGACTAAACCACATATGACAAAAGTATCAGCAAAGGAAGAACAGAAAAATTATTATAAGAATGTAATGTTGCCAATTTTAAACGGTTATTGGCAAACCGTTAAAGGATTGGCGTATTATGATTATCCCCCTGCAATTACGGCGGAAAATATCGGAGCTTTATATTTCCCAAGATTGTTTTTAAAAGATAGGGATAGCGATTTGGGAAAGGTGTTTATTTCCGTGTTGAAAAAAGACGGAGATAGAATCCCTGATACTCCTTTGCATAGTTATCCGATTGTGCAAATAAAAGAATTTGTTAAGTTTTTAGCTAAAAAATCAGCTTAAAATTTAAAACTTGCGGATACAGAAGATTTAATGTTATATTTTTAGACAAGTAAAATTATGTCCCAAAATTTTGTTAAAGATACAGCAAAAGATCTTTTGTATTCCGCATTGTTAAAGTGCGGTTATAAAAAGTATGCAGACTCAAAAAGCCCTTCAATTAAATCTCAAGGGTTAAGAATTGATCGTTTTAATTCCATGTTGGCAGAGTGGAAACAAAAACGGGCGGATGAAGTAGCAAAAGCAGAGCAGGCTGCACTTGAGGAGCAAAAAGCTAAAATGGAAAATAGTACTCCACCTCCACAAGATCAAGCTCCTCAAACACCTGCAGATCAATGGAAACAAAACGTATCAAATTTTGCCAATACGTCACAAAACCTAGGCACCAATACGAATCCAGCTCCGGCTAATTCCCCTCAAGATGCAGGTTTACCTACACCTCCGAGTACACAGTTGCCGCCTAAAACGTCGCCAAATATGAAAGTTGCTAGCCAAAATGTAACCTTTAAGTGGAAAGTTAATTAAAATATGAATTTTGCAGTATTATCAAAGATTTTTCGTAAGGTACCATCTTTGTTAGGGTTAGGTTTAGGTGGTTACGCGGGTCACAATATGGCTCAATGGGAAAATGCGCATTTATATTCTAATGATACCACTAAATCCTTGGCTGATTTAACCGGTACAGGAGTTGGCGCGTTAGGTACGGCTGCATTGTTTAGCCCCGCCCATCGCGCTACTGGTTTAAAGCTTTTGGGAAGTTTAATGGGTCCTAAACAGCTTGGCTTATACGGAATTGATAAATTTACCCAAGGTATTAATGCGGTAGAGGACTACACGGATATTCAGAATGAATTGGCGAATAAAAATGTAGAAATTACAAAAAATCAGTTAGAGACCGCCAAACAAAATAAAGAAATTGCAGATATATCCAATGAGACATCTAAAAAATGGCTCGATTTAGTTAATAAAGGTTTGCCTTATGCTGGAGGCTTGGCGGCTTTAATGGCATTATTATATGCTTATAATTCTTTTAAAACGGATAAGCGCAAAAATAATGTAGCCTTACAAATTCCTGAAGAAAAACTTTCACCACAGTTTTACAGTAGATTAGGTAGAGAAATTTTATTTAAAGATCGTGATGAAAACGGCAGAATATTAAGAAAAAAATATATTAAAGATCAAGATGATGATAATTATGTTTTGCCTGATTCTCAAGAGTCTGCAAAACTTGCTTCAATATCAAGATCAAAATATTCTACGTTTTTGGATGATGTAAGAAGTGTTGTTGATTCTGTCAACCATGAAGCAGGCAACAAACGAGTTCCTGAAGCGAAAGTGGAAACCATAGGTAGGGTTTTGTCTGAGCATCCGTCTAACAAGACTTGGGATGCTACTGCAGGTAAGTGGTTAACAAAATATGGACCAAAACTTTTAGAACACTTTGGGTTCATTACACCGTCTGAAAAAATCAAGCAACTTGTTAGGTTTACCGATCCACATGGCCGTTCTCGTATGGCCCCGTCCTTATCAGCAGACTCGAGGTATTCAGATCCTAATGCCATATTACGCTTAGCGGATTATGCGCAAAATAGATTGAGTTACCCAGGTTTGCCTCATTTCACGCATAACTGGGTATAAAAACTCAAAAAATTCTCTTGACGTAAGCGCAGATTTTTTAGAATCTGCGCTTAACTTTTTTAAGACTATGGTTAAAGAACTTGAACTAAAAGCTCCGAAAGGAAAAATTATTGTTAGGCAGCTGCAAGCTGCGGAGATGGAACGTGAAGGGATTATTATCCCAGCAGGTAAAACTTTTTATAATAAAGAGGCTTTAGTGATTTCCATAGGAGATATGGATAATGGTGAATTTAAAGATATAAATTGTAATAATAAAAAACGTAAAAATATTCTAAAAGTTGGAGATCATGTCTTGTTAAGTTTCATGCCTGTGGACAGATATGAAGCTTTAGGTCCTGATAATAAGAGATATTTTTATGCTACTATTAATCCCTGCCAAGTCCTTTTAATAGGACAAAACTTTGCTTAAAAATTTAAATTAAATAACGGAATAAAAAATATGGAAAACAATGACGAAATAAAAAATATGGAAAACCATGCAACTGGTTCTGCTCACAAAGAAGATCCAGTTTGTACAGAACGTATGCCTTCTCTCTCTCGAAAGTGTCTTCATACAGGGAGAGTAATAATTTTAAGTGATAAAACTCGTATTACCGATCCTTGCTATGCTAAAGACGTTACCTGCACCTCAGTTATTCCTACGCTTCCTGGAAAGTACTTTATACGAAAAATATATGTATCTGATATTGTTGATCCTAATGTTGATGCGTTACTAAGTGTTGCATTTGTATGTCATCAATCGGTAATTGAGGAATTGATTCATTCTAATTTTAGGACAAAATTTCGTGTAAAATGTCTACAGGATATGGATATAGGAGTGGATAGCGGGGAATGTGGGCTTTATTGTGATTATAAATACCCGCTGCGAGGTGGTTTAGAAATGGGAAAATCCATATATAATGAAAAAGAATCTAGATATCCTGATGGAGATTGGGGTATAACATTTAATCATTTTGGAGGGGATATATCTCCTCATATATTTGGTCATAAAAATGAAGATGGGTTGTATGATATTATTTATTTAGAATTTGGGCCTTATGTAAGTTCAGGTAAAGAGCTTGAAATAAATAATTTAATAGAAATAACTGAGTAGCTTTAATATATCGTGGAACAGCAAACAATCAAAAAGAGAGGGCGTCCTGCTGGCTATAGAAAGCAAGCAGACGGTACTTGGGTTAGGGTTATAACGCCTGAACCCAAACAATCACAATCATCTAAACCAAAGCCCGTGCAGCCGGAACATGCGTCTACACCTAAAAAACGAGGTCGTCCCGCAGGTTATAGAAAAATGCCTGATGGTACTTGGGTAAAGCAAGCACCCGAAATGATGCATACAAAAACGAATGTGTCTGTTAATAAACGTGGTAAAAAGTCTAAGCTGAAAAATTCGGATGCAGACTTATTGATAGAATCAGATTCAGCTATATCCCCTACAGCTGCAGATTTAAAATCTTCAAAAGATCATTCTTCAAATGTGTTTTCGTTTGTAAATATTGTTGTAGATATAAGTTTAAAAGATAAAGGAATATCTGACGAAGGTTTTATTCATAATGATTCCGTATTTAAGTTATTTGCTCAGAAATATAATTCTGAAACTCCTATAGAATTTTATTTAGATGATCCTTATAATAGTTTAACTGAAGAAGAGTATTCCAATTTTTATGATTGGTTAGAAATTGAAGGGTATTTTAAGCGAAATAATGTAAGCATTACTTCTTCTACTAATGGATCTTCAGCTAAAAGGTTGTTTACTTTAGTATTAAAAGGAGGTGTACCTTTCTTTATTTTATGTCCTGTAGTTTGTCATCAAGACGGTTCTTATAATGTTAAAATTGGCGGAATTGTTCAAAACCAGATAGCTAATTCAAAAGCCACATCGTTGTCAGGAATTTGGGGAATATTTCCATCAAAACATTTAAAAACTTTATCTTCTGAATCTAAAGCTTTGATTTCGGATCTAAGGTTTACCCCTGTGGGTTTTTACGCTTCAACTCCTTCATTTAATAATGATCAGTTTGAAGTGTTTTTTGACGGATTGGTAGTTGAACTCGGTTCAAAGTCACACTCGAAAACTTTAGTAAGTTTGGAAATAGATGACATGGTTCCTGCAAATGTTGAATCAACAGCAGTGCCACATACTGTTTCGACATTGCTTGCAGAGTCTCATGAATTAGAGGAGTCAGATGATCAGGAAAAGGTTTCCGACGAAGAATATACTGATGATTATGATTTAGACGATTATAAGTTAAAAATATCACATAAAAAAGTTAACGATTTTGTTTTAGAGGAAGACGGTGTTTATAGGCGCCGTTTTAAGGATAGAGCCAGTAACTATGTTCCTGCAAATCATAATGATATTTATTATGATGATACGAATATAGAAAGAGACAATTATCAAGAAATAGGAGAAGGTCATTATAGAAGTATTAATCATCAACTAAGTGATGATATAGATTTTGATCATTGGGATTAGTTTATACAATTTAAAACACAAAATTAAAAAGGAATAAAATGCGCACTCTTAAAGTTTCACTAAGACGGAATAATTCTACTGTTGCAGTTTTTGATTATGAGGACGATAAAAAATTAGTGTCAGATGCTGAGGTTGTTGGCTTGCTCGCAAAGGAATTGCTTAGGCATGTGCGAGACGAATCGCCGACGGCCTTACTGTTTGATGTTGATGATGCAGAAGAAGCAATCAATACGTATGCTAGTGGGGAGATGCCTTGTGCAATCGTTTTGAGTGATTATTAAGACAAATCTTTAAGGAAATAATGGTCTAAAAAAAAACAATAAAAAAAATGGAAACACAATTCGAAAAAGTTATTCAAGAAGTAAAAGCCTCAAATAAGGCATTTCCAAATAAAGCTTATAACAAATATAAGTTACAGTTTTTAAATGCTTTAAGAAAGTATGGTGAAATTATTCTACCTTCATTCCAAGATGATAATATGCAGCTTTGGAATATTGGAGATAATGATGAGAATCAGGATATAATTATTGATGAAACTGAGTGTTTTAATTCTTATAACAATAACTTTTTACTCACGTGGATAGCCAAACCTGCTAGTTTAGAATCGGCAAATTATTTGCAGCTTTGCTATTCTGATAAAGAAGAAGATAAATGGCCTTATACTGCATTTTTTATGCATTTGCATGGAGATGTTCGAGCGAATTATAGCCAATGTATTTTATTGCCGTATAATCAGAGAATGTTGTTTGATTTGTTATTCGAGGATAACGATTTTCGTTATTATATAAAGAGTGACAAGTTTGATATATATTATCAACCCACGGAGGAACAATCTGTTTTGAGAGTTCAAGGGGAAAATGTGAATGATGAAATTTCCACTTATAAAACTAAGCAAGAATTGTTAGATGAAGATATTCCTGAAGAAGTCATAACCGCAATCCAAGAAGATCCGTTATTTGGAGAGGACATCCGTGATGAATAAGCGAAACAATAAACCTGAATTGATTATTAGAGAACGAGAAGATCCTTTTAAAAAGGACCTTCTGGATAGTATTAGTGCTTTAAAAGAAGCAATTGGCCTTTTGACATCAGAGGTACAACAGTTGAGAGCTAGCATATTAATGAGTGGTTTAGATAGGATTTCAGATAAACAAAAAGATACTATTACGCAACCAACTCCTAGTAATCCTCTTTCGCCATATTATCCTCCAACCACTCCTTATCCTCCAACCACTCCTTATCCTCAGCTTGACCCCAACTATGTTTGGACTTCTACAGCAGCAAGGTCGGATAATACTACTGGCGAAGCATGAAGAAATTCATATTCTACTTAATGAGATGGCAAATGTCCTCTCTCATTCTTATACCAGTTATTGCTGCTATTGCTGACCCTGTGTGGTCAGCAATTATTGGCAATTTAATTGGAGGTTGCGTATTTTTCTTTGTGGATAAAAAGATATTTAACTTAAAATAATATATTGATAATATGAAAATAATAGATCCAAGCGTAAGCTTATTAGGACAAACCTATGCGTTGGGTGACTTGAGCAATGAGTCTCCAATGAAGCTACTAGAGTTATGTATACGAAACTGTTATAAATCCGAAGACAAGATTACTGATGACTCATGGAAGTCTATAATAAAGCTTGTATTAGATAATGGACACACTTCAACTCTTGAACATGTTTCGTTTACATTTAGAATAATAACCTCAAGAGATGTATTGCAGGAATATGCAAGACATAGAATCCAAAGTCTGTCTGTGGAAAGTACTAGGTATTGTAATTACGGGGATTCTAAGAAGGGACTAACCTTTATAAAACCTCAATGGATTACCTGGGAACAAATAGAAAAGGCAAACAATTTGTTACAATCCAGGGACGAGTCTTCAGTATTGTATGAATTAAATAATCCAGATATTGATAAGGATATAAAGTGTGTTTGTAATTGGCTTGAAGACATAAAACGTGCTGAGTTTTCATATAATATGAAGTTGGACTTAGGTTGGAAACCCCAGCAAGCTCGTGTGTCTTTGCCAGGGTGTTTAAAGACTGAAATCATATCTACTATGAACATAAGGTCATTGCTAAACTTTCTTGACCTTAGAACTTCACCAAGAGCTCACCCTGATATTCAAGTAATAGCTAAAAGTATGGAGGATATACTTAAAGAAAAGTATCCACTGACATTCTCCAACCACTAAAGTAGTTGGGTTCTCCTAACCTCACGGTTTAGGTTTTCTGTTTCATCGGCGACTGCATTGGATGCTTTTGCATCTTTTAGTCTTACACCGCCTCCGCAGACAAACACGACTTGCCCAGCCGCTAAAATATTTTTAGCTGCGTTTATATCTCTATCTAATACACTTCCGCAGACCGGACATGTCCAAGACCTTTCGGAAAGCTTTAAGTTTTGTTTGATATAACCGCAGTGATTGCAAGTTTTAGAGGAAGGAAAAAATCGATCAATGATTTTTAGCTCTCTTCCATACCACTTACATTTGTATTCCAACATATTGCGCAGCATACTCCAAGAAGAATTGGAGATAGCGTGTGCTAAATTATGATTTTTAAGCATATTTTTTACTGCAAGATCTTCCATAACTATCGTTTGGTTTTCACGAATTAGTTTGGTTGTAATCTTATGCAAGGTATCTATACGCTTATTCGAAATTGTTTGATAGCATTTGGCCACCTTGACGTTTGCTTTGGTCCTATTCTTAGAACCTAACTTTTTGCAAGAAGCCTTATGTTGCAATTTTCTTAACTTATTAAAATCTTCTTTAGTATCAGGATTTTTGAATACTTCCGCATTTGAAGTTGTTATTAAATTGTGTAGCCCCAAATCCAGACCTACGGATTTATTTGAAACGGGAAGTTTGCAATCTTCATTACGATCTACAGTAATTGAAAAATACCATTCTTGAGAAGGGGTTAATCTAATCGTTAATGATATTAACTTATCTGTGGATTTAATCCTCCAATTATCCTTAGATAATTTTAAAGGTTGCTTGGATTTAGCAATATAAACTTGGTTATTTTTGACTCTAAATCCTGAAGTAGTAAATCTTGCAGAACTTCCTGAAGATTTCTTTTTAAACTTAGGGTATTTGGCACGTTTGGCAAAAAAGTTATCAAACGCTGCACCTAAATTTTTTATAGCTTGTTGCAAACAAACATTAGACACTTCATTTAACCATGAGTACTCAGTCTGACGTTTCCATTTTGTAAGCTCTTTCATTAAATCAAAAGAGCTTAATGATTTGCCTGTTTGCGTAAATGTCGAAGACTTAAGATCAAGACTTTTATTATAGATAAACCTAGCGCATCCCAAGGTTCTACGCAAAAGAATCTCTTGGTCTTTCGTAGGATAAAATCTATGCTTTATAGTCTTTATCATTTTTAATTGAACTTATTTAACTAAATAGATTCAGCTAATGCAAGAAAAATTTTTCAAATTTACCCACGCTTTAAAGCGTGGGCTTGTTTTAGCCTTTGTCAAGAAAAACAATTAACAAGGAAGCTCCGCAATTCCTCCGGATAGATAAACTATCCGGTATCCTTGCGGAAAATATAATGAAAAAGTATAACATTATTTACGCTGATCCTCCCTGGGCATATCAAGATAAGAACTGTCGAGGTGCTTCTGCCCGTCATTATAAAACAATGACGGATTCTGAATTACAGTCACTCCCAATTAAAGATATAGCTGCGGATAACTGTGTATTGTTTATGTGGGCTACATATCCTAAACTAAAAGAAGCCTTAGACGTTATTGACGCCTGGGGGATTTAAATATAAAACCATAGCTTTTCAGTGGATAAAACAGAATAAATCTGGAGACGGATTATTCTTTGGATTAGGAAGGTGTACTAGAGGCAACAGTGAACCTTGTTTATTGGCAACTAAAGGAAAGCCTAAGAGGATTAGCCCAAATGTATCACAGCTTGTGTTTAGTCCATTACGCAATCATTCGCAAAAGCCTGATTGTGTAAGAGATAAAATTATAGAATTAGTAGGTGATTTACCTAGAGTAGAATTATTTGCTAGAAATAAAGCTGATGGTTGGGATAGTTGGGGAGACGAAATAGATTCTGACATCAGCTTTGACTTAGCCAAATAACGTAATAAAAATGAGACAAATAACGTAATAAAAATGAGACAAATAACGTAATAAATACGGAGGTGAATAACAATGGATAACTTTTTAGATAAATTTATTGAGGCTTTAAAGATTTTTAGAATGTACACAAAGACCCCTTATCCTTGTTGGTGTAATATCGAAGAGTTTCATGTGGGGGTAGACCCTGAAACAATACCTGATGGGGAGAAGGAAAGGCTTGACGAATTAGGCTTTAAATATGATTCCGATACAGAATCTTTTTATATATTTATTTAATGCTAATTTAATAATTAAGGAAAAGATAGATATGAAAAAACAAGACTACATTTCTTGCATATCTAAATTTCAAAATGATATGGTCAATTTTAGTGGAGATGAAGAAGTGCTCTTTGATTATATGAGCATTTTAGACCCGAACGATGACTCTTATATTTACGACGACATTGAAGTTCTAAAAAAGATATGGGACGACTTAATGAGCTTTTCAAAGCGGAACAAGAAAGAGCTTTTGGAAGGCGGCGTAATTAAAGCTCCAAGAGTTTTATTTTAATGATATAAAATTAACAATTTTAAAACATAAGAAAGGAAAACAAAAATGGCAAAGAAAAACGAAATTGAAAAGGATTATTTAGTTGAATTTTATTATTCCCAGGAAGTTATTTGTACAGGACAGGTTGTTATACGCGCTAAGTCTAAAGAAGAAGCTGAAAGAATTGCGAATGAAAAAGATTATAACGGCGAACTTGATGACATAATCGACGAACCCGAAGTTATTGGAAGCGATTTTGTTATTGAAGACATTACTCCTTTAAGCGATGACTAGCAAAGCAAAATATAATGTTTGTGCGATATCAGACATACATTTTTTAGATCTATTTTGTGGTAAATTTTCTTCTTATGTGGACCCTCATATAGATCTTGTGCTTATTGCTGGGGACATAGCCGACAGCTATGTCCCCAGCAATGATAAAATTCTTATAGATACGAAAATGTGCATGAATCAAGTATATCTTGACGGTTCATTATCTGCAGAGGAATGCATGATAAAAATTGATCAACTGAAAGATAAATTTGACAAATATTGCTTAAAGCGTTCCGCGCATCATGTAGCTAACTTTCTTTATGAACAGTCATTTAAAATGTTCCCAAATGCCCAGTTTGTATGCGCGATACGAGGCAATCATGACCGTTATTCTTGGAAAGATGTTAAGGCTCAAAGTAAAAATTATGCTAAAACCGCAGATAAGGTGAAATTGTTGGAAGGTACGGGTTTGATAACTTTACCTATGACAAAGTTAAATCAAGCTGACCCTCTTGCCATCTTTTATAGCGAAATTGTTAGCACCGATAAAACCTTTTTAAATGTGCAGAAAAATGAAAAAGTTAAAAATCGCATGACAACGGATGATAACTTTTTAAAGGCTTTGCAAAAAACTTGCCGTAAAAATAAAGGTATAATGCCGGATATTGTTTTAACACATATGCCGCCATATAATATCATTTCTTCTAAAGTTTACACACCATTGGGTGATTTCAGTACTGATGTTGGTTCGAAGGCGCTAAGGTATGCAATAGATTTTGAATTTAACGAAACACCGGTTTTTGTTTTTGGGCATTGTCATAAAGGTTTTTCTAGTGATAGAGCTTACGAAGAGAAAAATGTCAATTCCGGCAAATTACAGTCATTTTATAATGCATCAATAGTTTCGGATGATATGGCTTTAACATTTAATAATCAAAAATTTGATAAGTTTATAACATTTACTATAGGCAGTTACTGATGCACTTAGACACTCAACCTGATTTTAAAAATACATTTAAGTATCAAACTATACAGTATTTATGGGAATTAAATGCAGTTTATCCTACTGATCAACTGAATAGAGTGCAAATTGTTACTCCAAAATCTTTGAAATATTTAAGAAAAAGTTTGCGTCCCTGGTTTGGCTTCAGAAACTATTTTCCTCCTATATGGAAAGACGGTCATCCGGACCTAAAGTTTAATGGATCACGCATATATCCCGAAAGCAAGCATAAAGAATTACAAGAGGAATTAGTCGGTTATGTTACTGACATCTTTGCAGTAAACGATAAAATATTAGTTAAATGCGCTTATAATGATGCAGGTAAGAGATTATTAAAACAATTTCCATTATTTGGATCTAAAGCGTCTACAAGACAAACCAAGAGGTTTTCACCGTTGTGGTTGATTCAGGTTATAAATACTCCTGTTGATCTTTTGGAAATTGCAATAAATTTCCCGTGTAGTTGTCCTATATTTGAAATAGCCTTACCTAGGCAGTTATTATCTTTAGCTATTAGCACAGTAGAAAAAGTAAGATATAAAGACAGCGGACAAATTGTTATCAAATAGCAAATTAAAAAAATTATGGAAGTAATTTACCCATTTTCTATCCAATATGCATCAGATCTACATTTAGAATTTGATGATAACAAAAATTATTTAAAACAAAATCCCTTAATACCATCAGCTGATATTTTAATATTGGCGGGTGACATAAATTATCTGTCCAATTATACAAGTGAGTTTATGCTGGATTGGTTTAAATCCCTTTCCAAGCAATTTAAAGAAGTCATTATAGTTCCCGGAAATCATGAGTATTATTTAAGTGATGAGGATGAAGAAGAGCTTACAATGAATCTGCTTCATCAGAAAGCCAAGTCAAGTTATCCAAGATTACGATTTTCCATGGTTGCGGATACATTGGGATGGGCAAATTCCTTGTCTGTTACTGAAAGCATATTTGCTGCAAATGGCATTTATAACATTAGGTTTCTTAATAATACTGTCGCAGAGTATACGAAAAAATCTTGCGAATTTTTTAATAAAAATTCTTCTTTTAATAAGGTAAATATCATTTGTTCAACCCTATGGTCAAATATTGATATTCCGACTATTGAAGCGTCGAAATATTATATGAATGATTGGGAGTGCAGATATGATGAGAATCTAAAATTAACGCCGAAAGTGATAAAGCCTATATTTTGGGTTAGTCAGTCATTTATATGTCATAAACTAATCCAGGAATCTTCTTGGGATGTAAATCCCGACTGCATTAACATTGTTGTAACGCATCATGCACCACTTTTAAAATGCGTTAAATTTAATAAAAATAAGAAAAGTGTTCTAAAGTCTTGTTACGCCAGTGCTTTAGATAGTTATGGATTTTTTAACAAAACCATTGATGGCAAACAAATAGCGCCGCAATTTTGGATTTACGGTCATAGTCATTATGAGCCTGAGTATAAAGAACTTTATGATTTCACTGTAAAGAATAAACGTGGCAATGCTATTACCAGGATTGTAAAAAATCCTGTTGGCTATGTGCATGCCAACCATCATATTCATTTTAACCCATCAAAAATTTTATTTTAACCCGGAAAGGAAAATTATGGAAAATATAGAATCAAAAAATCTTATGAACTTTGGCCAAGCGATTGAAGCTCTCAACAGGGGAGAAAAGGTGTCTCGCATGGGATGGAACGGAAAGGGAATGTATCTCTGGAAGAAGCCGGCTTTTGAAATCACCCCCGAAATATGCTCCGACCCGAAGCTTAAACAGGCTGTTATTGACAATGGCGGAAGGCTTCTCGGGCTACCGACAATCTGCATGTACACGCATGATTCGACCGGACGCAAGGCGGTTTTGACCGGATGGCTGGCCAGCCAATCGGATATATTCGCCGAAGATTGGGTATTAGTTGATTAAAGATCAAATAATCCTTGACGATTTATTTTTCTTAGTGCAGTTTATAAAGTGAAAAATATTTTATTTTTATACGAGATTTATAGGTTAATAAAATTTTAATATTTTAGTATAATTTATTTATGACCGTATATTTATAAAATATTTTCACTTAAAATATTACATATAAGTAAATTAAGCATTTAAGAAAAACAGATTTTATATATGCCAAACAAAAAATCAAATACACAAGATTATGATATAAATGAAGTTACGGATTTTTCTCAAGAATTTTCCGAAGTTGAAGTCGTAAAAGAGGATTCTAACGTTGAAGTAAGTGACAGTGAAATAAAAGAAATTAATGATGAGTTAAAAGAAGCTATTAACGAAGATAAAGAAGTATTTGAAGAACTTGTTGATGAAGATAAAGAAGAGTTAAAAGAACCTGATGCTGAAGAGGAAAAATCATCTCCTCCAGTAGAAAACAACAGTGATAGTGTAGTAATAGATAAACCTGTAAGTGCATATGATAACGAATCAAAGTTTCCTTATGCAATCCCTGATGCTACATTAAATACGTGTCCTGCTAAAGGTTATTAAATAAAACTATATTTTTATATCTATATAGTAAACGCCCATTTAGGTTTATGCCTTTTTGGGCGTTTATTTATTTAAAGTGAAAAAATAAATTAAGTTGATGTATATATATTTAGAAAGGAGAATTTTACCTATAACTAGACTTCTTGCATATTCGGTGTAAGAAGGGAAATTAATTTTGTTGACAGACAATATAACGCAACTAACATTGATAAATAAAAATTTCTAAAATTATGACAATTGATCAATTAATTTCTAAGTTTCAATTAAAAAAAGAAGCATCAACTAAAAAAAGTGAAAATTCTTCATATGCTACCCCTGGACTACTACGCTTATTCTCTAGATTAAGAAAAGACAAGCAGAAACAAGAAACTGGCAATACAGAGAAAAAGGGCTCAATACGTTCGACGGATATTGAGGGTGTTCAAAGAGATCTTGATAAAATTTTATCTCGAATCTATGAAGAGAATAAACGTTATTTTCCTCATGGGCTATATAAAGATCGATATAATGGAAATGACGATGTTTTAGAAATTATAAAAGATGAAGAAACAGGAGCCCCAGCAGGATTTAGAGGTGTGCAAGTAAGAACCAATCCCGAAAATAAACGTGTAGCTTATTATTCTATAGGAGTGCTTCCCGAATTTAGAGGTAAAGGTTTAGCAGAAAAAGCAATGATAAAAAGCTTATTAGAAGAAGGAAATAAGTTCGATATGAACGCATATACAGTTAACAAAGAGAATAGACCTTCTTTATTTTTGTATAAGAAACTGTTAGAAAGGTTCCCCGAAATGAAGCTACAATTACGCCTTAAGGATTAAAGACCTTAGAACCCAATGAGTTTTAACCGTTGGAGATGTCAGTTTAGTTATAGTGAAGAGAAGGCTGTGGTCTTCTCTTTTTTTAGCTATAACACCTTACTCACCTAAAAAATAAATCCTTGAATTAAACTCTTAAATAAGCGAATATACAATACATGTCATCTTCGAATATAAACGACTTAAGCGCATCAAATAATCCTAAAGAACTTATGGCTAAAAAAAATAAGCTTATTCCGGTATTAAAACGCGGAGTAATAACAGAAGAACCGGATGATATTGAAAAGGTTAGATATGAGTTCGTGTCTCCAAATCAATTCTTTGGCAATACATTAAATTTATTACCAATGCAAAATTCCGTTACTGCTGCAAGGGCGTTTTATGAGCATAAGTTTATCACTCAAGCCTTGCCTATTAAAGACGGCGAATCCCCTAATGTACAGTCGTTAAAAAATGCGGATAATAACGAGTCATATGAGGATTATTTAGGCAAAAAAACCGGTGTTATTTCGTTGGATGAAGATGATAATTCTGCGGATATTTTGGAAGTGACGCCGGATTATATTAAATATAAAAACGATAAAGGCGAGACCAAGACTAAGAATTTATATAACAATTTTGCCTTTAATCGTAAAACCATGCTTACCAATTATCCTTTGGTAAAAGCGGGAGATAAAATAAGTAGGGATAAATCCAAAAATCCGCCTATTTTGGCTAAGACAAATTTCACTGATAATAATGGCACTTTAAATATGGGTCTAAATGCCAGAGTGGGATTTGTGCCGTATAAGGGATGGTCCATGGACGATGCCGTGGTAATATCGGAAGATTTTGCTAAAAAGATGACTTCGCAACATATGTATCAATATAGCGAAGCTAATGACAGTAAGGATATAAAAACAGGCAAAAACCATTTTAAAGCTTTTTATCCGGATAAGTTTAACAAGGAACAGATGGATAAAATAGACGATAATGGCGTTATTAAAGCAGGTACTGTGGTGAATCCCGGTGATCCATTAATTGTCTCCACACGTTCCAGGGTTGTTTCTTCTAATGATGCTAATTTGGGAAGGTTATCCAAGTATTTAAAAACAACGCGATTGGATTCTTCCCAAGTATGGGATCACGATACCCCAGGTGTAGTAACTGATGTAGTCAAAACAAATGACGGATATAAGGTTAATGTCGAAACCTTTGCGCCTATGCAAGAGGGGGATAAGATGTGTTATCACCCCGATACTGAAGTATTCACTGATGAAGGTTGGAAGAATATAACTGATATTACGTTTAAGGATAAAGTAGCGGCTTTATTTGATAGAAATCAGGATAAATTTGTGCATAAAAACGGTAAATTTTGTAAAGACAAACAAGACTTATATGCTAAATTTGTTCATCCTTATCATGTAATGCATTATACTTACTCTGGATATATGTATGAAGTTGATGCTCCACGAGTAGCATATAGTGTTACTCCTACCCATAGAATTTGGTGCAAATCTCGTAGCAATAAGTCAAATGATAAAAAATGGGAAGCTAAAGATGCACAGACTATTTATGGTATGTCAAAGATGTTTATGGTATCAGCAGATTTTGATTTATCTAACAGAGAACTACCCGAAACTATCAAAATTCCATATTATGAATATGAAGATTTAAAAACATTAAACAAATTAACTGATAAAGATAACCTTTGTGAGTTTAATACGTTAGATTTTGCAATGTTTATGGGTTTTTACTTATCCGAAGGTAGCACACAGCATAAACATCAGAAGAATTTTAATATTGCTATTACCCAAACTAAAAAACCCCTTTGTGCAGTAATAGAGAAAATATTAAATCGTTTAGGTTTTAATTACTATTATAATAATTTAACGTCGCAATACATTATCATACATCAAAAATCTTTAGCCATATATTTAAAACAGTTTGGTACAGCTTCAGAGAAATTTATCCCTGATTGGATTAAAAAACTTCCCAAAGAAGGTTTAGAATTATTTATTGCTTCTTATTTTAACGGGGATGGAGATAAGAAAAGAGCAAAGACTATTTGGACTTCTTCGTATAAAATGGTGAAAGATTTAGCTTATATTTATACGTTATTAGGGGGTTCACCTAGCATACATGTCAGAGAAAGATTTAATTATTCAAATCTAAATGCGAAAGGTAAAATAATTAAAGCTAATTTTCCTTCATATGAAATCCGATTTTTGGAATTTCATACAGCATCTTTAGATAACACTAGAAAAAATAATTGTCATCTAAAGAGAAAATATAACGGGGAAGTTTATTGCGTTTCTGTTCACGGGTTGGGAATTATTCTTACACGGTTTAAAGGGAAGCAAAGCTGGCAGGGTAATTCAACTCGCTCCGGGAATAAGTTAACTGTATCCCATATTTTACCGCAAAATGAAATGCCGAGAACAAAAGACGGCAAGCCATTAGATGTATTATTTAATCAGCTGGGTTTGGTATCTCGAGTTAATGCCAATATGATGTATGAAGCTATGCTTGGGAAGGTTGCCGAGAAAACGGGTAAAAAATATAAATTGCCGACCTTTAATAAAAATAGCGAAAAATGGTATGATTTTGTCGAAAACGAATTAAAGAAAAATAACTTGTCTGATGTCGAAACCGTTTATGATCCGGTAATTGATAGGAATTTAGACCAACCTATTGCTGTAGGTAATGCTTATTTCCTTAAACTACATCATACGTCTGACTCCAAACTTTCTTCAAGAGGTCAGGGCATTTATGACCAAAATGAAATGCCTGTAAAGGGAGGGGAAGAAGGCATGAAAAGCAAAAGACACAGCAACTTGGAGAGTAATGCGATTTTATCTTCCGGTGCATATAACGTAATTAAAGACGCAATACATTTAAGGGGACAACGCAATGATGATTATTGGCGTAAGGTCCGCATGGGGCAGACGCCATCATTAGCCAAAAAATCCCCTTTTATCTGGGATAAGTATATTGCTTTAATGCAAGGCGCAGGAATAAATGCAAAACGCGCTGATAATGGCGATTCGATTCAAGCCACACCCTTTACAGATAAGGACTTTGCATTATTTAACCCTGTTGAAATAAAAAATGACGGCATTATAGACTTTAAAAATATGAAACCTATTTCCGGCGGATTATTTGATCCTGCTTTAACTGTCGGTAATAGATGGGGTAAAATTACATTAGATAGGCCTTACCCTAATCCTGCATTTGAAGATACGATAATATCTTTATTGGGACTTAAAAGGTCCACATTTAATGATATATTAGCCGGAAAAGAATCATTGCTTAAATACGGCACCGGAACACAGGCCATATATAACGCATTATCAGATATTGACATAGACAAAGATTTAGAACAGGCAAAACAAGATTTTAAATACGGACCAAAGTCTAAAAAGCAACAGGCATTAAATCGTATAATGGCTTTAGACGGATTAAAAAATAATCGTATGAAGCCTGAAGAATTTATGATTACGAAGGTGCCTGTTATACCACCTAAATTCAGGCCTTATTCTATCATGGGTAAAGACACTTTCTTACCTGGGGATGCAAACGAGTTATATCAAGACGTGATTAACATGGCGCATACCCAAGGCGAGATATTGCAAGAATTAGGCCCTGATGAAGCGGATAAAAATGTACCCAATGTTTATAAATCCTTAAAAGCTTTGTATGGTTACGGGGAGCCTGCAAGCCGTAAATTAAAGCAGAGAGGAGTATCAGGATTTTTACAAAAACTTATCGGGGGAACTTCTAAGTTTTCGCAATGGAATAGGAATGTCATAAGCAAGCCCGTGGATTTTTCTGCGAGAGGCGTAATCGATGCAAATCCCGAGATTTCTATGGACGAGCTTGGCATTCCTTATGAAATGGGTTTTGAGATTTATTCGCCGTATATTCAGCGAGAGCTTGTAAAAAGAGGCCTTTCCCCGAAAGAGGCGTTGCAGAATATTAAAGACCAGACAAAAATGGCTAAGGATGCGTTACAGGCTGTGGTGGATGGAGGTAGATGGATTACTGCAAGTAGGGCACCGGCGTGGTTTAAGATGGGTGTACTTGGCTTTAAACCTGTGTTTCATGAAGGCAAGAATATATTGCTTCCACCTGTGGTGAGCTCTGGATTAGGGGCTGATTTTGACGGCGACTGCCAATGGGGACACGTGTTTGTGTGTTTAAGGGATTCGTAAATATAGTAAAAATATAGAATAAATAATAGCCCAAAAGTTATTTTTACAACTTTTGGGCTATTATTTTTTGTCTCATAATAATTTTTAGTTTTGTATTAAAATCCTATGCCAAAAGTTTAAAAAATTACATTTGGCATAGGATTTTATGCTTGACGTTCACTTTTCTCTATGCATCCTTGAAACCATGAATAATGAAATTCCTTTTAATACTGTTAAATTTCTGCCGGATGCTGAATATGTTCTTCCTTGTATTACAGGGGAGTATATTAAAACTTCTTCGATTGGTTTAAACTGTTTTACTTCTTTGTTTGAACCAGTTGATTTACAAAAGAAAGATCAATATTTAGTACCTGTTGCAACAGCTGAAATCACAGAAGATAATTCCAGAACCTATCGCATATTTTCTGAAGATATGCCTGAAGTTAAAGAGGATTACAATTTAGGTCAGTTTTTAGGATTATTTGCGGGAGACGGGTGGTGGGATAAGCCACAATATAATGGTCGTAAATGGACTGATAGAAAAATACATTTAGCTGATGTACCTGGATATAATTATGCGTTTGTGGAAAATTATTTAAAAAATATTTTATGCGTAAAAAATTATGAAGTTTTGGAGAAATTTATTCCTAAAGAAGAGGCTTCTTGGTGTGAGGGTGATAGTCGTAAGTTTAGCATATCCTTTGATCAAGTTGATAAAATGTGTGAATTTTTAACTCAAATGTTAGGGGGAGAACGAGGACTCACTCATAATGGTGCAGGAAATAAATGTTTAAATTTTGATTTTAAAACAACTAATACGGAATTTAAAAAAGGATTGCTTGCAGGGCTTATTTCTTCGGATGGTTCGGTCTCGATAAATCATGCTTTTAAAACTCCTCGTTTAATAGTTAATTATTCTACCATTAGTAAAAAATTAGCTTCTAATATTAAGGAACTGGCGCATAGCTTGAATTTGCATGCTACATTCACATTTGACAAGCGTCCCACAGTTTCCGGAAATAAAGTTTATGTTATTTCCTTTAGTGTAGTTGGACTAAAGACTTTACAGATTTTAGATGACCGTATGGCTTATAAACCAAAATTTGAAATATTTAAGAATGCTTCTGTGGATATTTCTAAATATAAATACGATTATATCCCATGCACAAAAGAATTTTTGAAGGAAATTGAACCCTTTATATTTTTTAGAAAAACTAAGAAATTTGACCGCAAGAATCCAACTGAAGAACAGAAAAAGTTAATAGAAGACGCCAATATTGCTGATAGCGTTTTTAGATCCAGAAAGTGTGGTTATGCAACAAAGCATTTTATCGTGGAGGTTTTAATGCCTGCTGTTATGAAAAACATTAATCAAAGAAAACAAGAATATGAATGCGCCTTAAACTTATTAGAATCTTCAGAATTATTGGAACATTTATCAAAAGCGCATTATGATGCTTTACAAAAAGGGTTTAAATCTTGTTTTACCACAACAATTTCAAACGACAGGAAATTGATTTTTGATAAAGGATCACAATTATTTAAAAAGGTTTATTGGGTATTATATAGAGGAAAAGGAGAGGGCATAAAAAATGATCTAAGGATAAGGTTGTTAAATTACTTTAGAGAACTTAAACCTTTATCTTATAATACAGAGTTCATGTCCGACTATATTGCTAAATTTATTAATAATTCAAAAATTAAATGGCTTAGAATTAAATAAATCCATGAATACAGAAGAATTAAATATTATAATAAAAAATATCAGATCCAAAGGTTTTCCTCATTACGAGGCTTCTGAGAAGTTTAGAAAAAACGCTTTAAAAAAATTTCTCAATTATGACTTTTGGAAAGAGGATAAATTTTTAGAATCTTATCCAGATGGTTCTTATGGTTTTGGTGTTTTACACTCAGGTATTAGATATCTTTGGTCTTATTTTAGTCAGGAACGTGCCACTGTAAAATGCGGACACTTTTTAACACCTATGGAAGCATTTGAAAGTGACCAAGTGTTGATGGATGTTTTAATGTATCATTTACAGGAGCATAAAGAGCAACTAAGCGGTTCTGCTTTAAGAGATTGGTTACTTAAACATCCCAGTGTACAGTGTATATCAAATTTTCGTCCCACTGCTGCTGCAGCTATTTATGATGTTTTACTACCATTTGACGAGTCTATAGTATGGGATCCTTGTATGGGATATGGTGGAAGACTTCTTGCTGCAGTTAAGGCAGACAAAGTAAAAATGTATATTGGTACAGAACCAAATACTGCGACATTTAATAAGTTAACTGTAATTAAAAATGAGTTACAACAGACAGCACAAGGAAGCGCAATGAATTATGACTTAATAAATAGTCCTTTAGAGGATTATGATAATCTTCCGTGTAATGGGGTGGATTTGGTATTTACCTCGCCTCCTTATTTTGACACAGAAAAATATTCTAACGAAACTACCCAATCATGGGTGCGATATTCAGATTATGAACAGTGGAAAGAAAAGTTTTTAAAGGTTCTTATAGATAAAGCATTTTATTGCTTGCGTCCTAAAACCGGTATCTTAGCTTTAAATGTTAAAGATTGCAAAACATGTATGGATTTAGAAAGTAGTACCATAAATTATGCTTTAAAAAGAGGGTTTATTTTAAAACGTGTACATAAATATTTACTCTCTAATTATAACGGCAAAAGAAGCAACTTTGAACCGATATTTGAATTTTGGAAACCCTAACCAAACAAAACATGACAATAAAAGAAAAACTGGATTTATTAATCAAAGCCAACACAGCCTATAGAATAGGCAATCCTATCATCACAGACCAAGAATATGATTTAATCGTCAGTGAAATAAAAGATACAAAAGAGTATAATGAAATAAAGTACTTCCTCAATGAAGGCGCAGACGGATCGGATTTTAAACATTCCTACGTGATAGGATCATTGGAAAAGCTTAAAAATGGGGAAGATGATGCAATAAAGTCTTTTGACAATAATAATTTAACAAAAAATTGGATAGTTACTCCCAAACTTGATGGGGCTTCTTTGACGTTGTATTACATAAACGGTCAGTTGGCAGATATTGCTACGCGAGGGGATGGTTATAAAGGCAAATCGCAATTTAAACGCTTGTTTGATTTAAATATTCCCAAGACTTTAAAATTTGCAAAAGGTACAGTTGCTATAAGAGGGGAAATACTTTTAACCCATCAGGCATTTGACAAACTTAATGCTGATACTAATGACAAATATAAAAAGCATCCAAGAAATGCTGTCGTAGGACTTTTGGGAGATAAAAATGACACTTGTCATATTGCGTCTTACGCTTCTTTTTATGCATACAGAATATTGTCAGAATACGATACGGAAAACTACGAGAATGAATTAGGCATTTTAAAACGAGAAGGATTTAGCGTGCCTTTTTATACTATAATTAAACAAGGCGAGCTTAATAGCGAAACTTTAATGGGCATATATCAGGAGTTTCTTGCTAAAGCGCCTTGGGAAATTGACGGTTTGGTTATTCAATCAAATGAAAATTGCAAGTATGAGAATGAATATTATCCATCAAATGCAAGAGCATTTAAAGCAAATGAACTGGCTGCAGAATCAATAATAACAGGTATTGACTGGAGGATGACTAAGGATGGATCTTTAAGCCCTATAGCACAGATAGAACCCGTCATGTTAAACGGATCTAAGGTTATGCAAGCTTCTGCTTTTAACTATGAATGGGTTAAAAATCATAAAATAGGTATTGGCGCAAAGGTTGTAGTTATGAAAAGCGGTGAGATAATTCCCGTTATTTCTCAGGTCATTGAAACCTCAGACAATGCTGATATCCCTAATAAATGTCCTTATTGTGGCGGCCAATTAAAAATAGAAGGCAAGAAATTATATTGTATTAATCCTGATTGCGATGAATCTTCGTATAAATCTTTGGCATTCTTTTTAAACAATCTTGATATTCCCAATGTGTCTGCAAAAACGCTTAAATCATGGAATCTTAAGACAATTAATGATGTGATAAATTTTTATCCCGATACCAGATATAAGAAACAAATGGATTTTTATAAAAGTTTGCCTGAAAAGTTTTGGGCTATTTCCTACACAAAATTAATGTGTTCTTTTGACTACAAGGGTATAGGAGAAAAGATTGTTAAGAAACTGATAAAGGCTAATGGCGTGGATAAAATGAATAGAGCTTTGTTTATTGACCATAGTATTTCCCTTATTACGCCTTCCGGTACTACCCAAGATACTATTGCAAGGTTACGAAAAGCTATAATAGAAAACAATTTAATGTCTATTTGGCATAATATTATTACTTGCGATAATTGGATTGTCTATGAAAGTTCGAGAGAAAAAGAATTAAAGCCTGACTGCGAAGAATCTAAATTGGCTTTAAAAGACAAATCATTCTGTTTTACAGGAGCCATGTTCATCAGTAGAAAAGAAGCAATAGCTATGGTGGAAAGTTTAGGAGGAGAAGTTAAATCATCCGTTAGCAAAGGTTTAACTTATCTTGTAACTAACGATAAAAATTCCGGATCCGGCAAAAATAAAAAAGCTGCTGAATTAGGCATTGCTGTATTGGATGAAAAAGATTTTTTAAAATTGGTTAACACTTAAATCCTTAATTAAAACTTGCATTTAACCTAAAAATGTGAAATCTTATATTTAAGAATGCCTCCTACGCCTCTTAACAATGCGCACCCAAGGAGGCCGCTTGTTATATATGTATTTCGCTAATTTTAAAAAATTTGCTGTATCTCTTCCCGAATATTCCGCCACTCCAAGCAATGAATCCATGGCGGTTCAAGGAAATATAGACTTAACGAAGCGTCCAATAGTTAAAAATAAAGACGGCTCAATCTCTACAGTAAGAAGTATGAGCTTTTTTGAACCGGAATCAGGTTTGGAAGTGCTTGTTCCCACGGTATCAGATGAAGGCAAGATAATGTCAGACGAAGATGCTAAATCTTATTATTATAAGACTAAAAAGCATTTAGGCAAATTTCGTTCGCCTGAAGATGCCACAACCTATGCTAAAAAGCTGCATGAACAGCAAGAAAAATTGTATGTAAAGCGTTAAAAAAAGCTTGATGAATTAAAAATTTTATCCGATATTATACTCAACATACCTGCCAGGCCTCTTAACAATGCCCAAATGTGACAGGTTTTAATGAAGCCAATGGACTGGGGAATCTCGGTCGGTGAAAGATCTCGGAGTATTTCGGGGTCTTTCATTTTTTTTTACAAAATCCTTTAATTATGTAAGTATATATCATATATTATTTAAATTATTATGAGTAGAAGCGATAAAAAGAATATGATAGATGAAATAAGTAAGAGACTTAATTTACAACAGGGTCCTCTTACTGAAAGCGAAAAATATAACCCTGCACAACGACGGCTGGATTTAATGAGTACTTTGTTCCCTTCTGATCTGGGTGGTTATATAGGAAGCAATCGTCTTAATGATATTTATAAGACTTTTTACCCATTTTATTCTAATAAAGAAATAGATAAAATTATTAAACAAGTAAATAGAAATAGAAAGAAAGAGTTTTCTCATACATCAGGTGGTATTCCTGAGAGGGCTCCGTCTATGGAAGATGCTAAGGATCGTTCTGTAGGATATTTTTATTCACCTGGTAGACATGATTTAGGTGCTACTTATCTTGGCACGCCACAGTATCCTTGGTGGGACTTTGGGAACCGTATGTTTGGCCCTGATAAGGCTATGTCTATTGGATTTGAAAATGATGGGAAACGGCCTGTTAATAAAATTAATAAATTAGAACAATTAACTAATTCTAAAGATAGAGACGATCTGACAAAGCATTTAATGAAAAATGATTATGGTACCGGCAATTTAGCACGCGGTTATTTTGAAGAAGAGCAGTCGAAAAAATATCCTTCACATTGGTTTACCGTAATGCATGAAGTAGGTCACGCAAAAGATCATTTGGCTGGCAATAATTCAGAGCAGATAGCAAAGAAGTTTCCCATTGTATACGACAATGTTCATCAGTATCCTGTATCTGGTTATCGTAAAACTGAACCTACTTATTTTGGTACAAATGCACCCGAAGTGACCAATGGAATTGCATCATTGGCAGCAGGTGCGCGTAATTATTATAAGAAAATCACAGGTAATGCATTACAGCCTGGATCTATTGAAGAAAAGAAGCTTTTATCAGAAATATTGGATAAAGACGATAACGAGTTTATAAATTTTATTCGAGAAAACTCGGATGCTTTTCAAAATATAGATCCTATCATAAGATTAAAAAATGTTTATAATAGGTCATATGAAGATGATGTTTATAATGCTACCTACAAGGATAATCCTAAGGTCAAAGGATCTAATGCCGCTAAATTTAAAGATGCATTAATTAATGCTGCAGGATTGATGGTATCTAAACAAAATCCTTATAAGACAAAATATGCAAGCGCGATAAATCGTTTAAAAAAATTATTTACGTCTAAAATAAATTCTTGATATTCACGTTAAATTTTTTCGGTTAAAACCAAGGAATCCTTAGATCCTTGGTTTTTTTTTGACATATGCTTTTGTTTTTGCATTATTAAATCCTAATAATGCAACCAATTAAAAATCCAGAGCTTTTAAATTTACCAGATATTCCGGAGGGTTATTCGGTATTTTTGGCTGATTTGTCTGAAATACCTCATGGTAAATTAACCAATGTAAATCCGCAGGGTAAGAACGGTCCTATTTATTTTTATGATACACAGGATTTAAAAGCATTGGCTTTTAATGAAGATAAGGGCTGTTGGGACTGGGCTGATGTAAGTTGTTTTTCAATACATCCAAAACGACGATTGGTTATTGTGACATTATCTAACGGTTTGCAGATTTTTACGGACGATGACCCAAGGGCAATCTACGGATTAAATAAAAATACCGGAAAATACGAAAGACATACACCCGAAGAAGCTAAAGAACTGGATATTAATATCCCTGTATGTTCAGTGCTTGCGGATCATAAATATAGCAAAGATGAATTTGTATTTCCTTTATTCTTTGATGATTTTAATGAAATAAGGGATGTGCAAAAGGAATTTTATCGAGTAGGAATTATTACCTTAGTTTCTTATGATAAAGAATTAAAACAATTTGTTTTAGAAACTGACGATAACTATGATTTTGCTAACTGGGTTAATAAACCAGGTTTAGAGTTTGCGACTATTGATTTAATTGAAGATACGGGAGTTTATCTGGACGGCTATGACCTTACAGTTCCGGGGTATGAAACCTTTATTAATTATAGCGGAGTTGTACTTTCGAATACTATGAATGTGCATGTGCCTGCACTTCCTGAAGCTCAAGCTGAAATAAAAGAAAAGTTGCTGCCATCAAAACAGATTTTTTCTCCCAGGGACTATAGGGTAGTAAACAAGCTAAAGCAGGATTACATCTTAGGCCCCAATTCTCAGATTACGTCGCCTGCAGAAAATAAATGGATTTTAAATAGCGCCAAGGAATTAATGGAAGGATTAAATTCCGGCAAAATTAAATTGTCGGACGAGATAGTGATACTACCAAAGTAAATAATTTTTTAAATATTTTTGTTTTTTTTTTGTAAATATTATATATATTAATACTATGAATACTTATAAATACGCGCATATAATAAAAATAGCTAAAACAGACCTTAAGGATTTAGAAGCTTTAGCAAAAATCTCTTTATTAACAGGTGGTCTTGGAATTGGAACGGCAGGGATTATTAATGCTATTAGGAATCTTTCGTCAAATAAAAATTTATCTAGGAAAGATAAGATTCGGAATTTTGGAAGAGATGCTTTAATAGGTGGTTTATTAGGAGCTGGACTTCCTCTCGGAGTTACTGCATTTGATGCACTATTAAGTCCAATTGTATCGAACTCATCCAATCCATTTATGTCTAACTCAAATAATCCGTTTAACGTATCTAATTCGAATAGCCCATTTAAGATGTAGAAATTATTTGATCTGTAAATGTATACAAACTTAGTTCCATGAGAGAAAAAGATAATTTAATAACTAAATTTAGAGATGCTATGGGATTCATGGCAACTCATGCTTCTCCGATAGGAGGATATCTTTCTTCCAAAGCAAGACAATGGTTGAATAATTACCTATCTAAACGTGTGGAAGAAATAAATAATAAAATAAATAATAAGTATTATTTAAGCCCCGGTTTACAGATTTTAAATGATTTTATTCACTCTGAGCCCGGTGATCTGCTACGAGGTCAAGCTCAAGGGATAAATCATATCGCTGGACTCCCGATAACGCCAATAAGAAGTATAAATTCTGAAGATTTAGCGTATTCTTTATACCCTGGTGTGCCTAAAAATATTGTACGTAATATTTTTTCTGAAGTTGATAAAAACCGTTTACCACCGAAAAATTCAGGACATACAAATTCTTTTTCTCGGAATCCTGGAATAGGTGAGCGTTTAAAGGATATAAATCATAAGGAAGTTATAGAGTATGAGCCCTGGAATCCTAATTTTCAAAATGCTCTTTATACTAGGTTACCACACAATAAAACATCTATCCCTTTGCTTAATGTAGATAAACCTTCAATAGTAGCTGGTTACGATGGAGGTTATTCAAAACCGAGACATACTATAGAAAGAGAGAAGAACAATTATCCACTTTTTGTGGATAAACAGCTAATGCGTACGGGTATACCGGGCAGAGAACTTATTAGGCAACATGAATTAGGTCATGCGGTGGATGAGATATTAAATAATAAGGAAGCTATATACTCTACAGGTTTAGATGAAGACTTGGACGGCCTGCAGTATAAGCCCTGGATAAGTAGAGCGCTTCTGAATGACTCCCATCTTGACAATCCTAGGGAAGCATTAAATGGTATATCTTCACTTGCAAGAGGTTTAAGAGCCAAAGCATATGCCGAAGGCAAGGATTATTCTCCAAGTTCTCAATATCAAAGGGATGAATTTAAGAGGATAATAAATATGGACGATGATCAGTTTGGTTCGTGGTTTGGCCAAAATAAACATTATTTTAAAAATCCTGATCCAATACTTAGATTCAGAGATAATTTTAGAACAATTAAGGCAGAGAATCCGAAAACAACTAATTTAAATGCATGGGACAAATTTCAAAATCTTTTCAAGTCAAAAAGAAATAAGAAACCTGAAAAGTCTTACGAAGATGCAATATTGAATTTACTTCCTTATGTAGCAAAAAATAATCAAGCTAATAGAGATTTGAAATATGCTAACTTTAAAAAGTTTAAGAGTTTTTGTACTTGATTTATTTGCAATGTTTCAGAAAATATTGTGTTATGAAAATAAATAATTTTCACAAATTTGCTGATTTCATCTCTGCTACAGATCCGATTTATAAGTCTTTAGTTAAACCTAATCATCCTGAACTTGAATACGGTAGAGTTCCAGGAGCCGTTAAACCGAAGGCGCAATCTTTTACAAAAGACATGGGTTATCAGTTTGGAGATAATCCTTTATTTGATTACGGAGCATCAGGTTTAATAGGCGCAGGTATAGGAGGTCTTTTAGGTAATCGTACCGGAGCTATACTTGGAGGTTTAGGCGGTTTAGCTTTACCTTCGATTTATAAGTATTTGAAAAATAATCCTGACGCATTAGAGAAGTTTACCAGCTTATTTAGTAACAAAGCTCAAGCTTAATGTCCTCTACGCAACCGTCACCGCCAATCGCTTTGGATAAAGCGAATAAAATAATGAAAGATTAATATGTCTAAAGCTTCACAATGGGCATTAGCTGCATCCGGTCTTTTAGGAGGCGGGTATTTATTAAAAGAATTAGCTTTTAATCGTAAAAAACCTAAAAGCTTAGGTAAGCTTTTGGGAAAATTAGCTTTATACGGAGGATTAGGCGCGGGTGCAGGTTATTTGTTAAACAAAGGCTTATCTAATTATATTTATAATAGCGTTAAGCTAAATCCGTATTCCTATGAGCCGTCGTATATTTTGTCATCTTTACGTCCTGCAGGAGATACCTTACGTGAAAAAGCTTCAGATATTTGGAAAAAATTAACTACAACTCCGGACTTGGATAATATTAAAGTATTACCTCATTCATCTAAATATCGTCAGTTTGAATCCAAACCTGAAGTAAATGCCCAAGGAGTAATTACAGAAACTTATAAGCAACCAAATATAGGGCAAATTTTATCAGAATATAATTTTGATCCTGAAGAAATAGAAAAGGACAAATCTTTGGCTCCTGGAGAAAAAATTGCATTTAAGGAATACGCAAATGGTTTGCCTTATAGAAGGGAATTGTTAGCAAGATATTTAGGTATTTTTGATCCAAGTAAAGGAAGTTTATTTAAAGAAATTCCCTATAAAGAAGCGGAAAAATCCTATGATAAAACGGGAATTTTAGCTAAGTTGCCAATAGTCAATGATACGGTTTTAGTTCCTAAAGATCATGACAAGTTTTTTGGGAGTATGGTAGGATTGGACAATCTAGATAGAAATTCCGGTAAAACAGTCTTTGGTCATGGTGCTTCACGTCCTGCGTTAGCCCATGTATTATTTGGATTTAATCCTTTATCAAATGCTTTAAATATAGGCGATGTATGGGATTTTAGAGTAAATGATGCAATTGACGCTAAGGATGCCAAACGTATTTATGGAAATACAAGTTATTGGATGCGTAAATTAATTACATCTTTATTTGAAGACAAAGCGCCTATAGTTTTAGGCTTGAAACAATATAAAAATTATTAAAATATACTTTTATTATATATGGCTAAATTAAATAAATATGAATTAGAGACTTTATTGCCTACCGAAACTTTTTTTCACGGTCCGGTTGCAGACGTATTAACACAGGGTTGGCCAAGGCAAGGCATCAGATCTGCAATAGCGAATGCTCTTGCGACTTCAGGTGGCAGCAATTTGTCAGACAGCTTTAGCCTACGAAATCCATTAATTTCCTATTTGGGTTCCAGTGGTATTGGTGGACTTATTGGAGCAGGGCTTGGCTTAGGTGCAGGAAGTTTAATGGATCAAGGTTCAAACGGTGCGCTTCTTGGAGCTCTGTTAGGAACTATTATAGGTGGAGGCGCAAACGCTATTCATCGAAGGAACTTGATTAAAAAGATTAAGAAAGAATTAGAGAATAAAGATTTAGACTTTAATAAGATTCCTGATCGTAAAGCAATGGCATTATTAAATCCAGTTGGAGCCATGTATAACGCAGATGAATTAGCAACTAAAGCTTTGTTGAAAAGTAAAGATGATGGTTCTGCGGATGCTCCGGTTAACGAAGGCACCTATAATATGATGTATGGTAATGTCCCTGCAGCTCAAGCAATAAATATGGCTGTTAAAGCCACCCCACTTGGATTATTGGCTGATCCTGGATATTTAATTGCGCGAATAGCAGGCAGAAGAGGCAAATACCGTAAAGCTTTAGAAGATTAAATAATATATTTAACTTGTTTAATTTAAAAAATCTGCAAGACTAGATTTACTATGGATCAAAATCTTGCAGATTTTTCTTTATTTACAGATACTACTACCGCAGTTGGTATTGCTACTTTAATTGTTTTTATCTTAGGCGTGATTTATATTAGCTTGCCTTGCGTTTCAAAAGATACGCCTATTTATAAACTGATTAAATATATTTTAACTTTCATATGGAACAGTGTATTTTGCAAAATTGTTCCAGGGTTAAAACCTTACACACCTGCCCTGGATAATAAACAATCCTCGGCTGAAGAATCTGGAGATTCTTCTATAAAATCCATTTTGGAAGATAAAGCATTTATTCTGGAATTGCAGAAAGTTTATAAAGACGATGTTGCTATAAAAGATTTAATTAAATCTAAAATAAGCAATGTTGTTGCAGAATCTATACAAGTAGTTAGGGAAAATTACGGATCTATAGCAAAAAAAGTATCGGTATATTTTGATATTAAAAAAGAATCTGAAACTTCAGTTTATTTTGACTATGACGAAGGAGTTTTATTTGACAAAGATTCTTTAGGAACAATAAAAATTAAAAACAATGATTCGGATAAATAACTTTAGAAAATTTGCATCTACTGCTTCCCAACCTTATACCTATGCAGATATGGTTAAGGATTTGCAGTCTTATGAAGGATGGGGTACGCGTAATAACGATGAGATCTATATGGATACAAAGGACACCAAGGACAAACATATTCCGACAATGCCCGGGGGTGTTAAACTTTATCCCTTTGTAGAACAGTATCTAAGGAAGAATTTAAAATATACCGGAGATTTAAAAGTAGGTTCTAAAATTCCAAGAAATATTTCAAAGCAGCTACAAGAATGGTATTTGCAGAATCATGTTGGTGTTCGTAATCTGGAAGGTTTTAATAAACTGTCTGAAAATGCTAAAAATCATTTATTGCAGTTAGGCTTTAATGCTAATCTTCCCAATTGGCCCAATTTTAGAAAGGCTCTTGCAGCAGGTAATAAAGCTGAAATAATTAAACATTTAAGAGACTCTGATGTTTGGAGAAATGAACAGGAAAAGTTTAAAAAGGGAAAAAAATTTACACCGAGATGGACGGATACAATTAACGCTATAGAAAAGGAATTTGGATTAGCTCCAGCAACTGTTGAAGTTACGGACAACGCAAATAATAAATTACCCAAGCGTCCGTTACCTAATAAAGGCATCACCGTAAGTCCTCAACAACAATCCAAAGAAACAAATAGTTGGGTTCATCCGGAAACAGGGGAAATTTGGACGCCCGAAAAACTTACGAACGCAGTAAAATCTGCTCCAGTAATAGAAATATGATTAAAAAATCATTCCATTAAACATAGAAAATTATGGTTTTAATTTAGATGATGATTGTTTTTCATCTGCACATGAAAACCATAATTTAATTGATGCAGTAAGAAAATTTTTTAAAGAGGTAGAGGATGAAAACCCTGAATATTGGTGGAATGGGTTGCGCTTAGAAAACTTTAATGGCACTTATGACCGAATCTACGCTTTATTTTATAAAGGCACATTAATCGGTTATGTAGGCATAACACCAAGATCAGAAATAACGGAATTGTTGCCGTATGAAAGCATACCTGGAGAATATATTAGCGTAGCTTTATTAAATAAATATAGAGGTAAAGGCATAGCTAAAAAAATGGTTGCCGAGGCAATTAGCGATTTTGAGTCTGAAAGTGGTTATGGTAAATTAAAAAATCCAGTGTGGACAGTTCACGAAGACAATAAAAAATCGCAAGCGTTATTTAAATCGTTAACATTAGGAAATGAATACTTGAAGAATTTAGGCATTAGATTAATAATCAAAGATAAATTTAATAATTTTAAGGATATGTCAAAAGATACGAATGCACCCACCACGGTTGAAGAATTTTTAGAATTTGCTAAAACGGCTTTTGTGCCTGCTGAAAAAATGGCTGGCGCCGGAGCTCCACCGCCTCCTGAAGCCATGCCCCCGCAAGGAGGGATGCCGCCCATGGACCCATCCGCAATGCCTCCTCCAGGAGCTATGCCTCCGGATCCCTCAATGATGGGTGGGGCTATGCCGCCTATGGATCCTGGCATGGGTGGAGCTGCTCCGCAAGGTGGTGATCCTGTAGCTGAAATAATTCCTATGTTGGAGGAATTTGGATCTACAGTTCAAAAACAGGAACAAGACATCAATGCTATGCGTCAAGAATTTGCTGATCTTAAGCAATCTTTTATTGATTTGCAGAATAAGTATTCGCAAATTGCAGGACAGTATTCTACGATTATAAGCATCATGCAAGGCGGGAAACTTCCCGAGGCTCCGAAACTCTCTGTATGATCATCAAATTAAGATCAGCTTTAGACAGACAAGTTGTAGAAGTGCCAAAAGACATTTCTTTTGTGGAGTTATGTAATGATGAAGGAAAAGTAATGTCTGTGTTGGTTCAAAATAAACTAACAGGCACTTTGGACATGTTTGATTTTCGTGACGTTGACACAGCGAAGCGTTACGAGAATTTTTTTAAAGTTGAATTTTTAAAAGACGTACGAGTCTTAGATCCTGAAAAATATTCTGAAGAAAGGAAATAAATATGAGCAGCACATCACCAGAGGGGGATTCAATATATAATTTAAGATTTAAGGTTACGTTAAATAATGAAGATAAATATTATGACATGACGGTTAACTCTGAAAATCTATCGAGAAATAATATATTAGCCAAGTTTAATTTTAACGAAACTACCGATTCAACTGGAGCACAGGAATCTTATACATTAAAGGACAACACCGGAATAGATAGACAAATGTATCTCGTAGTAGACACTATAAATGGCGTGTTAACTCCAAAACTTGAGGTTAAATAATAATGTTTAAAAAAGTATTTTCCATATTTTTATTGTTTCTTCTTACAGCCTGCTCTTATCAAGTAAAGTTATCGTTTAAGGATGATATTGAGAAAATACAAGAACAACAAATAGCTTTATACAGGGATGATTGCATTCAAAATTTATATTTTGACGCGATAAACAATCCTGATCTGTTAAAAAAATCCGACAAAGAATTAGGAGAATTATATTTTAAGTTCTTTTCCGATAAAGATCAGATAATTTATGTTCAACAGGCAAGGAATTTGGTGAAAAATAAAGACGGAGATTAGCTATGGCAGGTATAAAAACGTTATTTTCGTGGGTTAAAAATAAGTTTAAAAAGAATCGTAGAAGTGAATCTACGCCTTCTGAGAAGTTAACTGCTTTATTTAAATCAAAATCAGGTTCTTCAAAATTATTGGGTTGTAAACCCGACCTACCTGATGAGCGTGACCATATCAAACTTGGTTCGGCTATTTATCAAACTACTGTAGATAGCGTTAAGGATTTTTCTTTAAAAAAGTATGCGCCGCCTGCGCAAAATCAAAAGAATACTTCGGCATGCGGAGGTTTTGCAGCATCTGCAGCTGTTTTTATTTTGCGCAATAAAATGTTAAATATGGTGCGTCCTGGTAATTCAGATGAAGATGTAACCGGTAATTTTTTACTCTCGCCTTTATATATTTATTATAACGCAAGGTTTGTAGACTTTTTATTTGATGATAAATTTTATGGCAATGTCAGCTCTCCGCTTCCGGATTGCGGAGTGACACTTAGAAGCTTAATGAAAGCTTTAAAAAAATACGGTGTAGTTCCGGAAATCGTAATGCCATTTTATAAGTTTACACCGGATAGCAATCCTCCTGAAGCCATTGATCCTGCAAAGAATTTTAAAATAAAAGAATATTTAAGGATTTCAATGGAAGCTGATCCGGAAGAAATCTGTAAAAATGTGTTGGTTGCCGAGCATCTTCCTATTATTGCAGGTTTATATCTTTATAAGGAACAAATGGATAATTTGGATTACTATGGATATTTGGAACCTTGTAAGGATATTAAAGATGCCGAATTAATTGGAGGGCATGCGGTTTGTATCACCGGATTTAAACAAAAGAACGGTCAAACCTATTTTGAATTTTTGAATAGTTGGGGCACATCAACAGGGGATTTTGGATATGGTTATTTTCCTGCTTCGTTTTTGTCGGATAAAAATTATGTAATGGACCTTTGGACCTTTGATAAAAGTTATTTCTAATGCAGATAATTATAGCATCCATTTTAAAAATTATTGAATATATTGCTTCTATTTTTGCTAATAGAGCAAAAGATACTGCTTTGACAGACAATGAGTTGGCTAAGAAGATCAACCAAGAGTCAGATAAGCATAATGAATTAATAAACAAATCTTTAAAAGGGGATAAAAAAGCTCTCGATGAGATACGCAAGAATATTTCTATTTAGCATATGCATAGTTGTAGCAGGATGTATGTCTACAACTAATAAGACTCCTGACATTATAGATAGAGATGTAATATCTTATGATGAATATGGTGATCAGACAGGGGGTTTAATAGATATTGAAGAAGGAAAATATTTTATAATTACTAAAAAAACAGTTGATTTATATAACGCTTTAATAGATAAATACGGTGACAAAATTGTGCCGCCTTTAAAGAAAAATGAAGGCATCACAAAATGTGAAAATGGAAATAATTATAAAATTTCGCCAAAGTACATGAAATATTTTATGGACATGGCGGATGCCTACCGCATGGAAATAAACAGAAAGGATAATTTATAAATGACGGAAGATCAAAAAGATAAACTTTATGCTTCTAAAGGAATAACAATTCCCGCTGGAATGTCCGCCTTTGGACCCAGCACGGAAGAATGGATGCAAATGAGTGGAATAGGAACTTTATTTCATAATTTTGTAAATCCCTCAAATGCGAAATCCGAAGAAGAAAATAAAGTAGCGGAAGAAAGAAATGTGAATAATACGGATAATATTAAACGTAAATTTTTGTTTAAAGTAAGACTGTCTAAAAGTTAATTATCGACAAGCACATATAAAGTGTGCTAATTTAAGAAAATAATGAATCGCCCTGTAGAAATATCAACGTCTCCTACGGAATCATTGCTTAATCATGAAGATGTCTTTGAAACCGAGGATCAAATTGCTTTAAAACTTTCTTCAATTGAAGAATTAAATATACCTTCATTTGAAGTTAGTTCTGAGGCCGAGACAATGATGGAACAAATGGACGATTTAACCCCTAGAGACAGATATGTTTTAACCACCCTTGACTTAATGCGTCAAAAGATGGACTGGATGATTCCCAGATTAAAAAACATATCTCGAGAAGTTAGGAAAACAAATGGCACATGTATCCAGTTAAAAACTTGGAAGCACAGTGTGGAAAGTGATATAGATGAAACTATTAAATTTTCCAAAAAACATAAAGCTGATATGGCTAAAGAAGATGCCTTAAAATCCTTTTTTAAAAATACAGCTATATTTTTAATTGGTATTTTAGGCGGTATTGGAGGTACTCTTACAATTGCTTCAGAATTTTTTAGTTTGATCAAGAATTGATATGTCTTCAAGCGGATCTACAACAACTTTAGCGTCCTGCCAAAACGACAGAATAGTTTATCCTTCGGGATATATTAAGTCATCTGCGTCTGCGGATGGCCAAATGACCTTATCCACAGATGGCAATGGCAACCCGTTAACCAATATTGAACTGTCAGCAACTAACTCAATTAGTTTAAATGGACCTGTAAAGGTGATAAAGATGAATGTGTTTAATTCAAATAAACAAATTGTTGCTGATACGTTTGTGTATTTAATTTTTGAACAAACAGATGGACTAATTACACCATCTTATTTAACTCAACAGGAGTGGGATGAGTATAATGCATAAATTTTTAAACAACTGCATCTATATTGGTTTATTCGCAGCCTGTTGTTTGAACGTATACGGCGCTACGAAACCTTTTGTTTACGATACGGCCACGGGAAATGCTCCAGCGGTAAATAAACTTTATAGGGATTTTTACATATTTGTCGATATGGATCCTTCGCCGCAATTTTCGAATTTATATCTAGCAAATCCCTCAGTAACTAACAAATTTTATTATTTAGATTCAAGTGGTAGTCCTAAACAAACCGTCACCAGTACAGGCGAAACGATGTCCAATTATATTGACTCTAACTCTTACTATAATCAGACTTATTGGACGGATTTTGAAATCAAAGTAATAGATAAATATGGCAATACTTTATACTTTTCCAGCACATTTAGTTTAAACTCTCAATCTGGAGGAGTAAACGGACATGATTCTTCAATTGTAGACATGACACCTCAGATTTTTTATTTGCCAGCAGTTGCTTCCAGTGAATCTACGGATGGTTGTTTTGCGTTGAAAACCAAATTTACAGATTATTTAACATCTTCGATTTTTGTAGCCTCAGATGGGAGATGTACGGCGGTATGGTTTTATCCATCGCTTAATTCAACTGATGTTCGTGAATATCCTAATTATACAGGATTAAAGACCTCTAGTGGAACTTATTCAATAACTTTTGGAAACTATATTCGCAACATATTCACAAATCCTGAAAATATGATAATCGTATGGAGGCATAGACAAAATTTAGGTGAGATGTTCGGCACGACGCCTTCTGCTAATATCAAGGCATGGAAAGTAAAACATCCCGTATATTATGGAGATTTTAAAGTTAAAACAGATTAGTTAGATTATGCGCAATTTAAAGTTTTTAAGCTTGTTAGGGTCCTTAATTTTGTCGGGGTTAATTTATGCTGATGAAGTTGACATTAATGATATAAACAATTTAAGCAATGATGCGGCTAAACTGCTTGAGCTAAAAATGCAATCTGAGTTGCCTGCTGAGTTATGGGAATCACGCTTAACCGCATATCCGAATACCTTCACATGGTATAAATGGCAGGATTATGATTCCGCATCGGCATGGCAGCGAATTTCTATTTTGAAACTTTTAAATAAACTATCAAATAATTATTAAAAACCATATGAAATCTATCAATATATCCATATTATCAATATTATTCCTGTGTTTCATGGGAATATCCTACGCTAAAACTGTCGAAGACTTAATTTCTGAGTTTGATGATGCTTATGCAAAAGGCTGGACTTCGGCAAAGACCTGGTGCGACGCGAATGACGCAGATTTAAAAACTTCTTTTAATGCTTGTAAGGACAAAGCCGTTATTACAGGAGATGACTACAATAAGACGAAGCGTATGTTTTCCATAGCTTATGTCGCGGGTGTACAGTTTGAGGCAAGTGACTGGATTTTGTGCAAATTGCATACAGAGACGTTTGTACGCCAAAAACTCGCTGACGATCCTACCTTTTATACGAATTTAAAAATAAATAAGTTTAAGTTGGGAGATAATCAGCTTTCTCAGACGCAAATTTCCAATGCCGCAATTGCCGCAAAAGATTTCAGCTATTTTGAAACGGCAACTATAGATGCTTTTAAAAATCTTTATTGGGAAAATGGAGATTTATTTGCGTTTTTGGCTAAAAATATTTTGGAAATGAACGATGTTGTTAAGGCAAAAGAAGTATGCAACAAAATAGAGACAGCATTGATTTTGGAAAACAATGTCAAAAATTCTGTGACTCTCTCTAGAGTGCAGTCTTTATCCAAAGCGTTAACCGCTCGTATGCTGGACGCTAAACTCAAATAGATTTAAACCGAAATTAATACAAAATAAATATAAAAACCTGTGGTTATCCGCAGGTTTTTATCTTTACATTTTTTTAGGTTTAGCTGAAAATAAAGCATTAACATTTAAAATTTTATTTCAATATGCCTGGCTCAAATACATATTGCAGGGTAACTGCCAAATTATTCACTGAGTTTGCTTATTATTCTCCCATTTACGCTTCTCCACAAGCAGGATTGGAAGATGAAAAGTATCTGGATTTATCGTTTAATGTTTCAGGGGATGATAATACTATTTATGGATTAGTTACACATCCGATTACTACGGTTAATGAGGTTTATGACGGAACTTCGGATGCCACAGGATTAAAAGCTTCGCTTTATCGTTACACTACAATACAGCAACTAGATGAAGATGGTAACGTGGCTTCAATTAATACTTGGATGCCTGTGGGCGAAGAAATAGATGTCACTGCAGGCACTCCATTTAAGTTTGAACATTTATTTGCCGCAATTTATAAATTAGTCGTCACAGGCACAGCGGAAAATTATGCTGTAAATGTATCGTATCAGTATGAGCCAATGAAGGCTGTTATGCTTAACGAGGTCAAGTACACGAATCCTCAAAGGTATTACGCAGAGCCGAATTATACAATACAATCCAACTCAATAAACAATATTGGAAATTTTAATACCACTGCTATAGAAAGTTCCACTGGAACTTCAGTGGACTTAGCGCCAAATGCTTAATCTGTCGTGAAGGCAATTCAATATCTTATTAACTCCGTATTACCTGAGGATATTAGGGACTACACTCGTACATATGACTCCAAGTCTATGAATGAGTTGCAGTCTGCTATAGCTGAAAAATATCCGGAACGTTATAGGGAATTAATGGATAAAATTATGGATATTGCGCGTAAGTCTGTTTATTACTCGGGACAGACTTTGCGGCTTTCCGATTTTAAACCTCCGTTTGATAAAGATGCGGCATTAGAAGAAATGCACAATGAGGTTCAGTATCTTCGTGACAATATTAAAGACGAAGAAAAAAAGAACAAAGCTATAATGGACGTATATGAAAGGTATGCTACAAAATTGGAGAAGGATACCTTAAATGCGGCTAAAACAAATCGTAATAATTTATATAATTCCGTATCTTCAGGCGCCAGGGGATCTCCTTTCCAGTTAAAAGCTTTGATAACAACTCCGGCTTTGTATACGGATTATAAGGGCAGAACAATTCCTTATTTTGTTAAGCATAGTTTTGGAGAAGGTTTATCTATTCCTGAATATTTGGCGAGTACATACGGAACACGCGCAGCAACAATTGCCATAAAAAAGAGTACAGCAAAGTTTGGAGGCTGGGGTAAAAGTTTATTTCGCCCTGTATCCAATATGATGATAACTTCAAAAAAAGATACGTCAAACAACGGCATTGATTTAGATATTGATGACGCATCTTTATATGGCAGAGTATTGGCACGTCCGGTTGCCGGATATGCCGAAGGCACAATTGTTGACAGGGATGTATTAAATTCTTTAAAAAGCAATGGCGTAAAAACTGTTATTGTTCATTCCCCTATTGCTACAGTATCTGCAGAGGGTATTTCAGCTGAAGCTTTTGGACTAGATTACAATAAACGTTTGCCAAAGGTTGGAGATTTTCACGCAGGTATTACTGCTGCTACAGCAACTAGTGAACCTGCCATTCAAGGTGGTTTGTGTCTGCATTACACAACTGAAATTATGTTATGGGATGGAACAAAAAAACAAATTCGAGATATTGTTCCGGGACGTGACATTGTTAAAAGCGTAGATACAAATGGCAATATAATTGCAGCTAAAGTTCTTAATAAATTTAAGCAAGGTTGCAGGAATGTTTATGAAATTATATTTGAGCACAACGATATTGCGTACTCTGTTATTTGTACTCGTAACCATAAATTTAAAATTTATGGGGAAATGTTAGACCTGCCTGTAAAAGAAATTTATAAAAAATCTTTATGTTTTGATGTTCTTGGAGATCCTGCGCGTATTCTTGATATAAGATTCTTGGGCAACAGGGTGTGTTTTGACATAGAAGTTGATAGCCCTACACATTTGTTTGTTTTAGCAAACGGTCTTATATCTCATAATTCATCTAAGCATGAAGCTGGTGGATTTAAAGGAAAGAAGCGCACATTTTCAGGATTTGATTATATCAATCAATTTTTTGAATCTCCTGAGCAGTATAAATCGAAAGCGCCGCTTGCGGAATCAGATGGCAGGGTAGAAAAGATTTATGAAGCTCCACAAGGGGGACATTATATTGTTGTAAACGGTGTAGAACACTATGTTGATCCGGATTCTAATATTGAAGTACAAGAAGGTCAAGAGGTTGAACAAGGAGATCAATTGGCGGACGGGCTTGTGGACTTAGGAGATGTGGTGCGTTTGAGAGGTCTTGGGGAAGGTAGAAAGGCCTTTGTAAACATCGGCAAACAGTTATTAGATGACAGTAATGCCACCGCACATAAGCGTAATTTAGAGGTGTTGGCTCGAGGCATTGTAGATAAAGTAGAGATTACGGATCCCGATGGAGTTGGAGATTATTTGCCTGGGGATATTGTATCTTATAATGCATTGGAAGCTTCTTATAAACCCGATAAGGATTCAAAAGAAATAAATATATCCTCTAAAAATAAAGATTTAAAAGGCAAATACTTACAGAAACCAGTATTGCATTATACTATCGGTACCAAGTTAACCAATAAAATGATTGATCACATCAGAAATACCGGCATAACGGATTCCGTATTGGTATCGGATAATGAACCTGGATTTACGCCAATTTATGTGAGATTAAGAGAAGCTCCAAATAAGGGTAATAGAAATTTCTTAGAAAGAGCTACTGCCCCTTATCAGGCAAAGAATTATGTTGAGTCTGCGGTCAGAGGTTATAAAACTAATATCAAAAGTAATTTAGACCCGTTTGTTAGAATGTCCATGCCTGATTTTGCTGAAAACACTGATATAACAGGAAGATTTTAATTATGGTAAATACGAAAAACTTTCAAAAGTTTGCTTCAAATATTACAGCAAAAAACATTTCTTTTAAGTTTGCTAACTTTAAGAAGTTTGCAGATATAGATCAGAATGCCGTAAAGAATACTGTTACTAATGCTTGGACACAAGGATATCAAGATACATATGATGAGGATAATCCTTGGTTATCTTTAAACGGTGCTGCTACTAATTTAGGAAGAATAGGTAGTTCACTTTGGAGCTCTGCAAAAACAGGAGTAGGTAATCTCTTTCAAGATTCAGGTGTTTCTATGAAGGACGCTTTTAAAAATCAGTATGCTAATTATACAAAAGATGTTGTAGACAGCAGCTTAAAGTCAGCAGATAAGTTAGTAGATAAAGTGTCAAGAAGTGCCGGAGATAAATTTAGACAAGCGCAAGAGATAGCTCAAATATATCGTGCAGCAGGTAAACCTATTCCACCACAAGTAGAACAACTATTAGCGGAAGCAAAGGTTTTAGATGATTCGACCAGCGCATACTGGTTGCCATCATCGAGAGATGCAAAAGGTTTTCAGAAAAATATACAGGATAGAGCAAGCGCGTATCAGAAGGAATTGCAAAATAATATGATGTGTTCTACCAATACTCAAAAACGCATTTCTCAAGAACTTGTTAATAAAGCTAAAACGGATTTTAACAAATTAGATGGTTGGGAGAAGATTAAAATAATATTTCAAAAATTGCTTACTTCTTTAGGTATTAGAATCCCAAAAGACTGGGCATTAAATACATTTATGCAGCGTCAACGTAACGATGCATATGATTATTTAGTGAAACAAAAGCGCATGCCTCAGGAAATGATGTTAAATTCTTTGGCTAACTCTCAATTTGATCCCTATAATTTTAGATCCAGACAGAGATTTTTTAATAAAACGCCTGAGGACTTTGATGAGTTAAACTCAAGTTATAGCAGTGGTACCGTACATCCTGATGTTGCGAATTATTTAAACAGAACAATAAGTTAACATGTTCAACATATCTAATTTTAAAAAATTTGCTGCTAGCCCTGATTGGATTAAAAACCAATTAACGGAATCCATAACGAATCAAGCAGATCAAACAAATATTGATGAAAAGGATACCACGGTAAATTCAAGCAACTACGATGCTAACATAACTTCGGAAGATAGGGAATCCGGAGAGTATGATTCTTTAATGAATAACAATAAAGATTTCTTGAAAAACATATTAAGTGACTATGGAAAGAAAAATAATGTGTTGGAAGATCTAAATAAAAAGGTATCCATATTAGAATCTCAGGGTCAAAAGGGAAAAGCTAATGCTTTAAGAACAGCCATAGGTAGATCCAGTGACCCGAAATTTACAGAAGATATAGACAGATTTTCAAAAGATATTGCGAACCAATTATAATTTAAGATTGATTTAATCTTTGAAAATCCCGTAAAATTGTTTCAATCAAAATTTATTATACACCATGCTTTCACTAAAGAACTATGATTTTAAAAAGGCTGCTTCATCGGCTTTAAAAGAAACAGATGCTGAAATAGCTTTTTATAGGGCGTCTTCTACGGTAATGGAAGACAAAGCCTCGCCTTTTTTTACGAATGAATACTATTTAGGTTTCGAGATTGTAAAAACGAATGACTCGTTTACAAAAATGGTAGGCATATATGTGTTTAGAGTTAATAAACATATATTTTATGCGCCTGTATTCTACGTTAATGGCCAGATAAAAGGCACGGAGTTCTTATATAATGTAGAGGAGAAAAAGTTTGTTTATCTCAGTCCTGAATGGTGTGATTATTTCATAGGTCTTTATGAAGAGGAGACTGATGGATTTCCAGTTGATATGGCAGAGGCCAATCAAGGCAGGCAAGATATCGAGATGATGCGCATTGCCACACCACTATACAAGACATCTTCGTTAAAGAAGTTTGCTTCGGATTTAAATCTATCCGCAGACGAAAGAGAGTTTGGTTCTTTTTCGGATATGTACGATAATGTTTTTGAAACATTTGTTAATTCCCCCGATTCAGATTACAGCCCGTTACATGTGTTTTTAAAATCTGCGGGTATAAATGCTTGGAATAAATTATCCGATGCTTTAAAAACAGATAGGGAATTTGCTAATAATGTGGTAGGCCTTTGCGACGAGCAGGATTATATTCCTATGGATGTTTTATCCGAGGCAAAACAAAATATTAAACATGCTGCGGAGAATCCAAAGAAAGATTTATTAATTCTACATAAGGGAATATTTAATAAAAATACCGTTAAGACCGCTGCTGAACAGATTGCTAATGGCTATTCCTTCGAGGACAATCGAGATGAAGATCAGCTTAATATAATCTATGACGCAGATCCAGATCAGGATTGGGCAGGCATTTCCACCAATGCTCCGTCTGTTTATGATATTTTAACTACTGACGGGTCTACGGTTAGGTGTGTTGCTATTGTGGGCAACTCGGATTATGGGAAAACTCCAGCCCTTTTAGTTTCGATAGATCCGGAACGCAAAGGAATAATTCAGTATTATGATATTAATAGTCCCGAAGAATTATATAACCAAGAGGATGAAAATGTTAAAGCTCCAGGGGTACACGATCCTGTGGTAGGTAATTTTAGAAATATTTTAGCGATAGAGGAAAAGGATTCGGATAAACGAGAGGAAGATTTAACCAAGGTGTTAAAAGAAAAACCTGAAGTTGGAAAAATTTATGGCATTTGGGATCCTGAATATTGCTATATATCAGATGAGGCTTTTTATGTTGGAGAAGTAAAAGATAATGCTGATGATCCTAAGGGATACACCGTAAAAGTTTATCCAATTCAAGGTTATGATAAGTTTAAGCCTTGGGAAGCTTTGGTTCAAGGGACTGATGAAATTATCCAAGTAAATCCTTCAGCTCAATATCCTATGTATGATTTAAAGGTGTTTCAGCCAAGCATACGTTGGATAGAGTTGCCTACTGAAACGATTGATTTGGCTAAAAAGATGAAGGCTGAATTTAAAATTGATGACGCTTTTTCATTTAAGAAAAAGGATTACCGCATTGATATAATTCAAGCCGAATGGGTTCCAGGGAACTGGGCAAATCTATATGCCAATACTTTGGTCAAACATTCCAGCGTAGGACATGGATATGTCAATTACAATGGCGACGGCAGTTATAACTTAAATATAGCAGGATTTAAATTTGCAAACGTAAATGTAATGGGTGCTATGGCGTTACTTATGGGGAATGTAAATATTTCCGAAGAAACTGCCGATTATATAATTAAGCATGCAAATGATAACCAAAGACGTGGCGAGGATTATAAATTCTTATTTAAGAAGTTTGCAGACAGGATAATTTTAAATCCTGATCCGGACTTTTTTGAAGGTTTTGATTCCGATTTAAATATTCCATATGAAATTCCGGAAACTCGCGCTTTGATGACGGATGAAACTTCTTATGCCCCGCCTGCTCCACGATATGGCGACATGATGACCCCAACCATGATGGGTGTAGCAAAAGCAACCGAAGGAGTATCAAGGGAAGACCCCAATGATTTCTTACAAACAGCCACTCCGAACATGTTGGCAGAATTTGCGGAACGCAGCGGACAACGTAGCGTGTTTGAGCATGGCATTGTTAGCGTGTTATCCCAGGTTTCAGATGCGCAAATGTATATCAATGAATTTTTACCTTCGTTAAGGGATGGCATGGATAAGCTTGCGAGGCTGTTATTCTTAATAGTAATAAGCCCGCAAAACTTTGTAAAATACTATGGTAGTGATGATATTAAAGGATTGGAAAATTCTGTCTCAGCATGCTTTAAACAGCTATCAGAATTAACATTAGATTTAATACAAAAGACTTCCGGTGTATCTACAAACACAACGAATAAAGTTTAAAAATATATATATTTAAGTTTTAAAAGCTTGCCATTTTGTTTGGCAAGCTTTTGTCTTATTAGAAACGATGACATTTGAAAGGATTAGAGATTTAATAAGTTATTTGCCGGACACTTCTTCTTATTTTAGAGAAGTATTAAATTATACGCAACAAGTTACAGCGGTAAATAAATTTATGTGCGCATATAAGGACTTGTCCTTTGGATATAAATTTATTAAAGCTTTAATTAAAGATAATATTAGATTGCCTGCTACGGTAAATGAACCTTATTTACGGGATTTATATTTTTTTGAAAAATTTGGGGATGTTAATAATGATTCTGTAATATTTGCGCTTGGATTACATCATCCTTCCAGCAGAAATATGGAAGAAACTATTAAAGCATTTTTGATAACAGATGAATCTTTTAACAAAATTGCAAGCATTACAGGAATCAGCGAAGATGCTTTAAGATGTTATGAGCAATTATTTTATAATATTAAAGACCGCAAGCATGAAGCTTTGTTTATAGCAAACCATGTGTATCCTCAAACCCGTATGGTAGAATTACAAGATGATTATGTAAAGACGGAATCCTTCGGGCAATTAATTCTACGCTCAGCATATAATAATGGAATTGAGGATGCGGCATATTTTGCAGGATTAAAAATGGCCAATAGCGTATTAAATGAAAAATCTTCAGCAGTTTCAGCCACACAGTTAGAATCTGCGATAATGGCTAATGCGCATTTCTTAGTGAAGAATGGCTATATCAACCAGCGTCATAATGGTATTTCTTCGGCTAAAGGTCTGCTTATCGCTGCGAAACAGGGTGGAGCGGAGACTATGGAATCTGATGCTGAGGGATTAAGTTCGCTTGGAGAATCAATATGGGATGCCATAAAGGATATCAAAGGCCCCGAAATTCAACAAAAATTGGATGCTATAACGGAAATGGAGATAGCTAAATACGAAAATACTAAAGAATAGTTGATTTTTCAGTTGCCTTTGATAAAGTTTCTGCATTGAATATAAGTTACGATTTTAAAAAATATTTTTTAGTACATGGACAAGATACTTGATAGGAATAGCGTCATTGAGAGCGTTAAACAATTAATTCCTGCTATGCAACAGTCATCGGATCCCGAGGGAGAACTGTTACGATTTGCAAGCGAAAGAAAAATGGCGCCTGAAATGCTTGGCGCTATTGCCAAAGCTATAAATACATTAAAGACACAAAGTGTTTATGCGACCGCCAAAGAAGCTTCGGAACGGGGTCGTTCTTTTAGTACGATAGATACAGAAGCTTTGCTTGATAAATACGCCAAGCAATCTATGCCGAATATTATCAACATGTCAGATATCTCCAAAGATAATGACGATTACTTTACCGTGGAAGTGCAGGATATTAAAAAGGTAGCTTCCGATCATTCCAATAATATTCAGGAAGGAAATATTTCTGAGTTATTTGAATCGGAATTTCAATATATCCCAAACAATGTAGATAAGGATTTTATAGATCAAGCTGAAATATTTTTTGATGCAGAGGTGGCAAATAAGTTTGCCAATAACAAAGAGGAACAATCCTATACTGAGCAGGATTATTTAGATCTTGCTGAGGAATTAAATTTTAATTTATCCGGCATTGAACATAAGTTTGCTAAATTCTTTAACCCTTCAAATACCAAAAGGGATAAAGAATTTCATGAAATTGTTCAAGATACTAAAGATTTATACAATATATATTCCGAAGATTTTGACAATGCAGCTGTCAAGTTAGCAAACGTTTTACATACAGTTTATGGTTTAGGTGAGTATGTATTACAAAACGATGATGAAACAAAACCAGTCTGGGGTGTACGCTTTAAAAGAGCCAGCCATTTAGCGCCGGATCATAATTATGATATCTCAGACGATTTATATGATTATTATACTAATTGCTTAAATCTCGAAGTGGTAAATGAAGCCATATTGAGAGATTTTTATAAGTCTGCTGCCACAACTGACCCTGGTCCTGGTCCAAAATCTAAACCTAAACCCAAAACTCTTTATGAGAAATGGCTTTTTGATAACAGATATGTACGTATTGACGATCAAACGGGTCAGATGATGCTTTCCATACCTACACCAGAATCACCTGACTGGGAAGAATTTGTACGTACAGTTCCATATGATGTATTAGAAGACTTAGCACAAAGCGCCAAGGTATCAGATGGTTATATGAGTAAAATTTTATCTGCGAAAGAAAAAATTTTAAATCAAGAAACAAATGATGGTGACAACGATTCTGCAGGTAAAGATGACGAGTATACACCTAATTTTATTTTAAATGGCAAACCTATTAAATCTTATGATGATTCTAAGGAAAAAAAAGATGCTTTTAAAATAAAATATCCTGCAGTATTTAAGCCAAATGACCTGGTTAAGGCAAAAACTTCCATACCCCAAGATACCACAAGAGGTTCATCCAAGGTTAATTGGTCAAATTTATTCCCCACAGGTTCTTCAGGAGGTATTAATATTCCTCCAATAGATCTGGCTGAAGCTGCTAGAGTAGCTAAGGATATAAGTATGGCTCCTTATAAATTTATTTATCAGTCTTTAAAAAATAGTAAACCTGTTGTGAATAAGACTGAAGGAGCTTTGGTAGATGAAATTAATAAAGTTAAATCAGAAGAATTTTTTAATGATTTAATGACTACTGATCCTGTGTTGTCTAAATTAAATCATCATCAACGCAGGGAACTGGCCGACATTTATCAAGCAGCTAAAGACTATTATCCTGATTTGGTAAGAAATAAGACTATTTTAAAAACTTTCTTACGACAGGGAGTCGAAACCGAAGGTATGGATTTAAATACTGTAAACATCTTAAATAAGATGAAAGTAGACGGTAATAACAATAATAAGTAAATTATGGCTAATTTTATTGATACTATTACGCAAAATCCTGAGTTAGCAACCAATGTTAAGCAGGCTTTGGGAAGATATTTAATTCCTGCCTTAGTAGCAACTTTAGGCACGGGAGGAGTAGCAGCATATATAGCAGGTAGCAAAAAACGAGTGGGAGAAAGTCCTGCTGCAAGAAGGCGTCGAATTATTCGTGCAACTTTGCTTCCCACACTTACAGCTGCATTAGGATCTGCTGGGTTAATTGGATCCTCAATACTTAGCAAAACTTCCCCCGAATCTTATGTTGCAACAGGCAAGTTATTAGACGAAGGAAGATATGTAACTAAAGGAAGTGTTGAATCTGTAATAAAAAATTTAAACAAACCGTCTTTATCTGAACAAATTTTCAATCGGGATAATCTTTTTAAAGGTACAGGTGCTACATTAGGAGGTATATTTGGATTGAAAGCTAAAGATAGTCTGGGAGATACTATCTATAAAAACTTTGAGTATGAGTATCCTTTAAAATCAGGTATCAAATCTTTAGAGAATGTACCTAAGATTTCTATATCAAAATCTCCAGCTACAGAAAAAATTGTAAATAGTATTCTTGGAAGAACAGGCAAGATACTTAATTCTACAGTAAAAAGGGTTCCGGCTTTGGCAGCATTGGGTATCGGAGGAACTGCAGGTTACAAAGCAATGGATTGGGTTTCTAATCTGTTTGGAGATTAAAAAAAATGAAAAAATTAATTTATCCAGATTCTAATTCCGAGTTATTTTCCTCGTTGGATGGAGTGATGGTATCTGTAATTAGAGATACTAATTTTTACTCTAATATTAAAAAGGCTTCTTCAAGTGCCATATCAAGGCAGCTTTTAGAAGATTGTAAGCCGGATAAAGATCATTTTTTAATTCATATAACGGCTATTGGAGACGACGAGACTTATGGTTTTAATAAAAACGCAGATGGTTTTCCAAAAAAAGCTAATGAAAAATATTATAAAACTTTTGAAACCAATGCGAATTTATTTAGAGAACATAATTCTTCTTCGCCTAAAAATCGCATAGGTATCATCAAGGCGGCTGCATATAATAAAGATATGCATCGCATTGAGGTCGTAGCATGGGCGAATATTAAGAAAGCTTCAGCAGAATATGAAGCCGCAAGTTCCGGAAAACCATTAAGTTGCAGCATGGGCTGCTCTGTACCTGCAGATAGGGACAATATCTCTGGCAAGCTTTCCAAGAACCCGTCCGAATATGAACCATGGATGAAAAGATTTCCTGGTAAGTATATAGAAGAATGGAATGGCAAACCGATAAATAAATGGGCCTATGTTCATAATGACACGCCAACTTTCTTTGATTTATCCATAGTGGCAAAACCTGCGGACCGCATTGCCGACTATTTGGAATACAGATTTAATGATGCAGTTAAAGACGGCATTTTAAAATCGGCATGCGAAAATGATGCTTGTGTACCTTCCGCATTATTGCCGGAAATGATGGGCTATGACTTATTAAAATTTGGTTCGGATATTATACGCACGAAGGGTGATTTAACTTCATATTTTGCAAGCGAAGATAAAGCTAAAATATTAGAGAAATTAGCCTCAATCGAAAAAGAATTTATAGATATTAATTCTTCAAGTGATAAAGCAAACGATCCCAGGGTTGCATACATTAAAAACGCTAAATATGTAAACTTTGACAAAAGTTATACTTTATCTAAAGATGATATATCGGAATTGAGGAATTTACGTCCTGAAACTTTATTTTTTGAACTACAAAAGCGTGCCAGCGTGCTTTCGTTTAAACCTTTTGTAGATTTAATTTTTGAAGGCAATCCTAAGTTTGCTTCGGAAGATCATAAGAATAAAATTGTTAAATATGCGGAAATAGCAATTGTTCCCACAGTATTTTCAGAAGTGAAAAATCTTATTGAAAGCGGAGATGTCTTACCTTGTGGAGATGGCGTGGATGAATTATTTGAAGCGGGTGATCCCATAGAAGCGATGTATGATCTAAATAATACTGATCCTGTGCAAAAAATCATGGACGGAATTGAGGATCAGCTTTCTTATAAAGAGGATAAAAAGCAACCGAGAATAATTCAAATCACAATAACTCAACATGTTCCTGATGAAAATATTCAAAAAGAAGATTGCGGAAAGTTTTTTAAAATTAAAACGGCATCGTTTAATCCAAATATAGAGCTTTCAAAAGATGATTTAACAGTTGCCAAGCAATTAGCATTTACGTATGCATTTTATAAAGTTGCGGCTTTGCATGATATGGCTACATATCATTTTAAAAATAATTTACCGGAGATTGTTTATGTAGACGCAATATCGCAGAATTGTCTTGCGATTTAGCGATTAAATATAAACAATTAAACAAGTTTTATTTTTCTTTTTAATTAAACTTAAAGATTAACAATCAAATTAGAATAAACTCATGAGACAAAATTCTATTAAGAGAGAAAATCTCAAAGCACTAATGGACAAGCTTAACCAGGCTTCTAAATTTGCTTCCGAATCTAATGAACCAAAAGATCCGGATGAAACTCAGCCTCAAGAACCTTGCCCGAAATCTACAGTTGAGCCTACCGGCGGAGTTAATCCAAAGGAACAACTGGAGCCAAAGGAAACTAACGCCACTCAGCCTGCGGAAGTAAAACCGGAAAATGGCGGCACAGGTTTAGAGGAGGAAGAAAAGAACGTAGTTGCAAAGGCGGCTAATGTGACTAAGAAACTTTTAGATTTTGCAAAGGTTCAACCTAAACAGCCGCAGCCTGGTGAAAGTGTGACTGAGAAAATTTTAGATCGTGCAAAGATTCGACCTAAACAGTCGCAGCCTGCTGAAAAAACTGCGGCTTCTTCCGAAGACGATTTAGTTAAGAATATAGTTATGAGCTATGACATTATGTCCAAGGTTGCCCATGTACTTACGGAAACTGAGGAAGGACGCATTGCCTTGCAGCATGCCATTGATTCTGAGAAGGGCAAGCAAATGCAGTTGGCTACGCTTAATGAAATAAAATACGCTTCCGAGCAAGTGCAGGCTTTAGAAGAACTGAAATTCGCCGCACAGCGTGAAGCTGAAATGGTTAAGAATGCAAGTTTAAGCATCCTTTCCGCAATAAGCAAGCTTCCCGAAAAGGAACAAAAGAAACAATTTAAGCTTGCATCAAAGTACATGCGTGCACAAGAAATCCATTGTCAAAATATGGAACAGTTTGGGGATAATGAAGCTCTGAAATACGCTTATGCTCAAGGTGCTGCGGATGCTCAAGCTATTAATGATACAGCTGCAGTTGAAGGTGCTGATCCTACCGTGGAAGGTCTTGATGCCTTTGGTACGGCACTTGATGAAATGATTGCCAGTAATGAAATAACTCCCGAACAAGCACAGATGTTAGCACAAATGGCTGTTCAAGCTGCTCAAGCAGACAATAATGAAGAGCTTTCACCTGAAGAAGCGCAAATGTTCCTTGAACAGGCTATTCAGCAAGGACTGGTTGACCCCAAAGTTGCCGAAGCTATTATGCTTAGCATAATGGGTGGCGAAGGCGGAGCACCTGCCCCTGAAGTTCCGGCTGCTGCCGCACCAGTTGATCCTGCTGTTGCTCCAGTTGCTCCAGCTGCCGCAGCTACACCTACAGACACAGCAGTTGCAGACACAGCAGTTGCAGATCAGACAGTTGCTGAACCCGTTGAAAAACAGGCTTCTGAGAAGGTGCGTTCTGTAGCGGAAAAATATATTAAGCTTGCTTATGCTACTAAAGTAGCTGAGGAAGGTTCTGCTGAGGTTATGCTTTCTCCCGCAGATGTAGCTGCTGAAATTGATTTAGCTGTTACTGCGGGTGAACTGGATCCGGATCTTGCTGAAAAGATCAAGGCTGTAATTGAAACGGCTGCTGCAGAAAACAGTGCTGATGTTCCTTGTCAAGAAAAAGAAGTTCAAGTAATTGAAAATAAGGACGACGACAAGGAAGATGATGACAAAGACGATGACGAAGACGATGATGACGATGAAGATGATTTTGATGAAAAAGAAATCATTGAAGAGTCTATCAAAGAAGCTTCGGAAATTGTAAAGTAAGTTTATAAAAAAAATGTGCAAGATATTTAATATTTATCTTGCACATTTTTAAAAAATTAGGTTAATATAAATACATAATTAAAAATTCAATGGACGACATTATCCAAAATAGCAACATTTCTGAATTAACCAAGCTTGCCAGTGAAGCTCAGTCTGCTGTTGTTGATGCTATGAAACTTGTAGCGACACAAAAGGCTAAAATTCTGGAACTAGAAGAAACAATTAAAAAAGCTAGTGCGGAAAACTTAAATTTAAAATCTCAAATTAATGAGCTTAATAATTTAAGGAAGCAAGCAAGTCTTGATGTCGATGAAACTTTATTAACGGAAATTGTTAATAAGTTAGCAAAAGCTAACGTAGTTGACGTGGACGATGTTGATTCTAACATTGCTGCTTTACGCGCAAATCCTAAGCTTGCGTTTACTGTTTTAAATCAAGTAGCGGATATGCTGCCAACGGAGGATGTTTTAACGAACGGTTCTTTCGTTGCTTCTACCAAAACTGCGTCCATTGATACAACAAAGCATTCCAATATTCCCGCTGCAGTGCTAGAGGAAATAGCGGAATTTGAAAGACAAAATTTTAGTTAATACTAACACAAGGAATATAAAATATGGCTGGTAATATCGGCTTCTATAAGCGCACTACGCGCAAGTTAAATGTAAACACCGGCAGCCGTCTTACAGACGTAAGCAAGCTGACCCGTGCTTTACCAAATGCAGAGGGTGTTTCATATTATAGTGGACAGCCTCTTTGGGTTACTTCGGCTGCTCATATGGCAATTGGAGATCCTGCTACGGATACCACTATTAAATATTCGGCAACACCTCCAACATTAACTGACACCCCAAAAACGGATCTCGTTCCCGCCAATGGTGGTACTTTAGTTGATGCAGAATGGCGTTGGACCACGACTCCCATCGCAGGAACTCCTGTGTATTTCGCATTCCAGGATTCAGACGAATGGGATGGCTCTGGAAAGAATATGGCGGTTTCCACACTGGATAAATTTGAGCTACAAACTCCGTTCTTTGATACGACTAAGGTTTATACCGCAGGTATGCCTCTTACTGCCAAATTGGTAGGTTCACCTAGTGGCGTGAAGTTGGATAAGGGCAACTGTCCTAGAAATGCTACTGTTGTTACACCAGATCCTCAGACTCCTACAGTTACCGCTGTACTCGTGTGTCCTGCTGCCACAAATGATGACATCATCGGTTATGTAACTGCTGGTGTTGTTAATGTTTCTGGCGATAGCTGGCAAAACCCTGTACAGGTTTCAGATAGTCGTGGCTTTGAAGCGATCACTGGCGGACCTGTGGTTTGGACGGAATCGTCGGACACTAAAACTGTTCTTCAGTTTGAGACTGCGTGGAATCATAAGCCAGCGGGAGCATAGTTAAACAATCAGATAAAAGGATTTAGATTATATGGACGACTATAAGAATATAGAGTTAAGTTTAAATGGAGTATCCGGAGACGCTTTAAATGACAGGCTTGCTCAAGAGCTTGGCAGCTGCTCGGAAGGGACTATAAAGATGGCTTCTTCAGCCGGTACTTCGTTCATCCGTAAACAGGTTTTTGAAAAGGGTTGGACCCGTCAGATTTGCCATTTTGAAGTTCTCAATGGTTCTGGTGACAAACGTCTTGTCCCAATGTTCAATACCGACTATCCGGTTGCAATGTTCTACATAGAGCCTACAAACTATCCTGCTGCTGTGCTTCCCTTTGACCAAGGCACGCACACTCAGTACTATAGGGCAGACAAGGCTCCGATGACCTTCTTCAAGATTGCTACACCTGAGTTCCAAAAGAATCGTGTAACGCTTGATACTTATCCGTTTGATCTTCGTAAGGTCATAATGGATACTGGTCTAAAGAACATGGTTAAGACCGAAGACCTCGTTTGGTACAACCTCTCCGACAGCGTTGCAGCTCAGAACAATGGCACGTATACGTTTGCTGGTGGTATGGAGCCGTTAGTGATGAATGAAATCACTAATATCTTCACCAAACACAGCCTGAATCATGGTGTCAACCTTATCAACAAGGTTACCTTCAGCGCTCTTGTCAACGGTCAGAAGAACAACTTCCAACAGTTCGGCGTTGATCTTACCAGCAAGGTTTTCGAAGAAGGCGCTAAAGCGTTCGACGGTAAGAATGTTTACGGTATGAAGTGGATCTCCACTTTCAAGACCGACATTGTTCCTGACAACGTTATAATGGCCTACACTGAAGAAGACTATCTCGGTAAGTGTGCAGAGCTGTACAAGCCGGTGATGTACGTAAAGCGTGAAAAGGATCGCATATCCTGCTGCGCTGAGGAAGTTATAGGTATGCTTATTGCCAATACTTCCGGCGTTGCAAAGATTGTGCTTTACAGCGCTCAAGCCACAATGAATGCCTACCCGCAGATCAGGCCGTATCTCTCGGTTGCTGCAGGTACTCAGGAATAGTGGGTATATCGAATTAACGTTCTTTAAACTTAAATCCCTGCAAGATAATCCTTGCGGGGATTTATTTTTTATGCATTATTAGAAATAATGTCTAATCCTACTGAAAATAATTCACCCGATTGTCCATGTTCTCCTTGCAGTAAAACTGATGGAATAACAACTCCACCTATTCCATTTACAAATGAAGTTCAGCTGGAAGATATACGATTAATGCTGGCTGACGCAGAACCTACGGATACTGCAATTACAACAGATGATTTTTGGTTTTCGGACTTTGAGTTAATGGATGCAATGCGTCGTGCTGTTGAAGCTTTTAACGCTTACCCTCCGCAGACCATAACGGTTGATTATAGAACTATGGGCACATCTTATATGTTTAAGGTTGGCGCTTGTTGGCAAGCTTTGTTAAGCAAACGCCTTTGGCTTGAACGCAAATATATTAAGTCAAGTGCAGGTGGAGTTCAGACTGATATTTATCAACCTCTAATTGAATTTTCCAAGAATGCTGCAAATGAATTTAAAATTGAATTTGTAGAAATGGTAAAAAATTATAAACGTGCAGCTAATGTTTCAAGAGCTTGGGGAGCTATAGGTTAATTTATGTCATGCAAATGCGCATTTAAATCTGTGCAAGTTTTGCCAGCTTACGGTAAAAATATTTGCCGTATTGTTTGGGCTTTATGCGCAGAATACTATGACTTTACAAAATTTGGAATTAACGTTTATAAGTCAAGGGACGGCTATACTGATTGGTTTAAATTAACAGAGGTTGCAGTTGATCCTGAAACAGGAATGATTACCGACATATCTTCAGGTCAGCCTGTGTATTTAAATAGAGATAAGGGAAGCGCTGTAGTAAATATAAATAATTCCCGTACATCTGTTGATATAAATTTTAAAAATCGAAATCAGACTTTTAATTGGCATTATAAATGCGCTTTATATGATAAGTCCAAGGACCAAGAGATTGATACATCTCCACCTGTAGGAATTTATAATACTTTGACATCTGAACAATTTGCATCTTTAAGACAGATGATAAAATCAGATTTATTATCTACGGATTATAACGATTTTTATATATGCAGGCCTAAAGGTAATAGAGGAAGAGTGATAAATCCAAATGAGGAATACATATCCTTAAATATTGATATTTTAGGAGGGGATCAATTAGGATTAATAACGGATGATGTGTCTTTGGGAAAATTATATGAAGGCGGATATAGCAATCCCATTAAAACCAAATTGGTTATTAACAGTGTAAAGCATGAGCATATTGATGATCAGAACGGTCAAGGCACATTGGATCCTGTAACTGTGAGTATAACGGGAATTTATTACCCGAAATTAATCGTTGGAGATTTAATTGTGAATAAAACAACCGACGATAGATATTTATTTGAAGGATATACTGAAGAATTTTATTTTATGGGAAAAGTGCCTTATAAATTTAATGGGGTAATGCGCCTTGTTCCCAGAAATCAACCGGAATATAAATTTGATATTTCCAATATTAAACCTTGTTTAGATCAATAAATAGCGAACGAGAAATTAAATATTTAAAATATTATGGGTACGCCTAAAGCCAAAACAACATCAACATTTGAATTAGAAGTCTTAAATAAAGAATTAGGATGTTTTCCTAATTTGGATATTTTAAATTTAAGACGAATATTTTTAATGTTAACAAAAATATTTTTTTCCGATAAAGAGAATTTTAAAACATACCTGGAAGATACTGCCAATAAGTTTGACTATACTTATAGTGACTATGTGCTTGATCCGGATGGCAAAAATAAAACCATTATTGATATTACTTCGGATTATAATTATTTAGATGATGCGGCTAAACTTGAATATTTAGGCAGCACCCAGAACCCTAAAATTATTGTTTCTGTTGGAGATATTAGTTTGTCAGATATTGGCACCCTTGCAAACAGAACAAGAATGTTTGAGGATAACTCCGGTTATATGATGGGATTAAATGCCACAACAACTGTATCATTTTCTTCTTATGCAACTACTTTAGGAGATTGTGCAGTTATGTCCCAATTATGCGCTGCGCATTTTACCGGATTAACGGAAATTTTATATAATTTATTAAGGCTTAAAAAATATTTGCCTTTAAAAATATCCACTCCCAGGGCTATTAATTCTGAACAAAATAAAAAGCTGTTTCGCTCGGATTTTACTTTGCAATTAAATTGGGAGGCCGCTTGGAGAACAAGAATTGAATCTGCAAGACTTAGAAAGCTTGCTATTGAGCTTAATGCTCACTAATTATTTAACTATTGCTTTTTTAAGAAAATTGCTGTTGAATTTAAATATTAAAAAATAAATAAACGTTTATTTACGCTATGATTCAGAATTATTCAGAACATAAACCTCAGATGTTGATTTATAACAACAGAGAGGTAGTCTCGGATGGGACAGCGGATCGTAATTCCGCCTGCTTAGTTGGCGTGTGCAGACCGTCATTTACGACTAAAAATTTCCTAGCGCAGATGGTTCCCGTTACCGAGTTAACTGTTGCAGAATTAGGTGAAGAGGAGGAATCTATTACGCTTCCGTTATCCAATTTTACGCCAGTTTCAGATTTCTTACAACAGTTTGCAGATACAAATTACATGCAATATGTAGATGCCAATGAGAATCCTGTTGAACAAACTTGGATTACAGCAAGCAAAGGTACAAATGGCGTTATTAGCTTAACTATAACAAAACTTGGAGAGGAAGAAACTCGTCCTGATGTTTATATTAGTCTGCCTAAACTTGCTTTTAATGTTAATTTTAATAATGCAAGCAACCCCATTTCCATTCAAGCAATCAATTCACCCTCGGATATTACGACTTATCTTGGACTAGTAGATAGTGATCCTTCGGCTGATGACTTTAATAGTTTAGCGTTTGCAGCAACCTTAGGATATACTGCAGGGGAAGGAAACGGATTTTATGTAGACGCTATTGATTGGACTTTCCAAACTTTACACTCCGATCAAACAGCAGCTGAATTAGCGGCTTACAACGCCTCATTTAATAAATTATCCCGTACGGATTTATTTCTTAATCTGTGGTGTGATACTGATACTTTAAGTGTGTTAACTTCAGCTAAGTCTTATGTGATTCAAGCTTCACAGCCTGATGTACAAAGATGGCGCGGCCTTTACGCTTCAACAGCTACTACAGATGACCAAGGAGCAGAAGCTATTAGTCGAAGCACCAACTGGGCTTATAATGGTGTAGTAAACGTTTGGTCTCCCGGCGCTTATTATCTTATGACCGCAGATGACGGTACTACCAAAGAAGTACCTTTGGCAAACAAGTATATTGCCGCCGGTATAGCATGTATGCGAGCTAACCTGCTTCCACAGCAAGGCATGTCCAGGATGGAAATATCATGGATTTCTTCGGTGCCTGCAGCGTATGCTTCTTGGACGGATGCACAATTAAACAATGTCGCTGCAAACGGCGTTTGGATTATCGCTCAAGATGACGATAGAACGGTGCCCTATGTCCGCCATCAGTTAACTACAGATTCGTCTCACGGTGTGTTATACTATGAAGATAACATTCGAGATATTGTCTATAATGTTAATTATGGCGTAAAAGATTTATTCAGAGATTACCCAGGAAGACGAAACATAACCCGCAGTTTACTTCAGGAACTGGAAAACCGTTTAGGCGATTATTTGCTTTCGTTAACCCAGGAAGGTTCTTCGGTGGAGGAACGACGCATTGGTCCAATGCTTGTTGATGTAGATTTGGATTCAATAACTGCGGTGAGAGATAGTCAGTTTGCCGATAGAGTAAATCTTTCCGGAGATTATTATGTTGCAACTTCCTTAAATGTGTTAAAGATTTCTCTTAATACATATTTGGGACTTTAATTTAGGAGATTTATAATGGCAGTTACAAACGTTTTAGGTTATAATACCAATGTTAAGACCGGCGAAATCATTGCTTCAAGAAATGCTTCGATAGATCTAGGCAACGGTCACATTGCATTGGTGCAAAGTTTCCAAGGTGCAACCCAACACCAAGTGCAACCAGTATATGAAGTAGGATCTTCAGCTGTATATTTGGTTATGGGTAACCCGTCGGCGCAATTTAGTTGCACAGCTCTGGTGAGCAAAGAAGGATTTTTCTCGCCCTTTGCTGACATTGCAGCTGGCGCCGCTTGTGGTACACTTCGCAATATCAATGTTAATCTTGGCAGCGAACTTGAGTGTGATCCGAAGATTACGAGCAGAGCTACGGCTAAGTTTACAGGCGCCATACTTCAACAGCTTTCCTTCTCTTTACAAGCTGGACAGTTACAAATAACGCAGACAGCGGAATTTACGGCAGGTAGCTTGGATGTTATTTAAAAACATAGGGGTTTTTTGGGTGTTTCCTCCTTTCTTCCCGTTGTTTTACCCTATGTTTAAATAAAACCTATAAAAAGGTTTGCAACCTTTGAGATTTTTCTCAAAGGTTGTTTTGTTATTAGCAAATTTATGGAAGATCAGCATAGTTTTTCTAAGAGTTATCCAAATGTACATTTATATTTTACCAAGGTTCAAGGTGTTTTGCCGGAACAAAATATGGTGTATTTGAAAGACGAGCAAGGTACAGACGTTACGGCGTTGGTAGTTGTTAACATGTTTACTCAGATGATGGGATTGTCCAGTATGGCTTTCCCTGAAAAAGGGACTGAGGTAATCGTTTTATCTTGTCCTGATAAGAATAATCATCAATCGAATTATGTGATTGGATGTGTGCCATCTGCTACGCAAAAAATCGGGCGAGGGTTGGCTTTTACAAATTATGTCGGCTCAGATAAGGACTATTATAAAGGTATAGCTTTAGAAAAACGCAAGGCTAATGAAAAGAATGAGTTGCCTCGTGTTACAGGTACTTATCCGAGTAACTTAGTTGATGGAGAATCTGCGTATGTTACCAAAACAGGCGCAGGGGTGGAATTTTTATACAATCTTTGCAGGCTTAAAGGTTCGGAATTAGCTATGATTGAAGCTTATATTCTGGATGATTTGGTTAGGATTTTAAGCCGAAATTTTGAACATTTAACTTCTTTTGGTGATTTTAAAATTATTAATTCTGGAGGAGGTTTAAATGTTTTATGGCAGGGAACCTCTAACGAATATGAAGCCTTAGGATCAGATGCGGAAGGTGAACCCATCGATGGATTTGAAATAGGGGAAAAAGACAATTTAAATGTGGATCCTGATGATGAAAGCAATTTTCTTTGGGACGCTAAATGGAGATTTACTAAGTATATAGGTAAAATAGGTAATTTTATACATACTTATATAACTGATCCTGGTAAAAATTTAGTTTCGGAAAATGAAGCTAATCAATTTAAAGCTGGTCGTTATAATTTCCATGTTAATCAAGACGGCTCCGTAGTTATGCAGTCTATCAGCGATATTGTCTTTGAAAAAACCGTGCGTATACCTGTTCCAGTTGCAAATGATAGATTGGAAGCAATACAGGCAGCCACAAATGAGCAACTAAATGCCTATGAAGTTTGGACGCCTTTGGAAGGAGAAGAATTATATGAAACTTCTTATAAGCTCGCCGATTATACTAAATGGTTAAGCAATTATTATGCATTAGCAGGTTTTTATGCAGCTAATGTTTTTAATATTCCAAGTGAAGAAGAATCTCCTGAACCTGATCCTTATTGCAAAGATAGAAATTTTCAAGCCCAAAATGGGGGCGGCAATTATCATACTCAATTTACGAAGATGTTGCAGGCCTATGCAACAATACGTATCTTTAAGGACGGTTCGATTGTGTTATATGATGCTTATGGCAGCGCAGTGCACATGACTGCAGGCCATGTTAATATTAGCGCCGCACGTTCAATTAATTTAACTGCTGCGGAAAATGTCAATATAACTGCCGGACGTGATGTTATTGTAAATGCCGGAAATAATATTGAATTGTCCGCTATGTTTAAGGGTATTTTATTAAAGGCGAGAACTTGGCTTGAAATGTTATGCTCAAAAGGAGCAGTAGTTATCGAATCCGCCATGACCAAAAACCAAGAGCAGCAAGCGCAAGATAGCGATGACGAAGAATATTTAAAGAGGTTAAAAAATGCTAACGGTAATGGTATTATTTTGACAACATCACATGGCGGAAGTAGTAAAGAAGATGGTGCTGGTATTAGTTTAAGGACTAATGGTACGTTATTTGAAGATGCATATTATTATGCTAATAGGTGTAAGTATGTTTTATTTGATTTGATGGCAGGCATAGGACAGTTTGTTATAGGTAATGCTTTAAGTGTAATAAATAGCACATTAAAGTTAAATGCGTTTAAAACTATGGCTAATGTATTTTATGCTAAGTCTATTTATACGCAACAACGCAAACCTGCAATTGTTATGGGTTCTGAACAAGAAACGCTGGTTAATTACGATCAAAACGATGCCAATTATCCAAGCGGTACAGGGTTTGAAACCACAGGAGAGTCAGATGCTGCAGATATAAATCAAATGAATGAATACGTATATTTCAATCCAACAAACGGTTGGTTTAGCACTTATAATGCACAGTTTGAGTACAGAGACACAATGTATTATAATACGCAAATTGATGATAAAAATGATAAGCTATTTGAGCCTTTGACATATCAAAAAATTAATAATGACAGTTCAAATAATTATCAATCCTTTAATATGTCAGATCTTACTGATGATATTTCTGTTGCGACGCGCAAGACCCCGTATCCTGGAAACAACGTCAATGTAAATACTTATTCCCCAAGCAACACAGATTTAAATGAACCATGTGCAGATAAAGGAGAATCTCTATTGACAAATAACAATGAAATTGAGAAAACAAGCTATTCTTTAAAACAATATAACCCTGAAAATTTTATATAAAAATGGAAAACATTAACGAAACAAATAAGACGGAAACTCCAACAATAACTGATGAGGATGTTATAAATTATATAACTCAGCAAAAAGAAGCTTCTAAAGAGAAATACAAAGTTACTGAAATTGATGAAAATACAAAGAGTATTCAGTTGGATAAAGAAGTTGCGAAAGACTTTATTGACACCATAAAGTTTAATAAGGGTTTAACTGACGAAATAATTAAGGAAGAAGAGAAACTTAAACAGCAAGAAGATGCTGGAAGAATTAAAGTTTCAAAAGATGCTGCCTTTAATTTTAACGCTTTGTATACTGAAAAGCTTAATAAACAATTAGATAAAGTGACTTTATCTGAAACCGAAAAAGATGCTTATATCTCATCTTTGTTTAGTGATGTCCCGTTGGTTTTAGACATAAGTTACGATAAGCTTAAGCTAGTTTTTACTTTTAGATCTAAGTATATTTATGAACAAGAATATATAGCTAAATTTATAAAATCTATGTTTACATCGGAATCCGGCAAGTCAATGACACCCGATGAGATGTGTATTTTTATTTTTAAAGTAAATGTGTCAGTAATTCTGCAAAAACTGAATGATAAAAACTTCTTTAAAGACACACAGGAACTCTGTGCATCTCCGGAACATAGACTTTCTTATGATGAGTTTGTAAAAATTATCAATCTAAGATTGGAACAGTTAAGCAATTTAAATCAGCAGTTGTGGTCTATGATTATAAATGCTGCATGCGTTTTTGAGAAAAAAGAACAATTGCTTGCTGAGTTTGCTGTAAACGAGGATTTTTAAATACCCCTAAATATCGAATTTGGCTTACGCTTTATTTAGGGGGTTATTTTAAACCTGAGATTTTATGTAGGCATTCGGCAACGAAAAATCTCATACTTTTTAATGCTCTAACTCGCCAATTTAATGTTCAGGCGAATTTGGTGGATATTGATGTAAGTGTGGGTGAGTTGTCAAAAAGTACAGGTGAGCTGCATGCAAAGCAATGCATTAATGCCATAAACAAAAAACTGCATAATATTTTTGATTTAAAAACGCATAATGTTAGTGACTTACGTAAAAATAAACTTGCAGACGAGGTAGCGAAACGATTAGGATTGACTGGCATTCCGGAAATCGATGAAATGCTTAAACTATATGATGCTTTAGACAAAGCAGGTCTTGTAAAAATGCGTAAAGTAACGAATAAATAATATGCCAAATACATCTTCAGATAATACCAATTCCAATAATGCCCAATCGTCTTTGGAAAATGTCGATTGGGACAGCCTGATACGCAGGGTATTTACTTCGTTTGTTAACTTTTTTCAAGACCCTTCCATAACTTCGGGAATATCGCAAACGGCAAGCGAAGCTATACGCAACGCCGTTAGCCCTATGCTCGCAGACATGTCTTCTAGGGGCTTGCCTGGCATGCTCGGGCGTATTTCCGGCGTATCCAACTCTCCTACCTTAGCTTCGATAGGCAACCTAATGTCTATGAATCCTTTTCTCGCCAGCTTAACTGGTGCTTCCGATGTGCGCATTGCACAAGAAGTGGCGAAAGAAATAGGTCAACGAAGCTTTGGCATGATGAGAACTCCTATGTCTACAGTTAATACTTTAATGGCGGGAGCAAATATCCAAGAATTTTGGACGGGTTTTGCCGATAGCAATACCCCATTTAAAAAGGGTATGCAGCAAGCGCATGCGTTTTTGGCTGCTAATTGGCTAAATCAATCAGGCGCTATTGGTCAAGAAGATATAATTAATCCCAAAGGCATTCAAGATAAGTCAGAAAAACTCATGTCGTCTACTATGGAGATGTTATCCATAGGGAAGAATATTTTGGGAATGGGAGATGATGTTTACGCGATTTTAAATCAAGTATCTGTATTAGGAGGAGGCAAAGGTAAACAATTCGGAGAAGCTGCTGAGAGATTTAAAAATTATATTTCGCAGTTAGTTTCAGATGGGTTGGATATGGCTGAAGTCCAAGCTACAATTTCACACGCAAATGGTCAAATTCAAGCGTTAATGGCGTCAGGTTATTCCGCTTCCGCAGCTGCAGCATATGCTAGAGAATCAACTGCCGCTGCGGCTGCAGTATCCAAAGAGATGCAATCTAAAGGTCAAGATGTTGATATGAAATCTATTTCCAATAAAATATCAGCTATGCAAGTTGCTCGTAACCGTCAAGCGGGAGGAAAACAAACTAATATAAATGCTTTAGCATTGGATTCTATGCTCAAGATGGGAGTACTTTCAGAAGAACAAGCTGAATCGTTGAGAAAATTGATGGCTAACGGAGAATTAGATGAAGAAGCGTTAAAATACACTTTGGGTGCAAATTATGAACAATTTACACAATTTAGAGAAGGCTTAATCTCGAGATATTGGAATAGTCCTGAACTTTTGGCTAGCCAAGCTGCAAAAAGTTCTTTTGGAGGCGCTGCGCTGAGCGCCAATAATCGTTCCATTTACAACCAATTTATTAAGGGATTGAAGAATCAGATTGAAAAATTTGGTCCGGAAAATAAGAAGCAGCTTCTGGAAATTGTAGATAAAATAGAATTGGGCACAGCATCATCTGAGGAAATAGCCTTGTTGGAAAATGCTGTTGGAACCTCAGTAGTAGGAGTTAATAAGGCGTTGTTTGAAAGATTTAAGCAAGAAGGTGAAAGGAAAAGGAGACAAAATGTTTTGGAAAACGTTTTAGGTTCTAGCGTACAAGGAGAGTATGTGTCTTATGAAACTTACGTGGGCGATAAAAATTCTATACTTAGCGCTGCGGAAGCTCTGGGAATTAAAGGAAAAGACGTTAAAGGTGTTCCTGAAGAACTGCAAAAATACGGGTTTACCAAGGAGAAAATGTCGCAGTTAAAAGAACGCGGAGGATTAGCTCTAGGGGAATATTTAAAAGTGCAAGAAAATGGTAAGGTGCACTTAATAGCCGATAATGGCTATACCCGTACATTTACTGAAGACGAATGGAAAAAGATTCAAGCACAACAAGAAAAACAAAGAACTAAACCGGAATTAGCTGTGTTGGAAGGTATAAAGAAAATTCTAGAGGATATAGTACAGGAATATAAAGATAGTAAAAAAGATCCGGAACAAAGTGAATCTGAATTGACTGAAGAGCAAAAGAAAGCAGCGGCAGGGAATAAAAAATAAAAATTAGTAATTTGTATATTAAACATTATGGCTACAAGTTTTTTTGGAACTAAAGGATGTTATTATTTAGTTTTTCATCGAGGGGGCAGTCCTTATTATCAATTAAACCCATCGATTTCTGGACGTGGTATTTTTATTACCAAAGCGGTAACCTCAGGCAAGGATAATACCGCGTTAAATTTATGTTTTAATGACATTCGCGTCGCATCCGCAACCGGTAGATCTTTCGGGTCCGTGTCAATTGAAGGATTGGCGTTATTAGGGCCTGTTACATCTCCGGCCTCTACGGAGTCTCGCGTGCAAGAATATTATAACACAAACAGATTTTCTCAGTTAGGTAAACCTATAACGTTATCAACCCGAGGCGGTGGGGCGCATAAATTCTTGTTGACAGATTATTCTATTAGCGGAGTGGATGATAGATTTAATGTTTTAACTTTTTCTTTAGGGGGTATAGGGTTGGATTAATATGATTAACGTATTTTTTCATAATATTTCCACAAATGAATTTATGGATGACGGAGTTGTTTTAAATAACTCTTCTTTGCCTGCAGAAGGTACTGATCTAAGGATTATTTTTGATGGATTGGATTTAAATAATGATTTTTATAATCGGTTATACATTGCATACATAAATGCATTTCCTTGGATAGAAGAAAAATTGGATCCCTTAAATTGGCAAAATAAAACTTATATTCCATCTTTATTGCCCTTTCCTTCAAACGGCACTATTAATAATAGCTATAAAACACCCAAACAGATTTTGGATAGCTTAAATTCTAAATCTTTGCATAAGGTTTTATCTGATGTAGGTTATTATTCCGATTATATTGCAGCTGATACTTATGAAGAAAAATTATGCTGGTTGCTTTTATCGGTTGCGATGCAAACTAAATTTTATGTAGCTGATTAGTTATGGCTGACATTTTAACCAAACCGACAGTTAAGGTAAATGGATATAAGTGCGTTTCGGCTGAAATATCTTGCGTATTAAATCGTCCTATTGTTGTTCGGGCTACCATATGTTCCGGAGATACTGACGGAAGTATACTGACAACGAACGATATTATGAATCTTGCCAAAGATATGCAGGCAAAGATTTTTGAGGACCCTGAAGAGGGAGATATTCAGATTACTTTAAATGATGGTCATACGGGGGAGTTGTCTTATAATCGTTTGATAATCACTTCTTGTGACGTAGTGGCATCAACTCGTGGAGGTTTAATGGCTACAATTACAGCGACAAGTCCGGATATATTGGCTGACTCGTTTGATCCGTCAGTGTACATGAAAAACATTGATGTTGGAAATGTTGTCTGGGAGATAGCATCATCCGAGAATAGCAAATCCCAAGATCATCTTTGGGTGTATACTTTAGGCAGGCTAAACGATACGGACTCTCCTTTGGCAACCAAGATTTTAAAGCTTATACAGCACGCAAAAAACAAGTATAAGTTTTCGGCAAATATGATGCCGGGTTCGGATTCCGCAATTGAATCTCAGTTAAGTTTAAATAATTCGTCATTTACTTATGTAAGAAGATTTTTAAACAACTCAACGGAAACAACAGATGTTTTAAATGGCAATGCTGATTTAAATGAGACCGGCAATCGAGCTATTTATAATACCCTTGCCTCCAGATTATTTAATAATGGAGGTGGTATATTCACCAAAATATTAAATTCCGTTAATTCTGATTTCTTGCTGTGGTATGTTCCCGATCATAAAAGCGGAAATATGGGAAAATTAAGAAACTGGAATTACGAGGGTGAAGATGTTTCAACTATATCTCTTCCCGTTTCAACTTTTAACTTCGCCATCGGCAGATCGTTAGGAAACGATTTGCCGCCTACTATGGTGACTTTTGAATCTCCGGAAATCTACACCATACGTGATCTTGCAGGGGAATTTACCTCATGGGCCGTGGGCGCGTATCCGGAAAAACCTGAAAAAATATTGGGAAAAGTATATAATATTCAAGCTCCACCTTGGTTGTGTTTCGGCCTTTATGATGACCCAGATAATGGCGCGGAAAATATGAATAAGGGTAGAAATCCACAAGAAACGGAAATCATAAATGAGAAAATTAAAAAGCAACTTGAAAAAGATGCGAAAGCTTATTACCCGTCGTTGCAATATTTGGCCAGACAAAGTTTCTTTCGATATAAATATGGCACATCTGTAGGTAGTTTAAGCTGTCCGTTTTATGCAAACATAGATGCGGAAATTGGGGATTTTGTACAGGTTAATGCAATGGGAGGAGGTAAAATTATGCGCGGTATTTTATCTTCTGTAGTTCATAGCTTGGATACCGGAAGTCTAAGTACTAAATTAGGTTTTACTCGCGTTGAGCTTTAGGATTGACAATCCTTATTTCCTGGATTTGTCTGAATGTTGTTTAATCATTAGAATAAATGGCAAGAAGTTTTAACGTAAATCCAGACGGCAATTTAAATACTTCGGATTTAAATTTAAAATCCGAAAATAATAAGCTATTAAAGGGTTTAACGCCTTTAGCCGGAAGAACGGAAGCGTTAGAAGCTTGCGAAGCGGAAACGCCTACTCCTGCTACATGCGTTTATCCAAGATCCAAAGTTAAAAAAATTATCGAGGATTTCCGTAAATTACACAAAAACAATTTGTGCAATCCTACCCCTTACGATCCGTGTATCTTAGATGATACAGGTCTCGTTGTTCCTGATGCTACGCCCGAAATAAATATCATTAAAGATGATATTTTCACGGCTCAAAATCATGAAGTAAGATTAAATTGCGCAGATGTTTATGCGGAATACAGTAACTTATCTGAAAATAACGTATACTATACCTTCATAAATAATCCTGATGCGGAAGTTGTTATCCCTGCTGGCTCATATATACGTACTCTTAGAAATGCCACTAAAGCTCAAAAAGATCAGGCTATATTTGAATTAACTAATTTAGCCAAGACGCAAGCGATATCTCAATTAACCTGTGGTTTATCTAATCGAGAATATACATTAAACTGTCCCACGGAACAACAGCTATCAGACGGCACGGAAACAGATGTAACGGCACTAATTGTCAATACAAGATCTGCCACCGTTATTCAGGATGATATTATTGTTGATTTTAATACTGAAGATGTTGGGGTAAATGCAACAGACGGAAGTATTGTTTTAGTCTCAAATAATTTTACAAATTATGATGAATCATTGAGATCCCAATTATTCTCCAGGGCGTTAAGCGGCCTTTCATGCACTTACGGTAACGAACAGTATACTGTGGTATGCGGAGAAATGCCTGTAAATGTAAACGTGGATAACTTGGTGCAAAATGTTGATGGCGAAATGCAGACCATGGAGATTAGCAGCTTTGTAAAAAATCTTTCCGCGTTTTATAGCCAATTTTATGTTTCTGATACTCGCGCTTGGGATTTAGACGATTATGGCAGCACAGATAACATTAATGAAAAATTAAAAAAATTAGTTGCTGAGTTAATTGCTCAAGTTAACTCTCAAACAGTTGCTGTATTAACAAGTTCTTCTACATGTAATTATGGAAATATAGGATTAGATATCACATGTCCCACAGGTTATAATGCAATGGTAGCTGATGATATCAATTCTACCATTGATGAAAATATATTTGTCGTATCCGAACCAACCTCGAATATGAATTTAACATCCACGGTTGATTCAGGTTCACATGCTTATAACCTAAACTTTGACTTAACCGATAGTAATGCAACTTTAATTTATAATTCGATTTCCGGACAGGTTGAAAATAGAAAAGATTCTTATACATCCTATAACTGCGGTATTTATAACAACACGGTAACGGTTTATTGCGATCGCGCTACAGCAGAAGCTGCTTCAGATGATGCGGGAGATGCAATTATATTCCGCACCACGGATACCGTTACGGATGATACGACATTTTTTAGGTTTTATATAACAAATCATGCCAATAGTTTATTAGTTGCAAAGGCTGTAAACACGGATGTACCTACGAAAGGTTTAAAATTGGCAATGAGCGTATCGGATTATTTATCTGATGCAGGCCTTGCAAATCGACAAACATATTATCCCGATGGTATTTATCTGTGGGAGCATGACTATCCAAGCGATCAAAAAGTCGGGGATGATCCTACAGTCACAGTTAATAATGATCCATGGCAATGCTATCCTATGGGAGTGGCAAATTATCCTACAGGAGGTACAAGTACAAATGCTTATGCTTTATCCGCTTGCTCGCATAATGCCGATAGTCCAATATCGTCCAAATATACATTTACTACGACAACTGAAGGTCATTGTGAAATTAATTCCCTTGTATCCGAAGGTTATCCGTTTACAAATGTGACGGATCCTGAAGCATTGTATCAGCCAATTGAGGTAAGACTCGCAGACGAAGGCATGGGAATAGCATCTTTTTCCATTCTTGCTAAATCGTTTATTGAATTATATCAAAATAATGTGGATGACGGCACACCTTATTCACCACAAGAACTGCAAGCTATGGTAAATGAGCGGGCGGTAGAACAGGCACGTTCAGGTGTTAGTTGTTTATATGGCAATATACTAATTCATGAGGAAGACTGTTCGATAAAAATAGGATCTTGCACACCGTTTGAGAATAACATCCCGCCGCCTCAAATTCCGGCAAATACTTATTTTGCTGACACACCTACAAATGCTGACAGGCAGGCTGTGACCGCTCATAATGCTATGGCGTTTTGTATGTGTGCAGACTGGATAGGAGGGGGAGGCTCGTCGCTTTCAATTAATTTAGATGGTTCATGTAGCGATAATTGCACTGAACAATATTGTGTATTTTCTGTATAGTAAATTATGTCTTGCATTACTTGGTCAGAATATTGCAACAGATTTGCGGATTCAGGAATTTTTGATCCTGAAAATTATGCGCCGGAAAGTAGCGGGGAACCCTCGAATGCGTATTTGAAAGACTCTCCTGCATATCTTGGATATAAAAATGAATTAGCTCCTATTCAATTAGATCAAAATGATGTGATATACATGGCACGTGATGTTGTTAGCGGAGATTTTTTTCTCGGCTTTCCGGATGATTTAATTAATGGAAATAAAGGAGGAAATTACGCTAAATATTTAGAAAATATGTTAAGGTTGTGTAAGCCTATAACAATAACTTCTGATGTATCCGGTTGCAAATGTTTCACCATGACAGCTGTGCCTGCACCATCAATAACTCCAATAACTTTTACGGATTATTTTTATACAAAAGAACAAGTGTTTAGCAATTTGCCTAATATCGGCATATTATTATATTATAACGACAGAGAATATGATACCTATGTAGATATATTGGCTAAGTCTCCAACCGGAGACGACTACACATGGCATGATCGCATCACTATGGCTTCACAAAGCGATTTGCCTAATATTCCAAATAATTATTATGACATTTTGCCAAATTATTGGCTTAGGATGTTTTCATTTGATTCGGAAATTGATAGGCTTATACCTAAAGATAATACACGAAGATTAAATAGTAATGTAGTGCGAGCACCTATAAATGCCAACATGGTAAAAGCTCGCATGATGGGAGACGGTTTAAACTTCAATTTACAATTTGAAACAACTGGAATAAATGCACAATATGGCGCAGCATCTCCTATGATGAATGCAGCTTTGGCCAATCTGTCTGAATCCTTTGATGCAGGGCAACAAAGAATGGCAGCGGCATTTAAGAATTTAGAATCGGTAACAAACAATTTTAAATCTGTACAAGGAGATCCTTGTTCAAATGATTTATTTATGGTTGCAAGACACGTTGAACCAGGGGAGGATCAGGCTGTTAGATTTATCTGCGGAGTTTCTGCATTCCGGGGGCCGTTAACTATTTCCTTTGGTCCGTCACGTGCAGATTTAACTATGGTAAAAAATACTTTTGATTGGATTTATGGTACATTAAAAGCTGTTTGTAATGGATCAAGTGATTTAAATATTTTAACTTTAACGGATCCCACTGATATGTGTTACTTTTATCAAGACAGTGATACAGTACCATGTTGTCAGGAAGTCGATATGTATATGTCGCCTTCAGGAAGTACTACAGGCTGGAATGACAATGAACTTTGGTCTGCATACAGCAAGTTTGATATTGAAGGATGGACGCCTCCTGCCGATTGGGATTATGATGGTTTAGTAGTATTTCGAAAGTCTTATGTGCATCGAGTTTTAAGTTCAGATATACTACTCCGTAGATTAGTTGTCAGTGACAATTTATTTTCTGCAATTGAGGAATGTTTTCAAAATTTAGTTAATGATTATTGTGAAGGAGAAAAACCTTCTCCTGGAGGGGGAGGGGAAGAAGAGCAATGTCCTTATAGAGATTATAGCTATACTTGGTCTGGGTGTAATGTAAATATTAATAATCCTATAACTTTTGCTAATTCTGAGTATGGAGATTTAGCCAAAATACCTGCAGCTGCACAGGCATTAATTAATTGTCAAAGTCTTGCAGAAGCTGTCAGCACTTGCAGTGGATTAACAGAAATAAGTCAATATCAAGGTTTAATTATTGCTCGTGATTTAACCTCATACAATATTGAAGCAACTTGCAATTGTCCTGAAGGACAATCTTGTGATTGCGGTATGCAGGGCTCAGCTTATACTTTGGATGAATGTTGTTATGAGGGTGGGGTAGAGGGTGGACAAGCTTGGGATGAGAATACCCAAACTTGCGCCCATTCTGACAGCACCCCTTGGAATGAATATACCCCGTGTGATGTTTTGCAATACTCGCAATCTCCATACTGCCAAATAAATGTTACAACAGAACATATTTATGATGTAGTTAAACAATTTTATCAAGAAAATTATCCGCCTCATCCAAGTAAATGTCTTTATTCCACTATTGCTTCAGGAGGATCACTTGGAGCAAGTTATGAAATACCATTTTTAAATTATAGATGGGATGAGGAGTTAAATAATTATTTATATTCAACAAGTTCTACAGACTATGGGGATATTGAATTAGATCCAAATAAAGATCCGACTCAAAATCCCAACGATGATGGATCCGGAAATGGCGGCGGATCTCATCCTCAAAAAGGCGGTGGTGGAGGCGGAGGATCCGGAGGTGGAGGATCAGATTATCCGCGAACACCGGGAGTATATCATCGTTCAGCTTTAATGGGTACATCTTATGAGCAAGAACCTCCTGGTCCAGATGGCACTCCTGGCAGATTGATTAAAGTTACTAAGCAAGTAGGTTGGAAATCTTGGAATAAATGCGCACAACTTGGTTGGGCACGATGGTCATTTGGGAGTAATATTACAAATCCCCCAGAGATGAGCGTGGCATATTGCGACCACATAAATGGGCAAGATTCTTATCAACCTGGTCGTGATTACGCATGGGATCCAGGCTTAAGTTTTAGAAGTAAACCTATTTTATGTTGTTTACCTCCAGGGGGTTCAGCAGTTTGTGGCCCTGGAGAAACTTATCAATTACACTTAACCCAAGATCCAAATAATCCTTACAACGAAGTTGATACAAGCACTTGGCAATTGTCGGGTTCTTTTCAACTTTCATCTGATTTAACTTATGCCTACATTCCTGGCAGTGCTGTTTTGGGCATACCTGCTCTCCATGGTACGGTTACTTATCAAGACACATCGGGCGGGTATTTTATGGCACCGGATGGTAGCGGTATGGTTTCTGTAGACGTAAGGGATTGCCAAAATGGAACATGTGGCTCGGTATCTTGTGTAATTAATGTTCAGCCAAGTTATAATCTACAAAATGTATCCCCAACTTAAAAACAAATCAACAAGGAAGCTCCGCAATTCCTCCGGATAGATAAACTATCCGGTATCCTTGCGGAAAATAATAATGAATAATGCTACAACATTTTTAGATACTCATTCACCACTAAATTTTTTAGCTCATACTAAATCTATTGGAATTGAGGACAGTGTGTTTTATTTAAATCCTCAGTTATCTTTTTATGATGCAGGTTTGATTTTAAGTAATTTAGTATTTCATGATCCTAATTTTTTAAAATTAGAAGAAATAATAGAAAGAATTTTACCTGATGTAAAAATTAAGTCTTTAGTGTTTAATTTTCAAAAAGATAAAACAAATGAACTTTCTTATTTATTCTTTTTAAATCACATATTTTTTGGAGATAACTTAGGCTTTCCGTTATGTCCTCAACCTGTTGTACAACAAATCCAATCAGTTTATGAATCTTTAATTGATTCTTTAAAAATAACTACTGTAACTAAACGTATGTGTTTGTTGTCTTTAAATTTTAACTTAGGTAAAAAAGATCAAGTTTTAGATTACTATTATGCTAAAGCCAAAGATATTTGCAAAAGCTACTGGAGTTTAAATGGGGAGAAAACAATTGAATCTATTTCATTAGAGCAATTGGCTAAGCATTATGTTGCTATTTTAGCGGATAGGATTTTTTATCATCCAATTTATCGAAATATTTTATCTAGTATAGCAATAGTCAATGGAGAAGCAGCAGAGGTATCTCAGACTTTTCAATACCCAGCCTTAATGACGTTATTTAATTGGATGCCTAAATTATCTCGCAGAGGTATGCAAAAATTATTGCAAGATTTGGATAATAAATATCATTTAGAAGTAAAGGACGAAAATGCAGATAAAATTATATTTAAACAATAAAGAAATTTCCGATAATTTAGTTGTAACATTTTTTGATGTTAAATCGGGCACTTTAAAAATTAATTTAAAAAAGGAAATTTCTAGTTTATTGGAATCTAAAACAGAAAATTTATCTAAATTTATAACACCCGAGCAAGTTGAGTTTTCTAAAGTTTGGAATTTAGATATTCGTAAATTTTTACCAATTTCTTTAGCAGAAAACTTAGAAAAAGTTTTAACTATCGTTATTGACAATACCGAAAGTTCGGTGGACAAATCTTTGGAAACTTTATTAACACAATTTAAAAAATTTATTCCTGCAGAAGATATATTGCGGCTTAAATCCATTTTTGTTAATAAACCTGAATTGTTAAGGGTAGAATTAAGACAGAAGTTTTTAAGAAATTTAGTAGATAATGATTCTCGTTTAAAAAATTATATTTCAGCATTATTGGCAGATTTTTTAAATTTTAGATCAATTAAAACTGCAGAAGATTTGGTAACACTTCATTCAAAGCCTATTAAAGATCTTGCTATATTAATGTTGGAAGAGATAGATGAGATGAAAAATCGCAAAGGATGCGCAAGTTGCATGCTTAATACGATTACGAAAAAATATATGACGCTTTTAATTGAACTAAAAACATACGCAAATTAAGAAAGGAAGAATTATGACATTATTTATTTTGTTTATTTTAACATGGTTAATTGCTACATCCTTACTTTTTACTTGGTTTAAAAGCAGTATGCCCTCGTTGGTGTTCGCTTTTTTAAAAAAATTGGGATGGAAAAGAAAAGATCCAAATTTCTGGAAAACACCATCAGATGAATACATGTCCCCAAACAGTGAAGCAAGATCTCCACTCACATGGTCGCGCATGGATTGGGAAGGTTCAGATAAAGGTTACGAAGGATGGGCACAGACACGTTTAGGAAATTTTTTTGGGGAATTATTAACATGTAGATATTGTTTATGTTATCATGTAGTTTTTTGGACTAATCTTTTGGTATTTCTTTTTACCGGAATGATAGTAACATCTTGGAATTGGATGTTGATGTTTATTTTTGCACAACCCATCTTAGTGCATACGGCATTTAATTTGGTGGAGTTTATGGAGGGCAATCATGACTAAAAGTTTGGAATTATGTGTACAATTGTTGTCTACAAAAGAGCAAATACCTTTTAAAGCTGTATTTTCTAACAATAAAATTATTATTCTTGTAGATGACACGGCTTTAAATATAGCTAAAGTTGCTGGATTTGAAGAATCCAAAGGTCTGCAGACGCATTCGGTTGTGTCGAATGTAATAAACACGGACTCGTCTAACGCAGTTTCCAGCACATATTCTGTTATATCAGAGTTTCCTCCGATACTTATAGCCCATTTGGACAAAACAATATTTAGTCTTTTAGCTGATGCGGAAAGTTTGCCTCATGACCAGTTAAGTGCAAAATATCCTAAACCTATTGCAGATATATTAAACAAACGTTCGGAAAAATTACAAAAAGCCATTGAGCAATGGAAACAACAACATCCTAATCAGAATGAATGCCCCTCTTGTATCTCAGGTTCAATTAACAGGCGTTTGATTCTACAACTGTTGCCTTTTTACTACAAAAACGACTTTACGCTTATAATAGAACTAATTGATATTTTACTTAACTATGTAAATAAAGGCATAACCAAAAAAGATATATATCAAAGCATAAAATCATCTATTAAACATTCTTCGGATATTGCTATAAATATTTTAAATAATTATCTAACAGAAATAAACAATCTAAAGTCCGGATGTACGTCTTGCGCTAAAAATGCTGTAAAGCGCAAGTACAATAATATTATTGTTGCTCAATTAAAAGAAATTTTGAAAAATCCTTCTTATGTCGAAACTTAGTCAAAAATATCAACCTAAATTTGCATTTGATGCATCTAAAGGCGCCTTTGTACCAGCGGAAGTTAAAGCTGCAATATCAACTATTGCCGAGCATTCTTTATTTGCAAAACCTAAAACATTAATGGATAAGCCTAAAACTGTGGCTGCATTTAAATCCAAGTGGGCAAAATCTACAAAACATAGTACCTGGGGAGGAAGCAGCCGCAGATGTTGTGGCAAATAGTTCTTTAAAAGGCTTGCTTTTTGCTTAAATTTTTGCTTGGGTTTTAGTTAAAAGTTAATGCCTAAAGACACTTCATATTTTGAAACAGCAGGAACCCGTCCGGTATGGGATCCTCATTTTTCGTCTTCGGAAACAGCCAGATATAATGATTATGATCAAGATAATATAAAGGTTATTAACGAAGATCTAAATGATGATATGGAACTTTTGTCCGAAATGGATAAAAATCCAGATTCGTTCGTAAACGACAATCAAAAATTAACGTATGAAGAGGCTTATAGGAACTATCGCCAAAATCCCAATGTATCTAATTTAAATAAAGTTATACATAGTTTGGGAGACACGATAAATTATTCTTTAGCTTCAAACAATGCCAGCGGGGATCCTTTGTTGGAGGCTAAGGCTAAACTAATTACTGCAAAAGCAGTTAAGGAATTTGACCCTGGGTATAAAGTCAGTTTGCCCACCTATGTCTCTTCACAACTTCGCAAGATGACCCGCCTTGCCAGAGATTTAAGAAATCCAATTAAGATTCCGGAAAGATATATCTATGAATCGCAAAATCTGCAACAAGCGGAAAAGGACTTTATTGAAGAGCATGGAAGAGAGCCGGATTTAACGGAACTTTCCGATGAGACCGGAATGTCTATTAAAAAAATTTTGGATATTCGCAAGAAATCTTTAAAACAAGTAAGTGAGCAGCAGGGTTTTACTAATGTTAATAACGAGGATGACTCAGCGTCATCTATTGACGAAACAGCTGCTGCAGGGCCGGATTTCTTGGAAGAGGCTCAAACTTACGTGTATCATGGATTGGATCACCGCCAAAAAAAGGTTTTTGAACACTTAACGGGTTTTGGAGGTGCAAAAGTTTTATCTCCTGCGCAAATTTCCCAGAAATATAAGGTATCGTTGCCTACGATATCCCGCATGGCTAAAAGATTTGCAAAAGAAATAAGTGAAAACTACGATGCATTAGAAAGTGTGTATGCCTCATGAAAATAGACGATTTTGCAAAAGCAACAATTGAAAACGTTTTAGATTTTATACAGGGCAAACCTTATAAATCTTTAAGCGAAATTGTTTCCGGAGATAATGATATTGTGTCTGCCGTGGATTTATTGCGTGCAGAAGCCGAAGAAGCTGAACAGGTAAAAGATCCTATTGAATATCAATTTGCTTTTGCATTAAAGCGAGATACTGTAAGCAGATATGCTTCTCGCAAACTTTTGTATAAAGCCGGATTAGATAAGAAATTATATAACGCCAATTTAATGCAGGCTACATCGTTAATAAATAAAAAAATGAATGGGACTAATTAAAAATGAGCAATATACAACAATTTAAATATCTTTGCGATGTTCCAAATCCTGCAGAATCAAGCTCCCCTGTATTTAATGGGGGAGTTAAATTAAATTTTGCCAGTGCGGTTAAACCTAACATAACCGAAGATATTACTTTTGATTTTGATAATTTGGTTTACGGTAAAGACGCTACCATCCAAGATGCGATGGTTAATATAGGAACACGACAAGGGAGCAATCCATTGAATGAGGATGAAGGCACAACCTTGCAAGAAGATACTTTGAACTACGCATTAGTTAGCTCAAATTATTTAACGCATACCTGCAATTTCGCAGGATCGGATACGAAGTTTTTTGAAAATCAATCCATAGGTTCCTTAAATAACATATTAGCTGATTACTTTAACTCCCAACAAACAACAGTGCAATCTACGGTTGAAGCAAACACAACTTATGTAAATTCTATCACGGACTTAGTAGTAACACCGTATAAATTTACCTATGATAAAGCCATATTAACGTTGCAGTTTACGTTTGACGACCAAACCATAATCGGCGAGATTGAATTAAACGCAGAATTTTAAAAAATGAATTTAACAGATTACATATCTTCCAATACCCCAGTAGATACTACTAAACTTCGTGAATGCGAAGACAGAATGCGCATTTTGTTAATACGCGAATTTCCGGATACTGGATTTTCGCCAAACTCCGTAGTGGGTAAATTTTTAATTGAGCGTTTCGGCAAAATTGTAGCGCAAATTGAAACAGCCTTAGAATGCGTATTGTCGGATATGGATTTGTTAAATGTTATCAATGGATCCGTATGCGACTGTGATTTTGTGACGGAATTTTTACGCGGATTAGGGGTGGACAGTTTGGTTAATGCCAACACCACCGGCACCGCACGACTATCTTTTATAAATAATGGCCCTGAGAATACTGGCACAAATCCTTATGTTATGGATAAGGGAGAGTTGCTGCAATTTAATGATAATTACATCTTTAATTATGTAACCCCTAAAAATGCCAGTATTAAAATTTATCCTTATGGTTATACTGGAACAGTTGATACCGACAGCAATTATTTCTTTTTATCGGTATCAAATGTAGCAAATGTAGGAGAATCGGATAATAATTTTCAACCGAATTTATACTTTGTAGACATTCCGATTGTCGGTCCATCAAATGCGGGAGTTAACGCAGGTGATGAAGCGGGGATTAATGAACATTTATCTTTCTTTGATGAAGTTGAATCGGTTGTTGCTGCATATGATATTGCGCCTTATGAATCACCTACGAATCTTGCCGAGTTAATATCTATATTTCAAAAAATTCAACCTTCGGCTAATTTTGCTACGCGCAATAATGTGGTGTCTTTTGTTGAACAAAAATATCCGGGAATTGCAGGAGTGTCTCCTACAAAAGTAGGGGATATCGAAATGGTCCGGACAAATAATAATCCGTTTTATGCGTATTCACCTGCTATAGATATTTGGGTTAAGGGAGATACTACGCTTCCAACTTGCTCGGAATATTTTAAATGCTATGTGTCAACGGATGAAAACGGCGTTAATACTTTTTACGGCACAACGAAACCTAGCGATTTAAATCCCGCAGGGGATGTCGGCAACCTGCCCACAACAGCGCAAAAAACATTTATAAGATTAAATCACTATCCCATCGCTAGCGTTAATTTAAATATTGCGGGAGAAGATGACGATGCGTTTTCAACTTCTACGACCATTGATACTTCCACGCTAAGCGTCAATTTAAATCAGTGTACTGCACGCAAAAGTTATACAACCTATCCTGCTACGGTTGAATGGCCAGTACCACCTGGTTCTACAAATTACGAAACAATCGCGGATTACGTACCGTATCAATTTTATAATTTTTCGGATAAACATTTTACAATGGCATTTAATTTTGCAGGGTGGAAAACAGGCACTTCAGGTGTTCAAACCTATTTTAATTTTCCTGCATCATTTATAAATGCAGATTTAAGCGATTATATAACAACTGAAACCGATCCTGAAACATCCATATCTAATAGCTATATTTGGATGCGCTACGACTATCAGTATGATCCGGTAATGGAATCATTGGATTCTTTTGTCAAAAGCCCTGCTTGTGATCCTGCAATTTCAACTGAAGTTAAGGCTTGTTACTATTATTACATTACGGATTTTACGGTCAATTACTCTAAAGAAACAAATAAATTCTTTGATAGGCAAGCAGCTATTGAACGTATTTATGACTTAATGAATAGCTTAATATATCCATTAAGTTATTCAGATGCATATATTTCTGACATAATGGTGTCTATGGGAGCATCGGGAGTGCAAAGCATAACGCCCACTGCAACACTCATGTTGGGATGCAGTAAGGATTATTTTGATTCTTCGGGAAATAAAATTGATGGAGATACAACCACTCAAGCTGTGACAACCTTTGATCCTGCAAATATAGATTTTCGTTTAAAACTTTATGGAGCAGGGCCAAGAACAATTTCAATGATTCTGCCAAGAGAGAATATTAACCTTGTTGAAAAACTTGTTTAATGGACGAAGACAATACAACACAAGCATACTTTGCAAGAAATTCCGCAGTTAATACTGATATAAACTTTGCGGAATGCGGTAGTTTTTGGCATCAGCTGTTAAAGGGCAAAACAAGGCAAGCGGCCAAAACAATGTCGAAAATGCCTATATTGTCATCCGCATTTACAGATGTAAACAACAGTTGGGCTAATATTTATAATGATGATAAAAATTTATATCTGACGAATAGGGAATATTTCTTTAAGTTGTCAGATGTAAAATTTTTAATCTGTGACAATGCTGAATCGGTTGATTTAAATACTGCTTTAAATGCGGAAACTTCTAAAGTATATAACTTTAATGTAGATGCATTAACTCTTTATTTAAGCGAACCTGCGCAATTTTCTGATAATCAATCTATTGTATTATTGATACCCTTCGATTCCAGCGACGATGAGTCTGAATTAAAAGATTTGGAATTATTCAGCATTCAATCCTGGGATCATACGGAAAATACAAGCAAGACAACGTTTCTAAATGTTTTTTATGCTGGAGTGCATTTTCGCCAATCTGAAAAATATGTCGGATTTTTATTGCCATTATCTGCGGGTTTAACGCTATTGGACTTTACCGACACCTCCAAAACTAAATCTGAAAGAGCAAATCTGCTTTGGGATTTCTTTTTAACGCATTTTAAATATGACGGAATTAATGGCAGTTTTATTTATAATGCTAAAGTTAGAGGGCAAAACAAATATCGCAAATCTATTTATAACGCGATAATCGGTTTAAGCAATATACCTATAGGCATTGAAGCTCTGCAGGCTAGCAATTATGTAAAAGGTTCTGACCAAAGCGTGGTAAACTTTGGAAAAACATTAAATGCCATGTTCGGAGGAACTGCGGTAGATTTTCAATGCGACTTAACTGCAGAAAATATTGCAAATGCTTATGATTTAGGGAATGGATTTTATGCTTATAAGCTTGTTAACAAAGTAGTGGGTGTGCCACCCTTTGCCGCAGAAGATTTGGTGATGCGCACATCTCAAAATCCTAATTCTTTAAACAATGTTTATTTTAAAATTTCCGTAAATGAAGATGCGCAAAATCCGCAAATTGAGTTTTTACAAGCTGAAGTTTTAAATTTAAAGCGTACGCAACAATATACGATAATTACAAAAGGCAAAACCAATATTTCACAAGATACTACCTTATATCCTGGAGATTATCTTGTTAATCCTATTAATGTATACTACAATAACGGTAAAGATTATTGGTGGGATCCTTCGCGTACAAATAATACTCCTGGAGCTTGCTGGACAACGGAAAGCATTGAAGGAAATCCTTACTCAACAGGATTGCCTTTTGATACACTTAGTTCTTCTTGGAAAATATTATGGGATAGAAATACATATACTATTGATTACAAGGCTACGGGTTATGTAACTTATAATGATAGGTCAATACTAACCGATACACTAAGAAATTATAATTACTTTTATATAGACGGCGCATCTACATTTAATTCCAATAGATTTATAACATATGCTTTAGCCTTACGCTACGGAGTTAACTGGAAAGATGGAAAATTGCAGTATCTATTGAATGACTATACTGCGACGACTCAACTTGATTGGTTTTTTAAATATATTATTTCTAATGCGGTAATTATAGAAATAAATATTGAGGTTTTAAAATCATTATACGATAATATATCTAAAATTTTAAATGCCATTCAACAGGCTGGAGTTTCATTATGCCCTATTGGTATGATTCCGATATTTAAAATAAATAAAGGAAATTATCAATGGGTTGATCCCAGATGGTATACACCTGATAGCTAAAAAAAAATGAGCACCCCATCAAATAATACCAGTGTTACGTTAACCAAGTCTGATACGACCCAGACTGACTTGTCTTGGATTGCTAATATAAGCGGTTTTCCTGTAAAAGTAACTGCTACTGGAACAGGAATGCTTGAAGGAGGTTATGTATTTGTCAAACAATTGACGGGAACAGGTTTAGACCCTAACCAAGGCGATATGTTTAATAGAATTGCATCCGTGCCTGATATAACGGATTTGCCTACTATTGAAACTATAGAAAGTATGAATGAATCCGATATTCAAGGATTAATTACGCCGTTTTATAGGGATAACACAATAGAACTATTTTTTGAAACTCCTGAACTTGCAGAAAGAGGTTGGCAAATAATTAAATCCGATACACAATTATTGGTAGATAATTTAAAATTAATAGATGTTATTCAACCCTCTGAAACTATAACCATTTCTTGATGTATGAGCAGCGGCAGTGACGAAATTTGTTATGTAACAGCATTACCTGGCATTATGGATCCTTCGACATCCGATAATGGATCATCGTCTAAAAATTCTGCCAATAAGGAGTACACAGATCCTAACGGGGATTTAAATATTTTCATAGACGGTCCTTATAATGCAGCTGAAACGGATTTTGACAGTTTGCGGTTTAAGGTTTTTATATCTAAAGAAGATGCCAGAAACAAATGTGTTGTTTTAGATAAAACTTCAGCGGCGGCATCGAGTGACGACGAGTCAATTGATCCTACGGAAGTAATTATTTATTACGAAACGGATGACAGTAATGCTGATTACGAAAATTTATATTTAAGAATCAAACATCAACAATTAATGTTGGCACGCGGCACATATGTAGTTCGTGTATTTAAAAAAGTTCTGGAAGATGCTAATGAGGAAGATGATACCACGGATGGTTATGAACAAATCCGTGTGTTTACCTTAACTGTAAGGTCAAATCCCATTCAAGGAAACTGTGTTAACAACAAATATTTATCTACTGCGTTTCAAGGAGGCAATTTAATCAATCGGGGCGACGGGTGGAATGACTATAATAAATCTTGCGGTTGCGGAAGCATTTCTGTTGCAAAACAATTAATGGCTTTAGGTTATTGTAAAGTAAGCCAAGAATTGGATGAAATAAATGGCGAGCAACCTAACGATCAGGAGACCAATCCTTAATGTCCGAATGTTTAACTCCAACAAATTGTAAAGCAAAGTCTTTAGTAGCAAAATGCGGTAGCGTGTCTGAAAAGTTTGCATATCTGATGCAGACTAAAGATTTAATGCGTAAAATGTTAATTTCCAAAGGTCAAGATGTGCCTGCGGACTTGCCTTTTCGCGATTATATAGAAAAGATTGCTGCTTTAGTTCCTACCACGGATGTCGTTACTTCTATAATTGATTATAAAGGCGACATCCATAAAGGCGATGTAACTGTAGATAAAAACTTTATTGATTTATCTAATGTAGACAATACTGCCGATATTGATAAACCGATTTCAACGGCAACGCAGGAAGCTTTAGATTTAAAGCAAAATATTACTGACGATAGTCTGGAGACTGAAGCCAAGACAATTGTCGGCGCAATTAACGAACTAAAGGCTTTATTAGATAATCAATCGGCAAAAATTTCAATTTTTGAAGGCAAAACAACCGTATCCGCAAATGGAGAAGTCGTGTTACCGTTAATGTCCAACTCCTCAGAAATTTTCTTTGAAGCAGGCACATTAACGGATATAACAGTAACATTGTTAGTTACAGACAACCTAAACATATTAAACAAATATTCATATACATTTAATATGGGTTTATTAGGAGATAACCATATTGTATCTGAAAAAGTTATAGAAAGATTATTATCTTTCGGAGAAGCTACGCACATTACCTTTAATTTGCTATCGTCCGATCAATCCGTGCAATTACAGATTGTAAACGAAGATGATAGAAATTATACGTTGTTATCTACAACATATTTACAAAAATTTGCCTCTAATGGATAATTTTTACTTTTTTTTTATCGGAAAATATGTATCTTTAAGGTAAAAACTTTTTAACATTATAACATTATGGCAACTGGTTCTATATTAATTAGTAAAACTCCGGTGTTTATCTACTCTTTTGCTTCTTTGCCCGAAGCACTGAAAACAACGGATAGATTATACCTTGACCCTGCTACGAATGTTTTAGCGCGATGGGATGGATCGGCGATGCAACCGATAGTAGCTAATGTATTTTACGCTACTTCGTTTGAATCCCTTCCTACCACAGCTTCAACTGGTAGCTTAGGTGTCGTTAACAGCAGCGGTGATGTCATCCTTTATGCTTATACTGGATCATCCTGGATAGAAATAGGCGGAGGCAGCGGCGGTAGTATTGCGCTGGTAGCTTCTGAAGAAAATCTTCCGGAAGATGCAGACGCAGGCAATATTGCCATCACTACAGATACCAATATCCTTTATTACTACAGCGGTTCGGCTTGGGTCTCCACGCAGGAAAAGATTACCCTAAGCGCAGCGGCATCGATTACGGTAGGTGGTATTAACGCAGGTACGTCCGTGACGGATATGACTAACCAAGAACTTTGGGAACTGCTTTTAGTAAAAGAATTATTCCCAGCGCTTACCAATCCATCGTCTAGCTTTACATTTAACACCGGATCAAATAATGTGTTAAAAGAAATTGGCAGCGCCATTGCGCCCTTAACTTTTACGGCAACATTTAATCGCGGTTCGATTAACCCGCAATATCAGTCCGACTCGCAGTATCGTTCCGGTCTGCCGAACTCATACACTTATACAGGCACAGGGTTGCCAGGAGAAGCGGTTTCGTCCACTAACCTTACCGATACGCAAACTGTAGCATCTTATACGGTGCTTGCCGGTGCGCAAAGCTGGACGATGAATGTGTCTTATGATGCCGGTGTTCAGCCGAAATCCAATAAGGGTAACAATTATCAAACACCGTTAGCATCGGGTTCCATTGGAGCTAAATCGCTTACTATAAATGGCGTATATCCGGTTTATGCTAATACGCAAGACGGCGATATATCAACGATGACAAAGCAATCATTAGCTTCAAATAATTCCACGCTAACTTACACTATGGCTGGTGAAACCGCTACGGAAAAATGGAGCGTGGAAGTGCCCGCTACATGGAATGCTATCACTGGTTTCCAAGTTGCGGACGTTGGCGCTAGCAATTGGAACTATATGGGTGGCGGTAAAGCCGAGTCGCTTTTACAGTGGGAGACTTCGGACATTAATAAAGATGTTAATAGCACAGCTACGCAAGTTGCGTATAAAAAATATACGTTTAACGGAGCTCTGCAAGGTGTATCACAATTAAGAGTTCAATTTAATTAATCGTTAAGAGGAATTTTATATGTCGAGAGTTAAAGGTACAAATGTAACGGGTGCACCCATTGAATTGACTTCAGCAGCACCAGTAGATGCAAAGATGCTGGTGGAAACCAAGGCGGATCTTTATAATACTTCCACTTGGCAAGCCCCATCTGCTGCAGGAGCAAATCAGGGCAAAATGTTCTGCTACTATGGTATGCTGGTGTATGTCGGTAATGACACTCCAGAGAACAATGGTTTATATGTTCTGCAAAATAGTGGTGCTAATGATGCTAATAAAGATGCTACTGCAAATTCTGGTGCAAACTGGGTACGCATTTCGCAAACCGACACCCGCATTAATGCTATTGAAAGCGATATTGATGCCATTCAGACAGAGCTGGAAGATATTCCAACTGCAGACAATGTAGTTTTAAAGACTGACATTTCCACAGTCATTCCAGAGGAAGGCGCTGTTGATACAAAGGTTGCGTCTGAAAAAGCAGTCGCGGATGCTATAGGAAACTTCATTGAAACAGGTTCCAGTGCCAGGCTTACTACGCTGACGATTGGGAATGGCACAGGTGCTGCAACAGTCACCTTAGATACTACTAATGGTATTACCGGTTCCGTCATTGATGAAACACTCCCATCTTCAACGGGAAATGCGGGGCGCATACCTAGCACCAATGCGGTAGTAACTGCCATAAACGAAGTTAAATCCAGCATCTCGGGGGTTTATACTTATAAAGGAAGCGTTGCATCTTATGATGCTCTTCCGGAAGATGCAGAGACTGGTGACGTTTATAACGTTGAAGCGGCTTATGGCAATTACCCCGCAGGTACAAATTATGCTTGGGATGGAACCAAATGGGATGCTCTTGGAGGTTCGGTTGATTTAAGCGCATATCAAACGAAAAATGATGAGTCGTTAACTACTACCGCTAAAACGGTTGTCGGCGCTATTAACGAATTAGACGGTGAAGTTGCAACTAACACCGCAAACATAGGGACACTGCAAACCACTGTCGGTAATGCAGAATCCGGTCTCGTAAAAGACGTTGCTGATAATACTGAGGCAATTGGAACCTTGCAAACCTCGCTTGCAGGCAAGCAAGATGCTACGATATCGGTTAACATTCAAGGCGTAGCTAAAACGACCATCCCTGATGCTTTAACTTCCTTAGATACAGCTCTTACTGCAGTTAAAACAACTGCTGATGGCGCCGCTAAGGTTGATGCGTCCAATATCGTACCGGCTACGTGGAAAGGCGTTTTAGGTTATCAGTCAGCCAGTGATGTAAGCGCAGCTGTCATTGCGGGTGTTACAACCAATACCTATGATGACAATCTGGATACCACGGCCAAGACAATTGTCGGTGCCATTAATGAAATCAATACCAGCAATTCTGGAAAACAAGACAGCAGCATTTCTATAGATGGTATAACTGCTGACACTGTTGAAGGTGCTTTGACTGAACTTGATACTGATATATCTGCGTTGCAAAATAAGACGCAGAATATAAGTCAAGCTTCATCAGGCTCTACTCAGTTTACTGGAACAGTCCAAGCTGATACGTTTTCGGGCACCACGATTAGCGGGCAAACGCTTACAGTAGGTAACCAGTTAACTGTTAATGGCTCAGTAACGGGTTCTGCCATTCAGACCACACTAAGCGCTTCTTCAACGGATCAACAGCTGCCTTCTGCGAAAGCTGTATATGACGGCTTAGCTGCAAAGCAAGATGCACTGAAATACTATGAAGAAAGTACAGCTAGCGATGGTTCCGTAACCGTAGGCGCTACCACACAAGCTGAAACTCCTCCGAGTGCTGTAACCGTGGCTAATGCTATTATAAGCGTACAGCTAACCACCTCAACGTTAGATACAATTACTGCAAACGGTGCTATATTAAATCGTGAAATTGCTGCTAAACTGACGAGTCAAACAGGGACGTTTTACATACCATCAGCTATCATTAGCTTGGCTGGATATAAAGTGGTATTCGACACCATAGCCTCAGAAGGCGGCGCAAAGTCGCGTACAATCTTTGAATATGACGCAACTAATAACGTTTGGTATCGTGAAGTAATTTTTGGCACAGGTGCTTCAATTACTTCGATGAGCGGTAGCGCTGTAAACTATGATTTAGGTGTTGCTGTTAGCAGCGCTAATGTCGTGATTTCGATGCTTTAAACTAAAAATATTATTTCTTACAACTCCGAGAGAAATCTCTCGGAGTTTTTTGTTGCATTCTGATTACGCCTATGGCAAGCTAAACATAAATTCCATTAAAACTAAATGAGTACTCCTGTTACCACTTACGATAAACGACCTGTAATTGTTTCTCCCACTGCTCCAACATCTTTGGAACAATTAAGATATTTATGGTTAGATATTTCTGAAACGACTCCTGTATTAAGATACTATAATAACGGAATATGGGAAGCTATAAATGGTGTCGATACCAGTAGTTTCTTAACAACCAATGGTGTTCAAACAATTACCGGAGCTAAGACCTTTAATACAGGAACCATTACAGTAGCGGATATTACTGTAGACGATGTTACTATAGAAGGTATCGATACCATTAAACTTACAGATGACGATACACATGTTCCGACATCTAAATTAGTAGAAGATACCTTGGTTAGTGCTATTTCCGGTTTAGAAACTTCTATTGATGGAGAATTAGCTACAAAAGCTAATACTGCTGACGTAGTATTAAAGACTGATATATCCACATCTATCCCAAGCGCAGGTGCAGTTGACACCAAGGTTGCTTCAGAAAAAGCTGTTGCTGATAGCTTAGCAGCAAAACAGAATACTCTTAAGTATTATTCTGAAGGAGATAATACTGTAACAATTGAGACTTCAACTCAGCCAACTGTTAATAGTAATATATCCCTCAGAGCTGGTCTTACTGGTTTAGAAATGAGCATGGGGCAAGGTGGATCACATGTCCCAACAGTGAAGTTTGGTGTTTTAGACGGAGAAGACGTAAGTATTGGAATTTCTACTTCGGGGTCGGGAAGCGTCAATATTGCATCTCCTAACGGATTCAAAATAAATAACTCTAGCCCTGCAGTTACTACAATTGTTGATAGCATAAGCTTAGACAGTGGTGGGGAAAGGGCATTACCTACTGCAAGCGCCGTACGTGGTGCAATCAACCAAATAAAAACCGACTTAGGTTCAGTATTAACCTACAAGGGCAGTGTTGATACCTATGATCAACTCCCAGAAGAAGCTGAAGTAGGTGACACCTGGAATGTTGCACAAGCATATCAAACATACCCCGCAGGTACAAACTATGCGTGGACTGGCAGCGCTTGGGACGCGCTTGGTGGCTCGGTAGACCTCAGTGGATATCAAACCAAGTCAGATGATACACTTGCCACTTCTGCTAAAACTGTAGTGGGTGCTATCAATGAAGTTAATACCGCATTATCAAACAAACAAAATAAATTACTTTATTATTCTGAAACATCAGGAAGTACTCCTTCTGCTACTATTTCTGCAAATATTAAACTTACAGGCACTGTTGCTGAAGGTGGTGGTACAACTGCTTCAGGACAAAGTTCTCATGCTGAAGGTTTTAATACAATCGCTTCAAGTACAAATCAGCACGCCCAAGGTAGATGGAATATTGCAGATGTTAATAGTAAATACGCAGATATTATAGGTAATGGATCTTCAGGTGTTGCAAGATCAAATGCTGCTACTGTTTCCTGGGACGGTATATCTTGGAGTCAAACTGATGTAAGAGCAGGAGGAACTGATCAAGATTCTGCTACTCATTCTTTGTCAGCTAAGCAAAATGCCACAGATAATTCACTTGAAACTACTGATAAGACTATTGTTGGAGCTATTAACGAATTATCAACAGACAAACAAAACACATTAAAATATTATAGTGAGTTAGACTCTTCTACAGAGCCATCCAGTAATAACGCACAGGTTTCTATATTGAAAACTTCTGATTATCAAGGAACCTTGAACTTAGGATTCGAATCTAGTAATGGAATTCAAACTATTAACATTGGAGGTAGTTCAAACGATCGAAGGATAAATATCGGTACAAAAATTTGTGGAAATTATAATAACGTTACAATTGGAAATGCCTCGGATGGCGTGCTCCTAACTCTAAACACAGGTCGTGGGTTAGCCGGCACCGGCGTTACAAAAGACCTATCCACTTCGGCTACAGATGCCCAATTTCCCACAGCCGCGGCAGTTAATAATCAATTAATCCTAAAGCAAAACATTACGGATAATTCTCTTACAACTACAGACAAAACTATTGTAGGTGCTATTAACGAAATAGAAAATAAAGTTTTAGATTCACACCTTTCCAAGCTTCCGTATGGCACTTTGTATTTTAACTCAGGCAAACTTTTTGGCTCTAACTTTGCGATTCCCAATTTCCCGTTCTCGATTTGCGCAACTGTGCGGGTTGATTCGTGGGAAGGCTCAACCCAGGGAATTCAAACAATATTTCAGTTTGGAGACAACGGAAATGGTGCACTATGGGGTTCAATAAGTTTTAACAACGTAAAAAACAATCCTGGTATTGTTTTAAGAATTTCCAAAAATACAGACGGAACTATATCGTATTCAGAAGTATCTTACTCTTTTGACAAGGATACATTTTTAGGCAAAGAGCATACTATTATAGGAGTTTGCAGAGAATTAGAATCAACGCCTGTTAATTTTGATATATACGTTGACGGAGCAAAAGTAGCTACAAGTCATTACAAAGGATTAACATTAGATTCTTTAAGCGGAACTGTTAATTACGCTGTAAACACTTACAATGCAAATTATTCGGTACAGCCTGCGTCGGCGCATCCGATGATGTTGCGCAATTTGTACGTTTTTAATTTTGACGTAAGTGCGCCAGCCGCGCCGTACAGCATTGCTGACTATGTTGCAGGCAGGCTTATTCCGCCCGCATTAAAGCCTTCGCAAGTTTCGCTTGCGCTCGAAAACTACACAATCGCGCGCAATGCAACTACTAAGCTTGTGAAGGATGCTTCGGGCAATTCCAACGACGCGACAGTGCAAGGAAGCGGCACAGTTGCGGGCGACAACGACCAGTCAATAAAAGTTTTCGTGGACGAAATCAAAACTCAAATAAATCAATCCAACGGTTAATATGGCTAAGAAAGTTTTAATAAAGAGCAAAGAGGGCGTTGAAATATACTTCGCGCTCAAAGAAATCACTCTCAAAGGAGAGGCGATAACAAAATTTCCGAGCGGTGAAGAATGGAGCGACGGATTGTCGAAGCCGTATGTTTACGGTGAAAGCTACGTTGACCAGCTACCCGACGCGATAGTCGCGCAAATTGCGGCGCTCTTGATTCCCGCAGACATTGAGGCGGAGCCGGAAGAAGTGGAGTCTTAAAGAATGTACACTCACGACCAGATGCTTGAACTCATATCGGTGGCGAAAGCGGCTAAGCTTTCGTTTCCCGATGATTTTGCGGCGGCATCTCTCGACGATCTTTGCAAAGTTTGCAATGGAGTGGGGGGTGCTTCTGTACCCGAAAGGCTTCGCAAGGCTTTGACTAAGGCATACGCTTGCGCACAGGCGACAGCAGCAATACATGACTGGCGGTATGAACATTCAGACGGCTTACCAGAAAGCCAAAAGAAAGCCGATAACGAGTTTTTAAAAAACGGAATGGCGGAGGTTAAATACCGCCACTCAAACGGCGGCTTGTGGGGCTGGCTACACAGGCTTTGGGACGAACGCAAGATTGTAGCGGCGTATAGGCTCTTGGAATTAGGCGGAGAGGCGGCTTGGTGTATAAGTTTTAGAGACAATTTTTTGAAAAATGCGAAGTCGGACTGTACAGAGGAAAAAAGCTCGAAGCCGACAAGCAAATTTTAAATAGCGCTTTTGGAGAATATCTTCCAATGAGCATTAGTTTATAAATTGAAAATCTTTTAAATACTTGATATTAAAAAAGTAAAGGAGTTAAAGTTATGCGCATTAAAACGCTGGAGAATATAATTGATAGCGTTGATCCTTATTTTATCTTAAAGGATCTGGGATTTTCCATTGGCCAGAAGCCCGCAAAACAAATTATTGATTATAAACTGCGTAATTGCTCGGCTAATAATTATGGCGATACCGGAGCTGAAGAAGCGGATTTAATTTTAAAAGAATCTACATTAGAAGATTTGCCGGTTGATTCAGCTGATGCTATGGAGGCATATTACGCAAAGATCAACGGCAATTTATTACGCGTGTTGCCATTTGGCTATCTAAATATAGACACATTATTTCAATTATCTAATACGCAAGAATTTTTGCCATTAGAAAAGCTGGAAGACAAGATGTTTGTCGCAGGCACTTCTATAGACATGCTGGCGTATTATATGCGGGGGGACTATACAAAAGCCTTTAAAATCTTTTTTAAATATTATGGCGTGCAACTTAAAAGCAAACTTTTGCATGAGCCAGCATACGTAGAAAAAGCATTAAAGCATATCCTTATTAAACGCAGAAACGTTTTAAATATAATTGTAGCATCTTTATTCGTCCAACCATCCGAATTGTCTCATCAATTTGTTGAAACAAAAAAATGGATGCATCGCGGCAATATCCGAAGCATCAAAGGCATAGGTTTTCCGATAGATTCAGTGCATTTATTTTATATGCTAAAATTTATATCGGACAATAATGTGCTGTCTTATGTGCCGGAAGTTATTTCTTTGGATCAGCAGGATTTAAAAGTTAAAGAAGACAATAGCAGCTTTGCGTCTTTTATAAATGGCAAGCTGTTTAAAGAAAGCAACGAATGGATCGTTGTGCCTTATTTTGCGGACTATCACATCATCAATAGTTTAAAATTTATTAATCCCAGAAACAACAGCTGTTATCAGGTTTATTTAAACAACTATAAAAATTCTTTTGCAGGCATTTATGCTTTAGATCCACATATTGATTTTAACAATACCAAAGTACGCGTATTAGAAAATGTATATGAAGCTATCGTGTTGCATAATTATGCCAAGGAATGCTTGGAGCTAGAAGCAAATAACCAGTGTTACATCGCTGTAGATTTAAATACAAATGAACCGAATAATCTTCGTTCAAATCTAAGCGCATTTAGAAAACTGATATTTTTAAATGATCATAACAGCAGTTTGCAAACAATCAAATCTTTGCATGACTCTTTATTGTTAAAAGACAGCACGGATGCAGATTTGTATATCTGCGATTATCACGAGTATAAAGAAGACAATTATTTATATACCTATAACGCTTTTGTTGAAAACAAATATAAAACCTTAATTATTAATGCAGCAAGAACCACGGCTACGGGTGTTTCGTCGGAACTGCAATATTTGATGAATATTTTTGACGTTAATCAGCTGCCATTTAAACGCCGACTATTTGAATGGATAAAAGAAAATAATTATACATCTGTGTTGCAAAAACTTAACGCCATGTCCAGGGAGATGGTAGAGTTTAACAATTTTGTTATTTGGGAAACATCGGACGGATATATTGTCGAACCTAAAGACGACCCTTCCAATACCCAAATTCTTTCTAACTTTATTATAAAAGTTGATCAAAATATTATCTTTAAGGATTCAGAGGAGATAATACATAAAGGCCGTTTAATTATGGGCGGCGATCAAGAATACGCTATTGCATTTAGCAAAAAAGATTTATTAAAAAAATCAGCCATCGAAGATCTGGCTTTAAAGGCTTATACAAGATTTACCGTAACAAACTTAATTGAAGACGATGAAAATATTAAGTTAAATTTGCCAACTTTATTTGAAGGAAGCGACAGTCCTTTTTATAAAAATTTAATTAGCGTTATCAGGCATAATATCAATAAAGCGCCCTGTAAATATGGAACGCTTTCTCTTGGATGGGATCGAGCAAATGGCGTGTATACTGCATTAGCATGGCAGGCGACTGCGTTAAAGTTTAACTTAAAAAGCCAAAATGTGTTTTCGTTTTTATCCAGCCAAAGTAATGACACTGTAGAATGCATGAGCAAGGATTTAAAACTATGTTTTTCGTCCGACGTGCCCGTGCGCATGAGCTATAAGAAGTATGCGAAGTTCTTAAATTCAGGGGTTAAGGATATCATAAGTTATATCATATCCGTATTTTATAGGCAATTTTTAGGATATAATACAAAACCTTTATACGTTTATGACTCTGTAAACGCACGCAATTTAATTAAGTTTATATTTTTAGCATTAGGCCAGATTGCGCCATTTAATGTGCCGACAAACGACAGATTTATTAAATCTAAAAAATTGTTTAATGGATTAAACGAATATCCCGTTTATTTGCGTTGTAAAAATATGGCGCTTTTATCTGAAACATATCCCGAGTATCCTTATGTAATATTTGTTACGCAAGATAATGTAACTGAGTATAATGAAAAGGAAATTTATAACGTTAATTACGGCTTAACCGCGCAAGCGTATAAACAAGTAACTAAATTTGCATTGGATTCGTTAAGCAGATTTTTTAAATGGATGTTTAGCGTTAATGTTGAAGAATTTGCTTTAGATGATCAGATTGCCAGCAATGGATTACAGATGATTGAAGAGGGTAATTTAATTTTTAATTATCTGTGGTGGGATAACGTTTTGGTTGCTTGTCAGTCGGAAATTAATCCTACGGCGGCATTAAGGGACTTGCTAATGTCCATGACGCTTAGGCAGGTAATGGGACATTTGTCTTATTATCCAAAAGGCGACAATGGCAATGGGCAATATGTGTTTAGAAAAGCCATGTTGCCGGAGGGATTAACGGCGAAAGCCCATACCCTTGTATATAATTGCAGAAAGCATAAACTGGGGGCATATATTAAACAGCAAAGCAATGAATCTTGGTGTAGCGTTTACTATGCCATGAATAAAGAATTTGTCGAAGATGTTCTGCAAGATGTTATGACCAAAGACGGTTATCCTATCAAACCCGAAGAATTAAAAATATTTGTGGAATCGGGAGTGGTATTGCAACTTACCGAATGGAAAAAGCCTGCACGTGTTGTTGATCGTGAAGTGTTTGAGTCTGCGCAACAAGCGACCTGAAAAACTTTAAGTAATTGAGGTATATATACTTAGAAAGGACATATTAACTTTGACATACATTTATAAATAAACTGTTTATAAATGGGAAACAGGTGAAGTTAATATTTAAAAAATTATGAGTAATTGGAAAAATCATCTTATTGATTTTATTGTAATGGCTTTAATAATTACAGCCGCTTTTTCCCTATTTTCAGGAATAAAAGGCTGTGTATCAAAGCTTCAAACTGAAGGGGAGATTATGTTTTCCCAAAGAGATAAACTACCTAAAGAGGTAGAGACTGCCGTAGTAAACACGGTTGTATTGTATACTATAGATTTTATACAACACAGACCAGATCTCATAGAAAGTGAGGTATTGATAGCTGCGGCCATGAGACTTCCCTACAGTATGCAAAAAAAGGAATTTAAATTTCCCGAAACAGCGAATCCTTATAAGGTGATTAAAATAGAAGATTTTCCAGAATACCTCGCATACGAGACAATGGAAAACTTATATACCGTGCTTAAAAGCCATCACTATTCTAAGAGCGTATTATTAGATACGGTCTCGTTTGGTATCCTTAAAGGAATTGTAATCGCCGAAGAAGGTTATATACCAAACCTCGCTTTAAAGATTTATGAAAGCGAAGGTCATTTAAATGAGATGCTTTCAAAATATTTTTAAAGCTTTAATAGCTGTGGTACCCATTCAGGTACCACAGCTATTATTATAAGTGAAAAAATATATCAATTTGCGGTATATATTAATGTGTAAGCTTTGAAGTCAAATTCAGAGGATCGCGCGATGCTCTTTTTTTTATCTTTAATTTGAGCCACGGCTAAAAAAATGAAATATTTAAAATACCTGTTTTTATTATCCTCACTGTTCCTCGGCACTGTTACTGCGCAAGAGTCGATTATTATCAACGGCCATACGCATATTGCCGTAACGGTTTTTGCCAACGGACAACCTAAAAAGATATGGACGCACGATCCAAATGCTTGTGCAAAATGCACGTTAGATAAATTAAAAGAAACTAACCGACAAATATTAAATCATTGGTACGGTGCCAAAAAGCCGTAGCAAGCGAAAAAATATATCAATTTGTGGTATATATATTTAGAAAGATATTATTAACTTTAAGATGCGAGGTATTATTCGATATTTCGCATTTTTTTATTAATAACAACAACAAAAAAAAAAGGAACAAAAATGGAAATCACTATAAATATAAACTCTGAAGAATATGAACTCTATAACGAGTTCATGAACAAGTTGCTGGAATATCGCACAAACAATAATAAGACTGCAAAAACTAAATGCAGTCTTAAAGAGTTATTTAATAATACTCCACCTTTCTGCATCAAAACTGCAGAAAGGGTATTTCCTGCAGAATATAAAGACATAACAAAAGATCCCAAAAAACTTCGGGCTTTTGTTAATAATCTCAAAGCTGCAGGAATTATAAAAGCATGTGGATATACAAAACCACAAGGCTCAACGAGACTTTACGTCTCATATTGCGGGGTAGATTATGATTTGTCCGTTGAACCGCAAACTTTAAATTGGGATCCGTTTTCAAGCGGTGGTGTTACTGAAACCATTGCGCCCAAACGCAATTTTATAATTGCTGGCTCAGGCGTAATTATTTCTAAGGAATTTGCCGATGAATAACCGCAATACCTGGACTACGGCCAGGTTTTATAAACGCTTAAAAGAATTTATGCGGGATAATCCGGATTTAACCGAATCCGAGGCCTGCAGTATTCTTGGAAAGCGTGGCGCTGAAAACCGTAAAAAATCACAACTATCACGTTGTGAAAAACAAAAGTCAGCGCCAGTGAATATCCAAAATTTTACTGTAAATTTCTACTTGACGGAAGGTGATGGATATCGCATAAAGGGAAAAATTAAAAACAAAAAATCCACTGGCAATAATGCGCAGCTGGAATTTGATTTCTAATTTTTCCTTGCAATATAGTCGCATGGTGTAATGGTAGCACAGATGATTTTGGTTCATCTAGCCTAGGTTCAAACCCTAGTGCGACTATTGTTCTTTTTTTAAAAAACGTCCTGGTGGCGAAACGAGGTATACGCAGCAGACTTAAAATCTGCTATCCGAAGGGATATGAGGGTTCGAGTCCCTCCCAGGACACCAATTTGAAATAGCTTCAGTAACAGCCTTCCTGTAATAAATATAGGAAGGCTGTTATTTTTAATAATTAAAGAAAGGAAATTTATGAGCGCTTTACTTGACGCTATTTTTATATTAGCTATTCTAGGGGCCTTTGCCGTATTAAGAAGCGGTATTACCCTTATTATAGGATTAGCCTTTCTCTGTTTACTGATGGGAGGTTGCTAATAATCATGAACGGATTAAGCATAATATTACTAATACTAGTAATAGCCGGTATATGCACTTGGGGTATAGTCGGCATTTTTATTGTCCTGGGTTTGGCATGGTTAATTGCCTTTATCATGGACAATATAAACAACCGCGTTGATGCAACAGCAAAAGCGCGTGAAGAAGAAGCCAGGCTGAAAGCTGAGGCCGAATATACTGTGAAAAAGGCATTTTATGATATGCGTGTTTCACAGTATAAAAAAGAGACTGCGAAGCTGTTAAAAGAACGGGTCGCAAAGGAAATTGCCGAGGAAGCCCCTATAAACATGACGGAGTTCTCGGAAGACTTTCCTCGTTAATTTATTAACCCCAATTTCTTTGGAAGGGATGGGTTAATAAAGAGTGGTTTTGGTCCCTTTCTTCCACTCGCCATCCCTTCCTTCCCTTTTGGCTAAACTGGCCAAATACAACAAACAATAACAACAAAACCTAGGTAAAATCATATGGCTAAAGTATCACGTACTAAAAACTTCATCAACTTCGTCACGGTCGCTATACGCGATCAGATGGGAAACCTCTGGATTGTCGGAAGTAACCTTCCGGATGACCACGTTCTTCAAGTAAACGAAAAGAATACCACCTCAATCCGCAAGCTGTTTATGCAGGCGGAATTAATACAATCGAGAATGCCTAAAACGGCAACCTCGGGTCTTTTCGTATTCTGCCATCATGCCTCTACGAAGGCTCCGGAGTTCTCGAAGACACTCGTCTTCCAGAAATCCAAATTGGTAGAGCTTTGGCAGGGAGGTTTCCCGCAGGCTAAATCGCTTCGCATGGCTAACAAAGTCATCGAACAATTTAAACTGCAAGGCATAACGAAGTGGCACACGTCAGACGCTATCCAGTGCTTCGATGATGTAAAAGTCTTCCAGGAATTGGGATTTAGCTCCCTGGAAGATGACGAAGAAAAAGAAGCTAAAGCTGAGTCAAATCCCGAATCCAACGACCCCGCTGAAGCTACTGCATAATTGATCTTCGGATCCTATACTAATAAGGATCGGGTGTGTTATGCACCCGATCCTTATTATTTTTTTAGCTATAGGTATATAGCATTATCTTCCAAATAGTTGGATACACTCCCTCCATACTGCGGCAACCTTGCGGTTATATTCGCGTTTTTCGGTTTCACGTACTTTCTCCGGCAAATCCGAAGTCTTGGTTTTGGCAAAATCTTTAGTTTGCTTTTTTGTTAATTTAGCCGCAACTTCTTTAGCTTTGCCGCTTAATTCATCTTCTTTATGTTGCTTTTTGGCACCATAAATCATTCCAAAAAATCTTTGTTGTGCTTTTGATTTTGCAGGCATAACTTCTTAAAAAATCAGATTTTATTGTCACGTAATTTTTAAAAATCGTCAACGGAAAAATTAGCTTAAAAAAATAGTTGCCAAATTTCAATTATTCACAATACATTAGTTCACACTAACCTAAAACTAAAAACAAACTATGATAAATACTGACAGTATCACATGGTACGTGGGCTGCATGCTTGCTGGCGTTATGGCCGCGCTTGTAGGCTGCTCACTTATAAAAGACGGTGAAACCGTAAACTGGGACAAGGTTGATACAATCTCGTCTCTTGTGCAAACAACCGCGCAGGTGTCTACCTACGCCGTATGTGTTAAAAATCCGGATCTCTCGCCTGTGTTTAAGGCGGTCGGTGAAGGATTGGTGCTAATATCTGCATCTTCTGAATCCGAACAAATGAAGCCGGAACAGATTCAGGATTATATCAAGGATCTGTTGTCGGAAAAAGAATGGGGCAACCTTGCCGGTCAGGTAAACGGTGTTATGGATACGCTTTTGGCTATCTATAGCAATTTCATAGAAGCTAACCAGGATAAGTTTACCGAGGAAGCAAAAGTTTTTGCCCGTGTGCTAAACTCGATGGGCAAGGGTCTAATATCAGGCAGTGTAGTAGACGTGGCAAGCAGTGCCAAAGCTACAGCGGATCTGGAAAAACAGAAGTCTGAGCTGATAAATAAGCTAAAGGATATGGATCTCTCCGTATCCGAGGACTAATCTATAGTTAACTTGACAAGACGGCGTTATAAAATACGCCGTCTTTTTTAAACCTTAAAAAGAAAGACGAAGCATGAAAAAACAAATTAACACCAAAGGTAAACGATTAAAGAAACGTGTAGTCAAAAAGTTAACTGTAGATTTTTCCAATAGGTATAATAATATTATGGATGTGGATTTTTTAATTTGCGCAAGCGCCAAATTGCCGCAGGATATTTTAGAATCTAAACTCGATGGCACTATTAGTCCGATAGGCTTTGGGTGTTATAGAAAACAAAGAATTGATTACTATTAATTTAAACTAAAAATAAGGAACCATATGATCGCTGCATCTTACTTCTCCGATACAACTTTTGCCGTTATTTTCATCACAGGCGTTATACTGCTAGTATCTTATTGTGCTGTTAAATATGCCGGATTTAATACTGCAACTCAAGGTGATGAGTTGATTGAAGATCGTAACCATACGCATCCAACTGCCGAGAAACATCCTACAATTATTGTAAAAAGAATAACTTATACAAAATTTGTTGATCGAAAGTTTAAATTGGCTTTGTCTACAAAGCATTATAAAAAATTTGCGCAATTTAAACATAAATTAGTTTTGCATATACCCACGGACACAATGGATGACGCAGAAAAGGAAGTTGAAATGTTTGACCATTTCCTAAAAACTTTTCCGCATGATAAAAAACGGCTATTTGGCGCAAGATTTAGTACAGGCAACGGCGATGTGATTGTGGCGGTTGGCATGTCATCCTTAAAAGATAAACATGGATTTTTAGCAGCTTTAAGAGAACAAAACGTAATCATTCTTTAATATGCAGACTAAAAAACTTATTGTTGTTGAAGCATGCGACGGGTGTGGAAAAACCACACTCGTTAATAATTTATGCAAACTGTTTGAAAAACGAGACGGCTTTAAACCCGTTTGTGTAAAAGAGCCTTGGGAAGGTTCGGAAATAGGCGCATTTATTCGTTCATGGATTAAGCATGTAGATTTTTCAACCAGTGAACTAAAAAAGGAACAAGCATTATTACTGTTCTCTGCAGCCCGACTGGAAATGCTGGAGCAATTTTTATTAAAAGAATTAGTTCGTAAAGACGATAACGATTCGCCAATCATCCTTTGCGACAGATTTGTTTTGTCTACTTGCGTTTATCAAAACCTTAAGTCAGAAGATCCTTTGCGCTTGCCAATGTTAACGCAAGCGATTTTAAGCACGATAGCAGATTTGCTTAAAGTTGATTGCACGTTATATTTGGATTTAGACGCCGAAGTCATTGTTGACAGGCTAAATAAACGCAAAGAAAAATCCGATGTGATGGATCAAAAGGACGTAACATGGTTTAACCAATTAAGCGGAACTTACAATCATCAAATACAAATACTTCAGCATAATTATCCCACGCTGCTTGGCATGCTGCATTATCTTGATGCAAGCAAATATGCCGAAGTTGTTGCGGAGGATGCTTATGCATTTTTGAAAAGACATATCCTTAAAAACTAATATGCAATTTTCGCCTAAATTTTACACGAACATATTTCAACATACAATTACCATCCCAATTCCTCCGGCGCATAACAACACGGAGAAATTTTTTATCGATTTAACTTTTACCGAATGGCAGCTTAGTGAATGGTTTAAAAATAGCTGGCATGCATCCTGGGAAAATTTTAAATCAATGTTTATTCCCGGATATAAATTTTGCATGAATTATATCGGTATTAAGTTTACCGTTTATGAAGAAGTCATGGATGAGCATGGGTTTCGGCAAAACAAGTTAAAGTTTGAAACCAATAAAGTATTTGAAAAAGATAACCCCGAAGCGGTGTTAAACGCTATGACAACCCTATTCGGGCCCTTGTTTTATTGCGTAAATGCTGCGTCTGACCAATGTCAAACAATATCAAAATGGGGCATATCTTTTGCAAATCAGAAAAACGAACAACAAAATTCTGATGCTCATATAGCTAAAAAGTCTGATTTTAATTATGTTATGGCGATTTATACGGATCCCGAGCATCATGAAATCAGTTGGGTAATCAGCCGTGCGCATAAAAATATTTATTTTGCGTTTAGGTTTAGCTCAGTATCAGATTTAAAAGCTGTTTGCAGGCAAATCGAAAACGCTTTTGCGGATTTTTTCAACAAGTATTATCCGAGTTTGTGCGTATATAAGCCGGTAATTGCGCCAGTTGCATGAAACCGATATTAAGATCGTTGATTAATCAAGCCATCCGTGCAAAATCTATTTTACAGACGGGTCGAGCATTTCATGCTACCATCGCTTTAAAAGGAAGCAAAGTAATAGCTATCGGATATAACAATTATACCAGATTGCATCCATACGCTAGATTTGGCAAATATGCGTCATATAAGACGGTTAATTATAACCATGTCATAGGACTGCATTCAGAGATTGCATGTATAAAGCAGATTTTGTTTCGTGATGATTATCATAAAATTACGATTGTTAACCTAAGAATTGATAACAATAACCAAGTAGCAAATGCAAAACCTTGTGTGAATTGCCAACGAGTTTTAAAACAATTTAACTTTAAACATATTTTTTACACGAATGAACAAGGGCAATTTGAAGAGTTTAAAACTGCGGTCGAAGATTAAAGCGCCGCCTACTAAAGTGCATAAAGACAAAAAGAAAACGCAGCAATTAAGCCGCAAAAATTGGAAAAATCTAATTTCTGAAGGATAATGCTATGATTCAAGAAATTAAACAATTTTTCTCTACCAGAAAATTAAAAAAAGAAGCCAAAGATATTGGCGTCGCTTTGTCATTTAAGCCAAGCGAATGCGGATATTATACCAATAAAGTGAGAAACCACTATTCAAAATCTGCAAACGTTAACGACCCAAAGATCGTAATGCTCAGGGAAAAGCTTAGAACCGTAGTGAAAAAACAATTTGATCCTGATATGCAAGGAGATTGGGATGTTTTGGTATACCCAAAATTTAGTTTAGATAAGAAATATATAGGTTTTGAAATTCGACTAAAATTTTAAATTTATGTTGCTAAAACTTAAATCTAAAAACAAGAAATCGCGTGCAATTTCTAAGCAAAAGCAAAAAGCAGCCAACATTAGGCAAGACTGGCTTTGTGGATTGGAACCTCTGGAAGTTGGAAAAATCAGCAACCATAAGCTGATAACGTTAGAATTTATGGCCCGAAAAGTGTCAGGTATAGGAAACAACAGTAAATATTGGCGCCTTTATTCAGAAGGTGATTACGAAGCAGAAATTAGAGTAGCTGCATACTTTGCGGCAATGGAAAAATCTATTCTTAAACAATTAAACATAATTTAACCACATGGAAACCAATAAACAAAAACTATCTGAAAATATAAAATATGCCGCGCAGCTTTTGGCATTTTGCTGCGTGTTATTATTGTTGCTGTTAATTATGACGCCTTTAATAGGTCTGGTCGGAGTTATGATTCTGGCATATGCGGTTTATCAGCGGGGTGTAAAGCAAACTGTTAAAGACTTAAAGAAAGGTTTTTCGCGGACGTTTAACCGCAATGAATCTGAAAAAGCAAACTCTGACACTATAGACGTTTGACCTTCGTTGCTATATTGTTGATATGTTTTATACTCTTTGCTGCCATATACTTCTATAAGATGCACACTATAAATATTAACGCGCATAATTTTCTGCAGCAAAAAAGAAATTATTTCTTTTATAGGTATATTACATCCTGCAATAAAAACGAAAAACAAAATACTGATTTTTAAATCAAAAAGAAAGATTTATCATGGGTGACAGATCAAGCATTATTATCCGCCAGCACAGTTGTGATGACAAAGGCATTGAAATCTACGGACACTGGGCGGGTACGCAAATAATATGTAATTTGCCAAGAGCGCTCAGGGTTGCAAAAGCACGTTGGGATGATGAAGAGTATTTTACGCGCATTATTATACAAAATATTCTTAATTATATTGCTGATCCAAATGGCGCTTTAAGCTGTGGCATTGGAATCACAGACAACTATAAACAAAGTAATCACGGAGATTTGGAATATAATCCTGTAATTATAAATAGGTTTGATAGGGAAGTAACAATAGGTAAAAATACCTTTACGTTTGGGGCAATTATAAACCCTCTTACGGAACAAGAAGTTTTGGAAGATATGCAAAAAGCCATGTTAGATTAAATTTAATCAGTTAAATACTATGGATTTTGAATATTTTAAGGAATCGAAAAACGGCGTTACTGTTACGGTCACCGATGATCCGTGCCCAGTGGATCCCCGTGAGGTATGGGCATACGATTTTTATGCCGATTTAGTAGACGCGAAGACTCAGTTTCCCGTGTTTTTTATAGCGGCATGGCACCGTAGGTATGAGTTTAGTTATCGCTTGCCATTTCAATTGAAAAACATGGATGATTTCAATGAGTTCATGCATACCGAATGTGATAATCCAAAAAGTCATTGGAAATTTTTACCTCTGTATATGTATGAACATGGAGGCATCGCTCTTTCATTAAATTCTTTTAATGACACTTTCGATAGTGGACAGCTTGGTTTTATTGTTTATAATGATGATCCTGACAACTACGAAAAAGGCGGCCCTATTTTAAATGAAAGTGAGGTAAAAATAATTGTAGATGAATGGTTTAAGTATGAACAAAACGGTGCATATTGGTATACTATTACAGACGATGTAGACGGTGAAATACTTAGTCAAAATGCAGGTTATTATAATTTGCAGCAATGTAAAGAGGACGCTATTGAGGATTGGAATAGTGTCGTAGATTCAATGCCCTCCGTGGAGGATCGAATCCCACATATCTTTATTATTCAATTTGTTGATATTACGGATCCATGTAACACTATTTTAAGTAAAATGCGACGTGTTATATCGACAATACCGGAATTTGCCCAAGTTATTTATAAGGAATTAATGAGCGATGATCAGTTTGCAGCGGCACATCATATCAAGCCGGAAGAATATTCTCAGGCGCGTATAACCGAAGCCCTGCGCAAGCTTATACAGGAGAAAAATGAAAGCGGATTTATACGGCTGACAGATATGCACTCGGATAATGTGAGTATTGTCCTAAATCTGTTGATTGAGGGTGAGCCTGTAGTTAAAAAATAGATTGACGCGGACAATACAAAATGCTCTGATATTTAGCAGACAATTTAAAATTACATACCTATGGATCAAAATTCAGATAGTAACTTTGCCGCTTTAGAAGTTTTAAAGAAATCTAATGCTTTGCCTGAGTATTTAAAGGAATATGCTCCTGAACAAGAGTCATTTACTAAAATGGCTTCGACTTTATACGCAGACAGAGAGTTTAGAGAGTATCCGATTGACAATAAAGAAAATACTTTTTTATCGGCTTTACACTTCTTTACTAAAGGCGATCGTCAAAATAAAACGCTTGAATCTACACTTAAGCAAGCCTCTGAGTTTCATGGCATTGCGGACGATGTAAAACAAGCATTAAAAGTTTTGATCAACTATACTGAAGGCGATACTCGTAAGTATGCAAATGAATCATCGAAAGAACCGGCTGCAGCATTTGCGTATACGACCAAATGCGCCGGATTCTTTCCGATAGATACGCCTGCAAATATAGAAAGTTCCAGTAACGCATTGGCTGAAGCAAAATGGAAACTGCCTGCGAATGTCTATGTGCATGCAGCGCGAAATATCGTTTCAGCGTATGGCAAGTTAAACGCCGAAGAAAAGAAATATGCACACGTGAATGACACAGTAGCCAAAGACGGCAAGCTTTGGGTTATTGACGGAGAAAAAATGGTTGAACTGCTCTCTGATAGGCTTGAAAAAACAGCTAATCAAAAATATCAACTTATTAAAGATTATATTCAGGCGGATGCTTTAAATGAGCAAGATTGCTTAATGGAGTGTCAGGATTTAATTTATAATGTTGATAGAGAAACAGATAGATTAGATAAACAGTATTATAAAGAAGCGGCATTAAAATCCATTGGAGAAGAATGGGTCGCCAATCCGTATACGGATGTAAATTCGGAATTAAGTATGGATGAAGCTGTAGATTTTTGTAAGCATAATGTAAAGATTGCGCATGCTTTTGTTCCTGTAGACGAAGTGAAAAGGCTAAAGGAACGCATTGTAGCTTATACGAACAATAAAACCGCTTCGCAGAATTTCTTTGACATTATAGAATCGGATGAAAAAGATGCTATCAAACTTTCGGAACAAATTGCCAATAACGATAGTATCACTGAAGATTACCTAAATAATGTCTTGCATGTGATTTCTAAATCTTAAACATGTCCAATTCCAACGAAACAAACAACAAAAAACCAAAGCTTCAATTAGAGGCGGTATATAAAGCGTTAGAGGATCCTAATACTTTTGCTACGGTATTGTTGACTATTTGCCTAATTCAATATGGCGAAGAAACATTTAAGGTAGATCCTTTAGTGCTATTTGCGTGGTTGGAGGAAGATTTTGGCCTGGAATTAAATGAAGATAATCAAAACAAGTTAAACGCTATAATAACAGCCTTAATTACGGATTATTTTTACAATGATTTACAGACTTTTAAATCTATCTGTAAAACGCTTACGAGCGGAGATCCGGGGGTTGTAGAAACTGATTTGGATGCGGATGAAGTAACGGTGCCGGAAATTCTTTGGGGTATTTATGAAGTAAGTTTGTGTAATGACGACGAAGTAGTAAATACGTATAAATTTAATATCGTAATAAAAAATTTTATTAACGTCGTTTTAAAAAATGAACCTATGGATCAAACTTTAGAGTTGAATCCTGAAGAATTTAATATCATAAAACATAATTGTAACGAAATAAAACTGCAATTAATGAATTTGGGAATTAAAAATCTCCCTAAATTTCCAGAAATTGAAGTTAATACCGACAGCGAGTAGTAGCGCAATCTGGCTAGCGCATATGCTTTGGGAGCATAGGGTTGGGGGTTCAAATCCCTCCTACTCGATTATTTTAGTTCTTTTTCAAGCATTTCGCTAATCCTGGTTCCGAAGGATGAAACCGCCTATCTTCAGGGTGAGAGTCGGAGAAAGTGGAGATATGAAATAGTTGTATTTGACTTAAACCAAATACGGTGAACAAGGGTAAATCTGTGGATGAAGACCGGATTTACACACAAAAACCCTCAACTTCCACGAACTTGTAATAGAAGGTTAGGCAAGTAGCTTTTGGGGACACTATATAATCGCTTTAAGCGGTTCAGGGTGATAGAAACTTTAATGTTTTAATAAGCTAATAAATCCCCAATTTATTAATTTATTTTCCTACGACTGTGGCAGCCAGTCCCTTAAGCTGCTCCCGTGGTTTTCGGTTTTCTCCACGGGTTAACCCTTTAACGCCAGCTTAGCTCAATTGGCAGAGCAATGGTTTTGTAAACCATAGGTTGTCGGTTCAAATCCGACAGCTGGCTTTTATACGATGAAATAATTACATGGATTTTTCATTTGAAAGTATCTTAATCAATTACCCACAATTAAAAAAATTATTTATTGCATCTTGGGATCAACAAAGATTTAAAGAAGAATTAGACAATGCAAACACAGATAAATTTATTACAGTAGATACTTTTCTGCATGCATTATTTCTCACAGAATTAATGTTTGATCATACAAATTACAGTTTGCGAATTTTTTCAGGGCATAATATAGCAGAAGTTTTAATTGTGTTGGAAGATGCTTTTTTAAATGCTTGCAAAAATATTGCATCTCACGAAGGCAAAGTGCGCATAATTACCGCAGTCAATGCTCAAACATACGAGAAAACACGTGCAAAATTAAAAATGGTTGCTGATAATGTAAGGCAGCAAATAAAAGATAAATTAAACCAAGAGATTGACCTTTGGTGCACCTGTTATGTGTTGGAACCAGATGAGGTTATGTCTCCTCCGCACTTCATTGTGTGTGATTCAAAAATGCTAAAAATAGAAGCTAATCATTTACCTTTGCCCAAAGATAGCGACATTCCAGGAATATTGTCTCAATTTTATTTTAATGATGGTACTAAGACCAGAACTATGGAAAAAGAATTTGATAACTTATACACTAGTTTAACAAAATAAAAACAACCCATAATTCAGGAAAAAAATGAACAAACTACTAGAAGAAGGAAAGACATATTTAGCAAGCGTAGATGAAAGTGAACTGTATTTCAAAGATAGAGGCGAACGCATTAATATTGTCATATATTTAGAAGTAAAGGTATTGCAAATAGCTGAAGTCAGTAAGGATGAACGTTATTATAAAATTGAAATTCGGGATCCTGAAGGTTCTGATGTAGTACATTGGCTGCCTGAAGAGGTTTTTGTTCCTAAGAGTTGGATCCTTGGCGAAAATGCTAGATTTAGCCGCATTGAAATCATTAAGGAGCTTTAATGAATAAGCTACCAGCAGAAGACGTAACCTATTTGGCGTGTATATGGGAAAAACTACACGCCGACAGGGATATAGTCTTATCTCAAAGATACGTGGAAATAACGGTATTGCGAGTATTTAAAGCAAGCAACGGTCAATGCTATTATAAAATCGAAATTAGGAATCCCAAAGGTTTCACGGAACATTGGGTGCCTGAAGAAATTTTCTCTAAATACACGCTGACAAATGAAAACCAATTTAAGAGAATTGAACTCATTGATGAGCTACCCTCGCCTAAACTGAAGCAACGGTTGTATTTCGATTCCGAATAATATTTCGCATATCCCTGCCGTATTTGAAATAATTTCGGAAAAGCTCCATGCCTACTTCGTCTTCAAATAAAGACTCACCTAATATAAGCTTTGCCAGTATAGTAGCATAGTTTACCGCATGCAACATGTCGTCTGTTTTGGTTCCTGGTTTTGTATATAAAAATCCTGTTACGCCTTGTTGAGTTTCCCAGGGTACACGAGTTAAAACCAAGAAATCTTTTAAGTATTCCATTGAATGCTCCCACCTGGGTGCACGTATACGACTGTTTTTTATGTCCATAAATAAGGTCGTAATGCTGTCAGTGCGGTGCAAGGAATATAAATTAAACATTTCGGACTTTTTCGGTATGGAAAGAAATGTGCCTGTAGGTTTATATTTGAACATTATAACCTTTAGCGGATCCATAAGTTTTTTAATTTCATTTGCGTATACAGCTCCTCCACCATAGTCATTTGCCAAAGCATAACCTCCGAATTTATGATGATCATTAGCAATGCAATGGGTTATGTCATCGTAGTCCATGCCCGCATATTTCTTCATGTGAATAATATCAAATTTTTTATCCGGAGTAACCCCGATAATGCAGTGTGCAGTATATGAAGCTTTGGATCGCGCTGCGGGGTTATAGTCAGATCCTCCCCAGTCGCATCCAGAAACTTTAAAAATATATTTAGGAGGAACTGCTGAAATTGCTTGTTTTTGCACGTCACGTGTGTCTCCTAAAATGCATATATTCTGCAAATCTCTGGTTGTTAATTCTTTGGTTCCAGATTCCGTAGCTTCACCCAGATACTCTTCCAAGAAAGATTTTTTATCTGAAGATTGAGAAGCTTTATAGATATCCAAATATATGGATTGTTTTTCAGTATTTGCAGGAACGATAATCTGCGGAATATGGAATCCCCATAGCCCATACTTTAACATTTCCGGCGCTTCGAAATCCCAACAACCGTCACGGACATTTAAGACACGTCCGCATTTTAAACAGCATAATCCCTTGGGTTGAATCATATCTAAAACATTATGATTTAAATCGGGATAATTGTCAAAGTGGCAAGCAGGACATGTCATACGCCAAAGCCCCCTCGAAGATTCTAACCAACGTTGTTCTAAAGGAGTATCAACCGATTTAGATGTACCGCCATATACGACTGATCTAAATTCGGAACGAGATTGGGTAGATTTAATAACACGCTCCAATGTGTCATCAAAATCTTGATATTCGTCAAAATTTATCCAATCGAAAGTAGGCGAACGCATTTTCGACGCATCGGAAAGAACATAATACATTCTATGCAAAGACATACGCGCTTTGCCATGGTCGTATTCCTTATAATAAAGATTTGTTTTAAACTTTGGATTACGTTTATTGGGTTGAAATCTATAAGCCTGTTCAATTTCTTTGGATTTATATCCCAATGTTCTTAACTGATCCATTCGGGGCACAATTGTTGCAATTCTTAAACCGGGAATAATACGACAATATAAATCGGCAGCCAATAGCATGTTAGTGGTGTTATGGCTTAAAATACCATTAGTAAAATAAGTATGAGAAGTGTCATTTTTTAATGTCACGTCATACATGGGAACTGCAGGACCATTTTGCTTATCTACAGAGATAATCTTGGAAATACCCTCTTTCGTTATCACCGATTCATCCAGAGAATCCTTAGCATGAATCATTTGTCCATCCTTGGAAATAATCCCGTGTGTATCTGCACAATTTAATGTCTTATTGTTGGCCGTCTTAATTTGCCAGACATCAAAAGGTATCGTTTTATGAATAATATCTATGTCTTCCCAGCCATTCGGAGTTTCTATCTGCCAATCTTCAATGGCGTAACTTTCGATAAATTTGGGATTTAAGGATTCAACTTTCTTGGACATTTGCTAATAATCCAACAACAATAGTATGCAATCTGCAAGGAAAAAATATATAATGGATATCGAAACTATTTTTCAAGATATTATAAAAAATATAGATCAATACTCTTTAGAAACGCAAACTTTTATAAAACAAAAATATCTTCCATTGGCGAATCGTTGTAATCAAGTTGAACATTTATTGCAACAAACTGCCAATATTTGCCAGACCGAACCTGAACTACGCCGTTTTGGCAAGATACTTGCAGCAGAGCTAAAACGAATACAAGAACGCTATAGCTAAAACTATATAAATTACTAAATAGAAAATAACTAATAAAGGAAATATTATGCCAAATTGGGCCAATACAAATATCATCTTTTTCAGCAATAATGAAAAACAATTACAAGAATTATATAGCGTAATTTTTTATCGTGCGCCTAATGCTTATGAGGAGGACATAAAACCGCTTTTAAATTCTAATTCTATAGGGAGCGGGTGGCTTGGTGCAATTCTTTACGAGTTAAAAGAAATTACTTTAGAACAAATCGATAAGGACAATATTCCCGCAGATTTGCATTGCAGGGGTTGGGTGGAATTTGGTGTTGACAGTGAACTTGTTCCAGAAAGAATCCCTAATCCTTATTTGCAAAAGGATAAGCCAAGTTGGAGATTTGAAATTCTTACAAATGATGCTTGGGAACCCAACATGAAAATGTGGGATTATATTGTCAAAAAGCATTTTCCCGATGTTAAATTTGTTTATCGCAGTGAAGAAGGTGGCAATGTTTTTTATGTAAATTCTGACTACCTTCATTTCTATTTTGACGAAGAATATATAGTTGATTTAACCATCGATTTCGATAATTGTTCAGAATCAATCAAGAATATTTTTAAACCCGATGGTTCAACAGGAACCTGTGATTATTGTGAGTATTTTGAATATTATCATTTTCAAGATTTTTGCGATTTCTTGAAGAGGAATTTTCGAGATGTTGGAGAAATCACAACCAAAGAAGATGCAGAGAAAGAAATCAAAAGAATAACTGATGCTTTTGCAGCAGAGGATAATTCTGATTCTTGGTGCTACATTAACACATATGAAACTCCCAAAGATAACTATGGGCTCTGAGAAAAGAAACAACGAAGAAATCATAGATAAAGAACAATGGTTCGGTACTGTAATAGATCCGAACCAAATAAATGATTATGCAATCTTTTATAAAGGCAAGTGGATATCTCTGCAAAACAAAGAACACTCAGAGAGATTCGAAGCTTTACGTGAAACTGCAGTTTATTATCCGGATATTTACAAATATAAATACAGAGGAGATTTAAAGTTTTTATTTACGACTTACACATACCCCGACTTGGATAAGGATACTTTAGTATCCGAACAATGTCTAAGACGAGGTGTTGCAGGGTATTATGAAGCAAAGGAACAAACAATTTATTTTGTTCCTGGATATAGAACGTATGAAGAACAAGATCTGCATACGTATGTTCCGGGACCTAAAATACTTACCTTCAAATGCGATAGAATTATAGACGGCTATTTAGCTGTCAAAATGATTAACGAGGATTGGATAGAAAATTCACAAGACGTTTTTTAAAAACAGAAAGGATATTGATATGAAAAACAAAAAACACTATATAGTTCTTAGAGTAGAAGATAATCAAGTAATTAATTCCGGGTTTGACTACACGGATTATTTGCCACAGGGTAACAAGCCTGGAAAGTGGACTCCCAAGATTCCGGCTGCAAAAATCGAAGACTCCCACTATAAAGTTTCTACCAACTGGATTTTTGCCTTGTATGGTGAAATACTTGAGGAGGCGAGAATATTCGAAGTAGACGTTAATGGTAAAACTTGCATTGAACACGTAGCGGGAACCTCACCTGAAATATTGTGTCAAACGATAAGGCTGGTCAAAGAAATTACTAAAACCTGTAAACGCAGGATAAAATATTATGAAGACCGCGCTTTAGATAACCTACCCCCGCGTCCCAATTACAACATTGGATACCAAAATAGTCAGGGACCAAATGTGGGAAATCTTAACACCGGAACTCGCAATAAAGGAGATTGCAACACTGGTCACGGTAATATCGGAAATTATAATACCGGGGGTGCTAACGTGGGGCACGGAAACAGTGGATCATATAACATCGGCATCGAAAATACGGGAGATGGGAACAGAGGTAACTACAACACTGGTTTCTTTAACATTGGGGACCGTAACTGTGGTTGCTTCAATACCATATCCCCTAAATGTTATTTCTTCAACAAAGAAACAGACGTAGATCCTCGTAGAATTCCTTGGCCTCTTTGGATTTTGAGGGTAAAATATCCTGAAAAGGAGATGTTTAAACTCGAATTCGATAGGGCTACAGTTGCAGACGTGCGTCTAACGCTTGAGTTGCCAAACTTTGACTATGAAGTCTTCGAGGAGATAACCGGCATATCCAAGGCAGATTTCAACAGAAAGCTGAGAAATAATGAAGAAAGACAAAAACGGGATTGAGAAAAAGTGTAGCAACTGTCGCTATTACGAAGTTTGCGCAAGCAATGAAGTGTGTGAAAAATATACAATCACGGTTAAAGCCTACGAAGCCCGAATTGCTGAACTTCAAAAGGAGCTAGCTGTTGTTCAAGAGTCCGAACGAGCGGAAGCACAAGAGGCGGATAGGCTTCGAGGGGAAGTCAAAGAGCTGAAGGCGGATAATGAGGTGCTTCAAAAGAGAGTGGAGGAGTTTTCAATGGAGCTTCTCGACCGAACCATGGAAGAGAACAAGGACGTTTTAGAACGGCTTAAACAGGCAGAAAGCGAGGATAATATCTAATGAAAGACGAAAATGGTATATCCATAAGCTGTGAGAATTGTGTATTTTATAAATACTGCGAAGCAAAATGCACCAAAACAGATTGCTTAGTTGGTGAATATTTTACCCCAACTGAGGAATCGCTCAAAAATCGCATTCAAGAGCTACAAGCTGAAAGTGATAAATATAAACGTGAAGCCATTCAGTTGAAGAAAAAGAATATAGAGCTGAGAGACTTCTTAAAAGAGATAAATCGAAAGCTTTACATTTGGAAAAATGAGGCGAAGTCTCTGCAAGTTTTGTCAACCAAGCTAATTGATGAAACTACAAATAAATCCATGTCATGAGTAGAACAAGCAAAGATACGCCTAAGGCAAAACATGCTAAATTATTAAAAAGTGATGGTGGTGCCTTTTCTTGTGCAGACGTGCGGGATAATGGCAAACCGTTAGGATACTGGGACGATACCGGTAGGTGTAATAGGTCTCGTCGTAATGCTCAAAAGCTAGGCTCTCATCGCCGTAGAGCAATTTTAAAACGAAGAATAAATAAAGAAATAAGAAAGGAACTAAACTGATATGAATATCGCAATTTATTGTGTAATAGCTGTTTTAATAACCATAGCAGGAGCTTTGATTGGGATGTCAGTAACTCTGTATACGTTGCGCCCAATAATAATAGCGTATAGACGCTTGCTTAACAAAAGAGACAGAGAGATATTAAACTATCCAAAAGCATCCGAGCACAAAGATTCAGACGACGACCAAGCTGTAGTTCAATAAACGAATAACAACCAACACCAAAATTTTTAAACCTAAATCAAAAAGGAGAAAAATTTATGAACAAAAAACTAAAAATCCGATTCGTAAAATTTGAAAGAGCCCTCGTAATGCAAATATTGGAGCAACGGGGAAGCTTTCGCGATTCTGAACATGTATGTACGGGACTACCCGCACTTTCTGGCGACCGTATTTATCTTTGTGAAGAGAGAGAACGCGACAATTGGGACATTTCCGAAAGGTCTTTTGTGACAAACGCCGAGCGCGACGAATACCTTAAAAACGTCATCCGCTGGATAAGCGAAGAGCAGTTTGGAAAAAACAATGAAGGCATGCTGAAATCAGGGGAGTTGTGTGAAGTGCGAGATTGCGCGTATGATGAATGGGAAGAAAGAATACTTATAGCAATTTTGCCTGAAAGATTTTTAAACCGTTATATCGTGGAAACCGACCGGGGCAATAGTTGGACATACTTTGCGTATGCCCGTCCGATTAGGCGTCAGATAGAACCGAAAATTGATGGAGATATATATACTTGGGAGGAAAAATAAACATGAAGAAAAAGTTGAAAATACAGTTTTGGAAGGCTGAGAAGGTTCTTGTCATGCAGATTCTTATGCAAGATGGACTTCCTGATAAGAAAACGGACGGTTATGTTAGAATACTAGATAAACCCAATCTTTGTGATGACGGAGTAGTTTTGAGGGGAGTAAATCATGACCATGATTTAGATATTTCTTATATATATTTTAACTCAAATATAGAAGGTAATAAATATTTAGAGAAAGTGATTACTAATATTACAGAAGAACTTTTTACGTCTATATCTACAACAAAGACTTCTTGGAATTATATAAAAACAATCAAAAAGAAAGTAGAACCCATTATTACAGGAGCAGGTAATGTTCAAACCTACTATTGGGAGGAGAAATAAACATGAGTAAAAAATTAAAAATTCAGTTTTGGAAGGCAAATAAAGCACTTGCAATGCAAGTGATATTACAGCAGGATCTTCCGTTGGATAAATATGAAGGATGTATTAAAACTCTTGCCGTAAGCCCTTACCTCGAAAGAAATGCTATATTTCTGAAAAGTAAAAATTCAGTGGAAGATTCAGAGATTTCAAGTCTATATTTTCCCAGTAACGAAGAGCGCGATGAGTATTTACGAAAAATGGTATCATTAATCACGCAAGAGTTATTTTCTTCTGACAAAGAACTTAAAATTGGGGAAGTTTGTGCCATAAGTGATGATCCTCAATTTTTGGATTGTTATACGGGTAAACTAATAGCTATTTTGCCGAAAGGGTTAAAAGATAGATACATTATTAAATCTGATTGGGATACAGATGGATGGGTAAGTGGAGAATACGCACGTATGTTGAATAAGACTGAAATACCTACTATCGAGGAGTGCGGACAATTAGTCACCTGTACTTGGGAAGAGAAATGAAGCTGAATCGCTACGAAGCATGGCATTATCATTCTATCGCTCAAATTAAACATCCCTTTAAACTTTGGATAAAAGAGAAGCCCCAAGGCAAGATGCAGTTTTTTGGCGAGTGGGAAGATAGTGGAATATACGACGTTCCCGAGGCGGACGATAACGAAGAATTTAAAAAGTGGCTTTTAACCGAAAGGAAGAACAATGAAAAAGCTGAAACTAGCCTTTTGGAAGGCTGATGACATAACACTAGTGATCAAACTAGTGGAAAGCGCAGGATTCCATAAAAGCAAAGAAAATGGGTATATTCATGTAGGTGGGGATTGTCTAACTGTATTTACCTATTACGACTTTCGCCTAATTTTACCAGAAAGTAAATGGATAGCTCACGACGTGGACTCCATGACTTATACAAGTAAAGAATCAAGAGATAGGGACTTAAAGAAAATTGTTGAACATATTTCTAAAGAATTATTCACAAGTCAGCCTACAGTAAAAGTTGATGGTCCCGTAACAATATATACTTGGGAAGAAAAGTAACTATGAGTAAAAAACTAAAAATCCAGTTTTGGAGAGCCGAGAAGTCTTTGGCAATGCAAATCCTCGAACAAGAGGGGTTGCCAAGTTATAAAGATGACGGTTTTGTCAATATAAACACTTGCCCGTGGATAAGTAAAACCTGCGTAGATTTGCGAGGGGAGGAACGAGACCGTGATCTAGAAATATCAAGAGTAGTATTTGATACTAACATTGAGCGCGACAACTATTTGCAGGAAGTCGTAAACGCAATCACCGATGAGTTGTTTACGGGATATAGGGCATTAGAGTTCGGTGAGATGTGTGAAGTATCAAGAAGAAAATCGGATGGTTGGGTTAAAAGGAAACTTTTAGCAGTATTGCCGAAGAAATATAAAAACAAATATAAATTTATCACAGAATCGGTTGACGAAGGTACTCTTGTAGAGTTGTGGACTTTCGCTCGTCCTATTGTCAAGCGCATCGAGCCCACGCTCAATAAGTGCGGGAATGTCTTCACTTATACCTGGGAGGAAAAATAACTATGAGTAAAAAATTGAAATTGGCTTTTTGGCTAACGGATAAAACTTTAGCTATGAAAATAGAGGAACAAACCGGTTTGCCCCATCTTAAAGAAACAGGGTTTGTGAGAATTAAAGCTTCACCTTATCTTGAAGATTGGGGGATTTACCTAAGGGGCAATTACTGGGCTGCTGATAATGAAGTTGTATCAAAATGTTTTAACAGCAACGAAGAGCGAGATGAATATTTGCAGAAGGTTGTCAACGCAATTACCGATGAACTTTTTATTGCAGACGAAAAACTTGAATTCAATAAACCATGTAAAGTAGATAACAATATTACCACAGGTAAGTTTGAGCTTGCAATATACTTGGGGAAACTGCGGTTGAACGATAAGTGGTATCATATTACAAAGCCTTTTGATGAAGATTCATCAAACCCTACTATGTTGAAAGCTTGGAGCATTGTTTCTCCAGTTAAGACGTGCCGTGGACCAATCAAAGAAGAATTTGGTCCAGTTGTAACTTATACCTGGGAGAAAATATATGGGAGTTATGACTCAGAAGAAATTATGTAAAATACTCAAGCTCAATGAGAAATGTATTGAAAAACAACTGATAATTGGAGAACTTATGAATGGATAGCTCAGCTTTAAATTGTTCTTTTCCTAAAGTTAAAACACAACAAGCGGAATTTTTTAATGCTCTTCCCAGTTATGTTAAGAACTACTTTAACTATATTTTTCACGATTCAACAACTGATTCCGTATTGGAACTCAATTGTCTGCCAATAAACAAGCATTTGTTAGTTCAACTAAATTTCATAAATGGCAGTAATTTTGAGGTTAAAAACAGAGAGCCGTATATTAAATTAACTAAATCTTCAATATTTGAAATAATTTTTGACTCAGAAGACATAACATCCGTAATTTTACCAACACAAAGTAAACAAAATGATTGTTATGTTGCTAAATGCGAAACGGACAATCCTATTCGTTTGGAGACCCAATTGGTCAAGTTTATTTCAAAACATTTATTTGAAGGTATAGACCCTGTATTTGTAACTAATACTGCAAGATTTAAAAATGGAAGGACATATCGCTGGTCCACAGAGATACCAGCGATATTTAAGTCCCAACTTATGGAGTTAAGGACTATGTTGTCAGTAGACTACCAATTACTTTTAGATCACGTGCAGTTTTCTAGAGATGCTTCCGTTTTTGAAATATTTGAATTACGTGATGAGGCACGATTTATTTTAAATCGCTTTAAATGAAAATGCTTGAGTTTTAAATTAAGATTTGCTGGCATTGAAATATGTCAACAAATCTTATGCCTAAAACAACTACTTTGCCTGCCGCGACTTCTGATTCAAACGGAGGATTTTTTGATATTGAAAAGTTGATTCGTACTGACGCTTTTTTCTTTGATAAGGTGGAAAAAGCCGTAAAGCATTTGATGAAAATGCACGAGCAGCTAAAAGCTAACTATAGCGACCAAAATTTAAAATTATATAGGGAAGCTTTCTTTGACTATTTAAAGTTAACTCATTTTAGCATATCGCCGCTATTGGGATATTATTATCCTAAGTATCCTTTGGGAACGCCCCTGTCTTTAAAAGACTTTCCGTTTGCACATATATTTTATAATTTAAATATAGGTCCATCATGCTCCACAGTATTTAGAGGAAGCCGACAAATTTCCAAATGCTGCACAGGGGATACCATATGCAGATTTAAAAATAAAAAAACAGGACAAGTAGTTACTATGTCGCTGGAAGATTTCTTTAAACAACAAAAAACAATTTAAAAATTTCACAATGCGAACTTTATTTCTTTTGAGAGGAGCCCCAGGAAGCGGCAAATCCACTTGGGTGAACCGCAATAACTTGGAACCTTATACTTTATGCGCTGATCAAATTCGCACGCTTATTCAATGTCCCGTGTTAAATCTCAACGGAACATTTTCCATATCGCAGAAAAATGACAAAGAAGTGTGGGAGTATTTGTTTCATTTATTGGAAACTCGAATGGCTCGTGGCGAAATGTTAATAATTGACGCCACGCATTATAAGAAAGAATTGCTTAATAAGTATAAAAAACTTGTTAAAAATTATCGTTATAGAGTTTACGTAGTTGATTTTGTTTCAGGCATATCCATGGAAGAATGCATGCGTAGAAATCAAAATCGCACGGGTTACAAGATTGTGCCTGACCATGTAATCCAAAAAATGTATTCGGTGTTTAATTCCGAATCTAAGCAAATTAGAAATGCTTTTACGACTATTTCTCCGGAAGATGCTGTTAAGCTTATCCAAAATACAAATGACCAAGTAAAAGATTTTAATTCTTGGGAAAAAATTTATATTTTTGGAGACATCCATGGCTGTTTTGAACCAATAAAAAGCTTTTTTGAAAAATATCCTTATAATGAAAAAGCCTTTTATATCTTTTTAGGCGACTACTTAGATAGGGGTTTGCAAAATAAGGAAGTATTGGAATGGGCTATAGAATTTGCCGAACATCCAAATTGTTTATTTTTGGAAGGAAACCATGAGAGATGGTTAAAGCTTTACGCCTCTAAAGATTCCGAGGATCAAAGCTTAATAGCTTCTCGTGTGTTCTTAAAAAACACCATACCTCAAATTAAGGATATTGATCCCGTTAAAATTCGATCTTTTTGCTACAAACTTGCGCAAATGGCACTATTTTCTTATGGCAAACATACGACATGGTTTTGTTGCCATGGAGGGATGCCTATATTGCCAAGTCTGCCAATTGCGGCCATAGAAATGATTCATGGTACGGGCAAATATGAAGACATAGATGAAGTACATAAAGAATTTGAACGTAGATACAGCAACTTAAATATCTATCAAGTTCATGGGCATAGAAATGTATACAAAGATGTCTTTGACGCTAATAAAATTGTTTTTAATTTAAATTCTGCAGTTGAATACGGCGAAGATTTGCGCATTTTAAAACTTACGGTGCAAGAGGACGGATCGGTTACCAAAGAGCTTATAGAAGAACCAAATCTAGTGCATCTCACAGAACCAAACAAGGTGCGCAGGTTGTATGATAAAGAAATAAACAACGACATTATTAAACAACTCTGTGATAATCCGAGCATTATTAAAGTTCAGTTGGATGATGGAATTGTATCTTATAAATACGATTCAAAATTGTTCTTCTCAAAACAATGGACAGAGCTAAATGTTATCGCCAGAGGATTTTTCTGTCGTAAAGATAAAATCATTTGTCGCAGTTATAATAAATTCTTTAATTATCAGGAACGGATAGAAACATCCCCAAAAGAACTTTGCAAAACATTGCAATTTCCTGTGAGCAAATTTCAGAAAGAAAACGGATTCTTGGGATTGGTAAGCTGGGATGCCGAAATGGATAAGGCGTTTATTGCGTCTAAATCAACCAATCAAGGCGAGTACGCTCAAATGGTTCGTGATCGATTTTATGCTTATGACTCATGGAATGAAATGTTAAATTATGCCAAAGAACATAACGTTACCTTGATTTTTGAAGTCATAGAACCGGAAAAAGATCCGCATATTATCGAATATGCACAACCACATTTAGTGCTGCTGGATATTGTCGAAAACACAATGGAAGGAAAATTGCTTGAATATGATAAACTTAAAGAACTTGCCAATTCTTGGAACATCCCTTGCAAAATCTTGGAGCATGTTTACAGTAACTGGGAAGAACTTTGGGAAGATCTAAAGCAATTAGAGCATGAAAAAGATTTAAAGATCGAAGGCTTTGTTTTTCGAGACATCAATAATTATCAGTTTAAGTTTAAAACAAACTATTATAAACGTTGGAAATCGTTTCGCAGCTTAAAAGACAAATATGCGCGTTCAAAAGATCAAATGAGACAAGTATTTGTTGATAAAGAAGAAACAGATTTCTTCCTTTGGTTGAATACCCAACCTAAAGAGTATGTAGGCAAAACTGATATTATTACTTTGAGACAACAATTTTTAAAAAAATAAAAGTCATTAAGCAACTTGAGCAATATACTGGCAACCAATATGATTTGCTTCCAAACAGGTATATGGCAAAGTCATATATTTGCCTAAAATTTGTACAAATACCAGATTTTTAATAATTTATAAATATGAAAACAAAAATTTATAATTTAGAATTTTTCTGTGAGGAAAAGATTCTATCTGGAGGACGCGCACAGGTAAGAGCAAAATCATTAAAAGAAGCTAAGGAAAAGCTTAAGACAGTGATTTATTGCGACAATGTTGATGAAGATGTTGAAGCCTACTTTTCAAGCGACCCCGAGTATTGTGGCGACACCTATAAGGTAACCAAGATAAGAATCGATAAAAATAATACAATAGAGGACTGACATAATGAATACATATAAAATAACATTTGATGCATCAACGCTTATGTTTTCAGGGGGCGTTGCTAAAGTTAAAGCCGACTCCGTAGAAGAAGCAATGAAGAAATTTAGTGAAGCTATACACAAGGGAAAAACCTCCCCGGACGTAGAATATAACTTCACATACGACAATGACATATGTGATGATACATTTAAACTAAGTAAAATTTCTATTTGCGAATCAGATGTCTATAAAGATGAACAGAATCAACAAACAATAACCACGCAAACGCAAAAGGAGAATACTATGAGTAAGGAAAAGACACATTCCAAAGAAGAATATCAGCTACTGAGAGAAGAGTTGGTTAAGGCAACTGAAAACGAATGGTCATGGATCAAGGGATCTCTAGACATGGCTACACAGAGAATGCATGAGGACAATTACGATGCATATAAAGAAGCAATAGATTTAATTGACGAGGAAAGATACGAAGATTTTGAAGAGGCATGCTCTCAAATGTGGCAACTACTTGAGGATAAGCTTGCTCAAAAATTTGTGTATAACCAAGATCAAAGATATCACCAGATCAGCGACTTCAATCCTGCGCTAAGGATTCGAGATAAGGAAGGTGCAGAACTGGATGATTTAGACGACTACAGAAAAGAGTTTACATCTTTACAAGGTGTTTTCGCTTTTAGAGTAGTTGGAAGTCATAAGGTCCCGCGTATAGTGGAACTATTACTAGAAGACGATGGGCATTTCTACCATAAAACAAGCTTTCATGTTGACTGGCTAGACAGTCTAATTAAAGCTGCAACCGAAACCAAACAGCTGATAGAAAATTATCGTATCAATAACCATAAAGAATAAAATGCAGACAACAATAGACTTTCATCAGCTATTGTTTGAAGCCCCCGTGGATGGGGAGGAATGTCTAACATACTCCCCATCTAATGGGTTTAAAGTCTTGCTCTGGGATGAGTATGAAGGGCAATTCTATGATAGCATGATTGATACTTATATTGATAATGTCGTCTTATGGGCGTATTTGCCTGCAAAACAATGTGAAGAATTAATCAAACGCACAACTACGAAGATTTAAAATATGTTTAATTTAATCACCCTGGATATTTAAAGCTTGACCCTGCGACTGCGGTGAGTCATAGTTAAGTTTCAAAATGGCTACCAGAAAACAAAACATGTCCAGCACGTATTTCTTGGAAAACGCAAAAGTTATTTCCAAGGAAACTAATCCGAATATATACTCTCGTGCCAGGCTAAGAGATATCTATCGCAAATACGATACTGCTAAATATCGTAGAGGTAGCCCTACAATTAAAGCAAAAGATGCCTGAAGAACTGAAAGAAGTTGTTGTTAAATCCAAAGATTTAATTTTGGATATCCATTTAAATTTAAAAACTGCCAATAATAAAAAGGTAGTTACTGTAGATCATAATATTCCGCTTACGGCAATATTAGAACCTATGTTTATAAAAGACGGCGCCAAAAAGATTGAGCAAATAGTAAATATGCTAGGCGTTGAAGTTTTTAATACTATGGTTCGGGATTTCTTCCTTAATAAAGTTGAAGACATGCATAAAACGCAAAACTTTATTGAACATAAGACATTGATTGATACTATCCAAGATAACCAGTCTATAATTGAAATCAACAATGCTGATGGTTCTAAGGAACAAAAAGTTCTTGTAAAGCCCGTGATTAGCGAAGAAACCAATCTTATTGTCGAGTTGGAAGAAACTGCAAATGAAGTACCTGATGAGTATCAATTAAATGACGGAGAAGAAAATTTGATTCCGGACATTGAAATGACGGAACAACAGTTAACAGAAGTAAAACCGCCGGAATCAAAACCAAAACCGCCTAACGTTGTAACTAATGCGGCGTTAGGCGGAATAGTTGACAATAGTAGTAGACCATTGCCAAAAGTTCGACTTTCTTAAACATTAAAACAATTTAACCCAAACTCCGACAAACCGTCGGAGTTTAATTTTTTATCAACATGCCTATACTAACCAGCCAACTTCCAACTTTACATAAAAATGACTATTGCGTATTAAAGGGACAATTTTTTCGTCCAAATGAAGCGTTTCCTTCTAATACCATGCAAACGGCTTTAATCGTAAAAATTATAGATCCATCCAATATAAAAATGTTTGAAGGCAGGAAATACGTTAAATGTGTACCTTTGGAAACATCAAACGGTTTTTACTATGCTTCAGTCAAAGACTTAACCAAGATATCTAAAAGACAACAAAATTGTCTTGATGAATATTTTTATAATATAGGGGACGATTGAAATTCTATAACTTGAAAAACTTAAACCTAAAAAACGAAAGAAAAGGCGATGGACAAGAGTATTGATTTAAAAGAAGTTTTGCGCTTGCACGAGCGTTGGCTTAACGGCTATGAGGATGGACGACGTGCGAACCTTTCCCAAAGAGATCTTAGCGATGCAGATCTTAGTGGCGCAAACCTTAGCTACGCAAACCTTAGCTACGCAGATCTTAGTGGTGCAAACCTTAGCTACGCATACCTACACGACGCAAACCTACGCTGCGCCGTGTTTGACGACCATATCGTTTGCCTCGACCGTATAGGCTCCGCCAAACGCCGCACGATTTATAATGCGACGAAAGACATTGTGTGGTGCGGTTGTTTTACGGGAACTTTTAAAAAGTGGGTCGCGAAAATCCGCAAAACCTATCCGGACGAAAATAACGTCTATCGTCGGGAATACGAAGCAGCGATAGCTTATTTTAAAGCAATTGCAAAAATATCTAAATAAAAAAAAGAAAATAAGATGAACCTAATTTTAACTTCCGATTGGCATCTTGGATTACAGCAATATGGAGATCCAAGACGTGAAAACGACGTTTATAATGCAGCAAAATTTATTGTTGATTTTGCTATAAATTCTAAATATCCAATTTTATTGGCAGGGGACATTTTAGATAGTTGTAATCCTGTTGAAAAAGCTGTAAGCGAACTGAAAGATTTGCATTTAAAGTTAGTCGAAGCTAATATACCTGCATTTTATATAAATGGGAATCACGATAATACTTCCGAACATTGGCTTAATGTGGTTAGCAGACCATCCGACAAGGGAGGGTTTATAGAGCTAAAACCAAATCAAGCTGTTACAATTGATAATGAAGTTATTGTTGGGATTACAGCGTATTCTCGAAAAGAAATCATAGAACAGTTGGCCGAGGCTCCGCAAAATGCAACCATTATTCTGATGCATACGAGATGCAAAGAATTTATCCAATATAACGACAAAACTACAAATTATTGGAGCATAGAAGAAGATTTTGATTTTGATAGGTTTCCCAATCTAAAATTAGTCGTTATAGGCGATACGCATGTTACGGAAACGAAAGTCGTAAACGGCGTAACTTTTATTTCCCCTGGTTCTATAGAACTGGTTAAAGCAAATGAGGATATAAAAAAGTATTTCTTTGTTTATGATACAGATAAACGTACGTGTGATCCTGTAGAAATATTCTGTGATTACATACGCATTAGATCTGAACTTATTTGTAATGAGCAAGACCTTGATAATCTAATAGCGACCTTAACCCATTACGGCGTCAATCAAAAGGGTACTAGGGCATTTATAATTGTATATTATAAACCTGAAGTGGAAAACGTGTTATCAAGAATCAACGATTTAATTGTAGAAAATAAAGAAAACGTTATTTTGCAGAGCATTGTGAAAACCAAAAAGATTACATTTTCCGAAGAAGATGTAAAAGATGTTGCAAAAGAACAAGTTGAAAATTTAGACAATATTTTATCCTTGCCCGATTTTGTAAGTAAAAGCCTAAATGATATGCAAAATCTGCGTTTAGGATTGACGGAAAAAGGCGCCGAGTTATTGCAATCTTTAGTAGATAAAAACAACAATTCTGAAGAAGCTATAAACAAATACTTAAACTAACTTTACCATGTTAAAAATTTATCAAAACAAACCTGTTGATTTAGAACTGGCTACAGATTTTCTAAGATCTGTTGTACTTAAAATTAAAACAGCGCCGGACTTTAAACGTTGTTTGCCCTTTAATGAACATAACGTGGCAGTGGGCAACCTAAAAGACCCTGAAAAGATTGCCGCGAAAATTGCAGCAGCAAAAGAGAGTTACGCTTCAGAAGGCGCACTACTTGGCGTTACAGGAAGAATAGCCAGTATAACAGTAATGTGCACATACTGCGGCGGGGCTGTTACATTTAAGTCTTTTGTAACGGACAATGTGGGAATTGCTGACAACGAAGAGGAGTTGGATAATCAAGAAAGGATTATGTTAACCAAGTTTTTTGACATGTGCAAAAGACTTGGCGACGAGGCGATTAACTCAAATGTGCCGGTAAATCTGATTTCTTGGGGCGGTTCTTCTTTTGATATTCCGTTTTTATTGCAAAGAAGTTGCATATTGAAAGTATATGATGTTTATAAGCAAATATTTATACCTGATATGGAACAATTTTACTATTTCGGTAAAAACCGTGGGGTAGAAGGTAATGTCCGTCAAATCGACTTAATGGACTTTTGGAATTGCAGCAAATATTACAGCCCGCTTAAAAAGACAACATTGCAACAATTAGCTTATTCGTTTGGATATCTGGAAGATGCCGTATTGCCTGAAGTTATTGGACGTAGTGAAATGAGGATAGGTGAAGGTGAAACCGCAATGGATAATATTATTTCTGAAAAAACTTATAAAGATTTTTGTGAAGACTTTAAAAACGGTATTGACCAAATCGAGTTATCAAAAAGTATTGTACAAGGTGACAGCCTTAAACAACTTTATCCTCTTCTTGAGACTTACATAATTCAACAACTTGCAGACCAGATAATCTGAATATGTCACGTCCCAAAGGTTCAAAAAATAAACCCAAATTAAAAAATATTATTGCTGAAGAAATACTTCAGGATACCACAGGGCGCAAAAAACGCGGACGTAAATCATCTCGTGAAAAGATTGCGATTCCTGTGGTAAATACTAATACTGCTGCGATTAAGTTAAATGTGACATCCAAGGTTCAAGCCTTAAAAGAGGATTCGGAAAAGCCCAAGCGCAAGCGTCGCACAAAAGCGGAAATGCAGCAAGCCAGGCAGCTTCAAGAATCTTCCGAAGTAATCACAGATAAACAAAAATCACAGCAATCACTAAAGAAGGTTTTGCCGAAACTTGAAATCGGCAAACCTTTATTTTATTTTGATCAATATTTGCTTACAAAATTTGACAACAACAATTTTGCGCTTTGGTTAACTAATAAAAAAGATCGCCAAGTATTTTTAGGATATTATTCCTTGGATATCATCGGATTCAAACAAGCTGTAACCAATATTGCAACTAGATTGCTGACAAAGGTTGATGACGATTCATACAAAGCCCTATTAAGCGCCAATAGCGTATTAAAAGCTTTAGATTTGTTTAGGGTATTTTTAGATACAAACTTTAAATCATAAATATATGTATAATGGACACTTATGATTTAATAGATAACCTTAGTGTCTATAGACATCTGCAATTTCCAAGAGAGATAATTAAAAATCCCAAAGTAATTATAAAAGTTAAAAATAAATTAACAAATGCTATATATTTTTTTGGATGTGCTACAATGCCATTAAAAAAAGAACTTGAAGAATTTTTTCTGCCCATAGCACTTTGGGAGGAAGAACGTTATAACTCTTTGGAATTTGAAATGCAAAACTACCAATACCAAGTTTTAACTATCAACAAATAACAACCATCACCAAAATTTTTATGACTAAAAAACTAAAAATTCGATTCACTAAATTCGAGAAAGCTCTTGCAATGCAGATTTTAGAGCAAGAGGGAAGCTTTCGTAATTCTTATCATATTCAGATAGGAATACCTGAGCTTTGCGGAGAGATTGTTCATCTTTGTGAGGAAGATGAACGTGACAATTTGAATCATGTTTCCATGTTAGAATTTGTTTCAAACGAACTACGTGATCTCTACCTCAACAATGTTATCCACTGGATAAGCGAGGAACAGTTTCGCGAGGAGCTGACAGTCGGTGAATTGTGCGAGGTACGCAATAAGAATACTGATGATGTATGGAGAATAAGAAAGCTTATTACAATCTTGCCGGAACCATATTACAGTCCTTATATTGTGGAAGCACACGAGGGTAGAGGCTGTTGTTGGCAAGCTTTTGATCAAGCTCGACCAATTAAAAATAGTAATCCGAAAATCGACGGGGATATTTATACCTGGGAAGCATAAATATGATAATTAAATCTTTACATTTAAAAAACTTCGGGCAACATTCCGATTTATTTTTGGATATTAAAGGTCCTGTAATAGGCATAGTGGGACGTAATGGATCTGGTAAATCGACTATTGTTTCTGCTTTGCAATATGCATTTACCGGAGAAACTACGAATAATATTCAAACGTATATTAAAAAAGGCGAAACTTCCGCCGAAGTAGAAGTTATATTTGAGAAAAACGGTAAAACAGGCGTTATTAGACGTGGCATTAATACCAGAACTACTACCAGAAGTCTGACCTATGGGGATCTTATTCAAAAGCCTATTACTAAAGCTAAAGAATTTGACGCCATGATGGATCAAATTTTGGGAGTAGATAAACAAAATATCTTAAGCGCTATATTTATTGCGCAAGGAGAAATTGCCAATATTCTTAGTCCGAGACTTTCGGAAAGATTGGGCTTGTTTGCCAAATTGTTAAATTTAAATTTCTTATCCAAAAGATCTTACGTAGTTGACCAGACTTTAAATAAACTGAGATCTTCCGTTACAGATGTTGGCAGTTTAAAAAATAATTTGGAAGTTAAAATTGAAAATTTAAAATCCAAAAACGAAGCTTGGGAATCTGCAGTTCAGGAAGCAAATGCGAAATATGTTAGCGCAACCTTTGTCAAAGATATATGGGAGTCCGCATCAAATTATATTCATGCTCAAAATGAACATGCACGATGGGAAACTAAATATCAAGAAGCATTAGCAACTCTTGTTGAACAAAAAAATAAGCTAACCTCTGTAGCTGCAATTGCAGGGGTAGATGAATCTACGCTTATTCCTAGTATTACGACACAAATCGAAAGCTTAGAAAGTCAATTTAACGAAATAAGCGCATTTTTAAAAAATCAACAGCTGATTATTGACGCTTGGAATAATTTAGTTTCAGCCAGAGAAGAAAATAAAATATTTAACCAGTTAAAGACCACGGTGTTTGCTGACGTAGCACCTGACGTTGTGGAAACGACTGTGCGTGAATTTGACGAGTATCAAAACAACACAACCAAATTTGAAGATTGTTGCCTAAAATCCGAAAAGTGGAAAAACAAACTGTCTGAACTTGAGCAAGATATAAACAAAGCAACTTCCAAGATACAACAGGCAGAGGCCGCTATTCCTCGATTGGAGCAACAAAGAAATAACTTGTGTTCAGTTGTGGCACAGCTAGAAACGCTGGCGAAAACCAAGCAGAAGCTAAAAGACAAGGTTAACAAGGATACTGCCAGCTGTCCTGTATGTGGTCTAAAACTGATGCTTGGACAAGAGGTTTGTGATGGAGATATTGAAAGCATAAAACAAAATATTCAAACGCTTCAAACATCCCAGATTCAGCCCTTGGAAATACAGTTAAAAGAGGCAACTTTGCTAAAAGTAAACAATGGAGCTATCTTAAAAGTTTCAGAGCAAGAATATAAGCGTATAAAAGCGGACTATGATGAATGCCAAACGCTTATGGTAGAACTGAAGTCTAAAATAGATGCTTATAAAAACGACTGGCCGCAAATTACACAAACTATTTACACAGTAAAAGAAAAGTTGCCTGAATATAAAGTGTTGTGGGAAAAAAATCAACGCAACACTTTGCAGGATATGATTGATCAAGTAACCAAAACCTTACAGTCATTTAATCTTGATGAAAACAACATAGATGTCGTCAAATTAAAAGAAATTGTCAGCGCAAAAGAACAAGAACTGTATAAGCTAAGGTCTGAAATATCTAATAAAAAAGATTTGTTAAATAAGGCCACCACAGTTACAGGATCTATTTCTGCGCAGGAACAAGAAATATCTAAAACTCAAGAGACTATATCGCAGCTTAATCAAAATCTAAAAAATCATAAGCTAAAACAAATACGCGATACACTTGAGCAAGATATAAAAAATGCCTATATTCTGGAAACGTTTAACCACTTCGTAACGATTCCTGAGGTGCAAACAATTGCATCTGCAGCTGTGGATGTATACAACCAGCTAAATGCTGAAAAACAAGTTATTGATAATTTGCAGCAGCAGATTGATAATGATGAAAACTTGATCACTAAACTAGAAGCGGAAAATGCTAAGGTTTATGGTGAAGTTGAAGAATTGTCACGCATAAAGCAACTCTTGCAACCTCAAGACGGCGTAATTAAAAATTATATCAATTATTTGTTTAAGTCGATTTCCGGATATATCAGCGAATATTTGGCATATATGAATGCCAACTTTATCATTCAAATTGAAGATAGAGCGACTGAAGAAGACTTGTCATTTAAGTTCCAAAGAATCGATAAGCCTAACGACAAATATTGGTACCCTATGTATCAATTGTCAGGAGGGCAAAAGATTAAATTGTCCATAGCATTTCAATTAGCTATTCAAAAAATTATTTGCCCTGATTTAGGATTCTTGGTTTTAGATGAACCTACTACTCATTTAGATGAAGAATCCATAAAAGCGCTTAGCGAACTCTTGGAAAATGTCGGAAATATGTTAACCGGACAAAACGGTCAAGTATGGATTATCGATCATAACCATATCATAGACAAAGCCTTTACGACTGCAATTAACCTGGATTAACGAGTGAAAACCGTACTGCAAGAAATTCGGCTTATTTCTCCATTCTTGGGTAGCGGTAAACCGGATGAAAACGGATTAAGGCGAATCTTGTTAAATAATGTCAAGAAAAACGAAGTTAAGTTATTCTTAACTTCGTTTCTTAATAATTTTAAAAAGCTTACTAATGTAACAATAGATGAAAATTTTCAGATTTATCCTGGATTAATTCTATCTGACAAAACTGTTCCCATGTTTTTTGAAAGAAAAGAGATAGATATTGATAGAAAAGGATATCAGTTATTTGAAATCTTACCGGTAGGTTTTACTGGATACTTAAAAATCCAATATAATCCTGAAGTTTGGGATGAAACATATCTGTTAAACGGGATTAAAACTATTGCTAACCATAACGGCATTACGCAATTTGGCGCTAAGCAAGGTTATGGAAAATTCATATTCACTAACGAAAAATCACATTAAATATATGACTAGAATAAAAATTCGTGTTAATAAATCTCAACCGCATTTTGATCTGGAACAAATGATACGAGATCAATACATGCAATTTAAGGTGCAAGAAACTGTAAAGAATACTTGTAGGAGGCTTGCAAAGCAAGCTAATGTTAATCCTTTTACGGACAACTATGTCAATCAACCAAAGGTTACGATTAGCTTTGATCTCACAATATCACCATTTCAAAAATGCATGCAGAAATTTATTGGACAAATAACGATTTAATTGTTCGACTGCCGAAAAGATGCAGAGAATTGGAATCGAGTTTAAAATATACTAAAAAAGAATTGGTATTTAGTCCTGCACAGCGCAAGCGAATAACTAAAAAAACGACTAAGCATATTTTTAACATCATTCCTTCTTTGCAAGACAATATGGTCACGTATCAAACATTCCAAGGAATGTTTGATACGGTTGTTGATATAGTGCGTAAAAGTTATCCTGATGCCAAGGTGATTGATAAACGCTTGGCATTTCCATTACCTTTGTATGATAAACTTGGAGGTTTGAGATTTAACCAAGAGGAAGTATTGCGCAAGGGATTGGATAAAAACCGTAGCGGGTTGTTTAAATGTCCTACTCGTTATGGTAAGACGCGACTTATTACCAACACCATTAATGTTTATCCCAATTTGCCAACTGTAGTTTTAGCCCCTGGTATTGACCTTTTACCTCAAACCATGGATACAATTAAACAATGTTGTCCTGGACGTGAGGTAAAAGGTTTATTTACCGGAAGTAAAGACAGATATCCATCTGAGGACATTACTGTGTGTTCTTTGGATTCAATGCATAAATTGGATTTTGAGAATACCAAACTGGTGTTGGTGGACGAACCTCATTCAGCTGTGACAGAAAGCCGTGCACCGTATTTCCCAAGATTCTCCAATGCTCGAATCCTTGGGTTCGGGGCCACAACAGACGGAAGATGGGGAGGTGAAGATATTCTTATCACAGGACTTATGGGTCCGGTTCTTTCTCAGACAACTTATACAGAATGTGTTAAATTAGGCGCTTTGTGCCCGATTCATGTGTATATGATAAAGGTATCTTTTACGCCTAAGAATTATGTAAGAAGAGATTTGGCGTATAAATATCTGGTGCAACAAAATGCTGCATTTAATGCGCTTGTTGGACATATATGCAATAATATAATTCCCAAAGATTTTCAAACTTTGGTATTTATTGAAAACTCCAGTCAAGCCGAGGTGTTGTCGCAACAAGTAAATGATAGCATCATTGCCATGGATAAATTAATGAAAAACAAAAAAGAGCGGCAAGAGTTATTTGCTAAAATGAAAGCAAATGAAATAAAACGCTGTATTTGTTCTAATATTTATTCCACTGGTGTTACCATCGACGAATTGCGATGTGAAATTAATTGTTGTGGGGGAGGCGCCGGTATTATGGCCACTCAAAAACCAGGAAGGCTCGCAGAAGTAAAACCCAACAAACCTGAGGGTATAATGATAGATTTTCTATTTATGCCTTCTGCTCACTGCAATCCGGCAAGCGGAGATGCAATGATTATGCGAGATTCCTATCTGCGTCTCAATGCCTACAGGGAACTAGGATATACAGTTGATATTTTGGAAAACATTGAACAACTAAAAATTTAATTATGGCAACATCAAATACTTCTAAAAAACATACAAGATATTTTGTCGCAGTTATAAAACAATTTATCAATAGCACTTACGACGAGTATGCGGAAGATGAGGAAGAAACGGATGACGTAGATTCTGATACGCAAGTAAGTAATTTGGCTGCATTGCAAGAACTGAATGCAGTGGAACTTTTTTCAGTAGGCAAACAACTCTTGTTTCTGGAAACTGATGAGCTGGAAGAGGGTGATTTGACGAGTGAAGAAGCTGAAGAAATGTTCATAAATTGGCTAGAGAACTATGCTAATGGATGGGATTATCTTTCCATGAAGCCAATAACGGTAGACGGCAAAAAAATGTATCAAGTGGACGAATCTCCCTTTGTTTTTAAATTTGTTAACATAAAAGAAATAACCAAAGAAATCTTTAACATATCTAAATATTTCGAACTGTGAAAATGGACAACAACCACAATATCACCGTTAAATATCAAGCACTTCCCGGGGTTAAAGCTCCTGAAATCAAATCAGAGGGAGCACATTGTGCAGATATTTATGCCAAACAAATGGTAAAAATTTATCCTGGAGAAATAGTTATCGCTAAAACAAAGCTATTTACAGAAATTCCTCAAGGATACGGGGCGCGTATATTGGAACGTAGCTCTATGCCTGTAAAACATAGGGTAACCGTAAAAGCTGGAACCATTGACAGCGATTATCGCAACGAATGGGGAGTGGTATTGTATAAAATGCCAGGACTAACGTTGCGGAATGCCCTGCGTATCAATATAAAAAAATATAATGAAGACGTAGAAAATGAAGAAGTTAACAATAAAGGACTTCTCTCCAAACTGAGAAATTGGGCAGGGGTACTAAGCGATACGGTGGAAGATTATATTTCCAGCAATAGGCCTACTGTATATCTGGAAGGTGATCGTATAGCCCAAGTTAAATTTGAGCCGACGGTCACGGCTAAATTTCAAGCTTCTGATAATCTTAGCAAAACTGAACGCAATATGGGCGGCTTTGGCAGCTCTGGAAAGTAATAGCAATGGAAATCGAAATTATAGATATTTCTAAAGCAAATGTGCCGAATGTGCGCTTTGACATAACTGCTTGGGAAAAAATTCAATTTATTGTAGACCATGAATCAATGGAAATCGGATGGTTCGGAACAGTTGATCATGATCCTAAAAGTAACACATATGTCGTAACAGACATATTTATTACCGAACAAAAACGTCATGGTGCTACATGTGAACAATCCGCAAAAGGAATAAACGAACTGACTTCCGAAATTATTCGTGATCTGTCATTAAGCTCCGAAGAAAAGCGGGATCGTTTAAACAAATTCAATTTTTGGGGACATTCTCATGTTAATATGGGAGTAAGTCCTAGCAGTGAAGATATTGCCAACGCAAAAAGATTTGCCGGTAAGGACTTTTTGATTACCGGGATATTTAATAAAAAAGGAGATGTTCGCTTAGATTTTTGGGATTTTAAAAATAATCTACACTATGCGGAACTTCCTGTAAGAAAGCGTTGGCATTTGTCTGATGAAACGGTTACAAAGATAATATCCGATATAAATACCAAAGTTAAAGAAATTACGTTTGAGTCGTCTTATAGTTACGGTTCACCGCAACATTTACGTTCCGGCAGGGCTTTATTTGGAAGCCCAGCATCTGTTTGGAACAGCGAAAAACCATCTGTAAGTAACGAATGGATTGACCTTGACGGCGCTATACGCAGTAGCAATGCAAGTAGCAATAAGCTCGTAGAAAAAGTAGATAATAACGATTTCTTTTCTAAAACTCAAATCTCTCAAAAATCATGGATGCAGCATTAATTGATTTTGAACGGCAACACTCCTTCTTGGATCCGGCAAATTTTAACCAAAAAAATTATCGAATAGATATTATAGGAGCTGGAGCAACAGGATCTTATGTTGCATTTCAGTTGGCTAAAATGGGCATCCAAGGCATGCATATTTGGGATGCTGATGTCGTAGAAAGCCATAACCTTCCCAATCAACTTTATGGGCTTGCAGATGTGGGCAAACCTAAAGTAGAAGCCTTATTAGAGTATCTAAAAGAAATTGCAGGTATTGAAGTTACAACACATAATGAATTTGTAAATTCGGAAACTGGAATGTTAGGGGATATTGTGTTTTTACTTACAGACACAATGTCGTCTCGCAAAGAAATTTACGAATCGTGTTTAAAGTATTACGCAACGCAATTGTGTATTGAGACCAGACTCTCAGCAACCCAAGGAAGAGTTTATGCTTTTAACCCTACTGATATAACTGATCAGATGCGGTGGGAAAAAACTTTATATTCCGATGAAGTCGCTGAAAAAAGCGAGTGTGGCACATCCATTATGATGGGCGCCTCCTCTTCAATGATTGCGTCAATGGCCGTATGGCAATTTATAAAGTGGGTCACAAAACGTGACGATACCATTGATGAAAAATATCGACTTGCAAATCCTGAATTTGAAGTGCTATTTTCTGTTTATCCGAATTATAACTTTCTTTTTAATCTTTAACCCGACCTACATAACTCAAAAACAAAAAATTCAAATCATATGACAAAACAAGAAATTATCGAAAAAATTGCTGAAGCTGTTGACTTTAACGCTACACGTGTTCTGAGGGACACTGTAATTCGTGGGCGCAGATAAAATTATCTCGGAAGCGACCATGTTTGAATATTGGAACAACTTTGGCGAACTAAAACGCGATGTCGTCGATTATATTGAAGAACATGAAGCTGAGGAGACCTGTGAAATCGAAGAAGATGAACAAGAGGCTCCTTGTGACCATGTGCCTCAGGAATCCGAGGATCCAAATGCTACCAAATCTGTAACCATTGTGCCGTTCCAGGCTATGTGTCGTGAAGTGCGTATTCCGGCATCCTGGACGTTGAAACAGATTTTGGATGCGTATCCAGATCTGAAAATTGACGTAGAAACCGGCATGTGGGATATTCGCATAAATGGCGGTGGAGATGATGTTGCGCCTGATGCAGAATTATGTGTGCCCAAGGACGGAGACTTTATTCAGATTGCCACCCATTCTAAAGGCAACTAACCTTTTTTAATTCGCTGTATATCATGGCTCCCGATACGCAAATTGTCGGGAGCCATTTCTTTTTTCAAACTTTCACACACTAAAAAACAAATGAAATCTTTAGAAACAATTCTCGCAAAACAAAATTTCGACGATTTACAAGTACAGTTTTATTCTCCTGGGAAACAAACTGTGTTACTTGAAGCATCAAAAGCTACTGTAGATTATTTGGTTAACTTTAGTAAGTTAGCACTGCCCTGCAAATGGATTACGGGAATTTTTTCTACTTATGAAGAAATAAAATCAGACGTATCACATGAATCTATTGGGCTTTTCTTTAAAAAGTACGACATAATAACAAATGCCAATTTACTTGAAATAAATCTTCGCAGTTTAGCACACGGAAAGACTTATTTAAATGAATTTGAGGTAGATTTGTGTTTCAATTATAATAAGCCTTATTGTTTGTTTCCTGAATTTGGGCGTTTAATATATGCATGTTTTACGCAAAACATACAAATAAAACGTGACATTATAAATTATCTATTAAATCATTGTTATATAAAACTGCATAGCGTATGTAGATCAAATACTTTAGAACGCCAGGATGCTTTGTTTTGCCAAGATTGGTTTGGAAGCAAACGTTTGCAAGAGAGGAATGCATTAACTCCCTTTCAAGGATTAAAAATTTGGCCTAAACTTGATAAATATTATTATAAATTTAATTATCATAAAGCTAAAAATTTTTCTCCTTATATTATAACTAAAATTTACAGTGAACACTTTGATCTTGAAATTGAAGCTGATAAAATAGCTTCTTTTATTATAAATGTAGACCCTTCGACCAACAATGTGGAAACATTTCGTGAGTCTGCAGAAAATAAGATAAGTAATTTACTTCAAGAAATATCCGATAAGTTTTCAAAAAAACTATTTGAGAACAAAAAATATATTAAACTCTTTAAAAAAGCAGAAAAACATCTCATTTTTGTTCCTAATTTTACTTCTAAACACTTATTAAATACTACAGCACACACTAAAAAAGAAATTTTAAATTTTATTTTATTCGGACTTACAAACAGTTGGAATGAACTAAATTCTTATAGTGTACCCAGTGCAATTTTAAGTAGTAATTATCAAAGTCTTGCAGAACCTATAAGATTTAAAGAAGACTATGTTCGCAATTTAATAAAAGTTATTTGCGAGTTTATATCGTTACTTTCCGACACGTACAGTAGTGTTAGAAGTATCACAAAGGCTCTGCAGTGTTTTGATTGTGTAAAAAGTTATCTTGATTTCATTGACCATGTACTAAACAGTTATAATAACAAGTTAAACCGTTTTAAATGCATAAGTTTAAATTGCAAAATTTTTTACGCTATTCCTGACAGTAAATCAGATATCTTCTATGCAGAATGGTTACAAGGCATTGATCAAAACAAAGAAACTTATACAAAAAAGTATAATTTTAACATTTTCTCCAATTTATTTGATGTTACAGCTTTTGTACCAAAATATATTGATTCAAGTTTACAAGAATTTAAGATAAAAAATCTTGCGGAAGTATTAAGCATCAATACTGTAACTCGCAGCACGCTAAATACCTATGATGAAGGCAATTCTTTTACATGGGGAGCCGTGTCTGAAAATATATTTCTCTCACCTCCACTTCAGTCAACTGTATCTCTGGGCTTAAAACGCTCGTGCAGTATTTCAGATCTACTATCTAACACTTCGTCTAATCCTGATGACCGTGTTTATTCAAGCTATGCAAGAAACTTGTTATTTTCAGAGACAACGAATGCTAGTTTCTCGCCGCTTACTACAAAAGAACATAGAAGTCTTGCAACTTATATTAAACCGCACGATGTAGAGCAATATTCAGTGTCTCCGATATTTAATTGGGATAAAATAATATATTCACAAACTAAATATCAAGTTTCTACTTCACCAAATTTTTACTGTATAAATGCTGATCCAGATAAAGATCATATTAATTGCGAATTGCCATTATACAATGATACACTTACTGAATGTTATGGAAAATTTTATCCTATTATAAACCAAATCGACATTCCGGTATGGTATATACCAGGAAAAGCCATGCATAAGCTTACTCGTTATTGCTACAGTGGTATTGGATCAACATTTTTTACAAATGTTAGAAATTTGGTTATTAAATATTTGTGTGACGGATCAAATATCATAGACCAATTATTCTATTTGACCGTGAATCGTGAAGAAAGCGTGCTTACATCCTCTTTTGAAGATTGCGTAATCGAACAAGCGTTGACCCATCCGTTGGTTCAAAGACCATGGAATGAGTTTTTTGCAAAAAAACTCCGCAATAAAAAGCCAAGTCCTCCAAATATTGTAAAGATTAATACAATTGTCAGCATTAATGGAAACTCTGTAACATCAAATGATGAGATCTTGGATTTTATTGAATCTAAAAATTTAGAACAATATTTTGAATTATATCGCAAAAATATTCAAAAAAATTGCCAAGATTTAGATGATTTAATTGAGAACAAAAATAACTTATTGCTTAAAGTAGCTAAATATCAAACAGATATTCTTGATAAAATTAATCAAAATAATGGAATTGATTTGTTTAAATCCTGCGACGAAACGCTGAAAGCTTCTTGGATGAAACAAATCAATTTGTTGCAGCAAAATAAACGTATTATAAGCATTAATTTTGATCTGGTTAATAAGCGTTTAGAAGTGGTTTTTAAACCGAAAAACATTGTAGATCCACGTTCGGACATTGAATATGATATAGGTACAATTGCTGTATCTTGGCCTTTAGATATAAATTTTAATGGTTATATTCGTCCTATATCGAATGTACACAATCAACTTAAAGTTTACTCTAAAAATATTAATCTGGAGGAATTTGGAAGTCTTTGTAGTCAAATTACTTCTTTAGATAATACGGAAATTGTTAACTTAGTGGATCAGTTATTTGAACCTGTGCACATTAAAGAAGCAAAGAATGTATTGTCAAGGAATACACCAACAACGAATTTAACAATTTACGGCGAAAAAGCTGTACCTCATAGCTATCCGGAAGGGTCAGGAAGCGTATGTTTTGGGAACTATTCTTCAGCAATCAATAAAGCTGCAGAAGAAGTCAATCTCATGAATTTGGCAGGATTGACAATGTTAAATGCTGAATCTGCAAATTTAAAAGACGCTTGGGGTAAAAGCTTGCCCAAGTTTCAAATCGCTGCGGGAAAATATTCAACCTTAGATCTTGCACAAAAAACATTTGAAAGGAAATTATTACGTAACAAAAAATACATTATTCCGGAATTAGGTAATCCTGATGTCTATGTGCAGCTTGATACCATAGGAGCTATGTTAATAGCATGCACCAATAATGCATGGCCTAAATTCTATACCCTTTGGGAAACTCACAGTAATGCTTACATGATAATACAATTTTTAGGCAACCTGTATAAAAGGATAGAACCTTTTAGGGCTAATGCACGCGAGCTTGTAAGAAAGTTGTTTAAGGAAATTTGTGCGCGTATATATAAACCATTTACAGATCAAGAGCTCGAAGATTTAAATGCAAAAACTAAATTTAAATTTCAAGACTCTTCTATATGGAGATATATAACACGTGAAAATACAGATATTGACGTAGATCGTTGTAAACGATATACAACAGATTATTATTTAGAAGAATATTTCCGTAAGTACACACTTGGCTACAGTAGCTATGAATATTTAAATAGTTTGAAAGATTATGTAGATCTTGATCCTGAGAAAATGGAGCAAGTATTTGCAGAAAGTATTGAATGTGTGGTAAAAAATTATTTATTCTATGAAGGTGATTATGAGGTGAAAAGATTCATGCCAAGACAGATTTTAGAATTTGGAGATCTAATTTTTGGCAAAGATTTTTACTTAATTGAAACAAACGATAAAGATTGTAATTTCTTACTAAAAATTTGTAATAACCATTCTTATAAAGGTATTACCGTAGAAGTTTTAAAGTTATTTAAAAAATCTTAATTTAAAAAATTGACAAATTAAAGTTATTTCTAAAGAAATATTTAAATTTTAGAAATAACTTTAAAGTGAAAAAGATTGATATTTTAAAAAAAATTAAACAACAAACATCTAATGCTAATATACAAAAGCAAGGTGTAGTCGAAAATTTACATACGCAGATCCGATTTAATCCGTCTCAAATTAAGTCCAAGACTGTAACTGTAGAGGAAATTAAAAATACCCCTTTGCTGAAGGCGTATTATCAAGATACACTTGGACTTGATACAGATGACCAAATCATAGACATTGATATCTTTAAAGTCAAAAATGGTAAAACAGCCATTTACTTCGGAATCAATTCCGAATTTTTGGACAAAAAAGGTATTAATGTGTTGACAACCCCAATCGGGGATGCTGTATTGATCGACACTTAATAATCCCAGGTAGCTCAGTGGTAGAGCGGACGACTGTTAATCGTTTGGTCGATGGTTCAATCCCATCTCTGGGAGTAGATTTTTGTTCTTTTGCAATTTCTCGGACAATGGGCGTTTTAGGGATAGCGACCCTACCCCTGCCTATAGGGGAATGATAATAACTATCAGTGAAAACGCGAGTAGCTATCGTAGGAGGGACGTATGAATGTTCCCTTGAAATATGAAACTGATGCCCGATACCGGCGAGTCATGGCTTATCGATAGCGCCTTGGCTTCGTTTTGCGGTTGAGAATAGGCGTCCGAGCCCTTTTTTAGATCGACATAATTGTTTCCAAAAGTTGAGAGTTCTGATTCCCATAGCGCATAGAATGTCTATGCGCTATTTTTTGTCCAAAAACAAGTTAAGATTCAAGGTTTAAAAGTCCTTTTCATTAAGGACTCCTTGAATCGCCTTGTTTTTACTCTATTATTTATTTCTATTTTTTTTAGATAAAACACTAAAATTCTTAAAATTATGCAAAAAACTTCATCGTTTCTCTTAAATATTCAAGCCACGCTAATTGATCCATCATTTTCTAAAGAAGCAAATATCGGAGAGTGTATCCGACTGATTATAAACAAATGTAAAGAAAGTCAAGAAATTGCTGAAGCTTGGGACTTTCTCCAAGATTATGCTAAAGCATTCAAACAAGATAATCCTAACGCAAGTATCATGCTTGGAGATATATTTGAAATCTAAAACGTCAACTACTCACCAGATGAACTGGTGAGTTTTCTGGCTTAAACTTATAAAAACCAAAAAGAGAAAATTATGACTAAAAAACTAAAAATCCGATTTGTGAAATTCGATAAAGTCCTTGCAATGCAGATTTTGGAGCAAGAGGGAGAATTTGAGGTTTCAACACATGTTAGGCTATCCTACTCTGAGCCTTGGATCGAATCGAAGTATATTTATTTAATCGGTAAACACGTTGAGTTTGATAAACATGTTTCTACGATGAGATTTAATAACAACGAAGAACGCGACGCATATCTTAAGAAAGTTTTACACTGGATAAGCGAAGAACAGTTTGCTATGCGATCGGGAAAGCTTAAAGTCGGCGAGCTGTGCGAAGCGCATGTGGAAAATAGATGGGAAAAAAGGAAGCTCCTCGCAATCTTGCCAAAGCGATACAAAAACCGCTTCATTGTGGAGAGAGTTGAGGATGGCGAGAGTTGGGTAGGGTGTTCCAAGGTTCTACATTTGCCAGATTGGAATAAATCGACAGTCGATGGAGACGTTTACACTTGGGAAGGATAAATCTTAAAATTTAAAACATTATTTTGAAATGTCGGCAAGTTTAGAAGATATCAGACAATATTTCATTAAACGTCAACGTGAGCGCAATAAATTTTACAGGTTATTGCCTAAGTTTGATCAAATAGAAGTTTGGCAAAAACTTGCCGATAATTGCAAAAAACTGGATGTAACAGAAAAATTTTATATAGATTTTGTTTTTGATGAACTTGCTAATGCAAGACAAACGATTTTTCCAAAAACGCTTTTAAATTCAAAAATTATCGGAAAAATTAAAATTTATCAAGAAACCATCGGAAAACAAATACAACTAACCGCAAAAGAATATGTTGATCAAGAATTTCAAAAAGCTTTTTCGGCTATTAAAAATTTTCTGCAAACGCATCCAGGATCATCACATTTAACGGTCTTACGCATGGCAGGATTTCAAATTCCTGCATGGCTAAGACTATCCTTGGCTCCTACAGACTCTAAAGTATACACGCATTATATAGCGGAAGCGAGAAAAGAGCTTGCAAATATCAAAGGTCTAAAGGAAGCTATCGAAGCTACAAAAGGATTATTAAACACCTCATGGATTTAAACTCCCCAAAACCACAGCCAACTGAAACAAATGTTCCAATTGCCGTTACAGAAAATCCGGCAATTAAAAGTTTGGTGCGTAGCAATACCAGAATGTTTGAGCAGTATTTAATGGCTGCAATGATTTTAAGTTATGATTTTTGGAGAGTTTATTGTAAGGACAGAATTAACGCTAGAATAAGCTCCCACAGATCATACGAAGATTTTAGTAAAAGCGTATATAACAATATTTATGACGGAATTTGCACGTTTTATAACACTTTATCCGACAAAAACGACCCAAATAGTTCTTCAATTACCCAAGTTGATGTAAGCTTTGTTAATAGTCTTTTAAAAGACCAGATGTATCTGGGACAAATAAGTATTGAAGACACGAAGTTTGCTGAAGAAAGTTTAAATGAAATTGTCCAGTTAATTAACAATTCTGCCGGAAACAATGATGTTATTTTTAATTTTGCCAAATCCGGTTTTGCATTTTGGCTAGAATTAAGACGAGTATCCCAGATAACTGAAAAGTCGTTTAATACAAAAATAACGGCTGATGAATTAATTAATAAACTTAAATCAGCTACAGATGGATTAGATGTAGATGATTCTACGTTTATGTCGTTTAATGACGCCGTAGACTTTGAAGACGTAGATAATGGCGGTTATCGTATGCCCGTGGCTACATTGCCTATTTTTACAAGAGTATTAGCCGGAGGATTAAAGAAAGGCGAAACTGGCATTGTTGCGTCACTGCCTTCAGGAGGAAAAACAGTTTTTGCATGTCAGCTTGCCGTTGGGTTGGCCTTAAATGCTTTTAAGGTATTATTTATTTCAACTGAGCAACATGCTGTTAATCTCGTGCCGAGATGTGTTAGTCTTAGTACAAATATACCTTTTAGTTTAATAAATGACGGCATTAAACATGCTATTAAAAATAGCAAATTAAATGACCAACAAATAACCGAAATAAAGGAGTTTACACAGTTAGTGCAACCTTATCTTTATTTTGAAAATTGGGGATTAAAGGGTAATAAGATAACAAGCAGTTTAGAACATGCCATTGAAAAATTTATAGAAGTTAATGGCAGTTTGGATGTTGTTATTATCGACTGGATAGGTGGTGGCATTGAAAAACCTCCGGAAGATCGCGCCAAAAAGCACGAGTATTATGACTATACCATGAAATACATTTGTAAGGTTATGAAACAAAAACATCTTGCAGGAGTGGTTATGGCACAGGTTAATCCGAAACAAGCGGAAAATGTCGCAATGATTACCATTAACGAACTGGCCGATTGTAAAACACTAGACCAAGATGCTTCTTGGGCATTGGGTATCTCGCGTTTAGAGAATCCTAAAACTCGTGTATCAAATCAAATCCAAGCTTCGTATAAAACGCAACAAACGTTTAACTTTTGGAAAAACCGATTGTCTCCGCCGTATCATTATCCCGTGCTTCGTGATTTTGCTTATCAAAGATTTGCGGAAAAAGAACAAGCAAGTCCTATGACAAATGTGGCGACCAAGGTTGAACTTGGCAGTATGGACACATTAAATATTAAACCTATTTAAAAACAATATATCTTAAACTTCTTTTAAACCGCTCACCATGCAAACTGGTGAGCGGTTTTTATTTTAAAAATATTAGAATACAAAGTCTTTCCTTATTTCATCCATCAAGTTATTATGGTTTTCCCTAATGGTATTTGCGCATACCTGAAGATAAGTGGGATACCACTTAATGTTGGATGTGCCCTTTGATACAACATTTTTCATCCAAGAAGTAAAGTATCCTATAAAAGATACGTGGTCAATTGCATTCTTGAAATCCTTAAAGCAATCGGCATATAAGCTGCCTTTTCCAGTGCCGAAAGTTTTATGCACCGCCAAAGCTACAGCTTCAAAGATTTGCTGAATATAGGGAGTTTTGTCACAATGACCTTCAGCCATTTCAGTAAACAATATTTGCAGAATGTTTGACAAATGGTCATAAATCGCAGCCTTATCTTTGCAACGGAAACCTAAGAAACGAGTATTGATAGGTCCTTGATAAAGCGGATGACCTTGATAATCCGGCAGATCATTCTCTACAGGCATATTGTTAATATAATCTACAACCTTTGAAGGCAGCTGATCTAAATTTCGCAGAAGACGCAGTGACTGCATGCTGTGAATTAAGCGCTTGGGGAACAACGCCCTGCTTTCATGACCGAATAAGTCACAAATCCTAAGTTTCTCTTCCATAGGAATGCTGTTATATTTTTCATGTCTGCAAAGATAAGAGCACATGCTCCTATGCCACCAGTTAGGCATAACATCCGCCTTTACATTCGGATTTTTGTTTAACTGATCCGCATGTAAAATCTTTTGATAATCATTTATAAATTCATCCAACAAAGACTTAGGTTCAGGAATAGATCCAGGGAACAAAGCGTCCTCTGCCATAATAACTTCAAGCGTAGGACGGAAACGCTGTACTTTACCTATGCTGCGAACATTTTTCCGAAGTTCTTTAAGTTCTTCAATGGCATCAGTTAAATCTATTTCATATTCGCTTTTATTTATTCCAGTCCAAGCATTTCCTGGCTGAATAGGAAATACCTTTTCAGGTTCTTGATTTAACCTTGCAGCCTTTTCTGCAATTGCCTTCTGCCTTTGTTCGAAAATGGTTATGCTGTAATCTATTGCTTCCTGAATGTCTTTAATATGGTTGCTGCGACGTTCCAGAGATTTAAAAAACCTAAACGGAGCCAAATAAACCGCATGCAAAGATTCGCTTAAAAATCTATAACTCATCACTGAAGAGAATTGTTTTTCAGGACGAATATATTTTCCAAGATAACGCTTGCTTATGGACTTAAGATCCTTTTGAAATCTTTCCCATTTGCGGCATTTATCCGCTTGAATTGTATCCTCTAAAGATTCTGTGCCCTGGGGCTTGGCTGGAGGGAACCATCTGAGGGCTTTTCTGTCCACCTCCATATAGTCTATTATGGTTTTATTGGAATCATTTCCTGTATGTGCGCTGCAAGCAACTCTAAGTTCATTCAACATCTTCCAATAGCTTTTTTTGCAGAATCTGCCACCCATAGAATTGATAAGATTCTTAAGATAAAGAATATTGGGAAGATGATGCTGTATATCACCTTCTCGCTTACGTTCTAAATCAAGATAAAGCGAATGATAAAACTTGGTTCCGTGAAGCTTATTGGATATGAACTTGAAATTCAGCATTACCGCCATATTCGGATTTGACGGGCAATAATCCAAAGACATATCTAAGAGATGAAGCGCATGTGTATCTGCCAAGGAGCAATGATTGTAATTGGCATATTGTATGCGCTTTAATTGAGGATTATAACCTGCAAAAAACTTAACAGACTTAAGCCCCCTTTCTGGAACATTGCAACGGCGATCAGATAAAGTCCAGCCGTAACCGTTGGTGGCTTTAGGGTTTTTTTCAGCCCATTCCTTCTCAAGCTGCACTCTTTTCTGAGCACGTTCCTTTGCCTGTTGTTCCTTTTTTAAGGCTGCTTCTTTTTCCAGCTTTTCCTTTTTTAAAGCCTCTTCCTTGGCCTTTCTTCTTTCTGCAAGCATCTGTTGATAGACTGCTCTGCCTTTTGCAATAGCTTGTCTTCTACGCTCTCTGTCTTCTTCGGAGATATTTAAAGGCTTAGTGACTTTGTAGCCCTTGGGACGGCGGAAACGATATTTGTCCAACTTGGCTTTAGCCAATTCTAAAACTTTTTCTGATACTGTATATTTTCTCTTGCCGGTTTTCGTGGCTTTATCTGCAGCCACTAGATTCATACAACATTGTACTAAAGTTTTTTGATTTGCTTTAAGCTTATCTTGATCCAAACGGCCAGTTCCACCCCCACGAGCTCTGTGTACCTTCTCGTTCAAGATACTCTGAGACATATCGCAGTATTCTTCTGTATTACCAATAGTTGTTGCCATAATCGTTGTTTTAAATTTTTCGTTATCTTTTCAAATTTTTATTAGCCAATCAAGAAAAATTTTCTTAAAACCTGTAAATTTTTTGATAAGTATATAAAAATTAATAAGTTAAAGTTAAAATTTTTCTGATTCATGGTTGTTTATGTTGAATTTTAGTGCTGGTGTGCTTTATTGGAAGAACCTATTACTATTTCTGAATAGCTAATCGGCCAACTTTTTGGTTAACATGGCGAGAGCGTAGCCCTCGCCTACACTCTGCATGTTAAATGTTGAAGATAGTTTAATGTTACAAATTAAAAGTCAACCATTAAAGATAAAAAAGTTGGCCTTTACGAACTTTCCTTGATTTCGCGTCATCGGGCAACGCCCGATGTCACTTTTTCCGTTACTAAGATCTTGCGCCCCTACGGGGCGCTGGCGGAACCCCTGTAACTCCGCAATTTTTACGAAAATTGGTGAGAAAAACTGTTTAAATTCTCCAAAATTCCATACGAAAAACTGGGTCATTACTAAAAATTACAATGAATTTACCTATTATTCAGAAGCTAAAAATAGCCAATTGATCAAAACGGAAATCTGGAACAATGGCGATATGCAGGAAAAAATGGGCTTAGAATCTTTTTTAAATTTAAAGGTATATAAATATATAGCCTAAAAGCTAAAAATCATTTTTAAGGGAGTTTATTCGCGTTTTTTAATTTTATCGCTGGGTAATAACTAAATCCTTAAAAGCTGTATTAAGGGAGATTGCGTTATATCAAAAGTCGCCATGATAGCTATTATAAAAACGCTAAGTCTATTATACTGTTAAAATAAGCCCTAGTTTCCCTTCCCCTGCACCCCTACCCTTAAATGAATATATTTTTTATCTTCGAATTAACATTCTCGATAAAAAGCTTTTTATATTCTATCTGCATAAATGCATCTAGCATATAAAAAGAAAAATTATTAACATAATTTTTTCTACCTATTACTATTTCTGAATAGCAAAATAGTATTACCTTCGGAACTGCGTTCCTGCGGTAATACTATTTATTTTCTCTTTAAAGGTGTTAAAATTTAAAGAGAAGAATCTTAAAAGAATTAGAGAAAAATAACCGAAATTTAAAATGACAACAAAAACTCATACAATAATCCTAAAGTTAAAAAGCGATTATTGCATATCCATTAAGTAAAATTTTTTAAATTAAAAAAAACAAACCATGTGTAAGCGTCAATAGAAATCTCTTGCTAAATAAATCAATCCCATGCTTCAATCTTTACAACACAATGAGCACAGCTAAAACCTACATACTTGATGACAGATTATTAAAAATAGATCTGTCCGCTTTGGAAAAAACATGCACAGCATTGAATTTTAAGTTAAGTCAACAAATACAAAGACTAGTTACACGATTGCTTACAGTACATTTTACAGGCAAGTTGCATGTTATAGACCATAACCATTTGGAACTATCATTGCCTGATCCAGAATTATTGCAGGAGGATGGTCCTAAAGAGTTAATGTCCAAACATCTTTATGTAAACTTATCAAAATTTGCAGCAGAGGGTCATAATTGCGCTGCACGCTGTGTTAAAACCAATCGGTTTTATAATATAAAAGATTTGTTGGAAATGCGTCCCATAGGATTAAGACATAAAGATAAGTCTTATAAATGGTATATAACTTGGGATCCGGATAAATTTTTAAAGAATTATAAAAATAAAGATTTATTGACCTCTTCTTTAGTATTTAATTCTGAAGATGCTTTAGAGAATAAATGGATTTCTCCCGGCACATGCATTCCATTAAATAAATTGCCCGTATCCCATCCTGCAGTCTCTTATTTAAATGACAGGGGTTATACAGATATGGATGCTCTTGTCCACCAGTTTAATGCTTCGTTTTGTACCGAGGAAAACCCGCAACTTAAACATCTAAAATTCGGTAAGGATACTGAAGGCTATATAATTGACCCTTTTAAATTCTTTACTCCTCAAGGGTGTATTATTTTTACTGCTTTTCAATTAGGTCAGCCTAAATTATGGCAAGCAAGAATTTTAGATAAAAAATTAGGCAATGATAAATTGCATTATATGCATTTTGTCAATGATCCTTTTAAAAGAGTAAGCGGGTATTATAAAGTAGCCGAAAAAGACGCCACAGGCAAATATATACCTACGCAGGGCGTGTCTGATTCCATTGTAAAAAGAAAATATTATTTATCTCCAGGTTCCAAGGCCGGTAATGTTTTAATGGGTTATGATGCTGCAAGAGAGTTTAATTTATCCCGTCCGTCGGGAAAGAAAGTTATAGGGCTTTGTGAGGGCGTTTTAGATGCCGCCAGAATGGGGCCGCCGTTTTGCGCTTATTTGGGAGGCGCTTTGTCCGTAGGACAGCTAAAATTAATTAGCAATGGCATGTTTGATAAAATAATTCTTGCCGTAGACCATGATAAAGTCGGAAGCAGTACAGCAGCTAAGTTAAGGCGTAGCATTTCTATGCTGGGAGGAATTGATATAGATGAATTAGACTATCCTTTGAAGTTTAAAGATTTAGGAGAAATAACCGACAATAACCTGATTTTAGACTTAAAAAAACAATACGATTTAGCTTGTGAACTACGAGGAGGCTAAAGCCTCTCTCGCTTCCATCTCAGATTGAGATTTCTTTTTTCCTGATTCATCGAGAACAGTTTCACTAAGAGATTTCTTTCGATTTCTTTTAGCCAGAGCTTTTCTCTCCAAAGGCTTAACTTCCGACAGTTCCTGCCGTAGATTAAATTCGTTTAGTCCAAAGTCTCTAATATTTATAGCTGCATTAATATCTCTATCTAATTTAGAATTACATTCTGGACAAACCCAAGTTCTATCAGTTATTTTTAAATTATGGTTTCTATAACCACATTGATGACATATTTGAGAACTTGGATCAAATCGACCTATTTTAATTAGAGTCTTTCCATTCCAGACACTTTTATAAAGAAGCATCTGAGTGAAAGTGTAATAAGATAGGTCATTTGTTTTTCTTCCCCAAAGTTTAGACATAGCTTGTATATTTAAATCTTCAATACAAATAGCTTGGTTTTCACTAATCAGTTTTGAAGATAATTTATGTAAGAAGTCTAATCTTTGATTTGAAATTTTTTCATGAAGTCTTGCTAATTTGATTCTTTCTTTTTCTTTATTCTTAGAACCTTTTTGTTTCTTTGAATGTCTTTTAGAAAGTTTTTGAAGTTTAGTAAGGCTTTGTTTTAAAAATTCAGGAGAATTATATTTACTTCCGTTAGAAGTAGTTATAAATGTTTTTAACCCAAAATCGATTCCAATAGTTGATTCTTTTATTGGCATTTGTCTTTCAGAAATATTTTCATCTATTTCAACTAATACAGAAGCAAAATATTTTCCAGAAGGATTTTTAGAAACTGTTATTGTTCCTTGCCTACCAATTGGTAATTTTCTATGGATTTTGCAATATATTCCATTTTTAAATTTAGGAATATATAATCTATTGTTTTTAGTGTCAAACCAACCATGTTGAGGAACTTGAAATGATTGCTTTTCTGATTTCTTTTTAAATTTAGGAAAACCTGAACGATGTGCAAAGAAATTAGAATAAGCTCTGTCTAAATTTCCTAAAGCAGAAACTAAAGATTGGGAATTAACTTCTTTTAACCATTCATTCTCTTTTTTAAGTTTAGATAATGCACCGTCTTTCCCAGTAATTTGCATATATCCAATATTCTTATTGGTTTCTTTGTAATGTTTGGTTTTATAGTCTAATCCCCAGTTATAAATATAACGAACACAACCAAAATGTTTCAAGAGTAATTCTTCTTGAGCTTTAGTTGGGTATAATCTATATTTATAAGCTTTAATCATTGTTATAAATATTTATGCAAAATATTAAAAATTTGTTAAGAAAAAGTCACAAAAAGTTTAAATTGTTGTGTCATTTAATCTTTAGTACAAAATATAGAAGGAAAAATTTTCTTAAATTGGAAATTCAAATCCAGAAACTATTAAAAACTATATTATGAATCAAGGATGAAGCAATTCATATAGGGAGCTAAAGCTCACCTATCTTTCTTGCTTGATTTCTTGTAAATTATTTTGAAACTAAAAGTCAACTTAATTAACAAATAACAGGAATCACTTATAATTTCTCCGATCAGATAAACTGATCGGTACCCTTACGAAAATTTTATGGAAAATATCAAACAAGTAAAAACAAAAACCACGGATAATCCGGATCCGTTTACGAATGAGTTTTCCCAACAGATTTGGGAAGTAACCTATAAAACGCAAAATGAAAAGAGTATTACAGATACGTGGAAACGTGTGGCAAATGCTGTAGCCAATGTAGAAAAGGATGATGAATCCAAAAGATTTTATACGGAGGCTTTTTACGAGATTTTAAAAGATTTTAAGTTTATACCCGGAGGTCGTATATTGGCCAATGCAGGGGGAAGTTGTACAAATGTCTCTCTCGTCAACTGTTTTTTATCCCCCCAACCTAAGTATGATATGGATTCCATTGAAGGAATTATGGAGGTATTAAAGAACCAGGTTTTGACCTTAAAATCTGAAGGAGGCTGGGGTTTAAATTGTAGTTTTATTCGTCCTAGAGGTTCTTATATAGAAGGCATAGGCGCCAGAACTCCTGGTGCTGTAAAGTATTTGGAGCTGTTTGATAAAAGTTCCGAGATTATTACGGAAGGTCCGGGAGAGTATTACATAGAGAATAAAGAAAAAACGCCTAAGAACGAAAAGAAGAAAATTCGCAAGGGCGCAATGATGCTATGTTTAAGCTGCTGGCACCCTGATATTTACGAATTTATTGCTGCCAAGCAAAAGCCGTTTCATTTAACGAAAATGAATATGTCCGTAAATGTTACCAATGCTTTTATGGATATTTTAAATAGAGTTAACGAGCTTGTTAAAAACAATGCTTCGCAGGAAGAAATCGATGCTGTTGATTTTTGGCAGTTGAGATTTCCCGATACGGCTTTTGAAAAGTATAAATCCGAATGGGATGGAGACTTGGATAAATGGGAGAAAAAAGGTTATCCCGTCAAAGTTTATCGTACCGTAAGGGCTACTGATCTATGGGAAGCCTTAATGCAATCTACCAGCAATCGTTCGGAACCTGGAGTTTTATTCCTAGATAGGGCAAATGAGACCCATTGTGCAAATTATATTCCTGAGTTGCAATTAGTTGGGACAAATCCTTGCGGGGAGCAGGTTTTATATAGCGGAGGATGCTGCAATTTAGGATCCATCAATCTTACGGCATTTATAGAATATGATGAAACCAAATACGCTGCTGTTTTTAATTTTCAGAAGTTTTCCGATATTATTCCTTATTGCGTAAGATTCTTGGATAATGTCATAGACATTGCCAATCTGCCTTTGGAAGAGTATAAATATATGGCTGAAAGCTATCGAAGAATCGGGCTTGGTATTACGGGCATAGGTTCAGCTTTAATGATGTTGGGTCTAAAATACGATTCTAAGGAGGCTAAAAACTTTTTAACTAAAGTTTTTGATGTTTATAATTTCTTAGGGATAAGGGCAAGTATCGCTTTAGCTAAATGTAAAGGTGCGTTTAAAGGATGCAATCCTGCAAAACATGCTGATAACATAAAATATACGTTTAGACATTTACCGAAGTATATATTGGATGCTTTGCAAAAAGAATTGTTAGAGACTAATGGTATCCGTAATTCAGCCTTGTTCTCAGTCCAGCCTACAGGCAATACAGGATGTCTAGCCAATAATATTTCAGGCGGTGTGGAACCTGTGTTTCAGTTAGAGTATTATAGAATTGTCGGAGTGCCGATTGTTCCTGAAAGCATAAAAGATAAATGTCCTAGGTTCTGGGAGGGGGATTTTGCTCCGAACAATTATTTTAAAGAAGTTAAATACGCAGATTTTACTTACTTGTCTTATGTGACTGAAACTGGCCAAGAATATCAGATACATAAAGATCGAGGTTTGTGTGAAAAAGTAAAAATTCGAGATTATGCTTACCAATGGATCTTGGATCATAATTTAGAATATCCGCAGGAAGTTTTCGCAACAGCTATGCAATTGCCTGTTGAATCTCACTTGGAAATTCTAAAATTAGTATCTGCACATTTGGATTCCGCTGTAAGTAAAACGATAAATGTTGGCAAGGATTACCCTTATGAACAGTTTAAGAATGTTTATTTAGATGCATATAATAGTGGAGTAATCAAAGGAGTTACGACTTATCGCGAGGGTTCGATGAGTGCAGTATTGCAAACTGCGGATTCGAAAGATGACGTAAATCCCACATCTACATCAATTATTCATCCTACTATTACTGCTGAGAAACGTCCTGAGGTTTTACCTTGTAGAGTATTTTTTAGAACGGTAAAAGGAATATCTTATTACTTTATTGTAAGTTTCTTGGAAAATAGTCCGTTTGAGATGTTTATTGACATAAATGAAGATAACATCTTTGACGAGGATGGAGAATGGGTTGAACGCCGTCGCATTATACCTAAGACTGTAAAGGAAGGCACATTAAAGAAGTTGGGTAAGGCTACATTCGAGTTTGTGTCTAAAGATGAGAAATTTACATATAAAATTGTAAAAGCCAACGAGTCTTCAGATAAAGCCACATTAACAGCCCTTGCTCGCTTGGTGGCTTTGAATTTGCAGTCCGGTGTATCAGTGAAAGAGATAATACATCAGCTATCTAAAACCGAAGGGGATTTTACTTCAATCGTGAAAGCAATTAACAAAGTATTGTCTCAGTGTGCTGGTAAAGTTGATCTTGGAGAAACATGCCCTGTTTGCGGAGGTAAAGTGTTACGTGAAGAGGGATGTAAAAAATGCTATGCATGTGGATGGTCTGCATGCGGCTAATCTAAACTTAACAAACGACGGACAAGAATCACCTGTCCGTCGTTTTTAAAAAACATGAGAGAAAGCGAAATTAATTTACCCCCCGTGAATATGGATTTGCCATGTCCTAAATTGGCAGATTTTTGCGGAGATTTATCGTATAAACGTTGTAAGGATGATCTAACGCCTGAAAACGATAATGTAGTATTTTTAAATGGTGTAGGCAGGTTAAATGCGGATATAATGTTTTTAACGGCAGCTCCATTAAAAGAGGATGTGGATGCGAGATATTCTACGCCTATGCATTTAAAATCGGGCGCCGGTGAAATGTTTCGCGCAATATGTTTGCAAAATGGAATTGATATTGATGACTGTTATTTTACGTCATTAATAAAGTACGGAATAAAACAAAAGAATTTAAAAGGTTGTAAAAAGGATATCGATTATTGTTTGCCTTTGCTTCTGGAAGAGTTTCAGTATTGTCATCCAAAAATTATAGTTTGCGTCGGTACGGAAGCGTGTGACTTTATTTTAAATTATAAAATAAGCGTATCAAAATTGGAAGAGGCGTGGTTTTTTAGTCAAGAACACAACGCTCATGTTTTTGTAATTAGCAGTATTTATAATGCCTATTATAAGCCTGAATTGTACGATAAATTAGATAAAGAGATAGGCATGTTGGCTGACTTTTATGATCATTTTCTACAAGGCAAGCCAATCGAACAGATAAAGTGCGACTATCAATGTATTTCAACTTATTCACAGCTATCCAATTTGTTAAATACTCTTAAGTCTGAAGGTTATAAATTATTTGGAGTTGACTGCGAGTGGGGTAAACAATGTTTTGTAGACGGATATCTTAGATCGATACAATTTGCTTGGGCTCCAGGCAAGGCAGCTTATATAAACTTTAATAATGAACAAGCTGAGTGGGTTTTTGATGCTCCAAAAGAAGCGGTATGTAAATTATTGCAAGATTTTTTTAATTACCCCGAAGTGCATTTTGTAGGGCATAATGGAGCGGCTGATGCTCAATGGATGTCAACGCATTTGGGACTAAATGTGTATGACGGCAAGTTTATTTTTGACACCATGTTTGGTATTCAGACAGCTGATGAATATGCTGATCAAAAGTTGGAAAAATTAGCTGCCAAATATACAGATAAAGGCAGATATGATATTGATCTGATTCTATGGAAGAAAAATAATAAAGGCGTATCTTTTGATGAAGATGAGGGATATGGACAAGTTCCTTTGGAAATTCTTTATCCATACGGTTGTTCGGATGCTGATGTAACTTTAAGGCTATATCCGATTATTAAGGATATGTTGATTAAAGACGGCACTTATGATTATTTTATGAATATTAAGTTGCCGTTTGTTATTGATGGATTTACCTCCATGTCTATTGCAGGCGTGCCTTTTTGTACCGAGGATGCCAATAAAGCGCGGATAGCTTATCTGGCCGCAGGCGTAGTTATGCAAAAGTTGTTTATGCAAATGCTTAAAAAAGAGGCATATGATTTGTTTTATACGGAAGTGTCAAAAATTCCGCAGGAAACGCCTGTAGCGAATATAGCTGAAATTCAAAAGTTTTTTGATGATGGAAGATCTTTTGAAGATATTTTTAATCTGTTAAAAAAACTTTATGGGCGCAAAGCATTGCCTTTATTGCCATTTGTTGAACATTATTACTATGTGGATGCCTTTAATCCTAATTCTGCAGAGCATAAAAAGAAATGGTTGTTTGATGTAAAGAAATATACGCCTATTAAAACAACTAAGCCGGAAGAGGGTAATGCAATACCCTGGGAAAGAGTATTAAAAATGTCCCCAGCTAAGCAAAAAAATTATAAGCCTGCTGTGGATAAAGATACTCTTAAAATATTTGCGGATAAAGGAGATGATTTATGTCTGCATTTATTGCAAATGAATGCAATTAATCAGATAACCAAGAATTTCTTAAAGGGTGAAGAAGGCGGGTTGCAAAAGTTTTTAACTTCGGATGGAAGGCTGCATTCCAACTTCGTTATGACCGAAAGCTCCAGGCCACGATCGTTTAAGCCCAACATCTTAAACATACCAAGATATGTTACAGATTACATAGACAAGGGTTTCACGAAAGTATTAAAGTATTTTAATATTACAGATAAATCTGATTTGTCGGAATTTAATGAAGATAATTTTAATGAAATCGTAAATTCTTTACGTGAAACTTACGGCATTACCGAAAATATAACGATAAAAGATATGGTGCCTGCACCGTTGCGCTGGTGCTTTAAAGCGCCTGAAGGGTATTGTTTTGTAGACGCAGACTATGCTACAGCGGAAGTGTGGTCGATTGCATATTTGGCAAATGATAAAAAGTTAATTGCGACTTTAAATGACCCTGATCCACAATTTGCATTTAAAAAGATGCCCGATGGATCAGAAAAACAAGTGCGTATAGCATACTGTGATGACATTGTTGAATTTACTGAAGATGCAAAAGATCCTACACTGCTTGTAGATCCTAATGATCCTGATTTGGTTAGAAATAATGATGGGTCTCTAAAGCATCCGAAACAAGATGTCCACTGGGTTGCAGTGGAAAATAAATTTATGCTTAACACACCCCGAGAAAAGTTAAACAAGAAGAAGACGAGAGATGCTGCGGGAAAAGTAGCTAATTTCTGCTCCGGAGAAGAAAATTATATTTATTCCATATCTAAGGGTGGATATGTTAAGGCTAACACTATTCAAGTAGGAGATTATTTAAAATCTCCGTTTGATGCCACAAGAGTACTTAATGTTGTAAGGTTAAAGGATCAAGAATGCTATAGGGTACGCTTTAGTAATGGCGTGCTAGCAACATTTAAGAGTGATCATAAACTGAGGGTTTCACGTAATGGTGGAGACAATGACTACGAGAAATGGGTAAAGGTGGAAGATTTAAGTATAGGCGCCGACGTTCTTTCTTATAGCTTTAATATTCCATTCGGGAAACAGGATGTTAATGTAATCCACGACGTAGATTATTTCGTGAATGATATTATTAGTAACTCTAGTAACATGTCGTATAGACTTCCTTGCGAGTTATTTGTGTGTGACACATCCATAAAAAGTGAAATCATTCGTAAATTGTTTAAGGAAGGAGAACAAAGTTTTGAGTCTCCTAACGATGATCTACTATCCGATTTATCAGTCTTAGCATCTATGGTATGCTGTAGTACAACCTTAGAGGGTGATCATAAGTTGTCATTAACTTATTTAGACTATTTCTTCTTAGGAGAAACTATAGATACAATTAAAGTAATATCAAAAGAACTGATTCCTTCATATGACGTAATAGCTATTGAGTGTGATACACATAAGTATATAGATATGACCCTTTTGTCACATAACTCTATACCTTATGGTGCAAGTCCTTCTTTGCTGGAACGTAATATTGAAATAGCATCAGGTGAAAAACCTGAACCTGGTACGGGACAAAAACTTATTGATGCTTATATGAACACCAAACCGCAAGTTGCGGAATTTTTGGAATGGTGTAAGTCTCTGCCTGACGGGCAAGGATATTATCAATCGCCTTCGGGATTTAAAAGACATTTTAAAGTGCCGCCTTTGGATGCTCAAATGTCGGATGATCTTAGAGAAAGTATCATAAGCAAACTTCGTCGAGAAGCCTGCAATATCGGATTGCAATCTTTGGTTGCTGACTCTTTAGCAAGGGCCATACCATCGCTAAATGCCAGTTTTAGAAAGATGAATATGAAGAGTAGGGCAGTAATTCCTTTATATGACGCTATTTATATTTTATCTCCTTATGATGAAGTTGATTTGGCTGTAAGTATGCTGAAGTTTTTTATGTCTGAGAATAATTATTGGGACCTAAAAGGTGGACGCTTGCGTTATAGCATTGATGTTGAAGTTACAAAACGGTGGGGTACAGAACCTTCCGAAGAAGAACACAAAGAACTAACTGAAGGATTAAAAAACGCTTGCCAGACGTTCAAGCTTGCGTAGCGTTGGCAGGTACACAAACACAAGAATATACACATAAAATATGGCTTATTTGAATCTATCACAATCATCTATGAATAATACAAAACAAAATTCAGTTTTATCTTCGTTTTTTCGGAATAATATTCCGTGGGTTAGGCTAGCTCCTCCTCGTGAAAACGAACCGAATATGATTGTCCGAATACTTCCGGGCATGGATTTTTCATTTCAGAATAATACAGAAGCTTTGCTAAGTTCTACAGAACCTTTTAAAACAGCATCTGGACAATATACATCTTGGGCGCAGTTTGTAAAAGGTTATATGTTTTTTGGCAGTTTTAAAATGCATTTGTTATCGCCTGATACTTTGGATATGACTTCACATACGTATCCAAGAAGAGGCGCAGACGCATTTTGCGATTTAAGGAGTTTTATTTTCTTTAACACAGGAAAATATGCAACAACAAATCCTCTTACAGGACAACCTACAATTACGCCCGAAGAGGAAGAACTAATTAAGTATAGGCCATATTCGCCTAATAATACTGCTGCAAATTTTGAATCAGTTAAGTTACCGAGTAAACCTCGTACATTTGTTTTGTCTAATATCCTGCATCGCAATCCTCAAACGGAGCAAATGGAGCAGAAGATAGGCGTATATAGTGAGCAAATGTTCCAGACGCTTGTTCAAATTGTTAAACAGCAAATTGCTGCCAATTCCGGTTTGCCTGCAGTGTCGGCAAATTATCCTGAATTACTTTTTGGAGATGTAACTGATCAGGAAACAGGATGTTTGCTTGAAGTAAGGTATTGTCATAATACGTTAACAAACAATAGAATACTCACTCTTACCCCTTCGAAAGATCCAAATAATGAAACACGTTTGGGCTATTCACAATATCCAGTTTCGGATGATATTCTGAAGAAAAGGTATATATTATGTGATCCTGAAAATGTTTTGGAGATCTGGACTTATCAGCAGCAGCTCGATTTGCTGTGCAAGGATCCTATGTTCCCGATTGACTTGTTGAAAAAGGCTAAGGATAATGGAGTCTTTAAAGATGCAGAATTACATCTGGAATTGCGAGAAGAAGGTTTGGAAATGCTGGCAAGGCGTGAATCGTCTAAGCGAAATGCTGCTGAAGGCATCTATACACCTCAACCTGGTGTTGCCAAAGCCGCCGCAGCCAATCGTCCAATGCCAACAATACAAAAACCTGTGATCCCGATTCCAGCAACAGATAAAGCTGCAGCAAATCTACCTCCTGTGAATGTTGAAGCTTTGAATACAGCTTCTATATCTGCTAAAACGGCTGTGGAATCGGATTTGATTGTAGAAGATTATAAAGAGGAATCCCAAAATACTTCTCCAGTTGTGGCAGATGTTAAACCTGCGGAAACTGTCAAACGCTCAGTTCACGGGGAACCTTATACACCAACATCAAATACGGATATTCCTGAAGACACTGCAACATTGAGTCGTGCTAAAGCTTCGCTATCTGCAGAAGACTATGAAAAGTTTCGTACATTGCATATGGTAATGATAACGAATCCGCAAAAAATGACTCCTCAAACAATGATGGAGTATTTTCAACTTAACGCTAAAATACAGTAATTTAAATGCCTAGAATTAAAAAGGATCAATCAACATCGGAGGCTAAACCCTCCGATGTTGTAAGAGATGTTTTAGACGACTCTGGTATTTCTTTAAGGGCCATGGGCACAAGTAAGAAAGCCAGTTTAGCCGGTTTAAGTTTGAGCCAGTTTTTAGAAGAAGAAGCTGTGCCTGCTTTGCCGTTTGAATCGCCTTTGTTACAATATACATTTGCAAGTACAGGTATTAATACAGGTACTGCATTGGAAATTATTGGAGAAGATGGGATTGGCAAAACTACTATGGCTTTGTCTTTAGTTGGCATGGGATTGAGAAATCATCCGTATGCAGTTGCTTTATATTTAAATTCAGAGGGTAAAAATAAATTATTTAGCGAAGATCGTATTGCTTCTTGCTTAAGTCTTAATAAGCAGGAAGCAAAAGATATGATTGCTAATCGCGTGCGCTGGAGTGAAGTTGCTACGTTAAATCACGCACTGGAATCCATTCTGAATTTTGGGCGCGTAGTACGCGAAAATTTGGATAAGCGAGGAATTAGCAGAAACGATTCGCCAATTTTTGTGGTTTTGGATACCTTGTCTAAATTGATGCCGAAAAACGAAGCGGCGTTGCTTGGTTTAGGGGACAAATCCAGTAATCCTGCAATTAATTCTTTGGAAGATACCTCAAATCTGGAATTTGCCAGAACATTGCAGCGTTGGTCAAGGGCTATGGCTTATAGCCTTGAGGAGTATGGTATTTGTTTAATTTTGGTGTCCCATCAAAATACTAAAATTGAGATGAATACTTTTGCTGCAAGATTTTTATCTCAGGCTGCCTTGAAAGAAGATAATCGAACAAAAATCGGAGGAAATGCTTTAAATCAAAGTGTAACTTTACAGTTTACTTTAACTAAGGGAAAAATTTTAACGAGGGAAACTTCGACAAGTAAAACTCCCATAGGTCAAATTGTGAAGTTAAAGGTGGTAAAAAATTCTCTCTCGATTCCGCATCGCGATTGTCTGTATGTATTAAATATAGATCATAGTTTTGATACGGAGGAAGAATGGGATCAGCCGTTAAAGTTTGATTACGGCTTGCCGGAAATGTTTATTAAAGAACGCTTGTATGGACTAAAAGTAGCTTCAGTTCAAAAAGATACATTTACGTCTAAAGCTTTGAATATAGATAGCGCTCCTCGGCAGGATGTAATATCAGTACTTAAACCTTTAATATCTGATGTTTTAGATGAGTTAAATATACGCGGGCATGATCGTATACAAGACATACGAGATGTGGATATCGAGGAAGATCAGGTGTTGGAGGGCGATGAATCTGAAGTAAATACTCCTGAGGGTTCTCAAGAAACTGAAGAAACATTTGATGATATTTCAGATGCAATAGGACCTTCTTTTGATAAAGAACCTGCGGAAGAGATTACATTAAATGCGGAAGTTACTCCGAAAAAACGAGGTCGAAAACCTAAAGTAAAAAAAGATAAGGATGACGAAAGGGATCTCTAACTTTTTATTGTATTCCGATCATAATTATCTTCAATCGTTAAAAAAATTAACTGGCGTTAGGCTTCCTCCTGAGATTCAAACAATGGAGGAAGCTTTATTTTATCACGTAAGTCAGGTAGGTGACCTAAATTTGCCTTTAGATGAAGATAATTTAATTGTTGTTTATGAGAGTATTAATCCTGTTTTGGCATTTGTTAATTCTGCAGTTACGGGCAAGTTAAATACTAAAATGTTTAATTTATTGGACTCTATTTCAACAGATCCAAACATGATTATGGTTTTGGCGGATACAAGCTTTATGCCACCAAATAATCTTTTTGCGTATTCTCCTAGTACCAAACTCAGGAAACATGTTACGTCTAATACGGACGCTGCTGTATTCACAATGACTTCTGCAGATTATACTTTGGAAAAATATAATTCCAAAGAAGATCTGGAATTTATTCCTGAATGCAGACAGCTGATTTCTTTGAAATCATTTTTACTACAACTTTAAAGAATGTTGCTTAACTTACTAAAATTTACAAGTAAAGTTTAGTTTATAATCACTAACTTTTAATAAAATGTACTACGACCTTTGTCCATGTGATGGCATAATCATAATGGATAAGGTTTTATTAGAGTTAGTGAAACAAAAAAAGCTTACATATCATGAGGCGCTAACGAACGAAAAATATAGGAAATATGTCTATTGGTATGAGGCATATCCTTTATCAACAGACGAAAATAGCCAATCAGACTGTACTCGAGAATCGAGATTTGACAATTTAAAATCAAAATTTGCTCGACGAAAGCTGTCACGGTTATATCAAACTATAGAATTTCGACGACGAACGCGCAAACCTTATGATCAAAATAAATCTTCAAAGCGTACATCATAATCGGCACAAGACAAATACCACCTATCTCTTCAGGTAGGTGCCC
>ERZ779877.23-NODE-23-length-185037-cov-26.700290_pt1 | contig 185037 bp, 147 predicted proteins | sample MGYA00511556_ERZ779877 | MGnify/ENA primary metagenome ERZ779877 (study PRJEB29588, sample SAMEA2159338) | human gut metagenome | biome: human gut; feature: human-associated habitat; material: faeces | place: Denmark | collected 2008/2010 ... | reverse complement strand
ATATTTCATAAAAAAGTACCCCTTTCCTAATGTCTAGGATTTGGGGTACCTCTCACGTTCGGCTCAGCTTTTTATTTTTCTTCTTTGCTAATAGTTGTATCTTCTTCTTTGTTTGTCTTATTTTCTTTCACTTCTTCTTTTTTATTTTTCAAACTATAATCAATTAGTTCTTTATAAAAATGATTGTCAGTCTTTCCATAGCAAGCGTCTTTGATAACTTCCCCATCTACTAAAGAAGAGTCAAAGTCCATAATAAGCTTTAATGTATCGCTTACTAAAGACATTTCTTTATCAATTTCACCAATCGTTAAGCGATCATACATCTTTTTAGCTTTATTGATTGCGTATTTAACTTCGCTTTTGCTCTTTTGATCAAAAGCAATATAAAAAGCATATACTCTAATTCCAACTAAACTCTTACACTTTTTAACTTTTTCTTTTGTTTCATCATCTAATTCTTTATAAAGTGCAAGACCAGCATCTTTTCCTTTACTTAAAAAAGAAATAAAGACTTTATTTAACAAAAGATCTGTTTTTGTCGAATGAGAAATTTTTTCTGGTTTAGCAAGACATGAATCAATAATTGAAAGAGCTTCATCAAAAGCTTTTTCGTTAACTTTTTTAAGTGCAGTTTCAAGATTTATTCTGGCTGTAAAATCAGTGATTTCTTCAAAAATCTTATATTCTGTATTTTTAATTCCTTTATATTCGTTAGCTTCAAGTTTTAATTTTTCATTATAAGCTTCAATATTAATTTTGTTTCTCAAAAGTGAAATTAAACGATAACCATCATTTAAAGTATCAAGCTTTGCTGGGAAATAATCATATAAAACAATGCAACCTGCAATCGTTGTTGAAACAACAAGTCCATATTTAACAATTTGAACAGGTTCAAAATGAGAGCTAGCGCTTACAGGGATTAATTGGATAGCAAAATACATTGCACCAAATTCAAGTAAAAATAAAAATAATGGGAAAAAGACATAAAGCATTGGATTAGCTTTTTCTTTTTTTGGTTCAATAATTGTTTCACCAGTCAACCCATTAAATCCTTTAAATCTGAATTTTAATTGGCCTTTTGCAGGGTTTTCGGAAAAATCCTTATAAAAATTCAATCCCAAAATGTTAAATGAAAGGATTTTATATCCGCCAATTAAGGCGCCTATTATATGTCCTAACTCCATTAAAACAACATTGATCACTATACCAACAACAAGAGCAACTAATATAAATAAAATATTTTCTCCTGTATTAGCGCCTAATAATCCATCATTAATTGCAGGTTGAATAACTAAAAAACCAACAAGCAATACGATGCCTGCCATCAGCAAATATATAATATCGCTAATTAAGTCTTCTTTTCTCATTTGTCTCCTCCTAGCTTATCCAGCTAACGTGTGATAATTGAAGGAAATGAATAAAACTTAATAACATTTAAATTTACTTTATAAATTTTAAATGTTATTGAGATATCCTTCAACTATTGATTTAACATTTTCCTCATTTAAAAAAGCTTTGATCTTTTCTTTAATATCCTCTTTTGTATAATTTTCATACTTAAAATAAGTAAGTAATCGATTACTTATTCCATAGCTAAAAAAGGAAGAAATATCTTTTCGCCCATCTAGATTTAATCTATTATCTTGTTTTAAATAAAGATTTAAAGCTTTATAAAAATAAGAATAAGTCATTTCTTCTAAAATATCTTTTGCGGAAGAATCAAGAATATCTTTATAAAAATCTTCTTTATTAAAATATTCATCAAGAATAGATGAAATAATTTGTTCAAGAGATTCGTTTTCACCAACTTCAACCTGATTTTCTAAAATGATCGAAGAAACTAAATCATAAATATTTTTATAGTGATAATAAAAAGTTTGTCTTGTTATTTTTAACTCACTTGAAAGAAGTTGAACGTCTATTTCGTCAATTCTTCTAGTGTTTAATAAACTCATAAATTTATTTTTGATTTCTCTTTCAACGTTTTTCATTCTTTTTAAGTTCCTTATTAATATGTTTAACTTTAATGAAATGCTTGATTACCCAAATGATTATCAAAATAGATAACGTGGTTGATATCAAAATTAAGAAATCGATTAATTCATTAATATTTAATAATCTTGGGGAATCTCCTCTTAAACCAAGCCAGTTATTTCCATATATTGACCAAATAAAGATAACAAATATCAAAGCCGAGGCAACAGCTAAAACAAATAGGCGATATTTATTAATTGGTAAACAAACTTCTATTAAGACGAAAAGTGCTGCTATAGAAATATACCAAGTTGATATTGTTCTTAAAGAATCTACGTTTAAACCTCCGACTGTACTGTTTCCTTGGAAATAAGCTAACATATAGAAGATTGCGATTGTTATTGATAGCAAAATTCCTGGAGGTAAAGCATTTACTAAAATATTTTTAATAAAGTTGCCTTTAATTCTTTCACTATTTGGTTCAAGAGCTAACAAGAAACTTGCCATTCCTATTGAACAAAGTTCCCAGGCATAGAACGAGCCCGGAGAGAAAGGCCAAACAAGACCTGTGCAAATTCCAAATATTAAGAAGAATGTATTTAATAACATTGAAAATGTTGTTTTTACAAGGAAAAGTGAACAAGTTCTTTGTAAGTTATTAATAACTCTTCGACCTTGACTAACAATATCTGGTAAGCCACTAAAATTATTATCAGTTAAAATTAAACTTGCTAAATCTTTAGCAGCGGCTGCACCATTTGCAACAGAAATAGAGACGTCAGCTGCTTTAAAAGCTAAAATATCGTTTACTCCATCTCCAAACATTGCAACTGTATGTCCGTTTTTTCTTAGTGCTTCAACAATCGTTCTTTTTTGTTCTGGAGAAACTCTTCCAAAAACATCATAATTATCAACGTTTTCTTCAATGAAGGCATCTTCTTTTCCTGATAAAGAAACGCTTTTTTCGGCTCCTTCAAGATTAACTTTTAAAGCAATATTTTTAACAGTAAGTTCATTGTCACCACTTAAAATCTTAATTCTTACATCGTTTCTTCTAAACCAATTTAAAACTTCTTGTGCGTCTTTTTTAATCTCATCTTCAATAACGATAACCCCAATAAAAGATAAATCATTAGGTAAAGTTTCATCAACAATCTCTTTATTTGAATGAGCTATCATTAAAATACGTTCGCCTTTATTTGATTCTTCTTCAATTTTTTCTTTAAACGATTCGTTGTCGTTTACGCATTTGAAAAATCCATAAGCACCAATTACTATAGTTCCTACACCTTCAAAAGAAGCAGCACTATATTTATAAGAAGAATCAAAATGAATTGTTTCTTTAACACTATAATTATCTTTTGTCCCAAAATAATTCTTAAGCGCAATTGCGGTTGTATTAAAGTCATTAACTGCATAATTTAGATTACTTAAAATAAGATGTAATTCATTTTCATTAAAAGGTGAATTAGGGAATTTTGTAAGAGATTTGACAAACATGTTTCCGGTTGTGATAGTTCCGGTTTTATCAATACATAAAACATCAGCTCTAGCTAACATATCAAGAGAGTACATATCATGTACCAAAACATTTTTACGAGATAAAACTAAAACACCGGCTACCAAAGTTGTAGAAAATAAAAGATACATTCCAGAAGGAATCATCGATATTAAGGCTCCACAAATTGGAGCAATAATTTCATTTGAAATTAAACTATAACTAACGTCGCCACCACTTTGAATGGTAACGTTAGTAAAACATATTACTAAGATTTGTAAGATACCTAAAACAGCAACGATAATAGATAAAAATTTAAAAATGTTATTGATTTGCGTAAATAATTTTGATTTTGGACATTTAAATTCCTTACTTTTTTTACTTAGTTGATTGATGTAATTATCTTCGCCGACTTTTTCAATAAGAATATAAACTTCTCCACTTGTAAGATAGGTTCCGCTTAACAAATTGTCGCCTTGAATCTTTTTAACTTTGTCGCTTTCTCCAGTTAAAATAGATTCGTTTACATAACAACTTCCTGTCAAAACTTTTGCATCGCAAGGAACAACATCACTTCCTCTTAAAATAACAATGTCGCCTAAAACAATTTCATCATCATAATGTAGTTCTTCTTTACCATTTCTTATAACAGAATATTTAGCTTTGCTGATGAAAGATAATTTATCAACAATTCTTTTAGCACGGAAGTCTTGTATCAAACCTAAAATCAAGTTTGATAAAACAACAACCATAAATACCATGTTCGACCATTGGTTAAATATGGCTAAAATTATTGCTATACCAAATAACAAAAAGTTAAAGAATGTGAATAAATTTTTAGCGATTATTTTTAAAACGCTACTTCCTTTTGTGCTTTTTAACTTATTGACCCTTCCTTCTTCAACAAGTTTCGTAACCTCTTCATTATTAAGTCCTACTTTAAAGTAACTTGGTAAAATGTTTAACTCCCCTCTTTTTTCCATTTTATTCGCTCCTTAATGCTGTAACAGGATCCTTTTTAGCTGCCGCTCTTGCAGGTAAAAGACTGCTAATAAATGTAAGTAAAATCGATATTGCTATCAAAACAATTACAGAACTCCATGATAAAGATGCAATATTTCCAATTCCATAATCTGGATAAATCGCATTAAGGATAGCGTTGATTGGGAAGCAGATTACATAAGCTATTAAACAGCCAAAGCCTCCACTAATAAATCCAATAACGACACATTCGGCTTCAAAAAGTCGACCAACATCTTTCTTTCTGGCACCTAAAGCTCTTAAGATACCAATTTCTTTAGTTCTTTCTATGACGCTAACATAAGTTATGATTCCAGTCATAACACAACTTACAACCAAAGAAATAGAAGCAAAAACAATTAAAACAACAGACAAAATATCAATAAGTTGATTCAATGAGCCAGTAAGTGTTCCAACCATATCAGTGTAGTGAACTTGTTCTCCTACATTTGAAGCGTGGTAAGGATCTTGACCAGTTGTATCAATTTCATTAAAAGCGTCGAGTTGCTCCATAAGCAAAGTTTTATTAGATAAACTTGTTGGGAAAATAATCACGCTTTGAATATCAGAATAAGAATTAATATAAGCTAAAAGAGAAACAACTAATGGATAGGCTCTTTCATATTGTTCTGTCGCTATATATGAAATTATGTTTTGAATATATTCACTAATTAATTCTATTCCATTCGCTTTCATTTCAGAAGAAACTAAGTCAGCACCTATTGAATTTGCCCACGATAAATAGTCTTCGACAGTATAAGCTTCTCCTGCATTATCAACTGATAACCCTGTAAAAATCGAATAAAAATCAAAATAATCACTAAATATGTTGTTGATAGTTGCAGCGCTTAATGTTGACGTGTTGCCACTCATTAAAGCTGTTAAATCTCGAACAAAGTCAGTAACATTAGCCCCTTCTTTCCAAGCGATGTTGTCTTTAATATTAGAATAAATGTTTGCCTTTTGATTTTCAGAAATCAAATATTCTTGAAGTGAATTTTGATAAGCTAAGCCAGCCGCCATTGATGTCATTGTGCTTTCTTTCTTTGGCCTTAAAATTCCTGAAATAGTAACTTCAATTCCTTTTGAAGAGTCCTTATACGTACCTTCTAAATCATTATTTTCATAATAATAAATTGTTTCTCCATTAATTGAAGTTGTCGTGCTCTCGCTATAAAAATCTGTGTTTGTAAACACCTTGTACTTTTTATTTAAAATCTCATCGAAGGTAACAGGATGTTCTTCAGCATATTCTTCATCCACTGTATCAATATTTTGATAAAAGCCTAATTCTTTAAGCGCCGCAAGCGGTATTTGATTTCTTGAATCAACAACTAAAGCCATTTGACTCATATCACTAGAATCAGGATATTCTCCAGCAATTACATCATAAGATTGAGTTATATACTCTTCTTGCCCAAAAAGAACATGAAAATAATTTGTTGGCAATCCAGTTATTGAATAAAGAACATTACTTATCGAAGTAAAAGTACCGTTTTCTACAACATAAGCCTTATTTGTAACTGGATCAGTAGTTGTTAAATTAAAAGCATATTCATCGCCATAATTAATAACATAATCGTTAATTAAATTTGTAGATTCTTTTAAATGATCAAGATAGTTAATGTATTTTTGAGTGATGTTATTATAAGTAATAGTCTGCTTACCCATTTCACTAATATAAGGATATACTAGCTCTTCATCTGAATATTGAGGGTTTTTATCATGATCTTCATTAACTTCATAAGAAACGCTATAAGAAGAAACGGTTAAAGGCATTTGTGAAGCCGTTTCTTCTTCCATTTGATCAATCCAAAGAGAAAATCCATTATTTACCGCAAGAACTAAAGCAACACCAATAATACCAAAAGAACCAGCAATACTAGTCATTATTGTGCGGCCTTTTTTAGTTAATAAATTTCTAAAAGAAAGGTTTAAAGCCGTGAAAAAGCTCATAGAACTAAGCTTTTCTTTGCGTTTTTTCTTTTTATTTTTCTTATCGCTTTCATCAATTATTTGAAGTTCTTTAACCTCTTCCTCTTTCTTTTTCTGAATAATTAAATCTTCACTTTCTTTTGCTTTTTTAATTGTTTCAGCATCCCACGTGTCTGATTCAACTTCACCATCTTTAAATTTAATAATTCTATCTGAATATTGATAAGCTAAATCTTGATTATGAGTAACCATAATAACAAGACGTTCTTTAGAGATTTCTTTTAAAATCTCCATAACTTGTAAAGAAGTTGTGGAGTCTAGTGCTCCAGTTGGCTCATCAGCCAAAATTATCTCTGGATCATTAATTATAGCTCTAGCTATAGCAACTCTTTGCATTTGTCCGCCACTTAATTGGTTAGGCTTTTTATTAAATGCTTTATCTAATCCAACGATAGTTAACGCTTTTTTTGCTCTTTCAATCTTCTCTCGACGTGAAATGCCATTTAAGGTTAACGACATTGCAACGTTTTCTACGATATTTAATTGAGGAATAAGGTTATAAGATTGAAAAACAAAGCCAATTCGTTTGTTACGATAATTATCCCATTCTTTATCGCCATATTCTTTTGTGGATTGTCCTTCAATTAAAAGATCGCCGCTTGTATAGTGGTCAAGTCCTCCGATTATGTTTAAAGTGGTAGTTTTTCCACATCCAGAAGGCCCTAAAATAGAACAAAACTGTTGTTTTGGAAAATATAAATTTATCCCTTTTAAAGCCCTAAAAGGCTCTTTATCAACATAATAATCTTTTATAATATCTCTTAATTCAAGCATCCAAGCTCACCCTCAAAACCCACAAAAAAATTTTATTACAACATACGTCAGATTTAAAGAATTTTTACAATGTAAAAATTCGATTTTTAGGAGAAATTATAACAACTTTTTTGTTGTCTCCATTTATTTTCAGAAACATTTTCATTTTTAGTGAAAATTACTCAAAACAAATTTCTTTTTCCTCCTAGTATTAATTAATACAAATTCTCTTGTTTTTTTGTTTGACAAAAAAGTCAAAAAATCTAAAATATTTTTTTAAAATACTTTAGATTTGCGTGGTTTTATATGATTATATGGTGCTTTCAAATAATATTTTCTAAATTTATTTGTTTCTTTTCTCTTTGAAAAATTTTTCGATTAAGTTTTTGTAATTAAAAATATCCTCAACTTTAAAAATTGTGGTTTTGGAAGGTATTTCTTTTGTTAAATCTAGCTTTGATCCACAAGCCCCCATCGTCTTTTCATCAAGTATATAAACTAAAGATGAAATACGAGCTTGTAAAATTGCACTCATACACATCGGACATGGTTCAAGTGTGACATATAAAGTTGTGTTTTCAAGTCTCCAATTTTTTCTTATTTTTGAAGCTTTTCTAATAACGTTAATTTCAGCATGACTTGTCGCATCATTATTTTTTTCTTTTTTATTATAACTTTTTGCAATCACTTCTTTAGTGTCATTATCAATAAGCACTGCTCCAACTGGTATCTCATTATGAAAATAAGCTTTCAAGGCTTCTTTATAAGCAAGTTTTAAATATTTAATCTCTTCCTTATTCATATCTATATTTAATTTTATCGTAATTAAAGCAAAATAAAACCGTTACACAGACAATCAATAGTCTTAAGGCTGCTATATTTCTATCCTGACCTGGTTCGAGAAGATTGCTCGTAACGGCTTAATAATTATAATTGAAATTTTTATTTTTTGATAGGTTTAATTACAGAAATTCCACCCATATATGGTCTTAATACTTCTGGAATTATAACTGATCCGTCTTCTTGTTGATATTGTTCAAGAATTGCTGGGAAGACACGAGATGTTGCAAGACCACTTCCGTTTAGTGTGTGCATGTAGTGAAGTTTGCCGTCTTCTCCTCTATATCTCATCATACCTCTTCTAGCTTGATAACTTCTTGCATTTGATACAGAAGAAACTTCTTTATAAATTCCAATGGATGGAAGATAAACTTCAATATCATAAGTTCTAGCCATTGAATGAGAACAATCTGCAGCGGCTAATTTAGAAACACGGTAATGTAATCCAAGTTTTTCTACAAGTGATTTTGCTTTCTTTAATAATTCTTCAAAAGCAGCATCACTTTCGTTTTCTTTTGTATATTCAAACATTTCGACCTTATTAAATTGATAGCCTCTAATCATTCCTCTTTCTTCAGTACGATATGATCCAGCTTCTTTACGATAACATGGTGAATAGGCAAAGAATTTTTTAGGGAGTTCTTTACCATCTAATATTTCATTTCTATAAAAATTAACTAAAGCTGTTTCAGCAGTTGGAAGTAAGAATTTTGCTGGTTCCATTCCTTTAAGTTCAAAAACATCGCCTTCAAATTTTGGGAATTGGCCTGCTGTAAAGCCGCTTTCATAATTTAAAATATGAGGTGGGAGCATAAACTCAAACCCATCATTAATATGTTCGTTAATAAAGAAATTTAAAAGAGCCCACTCTAAACTAGCACCTAAATTAGTGTAAAACCATGTTCCATGTCCGCTTACTTTTGCAGCGCGGTCATAGTCAATTAAGCCAAGAGATTCAGCAAGTTCAACATGATTTTTAATCTTAAATGAAAATTCTGGTTTATCTTTATAATAATAAATTGGTTTGTTATTTTCTTTTCCGCCTTCAAGTAAATCTTCATCTGGTAAATTAGGAAGAGCAAAAAGTGTTTCGTTAATTTTATTTTCAAGTTCTTTTAACTTTTCTTCGTTTTCTTTATTTTCGGCAGCTAAAGATTTAACTTTAGCAAATATTGCATTTACATCGCCGCCTTCTTTTTTAACTTGTGGAACTGATTTAGATAACTTATTTTGTTCAGCTTTATTATCTTCACTCTTTTTTTGAAGTTTTCTTTTTTCTTCAACGTTATTTACAAGCCCATCGATATCAGCCTCATAAAGTTTTCTTTTTAAAAGCTCTTTGACGTGCTCTTTATTTTCAATAATGTAATTAATATCTATCATAACTAATCTCCAAAATATTTCTTATAATAATTAATAAATTTTCTACCAACTTGCTTTATATCATTAGCTTTCATAAATGATCTTTGATTTGTTTTTAAATTAGGCAATTTATCTACCAAAAACTCATTAAATCCGTTTATAAAAGTGTCGAAATCATTATAAACGCATGAATTTTCTTTATCAATTAGTATATCTTTAAACGCACTAGATGATAAAGCAAGCGTTGGAACAAGACATGTATAAGCCTCTAAAAGCTCGAAACTTCCTGTATATAAAGAATTTAATAAAATAAAAGCGCTAGCGTTATAAACAAGCGAATCATAAATATCTTCACTTAAAATAGGACAAACAAATAGATTTTGCGAACATCTTTTGAAATATTTATTTACTGGTTTAGCTTCTTTTTTATGATAACCCGGAATTATAACAATGAACTTTATATTATTAAAAATTCTAGCTAACTCTACTATGCGCTCAGCTGCTTTTTCATCTTTTGAGTCTAAAATGGTATATACGTATTTACTATTTTCTTCTATATGAAAATAAATATAAACAAGTTTAGAAACGTCGCTGTCTTTTAATTCAAATTTTGTTCTTTTAATCGGTGGTAAAAGTACTTCAATATTCGTTTTTACTCCATTGTCGAGAAGTAATTTTTTAGCTTCTTGAGAAGGAGTGAAAATCAAATCAAACTCCGATAGAGTTTTAACGTAGCTCTCTTTAAATTGATAAAGGGTATTTTTGCTTTTATCTTTATTAATACTTAAAATCTTAAAATCATTTTCAAACTCAGAATAAAAGGCAAAAGTGATTTTTTTAAAATCTTTCCCTTTAAAATAATTAAATCTATTTACATCATTAAAATTTAAATAACAAACAGCCTCAATTCTTTCATCGATTGCATTTGTTAAATATCGATAATCATTCAATTCTAAAGATGCTTTTAAGTTTTTTCTTAAGCAACTCGATTCAAAATTATCGAGATCATTTTTAATGCTATCGTAGAAATAAATATTTAAAATATCTGAGTTTTGCATGGTTTTTTGTAAAAATAATTAAATATCAATCTTATTCTTGTGTGTTTTCTGTAGATGATTCATTAGCGCTAGTTTCTTCTTGAGAAACTTCTTCACTTACTTCTTCATGAGGAAGAATTGTGAAACTAGAAACTTTTTCACCTTCTTTAAGATTGATAATTTTAACGCCTGAAGAATTTCTGCCACAGAGTCTAACTTGAGAAATTGGTGATCTAATAACTTGTCCATTGTTTGTCATTACAAGATAATCTTCATCTCCATTAATAACTTTCATACCAACAAGTTTACCAGTTTTTTCAGTTATCTTGATTGTGATAACTCCTCCTGCGCCTCTATTAGTTAATCGATAATCTTCAAGTTCAGAAAGTTTACCTAATCCATTTTCGCTTAACGCAAAGACAAGATGACCTGTTAAATCAGTTGATAAACCAATAAGTTTATCTTCATCTTTTAGTTTCATTCCTCTTACACCAGCTGCATTTCTGCCCATTGCACGTACATCTTCTTCGTTAAACATACAAAGTTTACCATCATTACTTGCAAGAAGGATTTTTGCTTTTCCATCAGTTACTCTAACGTCGAGTAAATTATCGCCTTCTTTGAAGGAAATTGCGTTTTTACCATTACAATTAATACGTTTAAATTCACTTAAATCAGTTCTTTTTACAACGCCTTTTTCTGTTGCAAAGAAAAGATAGTGATTTTCGTATTCATCAGCACTAATTAAAGCAACTACTCTTTCTTCCTTATCTAAATTCAAAAGGTTGAGAACTGGTATTCCTTTGCCAGTTCTGCTAAATTCAGGAATTTCGTGTCCTCTTTTTCTATAAACTCTACCTAAATTTGTAAAGAACAAGACGTCAGTATGAGTTTTTGATGATAAAACTGTTGTAACTTCATCATCGTTATAAACACTCATTCCTTTAACACCAGTTCCTCCTCTATTTTGAAGTTTAAATTCAGAAGTGGACATTCTCTTAATGTAACCTTTATTTGTTAAAGTGATAACAATATCTTCTTCAGGAATTAAATCTTCATCATCAATTGAAGAAATTGCTGTTGAAACTTGTGTTCTTCTTTCATCACCAAACTTGTCTTTAATTTCATCAAGTTCACTTAAAACAACTTCAAGCATGTGTTCTCTTGATTCAAGAATATAAACATATCTTTCGATATTTTTAGCAAGTTCATCGTATTCATCATGAAGTTTTTGAGTTTCAAGACCAGTTAATCTACCAATTGTCATAGCAACAACTGCTTCGGCTTGAACTTGACTAAATCCATATCTTTCAATAAGTCTTTGAGTTAAAACTTGTTGATTTGGGGAAGAAGTTGCAAGATCAATAAATTCATCTCTACTTTCTTTTCCACCTGGTCTTCTAACGTCTAAAAGATCATGGACTTTAATCAAAGCTTCAATGATGTGTTGTCTTGCTTCATCTTTAGCTTTTAAGAATTTAGTTCTTCTTTCGACAATTTCGATTTGGAAATTAATATATTGATTGATTAATTCTTTTAAGCCTAATACTCTAGGAACTCCATTTAAAATACAAAGATTTATGATTCCATAACTAATTTCAAGTTGAGTATTTTTAAATAATTGATTGAGGATAACTTGTGGAACAACATCTCTTCTTGTCTCAATTTCGATTCTAACATCGGTTTTTGAAAAATCTTTGACTGAAGTAATTCCATCAATTACCTTTTCTCTAGCAAGTTCACCAATTTTTGCGACTAAAGTAGATTTATTAACTTGATAAGGAATTTCAGTAATAATGATTTTTGATTTTCCGTTTGGATTTTCGTGAATTTCAGTTTTACCTCTTAATCTAAAAGTTCCTCTTCCGGTTAAATAAGCGTCTCTTACTCCACCAAGTCCATAAATGATGCCACCAGTTGGGAAATCTGGAGCTTTGATTATTTTCATTAAATCTTCGATAGAACAATCAGGATTATGAGCAACAAATTTAATACCTTCACAAACTTCAGTTAAATTATGTGGAGGCATTTTAGTTGCCATACCAACTGCAATACCATCACTTCCATTAACTAGAAGATTTGGAAAACGAGCAGGTAAAATGCTTGGTTCTTCTAAACTACCATCATAATTTGGCACAAAATCGACTGTATTATAGTTAATATCTTTAACAAGTTCTAAAGAAATTTTAGACATTCTTGCTTCGGTGTAACGTGGGGCAGCTGCTTCATCTCCATCCATCGAACCAAAGTTTCCGTGTCCTGTTGCAAGACAATATCTCATTGAGAAAGGTTGAGCAAGTCTAACAAGAGTTTGATAAATTGCACTGTCACCATGTGGGTGATATTTACCCATAACTTCACCAACAATTTTTGCTGATTTAACAAAAGGTTTACTTGGTACATAACCTGCATCATACATTGCATAAATTACTCTTCTATGAACAGGTTTAAGACCATCTCTTACATCAGGAAGGGCACGAGAAACGATAACACTCATTGCATAATCAAGGAAAGAATCTTGAACTTGGGTAACAATTTCAGTGTTTGTTAAAGAAGGAATAATGCCAGCTTCAAGTTCAGCATTTTCTTCTCTTATTTCTTCTTCGTTTTCTTTATTTAATTCGACATTTTCTGTCTTCTTTTCTTCATTTTCCATGCAAATACCTCATATTTTATTAAATATCAAGATTCTTAACGAACTTAGCGTTTTCTTCAATAAATGTTGAACGTGGTTCAACATCTTCGCCCATTAAATCATTGAAAACTTGATCAGCAGCTATAGCATCATCAACAGTAACTCTTAACATTTTTCTAACTTTTGGATCCATTGTAGTTTCTTCAAGTTGACTTGGATCCATTTCACCAAGACCTTTATATCTTTGATAAGGATAACCTGGTTTTAAAGCAAGTTCTTTTCTAATTACATTTAATTGTTCATCGTTATATGCATAATATGCTTTTCCTTTATATTCAACTTTATATAGAGGAGGTTGAGCAATATAAACACAACCATGTTCAATTAAAGGTTTCATAAATCTATGGAAGAAAGTTAAAAGTAAAATTCTGATATGAGAACCATCAACATCAGCATCGGTCATAATAACAATTTTATGATATCTAATTTTTGTAATATCAAACTCTTCACCATAACCAGCACCAATTGCACTAATCATGTTGCCGATTTCTGCGTTTTCAAAAATACGATGCGCTTGAGCTTTTTGAACGTTTAAAATTTTACCTCTTAAAGGCATGATTGCTTGAGTTTTTGGATCTCTTCCTTGTTTAGCACTACCTCCTGCAGAATTACCTTCAACAATAAATAATTCACATTCTTCAGGATTGTTTGAACTACAATCAGCAAGTTTTCCAGGAAGAGTTGTTGGCTCTAAAACGTCTTTTCTTCTCATGTTTTCTTTAGCAGCACGAGCAGCTAAACGTCCATCATAAGCGCTTTTTACTTTCTTTGCTATTGCTAAAGCAACGTCCTTATTTTCGAGTAAATATCTTTGTAATTGATCACCAAAAATAGTATTTACTATCTTTTTGACTTCAAGATTACCGAGTTTACCTTTTGTTTGACCTTCGTATTGAGGATTTGGATGTTTTACAGAAATAATGGCTGTTAAGCCTTCAAGACAATCTTCTAAAGTAATTCTTTCTTTATCGCTATCTTTTAATATTTTGCTATCACGAGCGTAATTATTAATGACTCTAACAAGAGCTAAATTAAATCCATCAACATGCATACCACCGTTTCCAGTAGAAACATTATTACAGAAAGAATAGACGTTATGTGTATATCCTTTTGTATATTGAAGCGCTATTTCACAATAAATTGTTTCTTTTGTTCCGTTATCATCAAAAATTTGAGCGCCTTCTGAATAGAAAACACTTGGGAATAAAGTTTCAGCATTACGATTAACGTAAGTTACATACTCTTTAATTCCACCTTCAAAATGGAACTTATCTTCTAAAATTGGATCCATTCTTAAATCACGAAGTACAATTGTTACTCCTTTATTTAAGAAAGCCATTTGTCTTAATCTATTTTTAATTGTTTCGTAGCTATAAATTGTTGTTTCTTTAAAAATTGTTGGATCTGGTTTAAAAGTAACTTTTGTTCCATGTTCTTCTTTTGAACAATCACCTATTCTTTTTAAAGGAGCTACACTATGACCGCCATTTTCAAAACGGATAAAATAAACGCCCCCTTCTTTTTTGACAGTTACTTCAAGCCATGAAGAAAGAGCATTAACAACAGAAGCACCAACGCCATGGAGACCGCCACTAACTTTATAAACACTACCTTGTCCGAATTTTCCTCCAGCATGTAAAACGGTATAAACAGTTTCAACGCCGCTTAATTTTGTTTTTCCAACCACATCAACCGGAATACCTCTACCATTATCAGTAACGGTAATAGTATTATCAGGATTAATATCAACATTTATTGTGTCACAATAACCAGCTAAAGCTTCATCGATTCCGTTATCAACAATTTCCCAAACAAGGTGATGTAAACCTGTTGAAGAGGTCGAACCGATATACATTCCAGGTCTTTTTCTAACAGCTTCTAAGCCTTCAAGGACTTGAATGGAATTGCTATCGTATTTTTCGTCTCCTTTTTCAAGTGCTCTTTCATCATTGATATCAATGATTTCACTAGAAATCTTTGAATCAATACTTTCTTCTTGAGCATCAAAACCTTCGTTAACATCAATCTTGTCGTTAACAGTTTCTTCTTGAGCAACTTCACTTTTTTGTTCTTGCTCTTTCTTTTCTTCTTCCATTCTTACTCCTCCTTTAGCTCTTTGTTTATTAAATGGTAATAATTACCAGTAAAAAATTGGCTTTTTGCAGTGTTTGTGATAAATACTTGATTAAAGTTTTCTAAATATTTCAGTAAATTTTCCTCGTGTTTTTCATCAAGTTCGCTTACCACATCATCTAGCACAATAATCGGCTTTTCTTCTTTGTTTAAGAAATATAAAGATAGTATTAAAGAGATTATTGAGATTCTATTTTCCCCTTGAGAACCATATAAACTTACATCTTTTTCATCGATATAAATTTTAAAGTCGTCTTTATGAATACCAATTAGCGTCTGCTTCCTTTTAAACTCCTCTTCTTTAATATTTTCAAATTCGTTTTTCAGAAAATTTTCAATATTTTCGTTCTGGTTATTTAAAAAGCTTTCATACTCCATTTTTAGTTTTTCATTAGTTAAGGAAACTTCTTTAAAAACATCAGCAAGATATTTATTTATTTCATTAACAAATTTCTTTCTATATAGATAGATCTCTTTATTTAATGAAACTAGTTGATTAGTAAGTATATCAATTAATGTTGGGTTAATTTTATACGCTTTAAATGCATCGTTTCTTTCTTTTAAAATCTTTTCATAAACAGATAATGTTTTTAAATAATTATTAGAGAATTTAGAAAGATATATGTTTAAGAATTTTCTTCTTTCTTTTGGTGCATCCTTTAATAAATTTGTGTTTTTAGGAATAAAACTAATTACATTAATCAAGGAGTTTAATTCGCTAATTTTAAGAACTTTCTTACCGTTTACAAGAATCTTTTTCCCGTTTTTGTTAAAGCTTATTTCAAGAGTTTTTGATACGTTTTGCGTATCAATTTTTGCTAAAATCTTTGCAAAACTCGCGTCTTTTTTTATTAACTCCTCTATTTCACTAGTTCTAAAAGATCTTGTTAAAGATAAAAAATATATCGCTTCAAGAATGTTTGTTTTGCCACTAGCATTCTCTCCATAGATATAATTTATTCCCTTATTAAAATTTACTTTTAGATACTCATAATTACGTAAATTATGTAATTCAAGCTCTTTAACTATCATTTGCCAATTTCAAAGAACATGGAATTATCAATTACAACTTTGTCGTCAGGGTAAAGTTTCTTTCCTCTCATTTTACAAACAGAACCATTTACAAAAATATCATGGTCGTTTATAAATTCTTTCGCTTCACCACCATTTGAAATCACATCAGCAAATTTTAAAAATTGCCCTAGTGTAATATATTCACTTGTGATTTTAATTACTTCAAATTTGTTCATTTTCAACTCCTTTAATATTATATATTAAAGGAAGGCTGTTTTAAAGAAAAAAAGACTACCTAATATAGGTAGTCGATGTTTTGATTTTTGTGGCTCTAATACGTTCTTACAGGGGTTATTAAGTGAATATTACTTGGATCGTTTTTATCAGTTATTGTAAATGGCTTCATTTCACCGATAAATGAAATAAGAACATCTTGTGATCCTAAGGCTTTGATTGCGTCAATTACATAATGATAATTGAAACTTATTTCAAGTCTTTCACCAGAATATCTAAAAAGACTTAATATTTTTTCACCACTTCCAGAAAGTTGAGATTTTGAAGAAACTACAACGTTTCCTTCAACCATAGTTACTTTAACAATGTTTTCTCTATCTAAAGTAAGCATTGCTACACTATTAATAGCGTTTAAGAAGTCGTTTGCATTAACTTCAAGAAAATAATAGAAGGTCTTTGGAATGATGTTTCTGACGTTAGGATAATCGCCACCGATTAAATTTGTAATAATTTTTGAATTATCGTATTTAAAAAGCACTTTTTTATCGGCTGCATATATTTCAATCTCTTTTTCGTTTTCAATCGTTCTAGAAGCTTCTAAAAGCGTTTTAGCGTCAATATTGATTGAGAATAAGTTTGTACAATCGCTTGGAAGCTCTTTTTTAGCAAGTCTTGAACCATCTGTTGCAGTAAAAATTAAATTGTTTCCGTTGTTTTCTAAATTAACTGCTTTTAAAGCAACTCTTGTATTCTTTTGAGAAGCAGCAAAAGCTACTTGGTTAACTGCTTCTTGGAAAGTTTTAGCGCTTAAAACAATCTTTGTACCACTTTCTTCAAAATTACAGTCAGGATATTCTTCAAAACGGGTAACTGTTAAAGAATATTTTGTATTGTTGTCATTTTCAAGTTTTGCTAAGCCTTCCTCAACTATTTCAAAATTAATTTCATCGCCATCTATAGTCTTAACAATCTCATTTAAAATTTTAGCGTTAATTAAAATAGAACCTTCTTTATAATCACGGATTACTTCTTTATCATCTTTAACAAACGGAATGCATGTTTCTAAATAAACGTCTCCGTTACCTCCATATAACATTAAGCCTTGCTCATTTAGAACAAGAGCTAAATCAAGAAGAACAGGATTAGGAGAACTTGTTGGAACAAATTTTGATGCTACGGTAACAGCTTTGAGAAATTCACTTCTTTTGACATTAAATTTCATAATTTATATAACCTCTTTTTAAATTTATAATAATAAGCTCTGTGGACACTGTGGAAAAGTCTAATATAATACACTCTTGAATAAATTTATATTTCGAGTTTTTACGATGATAATCGCGTTTTTAACTCTTTTATAGCGGTTTGAGTTTGCTCGTCAGTTTTCAACAATTTATCAATTTTTTCTATGGAATGCATGATTGTTGTATGGTCTCTACCTCCAAAAATTGCACCGATTTTTTTAAGTGGAAGATCCAATAAATCTCTAAATAAGTAAATCGCAACGTGACGAGCGTTAACGATATTTCCTGATTTAATTTTTCCTGTAATTTGGGCAACGCTTAAAGAGTAATAAGAACTTACTACCGATAAAATCTTTTGTTCTGAAACTTTGCTTTTTGCATCGCTACAATCAACCATCGATTGTAAAGCTTCGGTACATAAGTCAATATCGATATGAGAAGCCTTGTTTATTGAAGCAAAGAAATTAAGACGAATTAAAGCTCCTTCTAAGCTTCTAATGGAGTCTTTAAACTTCTCAGCCATAAACATCAAAACATCTTCATCGTAATTTGATAAATCACTGCCAGAAGCAATAATTTTGGATTTTAAAATATTAAAACATGTCTCAGTATCGGGCTTTGTAACAGAAACGCTTAAACCGCTTGTAAAACGGGTTAAAATCCTTTGATCTATGCCTTCAAGTTCACCAGGAAGTCTGTCGCTTGTAAAACAAATTTGCTTGTGATTTTGACGAAAATCCTCGTAAATGTTAAAGAAAAATTCTTGAGTTTTACGTTTATCTTTTAGCATTTGTATATCGTCAATTAATAAAACATCGAATTTTTTTAAGAACTTATAAAGTTGTTCTTTACGAGTATCGCCATTAACAAAATCAATATATTCATTTAAAAAATCTTGACTAGAGAAATACAAAACTTTTTTCTCTGGCATATTTGTTTTTATATAGTTTCCAATTGCATTTAAAAGATGGGTTTTACCGAGTCCACTCCCGCCATAAATAAAGAGAGTTTGATAAATTCCACCAGGAGAAGTCGCTGTATATAATGAAGCCTTTTGAGCTTCTGAATTACAAGGACCCACAACAAAAGTATCAAAAGTATAGTTTGGATCTAAAATAGAGTTTTTAAAATAAGACAACTCTTCTGTGGAAGAAGTAACGAACTTCTTCTTTTCTTTTACATCATCGCCTGTAACAAAGACAGGAATATAATTTGAAGATGTGTGTTGATGGATTTTTTGAGATAAGTAATCACTAAAGCGATCTCGTAAAATTTCCTTTGAAAGTTTTGACTCACAAAGAATATAGATTTTGTTCCCATCAACAGTGTAAATTTTGGTATTTCTAAAAAAAGCATCGAAGATAGTTTTGTCATTTTCTTGCGATACTGTCGATAAAATGTTGTTCCACAACTCGTTGTTTTGACTTAAAGTACTCATATTCATAACGCGTGATTATTTTATATTAAAAACATAAAAATATATAGACTTGAAAAATCTCAATTTTGGGTTTTCCACAAAGAAAAATAACTAAAAAACGATAACGATGAGAAAAAGAAAATTTATACACAATTTTTATGTGGAAAACTATGTGGATAACTTTTCTACATGTGTATTGTGTGGATTGTGTTAAAGTTTTTCCACAAGATTAAATAAATTCCACAAAGAAAAATTAGCATCAATCTCAGTAAAAATCACGCTTCTCCACAATAAAAAAATAGTGCTTCCACAGCATGTTGAAAGTTAAAAATTTTCCACTTTTAACATTAATTGTGTTGGAAGTTAGAACTGACACATTTTATTGACTTATATGTATTTATACATATATAATTTCTTTTGCATATTTTAGGAGGAATATATTTATGAAAAGAACTTACCAACCAAGCAAATTACACAAAGCAAGAGTACACGGATTCAGAGCAAGAATGGCAACTGGTCATGGTAGAAAAGTTTTAGCTTTAAGAAGAAAGAAAGGTAGAAAGGTTTTAGTAGTTAATACAAAACACTAATTAATGAAAGTCATCAATCGCGTAAAAAAATATCGAGAATACAAAGAAATCTTCAACCAACGTAAATTCAAACGAAACGAAATCTTTACTATTTATTATCGAAAAAACGAATTCGGATTAATAAGGGTTGGACTTCACGTATCAAAACGAAATGGCATTGCTGTTAAAAGAGTAAAAATCAAACGACAAGTAAGAGCGATTTTAGATAAATATCTCGAATATACAAAAGATGGACTAGATTTAATTGTTGTAATTTCACCAAAATACAACGAGAACGAATTTAATAGAAACGAAAAACTTTTACACGATTTGCTTAAACAAATCACTTCCATCAAGGAGAAATAAATGAATAAAAAAAGTTTAAAAAAAGTTTTTGGGGGAACGGTTGTTTTAGGGGCAGTATTGCTTCTTACAAGCTGTAATTCTTTTTGTTCTAACCTTGATACTTCAAACTATATGTTCGGCTATAACGGCATGAACACCACTTATTTTGAAAGTTATGAACAAGGCGAACAATATATTTTAGATACCTTCAAAGCTCAAGCAAACGTTGATGTGGAGAAAGTAACATTAGAATCACTTGTTTTGGAGATGAACCCAAACGATACAAACGATGATGTAAGTTATGTTAACGGTGATACAAAAAGAACCGACTTATTTTTCTACAAAGTAAACGAAAATCTTTATGCGCTAAAAAACGTAACAATTTATGCAAAAGGCATTTCTACGGTTGAAAATACAAATGGTGTTAGTTATACCTTCGGTTTAAATGATTTTACAAAAAACGTTTTAAATACTGCTGCTAGCTATAACATGATTACTCCAACCTCATCTTATTGGGAAGAACTCGATAACAAAGTGCTTGATGCAATGATTGCAGAAGCAAAAAATACTGGAGTAGAAAGCTTAGCAAGCGTTAGTAAAGACAACTTAACCTACGAAATTTTATACGGCTATACACCTGAGCAACTTCAAGAATATAAAAACGATACTTCTAATGAAACTTTATTAAAAGAAATGCTTGAAGGCGGCGAAAACAACATTGGCAGAAACAATGCTCTTTTAGCACGTACGGGTTTTGTAAAATATTATAACGAAGCTAATCCAAGCGATAAGTTTGAGAATTTAAGAGTTTGGAATAACGAAATAATCACTCAAGAGGGATTTAGCTTTGATGATGGATTAAGTAGTAACTTCTTAAACTTAATGTCTTCCACTCTTTCGACTCAAGTTGCTAATTTAAGAACATGTATTACAGTTAATGATGGTTTCTATGGTCATGTTTCAAATGATCCACTTAACGATACCGTTTTAATTGAAGGAAAAGGTGAAGACTTCTATGAAGGATGGGGAAGAGCTTTTTCAGAACACGGCTTCCTTGAAGGTCTTTTAGTTTACCCAATCGGTACAATGGTCGAAAATTTTGCTCATATCTTTGGTATGAATGGTTATGGACAAATTTTTGCAGTTTTACTCGCAACGTTTATTATTAGAATTCTATTCATGCTTGTAACACTTCCATCAACCTTGTCACAACAAAAAATGACTTTCTTGCAACCAGAACTTGCAAAACTTCAACAAAAATATCCTAATGCTAATACAAACGATTATGAAAAACAAAAATTAGCCGCGGCACAAATGGCTCTTTATAAAAAATATAAAGTACATCCATTTGCTTCTTTACTTATCATCTTCATTCAATTCCCTGTCTTTATTTGTGTTTGGAACGCACTTCAAGGCAGCGCATCTTTAAGTAGAGACGCCGTTTTAGGTTTAAGACTTTCTGATACTATATGGAACGTCTTATCTAACTTTACAAATTGGCCAAGCAATCCTGGATGGTGGACTGCACTTGTTTTGATTATTCTTATGAGTGCTGCTCAAATTATATCTATGCTTGTACCAAACTGGTTAAATAAAAAGAAAATGAAGAATGTTACAAAACTTAACAACTCTTCATCAATGAATCAACAAAATAAAACACTTAAATACACTCAATGGATTATGACAATTTTCATTGTCATTATGGGCTTTACTCTTCCAAGTGCTATGGGTGTTTATTGGTTTGCTGGTGCTATTATTTCAATTATTCAATCTATCGTTATTCATTACATTTTTATCGTTAGATCAAATAAACGTAACGGTAATTATAAAGATAATAACAAAGAGCACAACAGTAAGATCAAGAAATTATTTACAAAGAAAAACGAAGGGAGCATCTAATCATGAAACTATATTCTGGTAAAACTCTTGCTGATTGTTTAAAACAAGCAAGCAGCGAATTAAACGTTTCAGAAGAGGAATTAATTTATAAAATTGTTGAAGAAAAGAAAGGTTTATTTTCAAAAAAGACAACTATTTCTGTTGAAGAAACAAGCGATGTAATTCTTTTTATTGAAGAATATATTAAAGATATATGTCACGCTTTAAACCTTGATGCAAGTTTAAAAACTTTCTATCGTGATAATTTAATCAAAGTTTTAATTGAAACAAACCATAATTCAATTTTGATTGGAAATAATGGTAAATCACTTGAATCCTTAAATGAACTTGTTAAGCTTGCTGTTTCTCAAAAGTTTAAGAGAAAATTTAGAATTCTTCTTGATATTGGAAACTATAAAGATAAAAAATATTCAAGAGTTATTCATGAAGCTAAAAAGGTTGCTAAAGAAGTTTTATCAACACATGTTGATGCTAAACTTGAACCTATGACACCAGATGAAAGAAAGAAAGTTCATAACGCTTTAACAAATTGGAAAAATATTAAAACAGAATCTGTTGGCGATGGCAAAAACAGAGCTGTTGTAATTAAATACGTTCCTTTTGAAAAAGCAACTACTGCTCCTTCTTCAGAAGTAGAAGAAAAGGCTGAATAGTTAAATGTTTGAAACAATCGTCGCATTAGCTACTCCACCATTAAAAAGTGCCTTAGCAATCGTCAGACTTAGCGGTGACGATTGTTTTTTTATTGTTTCAAAATTCTTTACTAAAAACTTAGAAAAAGTAGAGAAAAATACTATCTTTCACGGATATATAAAAGATGAAGAAGATTACGTTGATGAAGTAGTTTTATTAGCTTATAAAGGACCTAGATCGTTTACTGGAGAAGATAGTGTTGAAATTATGTGTCACGGCTCTCCACTTATATTTAACAAAATAATTAAAGTGGCTTTAAAAAACGGAGCAAGACTTGCAACTAATGGCGAATTTTCTTCAAGAGCTTACGCTCATGGAAAATTAAATTTAATGCAAGCTGAATCTATTAACGATTTAATAAATGCGGAAACCGAAGAGAGTAAAAAACTTTCACTACTTGCTTTAAAAGGTGATACAACAAAACTTATAGAACCTTTAAAAAAGAGTTTAGGCGATATTTTATCTTTGATTGAAGTAAACATTGACTATCCTGAATACTTAGATATTGAAGAAGCAAATAATGAAAAAATAGTTGAGATTTGCAAGGAAAATATCAAATATATTGAGAAATTAGTAAAGGATGGCATCAAAGGAAACATTATTAAAGATGGTATTAATGTTGCAATTGTAGGTAAGCCAAATGTAGGTAAATCTTCAATATTGAATGCGCTTTTAAACGAAAATAAAGCAATCGTTACAAATATAAAAGGAACAACAAGAGACATTGTAGAAGGTAAAATAAATTTAAATGGCGTTGTTATTAATCTTTTTGATACAGCCGGGATTAGAGAATCTAATGACGAAGTTGAATCGATCGGAATAGAAAAAAGCATATCAAAATTAAAAGACAGCGACATAGTTTTATGTGTCTTTGACAGTCAAGATTTTGACGACGAAGACAAAAAAATCATTGAATTGGTAAAAAATAAGAACTGTATTTTTGTCTATAACAAAGTCGATTTAATCAAAGGAAAAGATGACGACAAACTATATGTTTCTGCCATCAATAAAGATGTAGAAAAATTAAAGGAAGCAATAATTAATAAACTTGGATTAAGTCAAGAAAACTACGACAACCCTTCTATCGCTAACACAAGAGAAATAGGTATTTTAGAAAACATCAAAGAAATACTAGAACATGTATTAATTGATGTAAAAGCAGAAATACCACTTGATTTAATTAATAGCGAATTAAAAGATGCTTATTTGAAAACTTTATCTATATTAGGTGAAGACAACGATTTTGATATAGCAAAAGAAATCTTTTCTCGCTTTTGCGTTGGGAAATAAGAATGATATTTGATACACACATTCATTTAAATGATAAAACGATCTATGAAAATCTGGATTCTCTTTTAAAAAGCGCCGAAGAAAAAGGTGTGAAACGATTTTTGTGTGTTGGATGGGATATTGAAAGTTCAAAATTAGCTATAAAAATTGCTAACTCCTACCATAATGTTTTTTGTGCAGTAGGCGTTATACCAACAGAACACAAACAATATCGACTAAAATCAGAATCTAATGCAACTATAAATGAATTGGAAAATCTTTTAAAAACTTCTAATAAAATAAAAGCTATAGGCGAAATCGGACTTGATTATTATTGGGAGAAAACCGACGAAGTTAAAGCTAAACAAAAAGAAATGTTTTTAGAGCAAATTGAACTTGCTAACAAATATAATCTTCCTATATCAATTCATTGTAGAGATGCTATTCAAAGCACTTATGATATTTTAAAAAGCACCCCAGTAAAAATGACAGGAATTATGCATTGCTATTCTGGAAGCAAAGAGATGGCAAAGGAGTTCGTAAAACTAGGGTATAAAATTGCGTTCGGAGGAGTTCTTACTTTTAAAAACGCCAAAGAAATTAAAGAAGTTATTAAAGACACTCCTTTATCTTCTATAGTTTTTGAAACAGACGCCCCATATCTTTCGCCTGTACCTTTTCGTGGAAAAATGAACAAACCTGAATATATCTATGAAACCGTAAAATATGCATCAGAATCATTAAATTTGAAACTAGAAGAAATAGAAAAAATTAGTTTTCATAATTCCTGCGAAATTTTACACGTGAAAGAAGAAGATTAAAATCGTGAAAAAATTAATTGTTGTAGAAGGCAAAACCGATATTGCTTTTTTATCTAGTTTTATAGATGCTGATTTTTATAGTGTTAATGGTTCTGCTGTATCTGAGAAAGATATTCAGTTTATTAAAGAATATATAAAAAAGGGAGAGGTTGTCGTTTTAACTGATCCTGACTTTCCTGGAACAAAAATAAGGAATTACTTGAACGAAAATATTCCTAATTTAAAAAACGCATTTGTTAGAAAAGAATTGTCTATAAAGAAACACAAAGTAGGCGTTGCTGAATCTACTGTCGAGGAAGTAAATAGAGCATTGCAAAACGCTCAAGTTTTTAAAAGCAAAACTAGCAAACACAATTTATTAAAAACAAACGACTTGATAGACTTAGGATTAATAGGAAGAAACGATTCTTCAAAATTAAGGAAAATAGTTTCTGAAAATTTTCATTTAGGATTTACAAACGGAAAAACTCTACTTAAAAGATTAAATATGTTAGAAATAAGTAAAGAGCAAATTATCGAGGTTTTAAAACATGCTAACTAAGAATGAAATTATTGATTATTTTAAACTTGTAAATTCACACGCAAAAAAAGAACTTGGGCAAAATTTCTTGATCAGCGAAGAAGTTGGGCGAAATATAGTTAATTGTTTAGATATTCAAGAAAATGACGCAGTACTTGAAATTGGACCTGGCTTAGGAGCTTTGACTGGTTTTATTTTGGAGAAAGATTACAAGTCGTATAAAGTGGTCGAGTACGATGCAAAGTTTGTAGAATTTTTAAGTAAAAGTTTTGATAACAAAAACATCGAAATAATCAAAAATAATATATTGAAAGAAAAAGAGTTGAACTTTAATAAGGTGTGCGGCAACCTTCCTTATTACATTACAAGCGAGATCATCTTAAAAATCGCCCTCGAAGATAAAACTATTGAGAAAGGTGTTTTTATGGTCCAAAAAGAATGCTACAAAAGAATCATAGCTAAAGAAGGAAAAGACTATAACGCCTTAAATGTTTTATTAGATTATTTGTTTGACATAAAACAAGAAATATTGGTTGATAGAAGCAAGTTTTTTCCAATTCCTAATGTTGATTCTTTAGTATTTAGCTTAGCGAAAAAACAAGAAAAAAACATAGATTTTGCAGGGTTTTTATATAAAATTGCCAAAATTTGCTTCCAAAACAGAAGAAAAACAATTTTTAATAACCTAACATCTTTTATTAAAAACAAAGAGCAAGTTAATTACGTTCTTGCTTCATCTAATCTATCTTCTACAATGCGAGCTGAAGAATTAAAAACTGCTGACTTTGTTCGTCTAGCAGAAAAAATTAAAGAAACTACAATTGAATAAAAAGAAAGAAAATATATAATTTTTTATATGATAGAAAAAGCCAATGCAAAGATAAATTTATCTTTAGATATCAAAAATTTAAGAGATGATGGATATCATAATCTTGAAACAATTATGCTTCCTTTAGAGATGCACGACTCTTTAGAAGTTCAAATTTTACCTCCTCATGCAACAGATGATTTTGTAACTTGTGACGATTATTCTTTAAAAATAACAAAGTATAATTTAGTCCATAGAATTATCGATGAGGCGCGAGAGAAATGGGGCTTCAGAGAGCATTTTTTAATTAATATTCATAAAAACATATTTTTACAAGCTGGTCTTGGTGGAGGAAGCGCTGATGCAGGCGCTGCATTAAGAGCGGTTATTAAATTGCTAAAAATTAAGCCAAAAAAGCAAGATTTAATCGATATTGGCATAGCTATAGGTAGCGATGTTCCTTGGGCAATATTTAATTCGCCAACTCTTTTAAAAAGAAAAGGCGAAGTTTTAGAGTTTTTTGATCACGTAGCTCCTTTTTATGTATTACTTGTTAAACCTTTCGACGGACTTTCTACAAAAGATGTTTTTGAAGTTGCAGATAGATGTGAAGACATTTCACATGGCGATATTAATAAGATTAAAGAACTTTATATAAACGACGATTTAGAAGGCTTAGGTAAAGCCGTCTTTAATTCTTTAGAAAATCCAGCAATCGAACTTTTGCCTTCAATTTCAAATGTTATTGAAAATTTAATTGATGATGGATTTGAATGCGTTAGAATGAGTGGCTCAGGTAGTTGTGTTTTTGCTTTAACAAACAATAAGAAACTTTGGAGACGAGCAGAAAAGAAATACACATTAGATCACTATCAAGTTTGCGCAACAAAGTTTTTAGGTAAGTAAAATGTTATTTTTAGATTGTTATAATAAAAACGTTTATATTGGCGATGAGCTCGTTGGATACATCAATCATAATGGTGTCATTTTCATTAGTGGAAGAAAATTTGCCACTCTTACTGAAGATGGAGAAATTTATATTGAAAAATTTAAAGCAGGTTATTTAGATGAAAGTGGAGACATCTATTTAAATAACAAAAAAGTAGGTCATATTACCGAAAATAACGATTTGTACTTCTCACCAAAATTCGTTAAATAGTAAAAAAAGCCTGCAAAAGTTAACTTTTTTTAAAAAAAGCATATTAAAAGAGGAACCAAACGGCTCCTCTTTTTCTTTAAATGGCTCTAAAATTATTTAGCTTTTTTGTGTGTTTTTTTTGCGGCAGCTTTTTCTCTCTTTAATAAGATTTCAGCTTGAGCAGCAGCAAGTCTAGCAATTGGGACTCTGAATGGTGAGCAGGAAACATAATCTAATCCAACTCTGTTGAAGAAGTGAATTGATTCTGGATCGCCGCCGTGTTCACCACAAACACCACAAAGTAATTCTGGTCTTGTAGCTTTTCCATCAGCAACTGCCATCTTAATTAATTTGCCGACACCTTTTTGGTCGACGTGTTGGAATGGATCTTCTTCAAAAATCTTATTTTCATAATATGAACCTAAGAACTTAGAAGCATCATCTCTTGAGAAACCAAATGTCATTTGTGTTAAATCGTTAGTACCAAATGAATAGAATTCAGCTTCAGAAGCGATTTCGCCAGAGAGTAAAGCAGCTCTTGGGATTTCGATCATTGTACCAACATGGTATTTCATTGAAACGTTGTTTTCTTTTAAGACTTTTTCGACTTCATCAACAATAATCTTCTTAACGAACTTGAATTCTTTAAGATCGAGAGTTAATGGAATCATAATTTCAGGTTCAATTTCTTTACCTATATCTTTGCTAGCTTTGATAGCAGCTTCAACAATAGCTCTTGCTTGCATTCTTCCGATTTCAGGATATGTGACATCTAATCTACATCCTCTGTGGCCCATCATTGGGTTGAATTCGTGGAGATATTGAATTCTAGCTTTGATTTGTTCAACTGATTTATTTAAGGAATCAGCTAATTCTTTAATCTTATCTTCTTCTTGTGGTAAGAATTCATGTAGAGGTGGATCAAGTAATCTAACATTAACGTTGATGTGTTCAAGATCTTTCATTGACATGAATAATCCGTAGAAGTCTTCTCTTTGATATGGGAGAAGTTCGCTTAATGCTTGTTCTCTTTCTTCAACTGTATCAGCAAGAATCATTCTTCTCATATGGAAAATTCTATCGCCAGAGAAGAACATGTGTTCTGTTCTACAAAGACCAATGCCTTCTGCGCCAAATTCAGCAGCTTGTCTTGCGTCTTTTGGTGTATCAGCGTTTGTTCTGATTGAAAGTCTTCTATATTTATCTGCAAGTTTCATGATTCTTCCGAAGTTACCGGCTTTTGTATCTGCAGGAATGAGTGCCATAGCGCCTTCGTAAACAGAACCTGTGGAACCATCAACAGAAATTGTATCGTTTTCGTGGAAAACTTTACCGTTGATTGTTAAAGTTTTGTTTTCTTCATCAACAATTGCAGCTGAACAACCTGTAACACAGCATTTACCCATACCACGAGCAACGACAGCTGCGTGAGAAGTCATACCACCTCTCATAGTTAAGATAGCTTCAGCAGAAACCATACCTTCGATATCTTCAGGGGAAGTTTCAGCTCTGACAAGAATAACTTTTTCGCCATTTGCTCTTCTTGTTTTTGCATCTTCTGCATCAAAGCTAAGGTGTCCAACACCTGCACCTGGAGAAGCTGGGTTACCTTGAGCAATTGGGGTAGCGGTTTTTAAAGCACTTGGATCAAATGTTGGGTGGAGTAAGGAATCAAGTAATTTTGGTTCAACTCTGAGAACTGCTTCATCTTCAGTAATGACGCCTTCATCTAATAAATCAAGAGCAATCTTTAAGGAAGCAGCAGCGGTTCTTTTACCGTTTCTGGTTTGTAAGAAATAGAGTTTTCCGTCTTCAACGGTATATTCCATATCTTGCATATCTTTATAGTGAGCTTCCATAGCCTTGATTGTCTTTTCAAATTGAGCATAGACATCTGGCATTTGTTCTTTTAAGTAATCGATGTGGTAAGGAGTTCTAATACCAGCAACGACGTCTTCACCTTGAGCTTGTGGTAAATATTCAGCGTAAACTTTCTTTTCACCGCTTGATGGATCTCTTGAGAAAGCAACACCTGTACCAGAGTTAGCGTTTAAGTTACCGAAAACCATTGATTGAACGTTAACTGCAGTTCCCCATTCATAAGGAATAGAGTTCATTTGTCTATAAACGTTAGCTCTTGGGTTATCCCATGATCTGAAAACAGCTTCAACTGCTGAATGTAATTGAACATATGGATCTGATGGGAAATCTTCACCAAATTTCTCTTTATAGTAAGCTTTATAAGCTTCGACTAATTCTTTTAATTGTTCGGTTGTAACTTCTGTATCGAGCTTGTAACCGTTGTCTTCTTTGATTTTATCAAGCATTCTGTCCATATCTGTTCTTGGCCAACCTTTTGCGATGTTGGTGAACATAAGGATGAATCTACGATAAGAATCGTAAGCAAATCTTTCATTGTTACTTACTTTAGCAAGTGTTTCGACAGATGTATCATTTAAACCTAAGTTTAAGATTGTATCCATCATACCTGGCATAGAAACTCTAGCACCAGATCTAACAGAAACTAAAAGAGGAGTCTTTGTAGGATCGATTCCGCCAAAGGATTTTCCTGATTCTTTTTCGACATCGTGAATACCTTTGTCGATTTCTTTGATTAAGCTTTCTGGTAAAACCTTGCCGCTTTGATAATAAAGTGTGCATGCTTCTGTAGTAATTGTGAAACCTTGTGGAATAGGGACGCCGATATAGGTCATCTCTGCTAAGCCTGCACCTTTTCCTCCGAGAAGCTCTTTGCCTAAGCCGTGTGCTTCTTTAAAGAGGTAAACATACTTTTTAGCCATTTAAATAAACCTCCAAATTTTGGCAGTTGTTTTAACAACTGACTAGATTATACCATAAATTAGTCAAGGTTAAATGTAGATAATTAAAAAGTTAAAACTAAAGTTTTAATAGTTCGATTCTTCGATAAGATTGAAAAGTACTTATTTATCTTTATAAACCCATTTTAATTTGAAAATAATGGAGTTTTGCAAGGTTTTTTGTAGAATTAAAGCGATATAATCATAAATAAACAAAGAAAATAAAGATTAAGGTTTTGATAGTAAAAAGTAATCATTTATAATAATAGGCATGGAAAACAAATGTGTTATTGCAATAGATTATGGCACGCAAAGTGTTCGTGTATCGGTAATCGATGATCATGGTAAATTTTTGGCTTTCGAACAAGAGAGATATAACAAACCTTATTTTTCGCCAAAGCCTGGATATTGTGAACAAGACCCTAATTTTTATTACGATAATATGTGTAAAGCGGCGAAAAGACTTGCTGAAAAACACCCAGATTTAATGAGAAAAGCTGTCAGCATTTCTTCAACTTGTTTTAGAGATACTGCCGTTTATCTTGATAAAGATTTTAATATAGTTAGACCTTCAATAATTTGGCTCGACCAAAGACAAGCCGACTTAAAAAGAAAATTGCCTTGGTGGCAATCTGTTGCTTTTTGGTTTGTTAATATGACCAAAACGGTTAATTTAAATAGAAAAAGAACACCAGCTATTTGGTTACAAGAAAACGAACCTGAAAATTGGGCAAAAATAAAACATTATGTCCCGCTTAATGTTTATTTTAACTATCGAATGCTTGGAGTTTTAAAGGATTCTGCATCAAATATGATTGGCCATTATCCACTTAATTTTAGAAAAGGTAAATGGTACAAAAAGGGTGCCTTAAAAGGTGAACTTTATAACATTGACCCAGATTTAATGCCTGAAATCGCTCCTGTAGGTACTGTTATTGGTAAAATCACAAAAGAATGTTCACTCGAAACTGGCTTTCCTGAAGGACTTCAATATATCACTACAGGAAACGACAAATCTTGTGAAGCATTGGGAAGCGGACAAGTTGATTCTGATAGTGCCCATATAAGTTATGGTACAAGTTCATCGATTGCTGTGATTAGTCAAGATTACTTTGAACCAGAAAAGTTTTTACCTTCTTATATTGCTTCTTTTCCGGGATGGTATAGTGGAGAGGTTCAGATATATCGTGGATATTGGATGCTTACATGGTTTGTACAACAATTTGGTCAAAACGAATCAATTGAAGCACAAATTGAAAAAGTTGCACCAGAAGAACTTTTAAATGAAAAACTAATGGACATTCCTCCAGGAAGCGATGGCTTGATTTTACAACCTTATTGGGGCCCAGGACTTAGTAGGCCTCTTGCTAAAGGGGCTGTAATCGGATTTTTTGATGTACACACCAAATTTCATTTTTATCGTGCTATTATCGAGGGCATTGGTTTTGCTTTAAAAGAAGGGCTTGATAGTATCGAAAAAAGAAGTCATAAAAAAGTTAAGTATTTAACAATCGCAGGAGGCGGATCGCGAAGTGATGCAATTTGTCAAATCACAGCGGACTTATTTAATCTTCCTGTTTATAAAAGCGAGACATTTGAAAACTCTTCATTAGGTTGTGCTTGCGCTCAATTTTTAGCTCTTAAACGTTACAATTCTTTAAACGATGTTAAGAAAAATATGATTAGATATGTAAAAGTTTTTACTCCTAATAAAAAAGAAGTTAAAGAATATAAGGAGTTATATGAAAAGGTATATGTAAAAGTATATCCTAGCCTTTTAAATATCTATAAAGAATTAACAGACATAGATATAAAAAATACTAAGAAATCATAAAAATAACCAAGATTTGCAATGAAAATTAAAAAAGTGCGGCATATTTACCGCACTTTTTAAGTGATTAACTTTCTTCAACTTCTTTACTCATAGGATTGTTTCCAGCGAATTGAGAATTATAAAGTTCAGCATAGAAACCACCTTTTTTCAGAAGCTCATAATGGGTTCCGGTTTCGACAATATGTCCTTTTTTCATAACAATAATTAACTTAGCGTTTTTAATTGTTGAAAGTCTATGAGCGATAACGAAGGAAGTTCTATTTTCCATGATTTTGTTTAAAGCGTCTTGAATTTGTTGTTCTGTTCTTGTATCAACTGAAGAAGTTGCTTCATCTAAAATCATAATTCGAGGTTTAGAAATAATAGCTCTAGCAATCGTTAAAAGTTGTCTTTGACCTTGAGAAACATTGTTTCCATCTTCATTAAGCATGAAGTTATATCCACCAGGCAACGTATGAATAAAGTGATCTATATGCGCTTCTTTACAAGCTTTCTCGATATCTTCATCGCTGGCATTTGGATCGCCATAAAGTAAATTCTCTTTAATAGTACCTTTAAATAACCAAGTATCTTGAAGGACCATTCCGATTGATCCTCTTAAACAGCCTCTTGTATAGTTAAATATCGTTTTACCATCTAACTTGATATTCCCGTTATTAAAAATATTAGGAATTAAAGAATGAATGAAGTCGAGTTTTTTTCTTTCATCTTCACCTAAAATTTTCTTACTCTTAGACAAAGCGTCTTTATAGAACTCTTCCAAATTTTCTTTTTCAATTTTTGTTGCTTCTTTAATATCTAAAGAAGTGTCGATTACAATGTCTTTAATAGGATCTAAACCTAATATTTCATTAATTGAGTTTCTAAAACGCAATGATTTAGCTTTTAAGTCTTCATGATTAGCGATATTAGTAATTTCATAAAACCTCATAATGAGATTTACCATGGTTGTTTTTCCAGCACCAGTTGGTCCAACAATTGCAACCATATCGCCTTTATTGACATGCAAAGTAAAATCTTCAATTAAAGGTTTATCAGGTGTGTATTGAAAATAAACATGATCAAAATCAAACTCACCTTGAATTAAAGTTTCATCTACTGTTGCTGTTGCTTTATCAGGAATTTCTTCAGCTTCATCAAGGAGTGAATAAATTCTTTCGCCACTTGCTAAAACAGATTGAATAATATTTGCGATTTGACCAATTTGTTGAAATGGTCGAGTAAATAAACTTAAAAGCGTAAAGAAAGAAATCATTGTACCGATTTGTCCAATAATTCCATCAACAACAGCAATTGCAACATAAGCAACATTATTAATAAAGATAGTAGTTGGAAAAACAAAGCCTGATAAGAATTGAGAAAGACCATCAGCTTTTGCCATTCTTTCGTTGACTACATTAAAGTCATTTTCAACATCTTTTTCTTTATTAAATAATTTAATAACTGAAACACCAGCATAGTTTTCTTCAACTTTTCCATTTAAATCACCAAGTTCTTTTCTATAAGCAGCAAATTGTTTTTGAGAATGTTTTGAGATAAATAAAACAATTAAAAGCGTAACTGGGAGTACAGCTAAGGCAATAAAAGCAAGTCTATAATCATAGATAAACATTGCAATCAGTGAGCCAAAGAATAAGGAAATTCCACTTGTAGTTTGAGTTATGATTGATTGTAAATTTCTTGAAATGTTATCTACATCATTAGTGCAAACAGAAAGAGTATCTCCATAAGGAACTCTATCAAAATAACTTAAAGGAAGTTTATCTAATTTGATGAGTATTTTATCTCTAAATTCGTAAGCGTAGCGTGCTCCAACACCAACCGATAACCATTCACTAAGCCATGAAAATAAAGCGCTTCCTACATAAAAACCTAGCAAAACCCCAAAATTATAAAAGAAATAAGACCAATCTATATATACAACAGTTGTACCGTTTTCTAGTACAAAGTTGAATAAGGGAGAGGTTGATACATCTTGAGGCAAAGCGTGATTTAAAAATTCTCCTAAAAAGATTGGAGCGATAATATTTAAGATTGCACTAAAGATTGCAAACAATATAACAAAAATTAAAACTACATATTCTTTTTTGAAGTCTTTTAACATTCGCTTAAAGACGAGTTTCATGTTTTGAGGCTTGTCTATGCTTCTTGTTCTTGCTGGCATAATTATTTACCTCCTTCTTGCTCGGCATCGCGAGACATTTTTAAAGTTTTTTCAACTTCATCTGGATCAAGCTGTGATTTAACGATGTCTTGATAAATTGGACAAGATTTTAAAAGCTCTTCATTATTTCCAATTCCTACCATCTTCCCTTCGTTTAAAACAACTATTGTATCTGCATCTAAAATAGAGGAGACTCTTTGAGCAACAACTATCATTGTTGAATCTCCAATATAAGTCTTCAATGCAGCTCTTAATTTAGCGTCAGTTTTAAAATCCAGAGCCGAGAAAGAGTCATCAAAAACATAAATTTCAGGTTTTTTAACTAAAGCACGAGCGATAGCAAGTCTTTGCTTTTGTCCGCCTGAGAAATTTTTACCACCTTGTGAAACAAAAGAATTTAAACCTTTTGGTAATTTAGAAATGAAGTGTTCTGTTTGAGCAACTGAGAGAGCCAGGTTGATTTCTTCATCAGTTGCATCTTTTTTACCAAAACGGATATTATCTTTTATTGTTCCTTTAAATAAAACGGCTTTTTGTGGAACAAAACCAATTGCCTCTCTTAAATCTTTAATAGGTATTTTTCTAATATCGACGCCATCTAAAGTAATATTTCCTTCTGTGGCATCGTAAAATCTAGGAATTAAATTGATAACTGTTGATTTACCAGCACCAGTAGAGCCAATTATTGCTAGCATCTTTCCTGGTTTAGTTGTAAAGGAAATATTTTCAATACAAGGAGTATCGCTATCTGGATAAGTAAAGGTAACATTATTAAAAGATAAAACCCCTCTTTGAGTTTTATTTTTAAATTTTTTATACTCTTTTTCATCAACAGTATTAACTTGTTCATTATCTTTTATATTTAATACTTCTGAGATACGTCTAGAACATGCGCTAGCTTGTGGTAGCATTACAAAAATCATTGCAAGCATCATAAATGATTGCATAATTTGTAAACTATATTGAGCAACGACAGCAACATTTGAAATTAAACCGCCGACTTGTGGATCGTTAGCATTTAATCCATTTAATAAATAGAAACCTAAAGCATAAATTCCAATAAAGCAAAGGTTAAATATAATTGAAATTAATGGATTTGTAAAAGACATGATTTTTCCAACTTTTGTTATTGTAGTTGTCATGTCTTTATTAGCTTTATCAAACTTTTTATATTCAACACCTTGTTGATTATAGGCTCTAATTACTCTAACGCCAGTTAAATTTTCTCTAACAACTATCGTTAAATTATCAATTTTGGTTTGTAAACTTCTAAAAAGTGGAGTCGCTAACTTTAATAAAATAGCCATAAACAAAAGAATTAATGGAATACAAATTGCTAAAACAATTGATAACATTGCATCTTGTGTTAGGGTTTTAATTAGACCAATTATCATATATGTTGGCGACATAACGATAATTCTAACAGCCATTAAAACGTAGTTTTTGACTTGTTCGATGTCGTTGGTGGTTCTTGTAATTAATGTGGCTGTACCGAATTTGTTATATTGGGTTAATGAAATGTGATTAACCTTATGAAACATTTCGGTTCTTAATTGTTTTCCAACATAGGCAGATAAAGTCGCGCCTGTAAAATTTTGTATGGTTGCTAAAACAACAACTCCGACTGAAATTAAAATCATGTAGCCGCCATTAATCCAGATTTGAGTAATCTTATCAGGCGACGATGAAGTAATTAAGGTTGTGATTTTGCCCATGTATTCTGGAAGCATTAATTGAAGATAACATTGAGCGATAATTGCACAAGCAATCAAAAGTAGAAAGGGCCATTTTTTCCATAAAAAGCTTAAAATTTTTGACATAATTAATCCTTTCCTCTTAACTTATTTAACATTTTCAACATGTAAAGGAGCACGACCTTTTAAGAAAGCGACCAAGCGATCAAAAAATACATTTCCATCAATGTTCTTTTTATATAAGTTAGGATAATTAATTTTGGAAGAAGAAAGACCATCTATTACTGTTAAAAATAGTATTAGATATTTTTTAAAAGTTTCTTTTTTAATAAATTCTTCAAATTCGCTTTTTACTAATCGAACGGATTCATAAAAAAGCGAATATACATCTTTATTAAAATAGATTGTTTTTACCCCTTCATTAAGCTCAGAAAGTTTTGTTGAAAATAATAAATGAACGTAGTAATTTTCTTCTCCACCCTTGTTAATGAAATCTACAATTACACAAAGAGCGCTACGTAAAAAGTCATATCCTAAAGGACATGTCTTTCCAATTGATAAGAATTTTTCAGAAAATAAAGCGTTACTTCTTTTCTTAATTTCTTTTAATACATCGGTTTTAGATGCAAAGTAATGATAGAAAAGACCATGAGAGTAGCGACACTCTTTAGCGATCATATCAATCGTTACTTTTTTATAACCAAAGGTTGCAAATAACCTAAGCGAGGTATTAACGATAGTATCAATTCTTTTTAATCTTAATTCCTTGTTTTCAAAAAAAGTTCTTGGCATTTTTCTTCTCCATGTTAAGGTATGTTAATAAAAATTGACTATAAAGTCAATTATAAATACGAAATTTTTTATCATTCTAAATAAAAATATAAATATTTGAATTTTGCGGGGTTATTTTCTTAAAAAAATATTATTTTATTTCCAACAAAATCAATTTATAATTGTATTCATAGGTGGAGGAGTAAAAGTGTTTTTGATTGTAGGGCTAGGAAATCCAGGAAAAGAGTACGAACACACACATCACAATATGGGGTTTGATGTTGTGGATAGATTTGCTGATTCATTAGGAGTTACTTTTGATAGGAACGATTTTAAAGGAATTTATGTTAAAGCTCGTTTTATGAATCAGGACCTCATTATTTTAAAGCCACAAACCTATATGAATTTAAGTGGCGAAAGTATTATTCAGGTTTTAAATTTTTATAAAATACCGATTGAAAACATGATTGTCGTTTGTGACGATATGGACACTCCTTTAGGGCACATTAAATTAAAGATTAAAGGCTCTAGTGGCGGACATAATGGGATAAAATCAATTATTCAAAATATTGGAAGCGAAGAATTTAAGCGTATCAAGGTGGGTATAGGGCACCCTGAAAGTAAAAACATTATAGATTATGTCTTAAAAAGACCAGCCAAAGAGGAAGAGCCTTTATTAGATAGTGCTCAAAAAAATGCCGTCGAAGCAATTAAAGTCGCTTTAAGCGATAGTTTTAACAAGGCTATGACAATGTATAATAAATAAGAGGGATGAATTGATTAATTTATTAAAAACTGCTGAAGAGTTATTTTCTGATGATACGAATAAAGCTAATAAAAGCTTTGTTGTAGATTCAATAATAGGAACTGTTTTGCTCGCATTAAAAAAATATAATGAAACAGATGCGAATGTTTTTATTTACGCTGCAAATAATTACGATGCAAACTCTATTTTTAATAAACTTAGTAGTTTAATTGATGAAGATAAAATAGTTTTGCTTCCAGGCGACGACTTAATTCGTGTTGAATATATTAGTGAATCAAAAGAAGTAAAAAGCGAATTAATTTATGGTTTATATAAAATTCGCCATTCCAAGCATTCAATTGTTATAGTTACACCATCGACTTTATATAGGTATTATCCTAGCGTTAAAACTTTTGATGATTCTTTTATTGAGATTCACGTCGGAGACGATTTAAACATTAACGACTTTAAGAATAAATTAAGTGAATTAGGTTATATTAGTGTTTCAAAAATCGATCAATCAATGGAATATGCAAGTCGTGGTGGCGTTATTGATGTCTTCTCTTTAAATTATGAAGATCCAATAAGAATTGAATTTTTTGATACAGTTATTGAATCAATTCGTTTATTTAAAATCGAAACACAAACTTCATATAAAAAACTTGATAACGCTATTTTGATTCCGGCAACGATTAATTTATTAACCGAGGAAGAAAAAGCGAAGACTAAAAATAAAATTTTAAATCAATTAAATAAAGATTTATTAAATAAAAGAGAAGAAGATAAAGAAGAGCTTATCGCAAATGTAAATGAAGATATCGAGCAAATTTTAAATAACTCTTTTTCAAATAAATATTATAAATATCTTTCATTTCTATCGGAAAAGCCTGCAGAACTAACTGATTTTGCTGATAATTTCATTGTTATTGTTGCAAATAACCAAGATTTTAACAAAGCCAAATCTCTTCTTTTTGAGGAGGCAACAAAATTTTTATTAGAACTTCACGATAAAAACAAGAATATATCACACTTATCTTATTTTAATGAAAGAGCAAGTATATTTAAGGGTTCGTTAGAAACCACTATTCTTGAGCCTTTCTATAATAAAAAAGATGATATTTCTATCCCAATTCGTAGTTTAACTTATTTAGATCCAAAAGGCTCGACACCTCTAATTATTCTTGAAACTTTAATTAAAGGAAGAAACAAGATTTTGATTGTTTATCATAGTGAAGAAGAAGGGAAAGAAATTAAACGTTTACTTGATTCAACTGAAATAGAATATTCAGAAACAGAAAATTACATGTTAAACGAAAATACCCCTGTTTCTTTATGCCAAGGAAAATTCAATGTTTCTTTTGAAATCATAAATCAAAACGCGATTTTATTAGTAAGTGATGATCTTCTATATGATAAAAGGAAAATAAAAGCTTATTCAACACACTTTAAAAAAGGGAAAGTTTTAGAAAGTTATGAAGAGCTAGAACCAGGTGATTATGTGGTCCACGAAAAATATGGTATAGGACGCTTTGTAAAAATAGAAACTATCGAGTTAATGGGCAAACATAATGACTATTTAGAAATTGCTTATGCTAATAACGACAAGCTCTTCGTTCCTCTTTATCAATTTAATCTTATAAGAAAATTTGTTGGTAAAGAAGGAGCCACACCCAGGCTTACAAACCTTAACTCAAATCAATGGGAAAAAACAAAGAAAAAAATCAAAGACAGGGTGAATGATTTAGCTGATAGATTATTAACACTTTATCAAGAAAGAGCAACTATTGCAGGGTTTTCTTTTAAAAAGGACGACGAAATTCAAAAAGCGTTTGAGGAAGAATTTAATTACAAACTAACGCCAGATCAAGAAACATCAATTAAAGAAATCAAAGAGGACATGGAAGCTCCTCATCCAATGGATCGCTTATTGTGTGGTGATGTTGGTTTTGGAAAAACTGAAGTTGCGCTAGAAGCTTGTATGAAAGCAATACTTTCAGAAAAACAAGTATGTTTTCTTTGCCCAACAACTGTTTTATCAATGCAACATTATAAAGTCGCAATAAAAAGGTTTGGGGATTTTAAAATTAACGTTAAGCTTTTAAACCGTATGTGCACCGTTAAAGAGACTAACGATATTTTAAGAGGAATAAAAGATGGAAGTGTTAATCTACTTATTGGAACGCATAAAGCGTTAAACGATAAAGTGGTTTTCAAAGATCTAGGTTTATTAATAATAGATGAAGAACAAAGATTTGGAGTTGAACAAAAAGAAAGAATAAAAGAAAAATATCCTAACGTTGACGTTTTAACGCTTTCAGCAACACCTATACCTAGAACACTTCAATCAAGCTTGGTAGGTTTAAAATCTATTTCAAGAATTGAAACGCCTCCAGTTGAAAGATTACCAATTCAAACTTATGTAATTAATTATGATGAAGAAATTATCAAAGAGTTAATTAAAAGAGAGTTAGCAAGAAGAGGACAAGTATACTATATTTTCAACGACACTTATCGAATTTATGAAAAAGAACTAATTTTACAAAAACTAGTTCCGGAATGTAGAATTGGCATAATACATGGAAAAATGGACAAAGAAGATATCGATATAGTCATGAACGACTTTTATGAAGGCAATATCGATGTTTTGCTTGCAACTACAATTGTAGAAAATGGGATAGATGTAAGAAACGCTAACCTTTTGTTAGTTGAAGATGCCGACCATTTTGGGTTATCTCAACTTTATCAAATCAAAGGAAGAGTCGGAAGAAGTGACAAAATGGCCTATGCCTATTTAATGATTAAAGGGAATAAGTCATTAACTGATGAAAGCAAAAAAAGATTAAAAGCTATACAAGATTTTACCGAGTTAGGAAGTGGATATAAAATTGCTCAAAGAGATTTATTGATTCGTGGAGCGGGAGACATTTTAGGAAAAGAACAAGCTGGTTTTATAGATGAAGTTGGAATAGATATGTATATTCGTCTATTAAACGAAACTATTGCAGAAAAACAAGGCAAATTGAATAAGAGCCCAACTAAAGATATTAAAGCTCTACAAGATCTAGATGCTTATGTACCAAAAGAATTTGCTAAAAACGACGAGAAAATTGAAATTTATCAAAAAATACTAGATTGTAAAGATTTAGCTAAACTTGCAATATTAAAAGATACATTAAAGGATCAATATGGCGCTTTACCACAAAGTGTCGAATTACTTTTTATTAAAAGAGAGATATCAATTTATCTCGATGAAGAAGAGTTTGAAAAATATGTTGAATATCCTAAACGCGTTGATCTTATTTTAAGTAAGAATTTTAGTGATATTAAGGGTATAGGAACGACACTTTTTACTAGTTTTTTAAAATTTATTAATAAACTTAAACTTTCTTACCATGATAAACTCATCTTTATCAGTATTAATAAAGAGGGGGATTGGATACAAACACTTAGAGAAATTTTAAAAAGTGTCTCGACAATGTATAAAAGTAAAATGAAGGCGGTTAAAAAGAATGAGAATTGATAAATATTTAAAACTAACAAGATTAATCAAAAGAAGAACTGTTGCAAAAGAGTTGTTAGATAGAGGGATTTTTCTAATTAATGATAAAGTTGCTAAACCATCTAGTGAGGTAAATGAAGGAGACATTTTAACTTTACAACTTGGAAGGCATAAATTAACGGTAAAAGTTTTAAAAACAGCAAGTTATGCTAAAAAAGAAGATGCAAGAAATTTATATGAGATTTTAAAGGATGAAATCATTGAAGAAAGTAATGAGGTTATCTAAAAAAGAAAAGTATTTATTAACTTGTAGCTTTGGACCTGATTCCATGGCTCTTTTTTACTATCTTTTAAAACACGGATTTACTTTTGAAGTTGCTCATGTGAATTATCATATTTTAAAGCAAGCCGACGATGATGAAAGAGGCATAAAAGAGTTTGCAGAAAAATATAATATTAAAGTTCATGTTTTACAAACTTATATGCCTAAAAATGTAAACGAAGAAATTTGGGCTCGTGAGGTGCGTTATAACTATTTTGAAAAAGTAGCTAAAGAAAGAAATATAAAAAAGGTATTAGTAGCTCATAATAAAGGCGATGATATAGAAACTTATCTTTTACAAAAGGAAAGAGGAGGAGTCTTCTATCATTATGGTCTTGAAAAAATCAGTAAAAGAGGAGACGTTAAAATTGTAAGACCGCTTTTAAATATCACTAAAAATGAGCTTGAGGAATATTGTAAAAGTAATAACGTTCCTTTTTCTATCGATCCATCTAACTTTGATTCGAAGTTTAAAAGAAACAAAATTAGGAAAGATCTTAAAAAACTTAATGATGATGAAATCAACAATATTTTGATTGAGATTAAAACGAAAAACCTGCAAAACTTAAGTATTTTTACTAAATTTAAAAAACTAGGCATACCTAATTTTATTAACTGCTATAACAAATTATTTAAAGAAATTACTATTGAAGAGTTTCAACTTTTGCTAATTGCTCTTCTTAAAAAGAAAGATGTTTTTATACCTATATCAAAAGGAAGAGTCGAAAATTTGCTTTCGGTGATTAATAACAGACCAGCAACTTATAAAGAGAAAATTAATAATGATTATTTTCTTTACTTCGATTATGGAATCATCCAAATTATTAAAAAACCAAAAAGATATACTTATGATTTTGAAAATATTGATGAAGCCAATGAGGTATTTAGGTTAAATAAAGAAGCTGAAAATATTAATTTAATTTTGAATTCTTTCCCGTTAACAATTAAACCAGCAATAGAAGGAAAAACATTTAAAGTTAAAGGCCATACATTAAAAGTTAATCGAGAATTTACCTATTGGAAAATGCCCTCATATTTGCGAGAGGTCCGGCCAGGAATTTTTGATAAAAACGGGAATTTAATATATGTTCCTCGCTATCAAAAAAAGGTAAAGAAAAACGGTTTATTGTCATTTAAATGTAGTCAACTCTTGTGTTGACAAATTATTAATCAATTTAATTGAAAAAAAGTTAAGGTATTTTACAATTAGATAGATTAAATACGTTATGCTGCTTTATGTAATAAAGCAAATAAGATAGAATATTTTGTACTAACGCAATCTTAGTCACTGAAAAGGAGATATTATGAAAGACAAAAAGAAATCAAAACGGTTTAGTTTCTTGATATATTTCTTTATCCTCATTCTTGCCGTTTTCTTAATTTATTTTATTGTTAATCAAATGAATCAAAGATACACATCTGTTGCGACAAGCAATGCAGTATCTTTAGCTTATGATGACAAAGATGATTATGATATCGTAAGTTTTGAAGCTGTTGAAAATGGAAACGAAACTACTTTAAACATTACCTTTGTAAGAAAATCAAGTTTACCAACAGATGAATCTAATCTTAATGGGTATCAATTTTCTTATATTACAACAACAGTTTTAACAGATCCTTTCTACAATTCAAATTTTGGATACACAGTTGGTGATGCAAACGAAGCTGCACCAACATTATTTGATAAGTTATGTTCAGAAGTGAATAGCAGCAAAACAAATTACAAAGTTTTGTCTGAACAAGGATATACAGGTTATAACACTACAGTTTATAGAGAAAACCCAATTTGGTCTTGGTTACCTACTATTCTTTATATTGCAATTATCATTATTATTGGTATTTTCTTCTTTAAAATGCTTTCTGCTAGTGCAGGCGGCAATCAATCCGCACTTGATTTTAGTAAATCTAAGGCCAGAAGAATTGATGATAGTAAAGTAAGATTTAAAGATGTTGCTGGCTGTGATGAAGAAAAAGCCGAAATGATGGAACTCGTCGATTATTTGAAAAATCCTAAAAAATATACAAGATGTGGTGCTAAATTGCCAAAAGGTTTCTTGCTTGTTGGCCCTCCAGGTACTGGTAAAACATTACTTGCTAAAGCAGTAGCTGGTGAAGTTGGCGTTCCTTTCTTTTCAATTTCAGGTTCCGACTTTGTTGAAATGTTTGTTGGTGCTGGTGCTGGAAGAGTTAGAGATCTTTTTAAAACTGCAAAGCAAAATGCTCCTTGTGTTATTTTTATTGATGAAATTGATGCCGTCGGTAGACAAAGAGGAGCTGGCTTAGGTGGTGGTAACGATGAAAGAGAACAAACACTTAACCAATTACTTGTTGAGTTAGATGGTTTTGAAGAGAATTCTGGAATCATCGTAATTGCTGCAACTAATAGAGCCGACGTTTTAGACCCTGCATTACTTAGAGCTGGACGTTTTGATAGACAAATTACTGTTAATCTTCCAAATAAAGAAGGAAGAGAAGCTATCTTTAAGGTTCATGCTAGAAATAAAAAGATTGATCCAAGCATTGACTTTGGGCAACTTGCGAAACGTACAGTCGGATTTAGTGGTGCAGATATTGCTAATATCTTAAACGAAGCTGCAATTCTTGCTGTTAGAGGAAATAGAGAAGTGATTTCAATGGCTGATATTGATGAAGCTATTGATAGACGTATTGCTGGACCTGCAAAATCCAATAAAGGAATGAATGAAAAAGAAAGAAGACAAGTAGCTTATCACGAAGCTGGACACGCAATTATTGGTTTAACTTTACCAAATGCTGATAAAGTTAGAAAAATTACAATTATTCCACGTGGTCAAACTGGCGGTCACGTCCTTATGGGGCCTGAAGATGATAGATTCTTACTTACCAAGAGCGAACTTGAAGCAGAAATTGCTGGTCTTCTTGGTGGTAGAAGTAGCGAAGAAATTTTCTTTAAAGACGTTTCAACTGGTGCAAGCAATGATATTGAAAGAGCAACACAAATTGCTCGTAGCATGGTAGTCGAGTATGGTATGTCTTCACTTGGTCCTATTCAATATGAAAAGAATACCGGAAGCGTCTTCTTAGGTAGAGATTATACCAATGCCCAAAAGAATTTCTCTGTTGCTGTAGCAGATGAAATTGATAAAGAAGTTAGAAAGATTGTTGAAAGAGCTCATGCCGAAGCTTTAAGAATAATTCAAGAAAGAAAAGATGATGTAATCTTAATTGCAGAAACTCTTCTTACTCACGAAACAATTAGTGAGGAAGAAATTTCTTACTTGCTTGAACATAGAGAACTTCCAAAAGAAACAGTTACTCAATCACAAGCTGCTCATGAAGCAAGTTTCCACATTTTAAATAATGCTGAAAAAGAAGAAAAAGCAAACGAAGAAGTTAAAGCTGGAAGCCAAAATAGCGAAGTGAAAGAGGAAAACAAAACTACTGAAAAAGCCGTAACAAAGGATGACGAAAAGGAAGAAGCTAAAATTCAAGATAACGAAGAAAAAACAAAAGAATAGTTTAGATTAATGAGTTTTTTTATCAAAGACATTGAAATAAAAAAGAATGTTATTCTTGCTCCAATGGCAGGAATAACTTCTTTTTCTTATAGGAAATTTATGAACGAGTTTCATCCTGGGCTTACTTATACAGAGATGATTAGTGATTTTGCGCTTATTTATCATAACAAAAAAACTTTCGATATGTTGTATACGGACGGCAGCGATCGTCCACTTGCCGTTCAACTATTTGGCGGAAGCAAAGAAACGATTTTAAAATCGATGGATGTTTTAAAAGAGCTCAATATAAATTACGACATATTAGATTTAAATTTGGCTTGTCCGGTTCCTAAAGTAACTAAAAACAATTCAGGAAGTAAATGGCTAACCCGTAAAGAAGAACTTTTTGATATGGTTCAAGCAGTAGTGAGAAAAAGCGAAAAGCCAGTTAGTGCTAAAATTAGACTTGGTTATGATGATGTAAACGTTGATGAAATTGCTCCTTTACTTGAAAAAGCCGGAATATCATTTTTAGCTATACATGCTAGGACGAAAAAAGAGCTTTACTTGGGAAAACCACATTTTGATTTATTGAAAAATATACGCGATGAAATAAAAATACCTTTTTGCGTAAGCGGGAACATTTATACTGTGGAAGACGCTTTAAACGCTTTAAAAATTACAAGAGCAAACGCTGTAATGGTGGCAAGAGGTGGGATAGGCAACCCACTATTAATAGAAAACATCAATCGCGCCCTAGAAGGTAAAAATGATTTTATAGAAACAGATTTTAATCGACAAGCAGAATATCTTTATCGTTTTATAGATTTACTTATAAAGGAAAAAGGAGAAAAAGCGGCTTTTTCAATATTAAAAGGTATTGCTCCAAAATTTTTCTTAAATCTTGATTTACCAAACGTCAAAAATTTAAGAAGTAGTTTATCAAGAGACATTAACTCTTTGTCTAAAACAAAAGAGATAATAGAAAACTATAAAATAGAAAATTTATTAAAACTTTAATTTAATGAAAAATAGGCTGAATTTTTGTATAATACAGCCGATTAGGAGATATATATGGAAGAAAAGTTAACAGATCAAGAAAGAGCTAGAAGAGATAAGCTTGCAAAACTTGAAGAATTAGGTGTTAACCCATGGGGTGAAGCTTATCCAAGAACAGATACAAGCGAAACATGTAGAGAAAAAGCAAACGGAAAAACAAATGAAGAATTAGAGCAAAACCCAATTCATGTTGATGTTGCCGGAAGAATAATGTTTTTAAGAAAGATGGGGAAAGCATCTTTTGTTAGCATTCAAGATAAATTTGGAAAAATTCAAGTTTATATTTCAATTGATACTGTCGGTGAAGAAACCTATAACATTTTTAAAATTTGTGATATTGGCGATATTGTAGGTATTTATGGCAAGTTAATGTTAACAAGAACTGGCGAACTTACAATTAAAGCTGAGAAATTTACTTTTTTAACTAAATCTTTAAGACCATTACCTGAAAAATTCCACGGCTTAACCGATGTTGAAGAAAGATGCAGGCATAGATATGTTGATTTAATTATGAATCAAGAAGCTAAGCGCATTGCTCTTTTAAGACCTCAAATTTTAAGAAGTATGCAAAGATATTTTGATAAAAATGGCTTTGTCGAAGTTGAAACTAGCGTTTTACAACCAATTCTTGGTGGAGCAAATGCTAGACCTTTCATTACTCATCACAATACGCTTAATAAAGATTTTTATTTAAGAATCGCTACCGAGTTACAACTTAAAAGACTTATTGTTGGCGGTCTTGAAAAAGTTTATGAATTTGGTCGTTTATTTAGAAACGAAGGAATGGATACTAAACATAATCCTGAATTTACAACCGTTGAACTTTATGAAGCTTTTGGTGATTTAGAAAGCATGAGAAAACTTTGTGAAGGTGTTATAAGAAACGCTTGTGAAGAAGTTTTACATACTACAAAAATTGACTATCAAGGTCTTGAGATTGATTTTGGACCAGAATTTAGATGGGTTTCAATGGCTGAGCTTGTTAAAGAAAAAACCGGTTTAGATTTTACGGGTGACATTAAATTTGAAGACGCAGTTGCTTATGCTAAAGAACATGGTATTAAAGTTGAACCACATTGGACAAGTAATGGCTATATATTAAATGCCTTATTTGAAGAGTTCTGTGAAAAAGATTTGATTCAACCAACTTTCGTATACGGACATCCAATAGAAATATCTCCTTTAACTAAAAAGTCTGCAGATCCTCGTTTTACTGAAAGATTTGAACTTTATATTAATGGAACAGAATATGCAAATGCTTATAGTGAACTTAATGATCCAATTGATCAAAAAGAAAGATTTATTGCTCAACTTAAAGCAAAAGAGTTAGGAGATGATGAAGCTAATGAAATGGATAACGACTTCATTGAGGCTCTTGAATATGGAATGCCACCAACTGGTGGAATCGGAATTGGTTTTGATAGACTTTGTATGCTTTTATTAAATCAAGCAAGCATAAGAGAAGTTATTTTATTCCCTTGCATGAGAGATGAAAAACCAGTAGAAAAGAAAGTCAAATAACTTTAAAAATATTTTTAAAATTTAGGCCTCTGATAGTAGTTGTATTATTGAGAGGTCTTTTTTGTTAAGAAGAATTCCGCTTTTTCTTTACTTTATTGGACGCTTTGTATATAATACAAAGGCACTTTAAGTGCTTCTCTGCTCTAACTTGATTAGATTAGAGCCAGATGTCCAGAGGGAGGTAAGGTAAATGAAAAAGTACGAAATTATGTACATTCTTAAAGCCAGCCTTGATGATGCTGCTAGAAAAGCAGAAGTTGAAAAGTTACACGGAGCTATCACTTCAAACGGTGGTAAAATTAGCGACGTTAACGAATGGGGACTTCGCGAATTAGCATATCCTATCAAAAAAGAAATCAAAGGATATTATGTCGTCGTCAAAATCGAAGCTGATAATGTCGCTCTTAACGAATTTGATCGTATCACAAGATTCGACAACAATGTTTTAAGAACATTAGTTACAGTCGATCATCAATAGTTAAGGAGATAGACATGATTAACAGAGTTATTTTGGTTGGTAGAATTACTAAAGAACCTGAACTTAGAACTACCGCAAGCGGCGTAAATGTATTAAGTTTCACATTAGCATTTGATAACAAAAACAAAAATGCAGATGGAACACGCGGAAGCAGTTTCATTAATTGTACTGCTTGGAGAAATAGCGCCGACATTATTGCTAGGTATTGTCACAAAGGTTCTCAAATTGGAATAGATGGATCTTTACAAGAAAGAAAATTCCAAAGAAGAGATGGCACTAATGCTAGCGTAATCGAAGTCGTTGTAAGTGAGGTTGCACTTTTAGGAAGTAAAGGCGGCCAATCATCATATAACTCACAACCTGAACCACAAAGCCAAGGATACGTTCAAGATGAAGAACCAATGGATGATATGATGGCTAATGGTGACGGAGATTTAGCAGATGATGATTTACCATTTTAGGTAAATAGAAAGGAAGATTAAGAATGGCAAATTTTTTAAAGAAGAAACCAAAGAAAAAGGTTTGTTATTTTACAAAAAATAAGATCAAATACATCGATTATAAAGATGTTGAACTTTTAAAGAAATTTATTAGTCCTAGTGGAAAAATTAGTGCAAGAAGAATTACTGGTACAAGTGCAAAGTATCAAAGACAACTTGCAAGAGCTATTAAAAATGCTCGTTATATGGCCTTATTACCATATATTCAAGACTAATTAAGAATTAAAATCAAATGAAGGCGATTAAGTCGCCTTTTTATTTTTAAAGATTATTCTTTAAAAATAAATATAGCCTACTCATAGTATTTTTAAATACATCTTTTTAAGGTATAATATGGCTAGGTTTTTAGTATGCAAAAGAAGATTAAACGATTAAAAATAGAGGTTCTTATTGTTACATTATTACAGCTAGCATTTGTTGGTGTATTTTTAACTTTATACCTTTTTGATACGCGGAATATGGATAGCGTCATTCTTCCTGAAACGATGGCCTATATATTCTCTTTTTTAGCGATTGCTGATTGTTTTTATATATGGAGAATTATTTTTGGTATTTTAAACAATAGACAAAAAAGAGATATAACAACAGGTGATGCAATTGGAAGTGGAATCGAAGAAGCCTATTTATTTGGCAACCTTGGTTTTATGATTGTTGATGAAACAGGCACGGTTTTATGGGAGAGCGATTTACTTCTTCAAAGACAAGAGAACGTAATAGACGAATCTATTTATGATTGGTGTCCTCAACTTAAAAATTTACTAGATAAAGATGTTGGTAATGTTATTAATATTAATCTTAATGGTATCGCATATTCTGTAAAATTCTTGAGAAATGCAGGGTTATTTATTTTTAAAGACGTTTCTGAATATGAAGATTTAAGAAAAAGTTTTGTTAATCAAGCAACATGTATAGGTATCATGAATATTGATAACTATAATGATGTAACAGCTACAACCGAATCAAATACCGATTTAATTGCGAAAGTAAAACTTGAAATTAACAAATACGCAAATAAATATCGTCTTTTATTAAGATCTGTTAGAAATGATTCATATTTTATTGTTTGTAACTATCAAGATTTAGAAGCAGTAAAAAAAGATAAGTTTTCTATTTTAGATAAAGTTAGACAAATCGGCGAAGAGGACAAAACAAGCGTTACACCTACTTTATCAATTGGCTTTGCTCATGATTTCCCTGATGTTAATAAACTTAACGAAATGGCATCAACAGCAATTGAAATTGCAATGTCTAGAGGAGGAGACCAAGCGGTAGTGCAAAAGTTTGGAAGTGAAATTGAGTATTATGGCGGAAAAACCGAAGCGCAAGAGAATACTTCTAAAGTTAAGATTAGGGTTTTTGCTAATTCACTATTAAATCTTATTAGAAAAAGTAGTGACGTTATCATTATGGGTCACAAAAATAGTGACATGGATTCCCTTGGAAGTTGCTTAGGCGTCAAAGAATTATGTGATTATTGTGATAAAAAAGCTCGTGTTATTTATGATTTCCAATCAATAGAAAAGAAAACTAGCATCGTTTTAAAAGGGCAATTTACTTCTGAAGAATTTAAAAATACTTTTATAACTGGCGCAGAAGCTTTAAAAGTTGTAAAAAATACGACGCTTGTAATTGTGTGTGATGTTTCTCGACCAAAAATGACTTTGTGTCCTGAATTATTAGAAAAAACTGAGAAAGTTTGTATAATCGATCACCATAGAAGAGCAGAAGACTTTATTGAAAAACCTGTTATCTATCTTATCGAAACAAGCGCATCAAGCGCCTCAGAACTTATTGTTGAAATTTCAAAATACAATAGCGAAAAACAAACAATCAAGTTTAGCCCAAAAATTGCTACCATTATGCTTGCTGGAATCTTCGTTGATACGAATTTTTACAAAACAAAGACTGTTGGAGCAAGAACATTTGAAGCATCTTCAATTTTAAAAGAATGTGGTGCTGATAATGGTGCGGCTGACAATTATTTAAAAGATGAATACAAAGAATTTGTTACTGTTAATTCTTTCCTTAATAATTTAAAAACTGTTTCTTATGGTATTGTTATTTGCCAAGGTAAAGAAGACGAAACATATGATTCAACAACTATTGCAAAAGCTGCAAATGGTTGTATTCAATTAAATGGAATAAATGCCGCTTTTGCTTTTGCCCGAATTAATGATGATGTAATTCATATTAGTGGAAGAAGTGATGGAACTGTAAATGTTCAAATTCTTTGTGAAAAATTAGGAGGAGGAGGCCATTTTGCAATGGCAGCTGCTCAAATTAAAAATAAAACAATGAAAGAAGTAGAAGACCTTTTAACAGAAACAATATTAGAAAATGCTGATTCTGCAAGGAAATCTCGTGAAAAAGGGAGGTAATCAATATGGAAGTTATCTTACTTAAAGATGTAAAAGGACTTGGAAAAAAGGGAGAAAGTAAAAGTGTATCTGATGGTTATGCTAAAAACTTTTTAATTCCAAGAAAACTTGTTGTTAGAAAAACAGAAGAAAGTTTAGCTGAACTTAAAAAAGAACAAGCCGAGGAAGCTAAAAGACAAGAAGTTTTAAAAGAAGAAGCAATAAAAGCTAAAGAAAAACTTGAAACAATTGTAGTTGAATTTAAATTAAAAGCGCACGCTGATCATACTCCAGCCGGAAGCATTTCAACTAAAGAAGTTGAAAAAGAGCTAAAAGATAAATATGGAATCATTATTGATAAGCGTAAATTTATTGATAAATATCCAATGAATGCTTTTGGTTACACAAATTTAAAAATTGAATTGTACAAAGATGTTATTGGAACAGTGAGAGTCCACCTTGTTGAGGAAACAAAGTAATTTAATATGATCAAAAATTATCCTTCTGATGAATTTAGCGAAAATACAGTATTAGGTATTTGTTTACTTGATTCAAGAAACGCTGCAGAAATCTTAGTATCATTAACTGAGGATGATTTTTATTTTGGAAATTTAAAAAATAGAGCAATCTTTAGAGCAATGAAGGCTCTTTATGATGGCGGGACAGCTATTGATATAACTACAGTTACAAATCAATTAACTAATACCAAAGAATTAGATAAAGTTGGCGGAGTTGATTATTTGGTTCATCTAGCTAAATGCGTAACGACCTTTAAAAACGTTGAATTTTATATTAAAAACTTAAAAGATTTAACCTTACTTAGAAATTTGCTTCAAGAAATTGACCGCATTGAAAGCGATTATCAATCAAAGCAAATTAAGGATGTTAATGGATTTGTTGCTGAATGCGAATCAAGAATTAATAAAATTACTGAGCGAAGAAGAGTTAGCGATTTTATTAGTGCTAGCGAAGCTGCTCGAATTGTTGGTGAAAAAATTCAAAAAAGTCATGGTGTTGAAGGCTCAATCACTGGTATTTCTACTGGCTTTGATGATCTTGACGAACTCATTAATGGTTTAAATAAGAATGAATTAATTATTCTTGCTGCTAGACCTTCCGTTGGTAAATCAGCTTTAGCGTTAAATGTTGCTTTTAATGCTGCGAAAAAAACTAACCGACCAGTTGCAATTTTTTCACTAGAAATGTCTAGCGACATGATTATGAAAAGACTTTTTGCAGCAAATAGTTCAATTTCTTACGACATGATTCAAAAAGGAATTTTAAATGTTAAAGATCGTTTAAAATTAAAAGAAATTGAAAACGATATAGCTTCAGTTCCTCTTTATATTGATGATAATAGTGGTTCTTCAATTGATGATATAGTATTAAAGTCTAGAAAGCTTAAAGAATCAAAGGGTGATTTGGCCCTTATTGTTGTCGACTATATTGGTCTTATAAATGACCCTAAAAATATTTATAAAGACAACGAACAAGCAAAAGTTGCTTATTTTTCTCGTAGATTAAAAATGTTATCTGGTGAGCTTGCTTGTCCAGTTTTATGTTTATCCCAACTTAATCGTCAAACCGATGCTAGAGAAAGCAAAAGACCACAACTTGCTGATTTAAGAAGCTCTGGAGCAATTGAGCAAGACGCAGATAAAGTTTTATTTTTATATCGTCCAGATTATTATAAAAACCAGGGCATCTCAATTGGTGGCGACAAAAAAGGGAAAGCACAAGATGAAGAAGCATCACTTGCTCAACAACAAAACACTAACGAGCCAAAAGCCGATCCTGTAGATGTTATTATTGCTAAAAATAGAAGCGGACGAACGGGAGTTGTGAGTTTATTTTTTATAACTGCTTTTGGAAGATTCTTTGGCAAAGACAAAATAAACTATCGTCCTAATAATCAAGTTGGTTCTAATTATTCTTACAAGTTTAGCGACGCTGACAACAATGATTAATGCATATATTTTAGCAAGCGGCTCTAAAGGGAATGCCACTTTAATATTTAACGAGAGTACAAATTTATTAATTGATTTTGGAATTAGCGAAAAAGAACTTAATTCAAAATTAAACAATATTGGGAAAAACATTGCAAATATCAATTATTTTTTGTTTACACATGCTCATAGCGACCATATTTTGTCTTATGAAAAAGCACCTATTGATAAACGTTTTACTTTAAAAAACATTGTTCCTTTAAACGAAAACAACATTCTTAAATGTTATAAAGAATATTCTTTAGGAACCTTTTTAGTAACACCAATAAAAGCTTCTCATGATTCTAATCCAACTTGTGGTTTTTTAATTAAAGATAAGGATGAGGAACTAGTATATTTAACTGATACAGGAATGATTCTTCCAAGAACTTTAAAAGCGATTAAAAATAAAACTTATTATATTATCGAATCAAATCATGATGTAGAAATGTTGCTTAATAGTTCAAGACCTGAAATTTTAAAAAAACGTATTTTATCTTATGAAGGTCATTTATCAAATGAAGATAGTGCTTTTTATATGTCTCATCTAATTGGAGAAAAAACAAAACGAATTGTTTTAGCACATTTAAGTGAAGAATGTAATACTCCTGAAAAAGCTTTAAGAACTTATTATGATGTTTTTAATTATCAGAATATTGATGTTAATAATATCGATATAAAATGTGCCAATCAACACGAGGTAGTTAAGTTATGATGAAAATCAAAATTGTCAGTGTTGGTTCGATCAAAGAAAAGTTTTTAAAAGATGCAATAAGTGAATATTTAAAACGCTTAACTCGTTTTGCAAAAATTGAAATTATTGAAGTAGACGAAACAAAAATTCAGAATAAAAGTGAAGAACAAGTTAAAAAAGAAGAAGGCGAGAGACTTTTAAAAAGAATTGGGCAAGATGAATTTGTTTTCCTTTTAGATTTAAAGGGAGAATTGATCTCTAGTGAAGTGTTAGCTCAAAAGATAAATGATTTAATTAATAAAGGTATTTCTCCTCTTACTTTTGTAATTGGTGGAACTTTAGGATTAAGCGAAGAAGTGAGAAAAAGAACAAACATTAAATTATCTATTTCTAAAATGACCTTTACTCATCAAATGTGTCGTATGATTATTTTAGAGCAAATATATCGAGCATTTAAAATTATAAATAATGAGGAATATCATCATTAAAAGGAGCAAATTTATGGAAATGATTGAATTTAACAAATATAAACAAATTATTGATGAAAATTATAAAGACATTAATTTATATGAATTGGATGATGGTTCTAGATTTTATGTAGAACCAAATTTTTATACACAACTTCAATATATAAAAGATCATTTCGTTGATCATTACGAAGAAATAATTAATAAAATTATTGAAATAACAAAAAGAAATAAGCGAATGATTTTTACAGCTGATTTTGAAAATCCAGTTGTTTATAAAGATGATTATTATTATCGCGAATTAAGCGATGTACTTGGTGAAGTAAAACTTCATTTTGATAATAAAGGTAATCCTGATAGTGATTGGAAAGATTAATAGTTGAAACTAAAAATTTTTGATTTACATAATTATTTTTTACCTTAAAATAACTTTAAGAAGACCTGAATAATTTTAATAGTCCCAAAGGAAATATCATTTCCGTTTAAAATTCAGGTCTTTTTGTTAAAAAAATAATAATTAATGTTTATTAACTTAATTTATATATATTTTTAAAACAAACAGTAGTAAAAAAGCCGCTACAAATAAATAGCGACTTTTATAGAATAATTTTATTTAAACACTTCAGCTTGTTTATTAATAATTTATCATTGATAAACTGGTCTTAAGTGCTTCATCGAGAGATACATAATTCTAAATGCATAAAGCATAATGAATATCATCATTCCGATTTGTGGCATTAAGAAAGCAAATAATGAAAGGATAGCTGGTGAACCGGCTGCCCAGAAAGCCATTGAATAGGTTTCCCAGATTTTAATTTTGTTATTAGGATTATTTTTACCTCTGCACATAAGCCAAATGATTAATCCCATTAAAATTATGATTGATCCGTTAACACCGCAATAAATACCAAATGTAACCCAAGTAGAGTTGAAGCGGATATCAAAATAAGTGTAATCACAATAAGTAAGGAAGTTTTCAAAGACGGCACTTTGTTTTTCACTAATAGTGCTAGTTGTAGAAACGTTATAGTTTAAAACATCTTTAAAACTATATTGGCCACTTGCAAAGTCAAAAGCTTCGTTCATGTGATTGTAATTTCCGGAAAGTGAAGTAGAACCTGAAGACGAATAGTTGACAGCGTAAAATCCATCATTTGTAAAAAGAATAAATGGAGTTTGACGGGTATGTTTTAAATCAGCGTTAGTTATATAACCATCAGCAAAATTTGTATTTGTGCTTTGAATGTTGTTTAAAATTAGATTTAAATCAACGGTTCCAAGAGCTTGATAGTAAACATAAATATCCAAATAGTTAGTAGTTGATTCTAAACCACTATTTGTGACAGTTCTAGAGTAAGAAAAAAGAGGTTTGAGTGCAGGAGTTCCATCACTTAATGCATAAACCGAAGTATCATAATGCCCACTTGTGTTTGTAGAACTTGAAAGAGTTTTGCTTTCACCATCAAATACGATATTTTTATCTTCACTTGTATCATTTAAATAAGCATATAAACCATTGATATAAGGATCTGAATAACTCGTATTAGTACCTGATAAAAAATTTCTACCTTGAGCGGTAGCTTGATTAACAGTTGCAGGTAAAACAGAAATTACAAGCGACAAAACGAATATAATTAATGACCACCACCATTTTGTTGTAGTGGCAACTTCAACAACTGCATCGTTTTTCCATAAAGTTCTAATAAACTTCCAAACTGAGGCAAAGTTGATTTTCTTTTTTTGTTTAATAACTTTTACTTTATCTTTTCCCATTTAAATAACCTCTAAATCGAATGCATGTAATAGTATAAACTATAAATAGTTTATAAACAAATGAATTTATATGTTTAAAATTTGACAAGAGAAGACACAATAATTAAAATTTTAATGCTTGGGGATGTACTGGTTTCGACATGTATTCTTTGGCATTGATTGCAGTCGAGTTGTGACGTAATCACAAACAAAAATTATCTGGCAACAGAAATTTCAATTACGCATTTGCTGCTTAGTCAGTAACTCATTATCGAGTTAGCGTGGGGCCTAATAAGTTTGCTCCTGGCTTATTAACGCTTCTTAATTTAGGGAGATAGGTTTTGCCTAATGATTATAAGGCAAGAACGAAAAATTATAATCTAGTGGTGTAAAGTTCGTTGAGATTGATAAGCCATGAAATTTAAAACCTCAACTAAACTGTAGTGGTCTTTGTAGGGGGATATGTGGACCGGAGTTCGACTCTCCGCATCTCCACCAGAAATATGTTTTCAAGCCTTCTTTAGAAAAAAAGCTTAGATTTGCAAGGTTTTTTCTAAAGAAGTTTTTATTTTAATGTAGAATTGTCATAAAAATTTTGAAGTGAAGTGAAAAATAGGCAGTCAATAATAGAAATTGTAAAAGCAAAAATGTAAAATATTTTTAGGAGATTTTTGTTATGGAAAATGTATATATTGGTGTTGATGTTGGTGGAATGTCCATCAAAGCCGGTTTGGTTAATAATAATGGAAAAATTTTACATAAAGGAAGCAAAAAGACTAATAGTATAAATGGTGGAAAAGACGCATTATTAAAAGATATCAAAGATTTAATGGTTGAAATGATCCAATACGCTAATGATAATGACATGAAACCACTAGCTATTGCTTTTGGTATTCCAGGAGTTGTAAATAATAAACTCGGCACAATCGATTATGCATGTAATCTTTATGTTGAAGATGTACCTTTAAAAGATTACCTTAAAGATTTAAATTTACCTGTTTTCTTATCAAATGATGCAAATGTGGCTGCTTTAGGCGAAGAAAGATTTGGAGCCGCAAAAGGATATAAGGATGTTGTTTTGTTGACTCTTGGCACCGGAATTGGTGGCGGAGTTGTTATTGACGATAAACTTTTTGAAGGAGTTGAAGGAAAAGGCGCTGAACTTGGCCATACCGTTATTGTTGTTGATGGACATGAGTGTGCTTGTGGAAGAAGAGGCTGCTTTGAAACCTATGCTAGTGCTAGTGCATTATTAAAACTTACTCGCGATGAGATGAACAAAAATAAAAATTCATTAATGCGGGAATATTGTGATAACAATATTGAAAATGTAAGTGGTTTAACAAGTTTTGAATGTGCTAAAAAAGGCGATGAAGCAGCAAATAAGGTTATCGATACTTATGTTAAATATTTAAGTGAAGGCATTTTAAACTTCTGTAATATTTTTAGACCTCAAATCATATTAATTGGTGGAGGAATTTCTAATCAAGGCGATTACCTTTTAGATAAGGTTAGAGCATATTGTGAAAAGTTTAAATATGGCTATAGTCATACACCTAAAGTTGAAATTAAAATCGCAAGCTTAAAAAATGACGCTGGAATTATTGGATGCGCATGCCTTGCAATGGATAACCTTAATTAACTTAATTTAGAAATAATTTTAGAAAAAGTCTGCAAATCGCTATTATTTCTCAAGAAAATAAGAGAAACGCAGACTTTTTCTTTTCTTCTTTTAGATAATTTAAGGAAGTATATTTTTAATAATTTTAAGCTGAAAAAATAAGGTTAATCTTAACACAATATAATTTGATATGGGACTTGCTTTCTTATAGAATATTAAGGGCTGCCCAATTATATATTTTTAATATTTTAATTTTTTCGAGGGTTTTAATTATGGAAAAAACAATGAAATTTATATTTGTTACTGGTGGAGTTGTTTCTAGTTTAGGCAAAGGAATTAGTGCTGCTTGTATTGGCCGATTACTTAAAAGAAGAGGACTAAATGTTTTTTCCATGAAACTCGATCCTTATTTAAATATTGATCCAGGTACAATGTCTCCTTATCAACATGGTGAAGTTTTTGTTACCAAAGATGGAGCTGAAACTGATCTTGATTTAGGGCATTATGAGCGTATTATTAATACTTCTTTAACTAAAGAAAGTAGTGTTACAAGCGGAAAAGTCTATAGTGCTGTTTTAGAAAAAGAAAGAAAAGGCGTCTTTTTAGGGGCCACTATTCAAATCATTCCTCATATAACTAACGAAATTAAAACGCGACTTTATGAAGCTTTTAATGCAAAAGGCGATACTGATGTTTGTATAGTTGAAATTGGAGGAACGGTTGGAGACATTGAATCGCTTCCATTTTTAGAAGCAATTAGACAATTAAGAAGAGAACTTGGTTATGAAAATACCTTTTTTGTTCATAACACACTTGTTCCTTATTTAAAAACTACTGGTGAAATCAAAACTAAACCAACTCAACACAGTGTAAAAGAATTGACAGGACTTGGAATTCAACCAGACGCCTTACTTTTAAGATGCGAAGTTAATATTGATGTCGAATCTAAAAGAAAGGTTGCTTTATTTTGTAATTTAAGTGATGAAGCGGTAATTAGTGTTAAAGATGTTCCAATAATTTACGAAGTTGCTTTAAATTTACAAAAACAACACTTAGATGATTTAATTGTTAAACATATGCATTTAGATTGTTTACCAACTGCTGATATGTCTGATTGGGTTAAGCTAATTGAAAAAATTAGAAGACTTAAAAAGAGTGTTAAAATCGCTCTTGTCGGTAAATATGTCTCTTTACATGATGCTTATATTTCTGTTGTTGAATCTTTAAAATATGCTGGCTATGCAATTGATAAAGCTATCGAAATTAAATGGGTTAATAGTGACAACATTACTGATGAAAATGTTGAAGAAATTTTACATGATGTTCAAGGCGTTATAGTTCCTGGCGGATTTGGTAAAAGAGGTGTTGAAGGCAAAATTAGAGCTATTCGTTATGCAAGAGAAAATAGTATTCCTTATTTAGGATTATGCCTTGGGATGCAACTTTCTTTAATTGAATACGCTAGAGATGTTTTGCATTTAGAAGATGCAAATTCTACAGAATTTGAAGAAAACTGCAAAAACAATATTATTGATTATCTTCCTGATCAATATAAAGGAATTAAGATGGGCGGAACAATGCGCCTTGGTGAATATGATTGTGCTTTAGTTAAAGGTACAAAAACATATGAATTATATGGTCAAGATTTAATTAGAGAAAGACATAGACATAGATATGAATTTAACAATAAATATAAAGATTTATTTTCAGATGGAAATTTAATATTTAGTGGAATTAACCCACAAACTAATCTTTGTGAAATTGTTGAATTAAAGAATCATCCATATTTTATTGCTTGTCAATTCCATCCAGAATTTCTTTCTCGTCCATTAAAAGCTCATCCTTTATTTTTAGGATTTATTAAAGCAGCTAACCAAATTAAATTAGAAAATGAATAAAAATTACAAAGATAACTTAAAAAATAGATTTAAAGGTAAAAGTTTAGAAGAATATCAAGCTAAAAAAGAATTAGATATTAAGGAATTTTTAGTTAAAAAAGATTCAGAACTTTTATCGTATTTAATTGATGAGCTCCATTTTTCAAGAAATAATGCTAAAAGTTTACTTTCTCATCATTTAATCTCAATTGATGGAGCGCCTGTTAGTCAATTTAATTTCCTTTTAACAAAAGGAGATACTTTAATAATCTCTAAAAAACCTATTCGTAAAAAGACACGTAAAGATTTACCAATTATATATGAAGATAGTGACATTATCGCAATTAATAAGCCATTTGGTTTATTAAGTGTAGCAAGCGATAAAGAAAAGTCTTCTACCGCATATCGTATGGTGATGGATTATATACAAGCAAAAGACAAACATAATCGAATCTATGTTGTTCATCGTCTTGATAAGGAAACAAGTGGCGTTTTAATTTTTGCAAAAAATGAAAAATTAAAGGAAGAGTTTCAAAATAAGTGGAATGACCTAGTCTCTAAAAGAGGGTATTATGCTGTGGTTGAAGGAGTAATGGAAGAAAAAAGTAAAAAGATAATTAATTATTTAAGAATGAATGCCTTAAATTTAATGTATGTAACTTCTTCAAAAGACAAGAAAGCTCAAAAATGTATCACCGAATATAAAGTTATAAAAGAAAATGAGAAATATTCTCTACTTGATGTTTCAATTTTTACAGGTCGAAAAAATCAAATTAGAGTCACTTTAGGTAGTTTAGGTCATTTTGTTTTAGGTGATGACAAATATGGAGAGCCAGAAAATCCAATAGGCAGACTATGTCTTCATGCTTATGAATTAATTATAAAAAACCCTTTAACAAATAAAACTTATAAGCTATCAACCAAAATACCTCAAGAATTTGAAAAATTAGTTGGAAATATCGATAAAAAAGTTCCAAATAAACACCAATTTTGAAATTATTTTACTCTTTAAAAATTTTGTAAAATAATGCGTTTTTGCTGAGTATTTTAAAAATTTATCATAAATTTGCAGAAACTTTTTATATAAAAATGTTTCTAATTGAATTATAATAAAAATATGTTTAAAGATGCCGGTCAAAAATTGCTTGAGGCCGCCATTAGTGTCGTGCCTATTTCCCTAATTGTTGTTGTGATTTTTGGATTACAATACTCTTTTTTAATGCCTTCAGAAACCATTTCGGTGAGCATGCTTATCACCTTTTTGGTTTGTTTAATCTTTTTGATTTTAGGGATGGCCATGTTTTCTTTTGGTAGTGAAATATCAATGAGTAAGGTTGGCCAATATATCGGCTCTAGCCTCACCAAAAAGCAATCTATCATTTTTATGGTAGTCATTTCTTTTTTATTAGGTTTAATGATTACTATTGCTGAACCTGATCTTACAGTCTTAGGTGATTTATTATCATCTTACATTAATCCGTGGATTTTAAAGATTTTTATTGGTGTAGGAGTTGGAATATTTTTAGTTATTGGCTTATTAAGAATTATCTTTCAGCAAAACTTAAAAATATGGTTAATATTTTTCTATTTTATAGTTTTTGCCTTAGGCTGCTTGCTTGATGGGAAAAATGGAGAAGCAATTATTTCTATTGCTTTTGATTCTGGTGGAGTTACTACCGGACCTGTAACTGTTCCATTTTTACTTACTTTTGGAGCTGGCGTAGCAACTGTTAGAGGCGGTAAAAACGCATTAAGCGATTCTTTCGGTATTACTGGCATATGCTCAATTGGACCATTAATTACAACAATGATCTTATTTTTGAGCTTGAGTAGTTTTACTGACTTTAGCCAACTTAAAAATACAATTGATGTCGATTCCCCTTTTGTTGAAGTTTTATCTTCAACATGCCTAGAGGTTTTACTTGCAATTGTTCCAATTTTTGTCTTTTTCATAATTTATCAATTCATTTATATTAAGCTACCGCTAAAAGAATTGATTAAGATTGTTTTAGGTTTTATTTATACCTATTGCGGATTAACTATTTTTCTTGTTGCAGCAAAATTTGGTCTTATTCCAGTAGGTTTTTCTTTAGGGAATAATTTAGGAAATCCAATTCATGGCGGTAGTTATAACTATCTTCTTATAATTTTAGCTATTGTAATTGGTTTTGCTGTTGTTTTGGTTGAACCTGGTGTTCATATATTGAATCAACAAGTTGAAGAGATAAGCGGCGGCACAATTTCAAAAAATAAAATGTTAATTACTCTTTGTCTTGGAGTTGCTTTAGCAATAGTTTTAGAAGTTGTAAGAGAATTATTTGGGAATTTTTCGATTGTATATTATTATGTCCCTCTTTATTTACTTGGGATTTCTTTATCTTTTGCAGTACCAGATATTTATACAGCGATTGCTTTTGACTCTGGAGGAGTAGCAAGCGGCACGATGTCTTCTTGCTTTGTTTTGCCTTTTGTCATGGGCATAGCAAGTATAGTTGGCGAAAATAGCGGATTTGGTGTAATTGGCTTAATTAGTGCTGTACCTGTAATTTGTATTCAATTACTAGGACTTCAAGCAACAATTAAAATCCGTCTTAAGCATAAGATGGTTCAAAAGAAAGTTAAAGAAACTAACGACGCACAAATTATTCATATGTAGGTAGAAAGATGTTTTTTAAAAAGAAAAAGGAAGAAATAGAAGTCAAAGAAGGCTCCGCAAATTATGATAAGGATTATGAGATAGCCAAACTAAAGATAATGGTTATTATTATCGATCGTGGTCAAGGTGACTTTTTTGTGCGTGAATTTGAAAAGAAAAAAGTGGCTGCTTCATTTAAAGTTTTTGGCACAGGCACCGCAACAAAAGAAATTTATGAAATTCTTGGAATTGGGGAAACAAAAAAAGATATAGTTTTGTCTTTAGTAAAAGAAAGCGATATAGAAGAATTAAAGAAAATTGTTTCTACAAGATTTTATGCAAATAAAAAATATAAAGGAATAAGCTTTTGCGTTGATATTGATTCGGTAGCAGGAGTTTTGGTTTATAAATATTTAGCAAATATCAGAGAAAACAAAAGGAGGAACGATAATGGAAGAAAACAAAAAGAATTATGAGTTAATAATTGTTATCGTTAATCAAGGTTACACTGGGGCAGTAATGGATGCTGCTAAACAATGCGGTGCTAGAGGAGGAACAACTTTTGTTGCTCATGGAACTGGCAATAAAGAACTTGGATCTTTTTTTGGAATAGTTATTCAACCCGAAAAAGAAATTGTGTTTATTCTTGTTGATGAAGAAATAAAAGATCAAGTCATGTTAAATATTTATAAAGAAGTTGGGCTTGATACAAAAGGAAGCGGAATAGCTTTTTCTGTGAAGGTAAGTGACGTTATTGGCCTTACTCCATTTGAAAGAGAAAACGAAGGGGGGAAGGATGATGAAGCAAAGAATTGAATTAAGTTCTAAAAAAGCCAATAAAGTTGGCTTAAGAATGTGGCTTATTGTTATTTTAATTGGTTTAGCAGGGCAATTTGCTTGGTCAATTGAAAACATGTACTTAAATACATATATAGCTTATTTAAATTTCAATGCTCCAACATCAGAAAAATTCGATTATAATCTCTTAATTTCAATTACTACTGCATTAAGTGCAGTGACTGCAACTTTAACAACCCTTTTTATGGGTGGTTTAAGTGATAAATTAAGAAAAAGAAAAATATTTATATCGCTTGGATACATTTTGTGGGGTGTTTCAACTGCTTCGTTTGGCTTATTAAATGTTTACGGCGCTGTTGAAATTATTCCTATTGCAATGAGTGCAGTAACTGCCGCAATAATGGTTATTGTTATAGATTGTATAATGACCTTTTTTGGTTCAACTGGCAATGATGCGGCCTTTAATTCATACATAACTAAAAACATTGATGATAAAAATAGAGCTAAAGTAGAAGGAGTTCTAGGAATTTTACCTTTAGTTGCGATGCTTATTATTTTTGTTGGTTTAAATGGGTTAACAACTGAGGCTAGTGGAAATAGATGGGATCTATTCTTTTATATAGTTGGTGGAATCGTTTTAGTTGTTGGAATAATTTCTTTCTTTTTAATTCCAAAAGAAAAAGATAACGAAAAGAAGAATGAGCCTTATTTTTCATTATTAATAGAGGGCTTTAAGCCATCGGTTATTAAGAAAAATAAACTTCTTTATATTATCTTAATTGCTTATTTTATTTTTAATGTATCAGTTCAGATTTATTTCCCATATTTAATGATTTATGTAGAAAGAACATGTGCAATATCAAATACTGGTTCTTCCTTTTTAACGCCTTTTGCAATAGTTATGGCAATTGCTTTATTATTTGGCTCTGTCCTAAGTGTTTTTATTGGCTTTAGAGCTGATAAAAAAGGCAAAACAAAAATGTTAATTCCAACATTATTAATTACTGCGATAGGTTTATTTATGATGTTTTTTGCTCCATATATTGAAAATGAAGCCTTTAGAATTGCCTATACTGCAATTAGTGGATTAATAATGATTTTAGGTTATGTAAGTTTTCCGGCCATCTTAAATTCGCTTATTAGAAGTTATATTCCTAAGGGAAATGAAGGGATTTTCATGGGAATTAGAATGGTTTTTGTTGTAGCTCTGCCTATGTGTATTGGTCCTTTTATTGGAAGCGCGCTTAACAATACATATGGTGAAATTTATTATGATCAATTTAATTACCCTAACGCCTTACCTTCTAATTATGGATATCTCGTTGCGCTAGGAGTATTAGCCCTTGTATTAATTCCATTATTTTTCGTATTTAAATATACAAAGAAAATTCCTAAAAATAACGGAACGCTTGTTAACGATCTTTTAAAGAAAGAAGGCAAAGAAATTAGAGACGTTAATCATATTTCTTTTAAAGAATACCCTAGACCAAACCTCGTAAGAGATTCATTTATTAATCTTACTGGAGAATGGGATTTAAAAATCATTAAAAAAGAAGATGAAAAAGATTTTAATCTAAAAATTAACGTTCCATATGCTGTCGAAGCGCCATTTTCTAATATTAATCATCTTTTAGAAGTTGATGAATTGCTTGTTTATCGTAAAAACTTTTCTCTACCTGATTTAGATAAATCAAAACGCTATATTTTACATCTAGATGGAGTCGACCAAGTTTTTGATCTTTTTATTAATGGTAATTTTGTAACTTATCATGATTCTGCTTATACAAAAACTTCGGTTAATATTACTTCCTTTTTAAAAGAAAATAATGAAATTATAATTAAAGTTCGTGATTTTACCGATGCACTTTATTATTCAAGAGGAAAACAAACCTTATCTCCAGGAACTTGTTTTTATTCTTCAAGCAGTGGGATTTATAAACCTGTTTGGATGGAAGTTGTTGAAAAAGATTATATTCGTGACGTTAAATTTAAGATTCATTATGATGAAAAGCAAGTTGGAGTCATTGTTATGACTAACAACACTCTTTTTGAAAAAGCTTTAATTGAAATTGATGGTAAAACATATAATCTTGAAACTAACAAAGAGAATTTAATAACTTTAGAAAACCCTATAAGTTGGTCATATAAAAATCCTTATTTATATGATGTTTTAATAACTTATAAGGAAGACAAGATTAAATCATATTTTGGATTTAGAAAAATTGAAGTTAAAGAAAATAATGGAGTTTCTGCGATTTATTTAAACAATAAAGAAGTTATTTTAAATGGTTTACTTGATCAAGGTTATTATTATCCAAACTCATTAACACCATCTTCAATACTAGATTATGAAAAAGATATTTTGAATTTAAAAAGTTTAGGCTATAACACAATACGTAAACATATCAAAATAGAAATGGATTATTTTTATTACCTTTGCGATAAATATGGAATGCTTGTTATTCAAGATATACCAAATGGTGGATATAAATATAAATTCTTCAATATAGCCTTCCCTAGATTTAATATTAAACTCTTTAATAAACTTGGTTGGATGCATGAAGAAAAAATAGGGCGTAAAAATGATAAGTCTAAAAAGATGTATTTACTTGAAATGCAAGAAATACTTTCTGAGCTTTATAATTATCCTTCAATAATTTGTTACACCTTATTTAATGAAGGATGGGGAGAATTTGAACCTGATGAGATTTATGATATTGCTAAAGAATATGATCCTTCAAGAATCTACGACACAGCAAGTGGATGGTATATAGCTAATAAAAGAGATTTGTATTCAATTCATGCATACATTTTTCAAACTAGAAAAAGATATGATAAAAAAGAAAATAAACCTTATATTTTATCTGAATGCGGTGGAAGAGGCTTAAAAGTAAAAGGACATTCTCTTTATAAAGGTTGCTTTTCTCATTCCTTGTCTTTTACAAAAACTAGTCTTACAGCTCACTATGAAAAGTTATACAAAAAACTTGTGAATTTAGTAGATGAAGGCATTTTAAAAGGCATAATTTATACTCAACTTGCTGATTGTGAAACTGAATATAATGGTATTTATACTTTTGATAGAAAAGTTTTAAAAATAGACCCTGAAGTTATTAAAAAATACAATTATCTAATCGAAAAACATAATGACTAGTTTTTGATTAATTCTTTATATAGTTTATTTTTATTAATATCAAAAAGTTCAGATAAAATAGAAGCAACGTCTTTTTTGGAATAACCTAGTTTTAATAATTTATTAGCTTTTAATATCATCTCTTCGTTTATTTCTTGATTATTTGTTTTACTATTTCCTTCTAAAACAAGAACGAGCTCACCTTTAAATTCACGCTTTTCTTCACAAAGTGTTTTTAAATCACTTCGAATAAATTCTTCGTATAGTTTAGTTAATTCGCGAGCAATAACTATTTTTCTGTTACCTAAAATTTTATATAAAGAAGTTAAAGTTTCATTTATTCGATGTGGTGCTTCATATAGTAAAATTGTGTAAGGAAAATCCAAAAAGCCTGCAATTTCCGCCTCTTTTTTTGAAATCTTTGCATCTAAGAAGCCATAAAACATGAAATGGTTAGTATCTAAACCACTAGCAATTAAAGCCATTAAAGCAGCATTAGGGCCGCTAATTGGAACAACTTTAATATTATTTTCTATACATAATTTAGAAAGAATAAAACCAGGATCGCTTATACAAGGATAACCGGCATCACTTAAATAAGCTACATCTTCACCATTTTTAATTCGATTAATGATTTTTTCGCTTTCTGATTTTTCATTATGTTCATGACACGAAATACAAGGTTTTTTAATACCAATAAGACTTAAAAGTTTAGATGTGTTTCTGGTATCTTCACAAGCAACAAAAGAAACAAAATTTAAAACTTCCTTTACGCGAGGAGATACATCATTTAAATTTCCGATTGGTGAAGCAACTAAATATAATGTATTAGGCATTTTTGTTTTGTGGTTTTATTGGTTGTTTCTTTTGAGGAAGCTTTCCGCTTTGTTTGACGTATTTTTGAACTTCGTCGAGTGGTAAAAATTCAACGTTTTCTTGACCAACACATTTTATAATTTTTGTTAAAACGTTATAGCTTGAAACCTTATATTCTTCACCGTTATATTTAAAAGTAGTATTGATAGGCGGAAAATCTTTTTTAGCTTCAGTATAAAAGTCGTCCTCATATTTGAGACAGCACATTAATTTACCACAAACTCCACTAAGTTTTGGAATGTTTATAGTGAGCATTTGATTTTTAGCCTTGTTTAAAGAAATACCTTCTTGGTTTGAATACATATAAGAGCAGCAAAGTGGAAGACCACAAACCCCATATCCTCCAATTAAAGCAGCTCTTTCTCTAGCGGTAATTTGTTTTAACTCAATACGGCACTTTAAAATTGAAGCGAGTTTTTTGAGTAATTCCCTAAAATCAACCCTATCTTCACTGTAATAAGTAAATAAAACTTTCTCTTTGTCTAAAGTATATTCACTTTTAATTAAACGCATATCTAAATTCAATTCTTTAGTTAATTTTTCAAATGTTTCACCAGCTTTTTTAGCATTAATTTTGTTTTCTTTGAATATTTGAATATCTTTTTTTGTAGCTTTTCTTAAAATTGGTTTAATTTCTTTATCAAAATTAAGTTTAGCTAAATCGAGTTTGCCAGAGACTACTTCGCCAAGTTCTTTGCCGACAATAGTTTCGACAACAACAAAATCATGCAAAGAGATACTTTCATCATCAGTTTGAAAGTAATACATCTTTTTAGATTCATCAAATTTAACACTTATACAATAATTCATATTAATTTCCAAAAATTTTATTAAAAGTAGAGTATGTTAATAAACTTAAATTTAAATTAAAATTGATTTCGTTTCTAGCATCCATTAATGTCAAAACTTTGTCTTCAATTTCGTTTAAAGATATTAACTTATTTAGTATTTTATCATATTTTGTGAGGACTGTTTGGTCTTTATATTTTACTTTTATCGCTTCTTTGAAAAGAATGATAAAAACATCATAAAATAGACGATAATCTTCTTTTTCTTTAATAGTTTTAAAAACAGTATTCAATAAATAATTTAATAATTCTGGATAAGAATTAGTAAAAGATATAGTCGTTAAACTTAATTCTATAATCTTATTAATTTTAGAATTATTCTCATTTTCTTTAATTAATTCAGAATCATTAAAAAAGAAAGATAGTATTTCTGCTTTTTCTTCCTCAACGCCTTCAGATAAAGCTTGTTGGATTAAATCTTCTTGAGGCAAAAGAGAAAAATGAATAGTTTGAACTCTACTTAAAATTGTTGGAAGAATTCTTTTGTCGTTTTCTGTTGTTAAAAAAGCATAAGTATCAGGAAGAGGTTCTTCCAAAAATTTTAAAAGAGCATTAGTTGCATCTAAACTTAGATTTTCAACAAGATTTATTATATAAACCTTTTTTGAATATTTTTCTGATCCAGTTTTGGAGAAGTCTGTCTCTAAATTTCTTATTTGATCAATTTTAATTGAGCCCTTAGTTGTATCAAAAACTCGCAAATCTACATAATTTTCTTCAAAAACTCTATGATAAACTAATGAGTTTGAGTCAGCAAAAGGTGAGCTTTGAGGATCAATTAAACTAGCGGCTAAAAACTTAGCGATGTTTAAAAGAGGAGTACCTTTTTCACCAACTAAAAGATATGCATGAAAAATTTTGTGATGCTTAAATGCATTTTCAAAAATTTTGAAAGGGACATGTTGATATGTTTTAAGGTAATTAATGTAATCCATTTAATCTTTCTTTGATGATTTTATAAATTGTTTCAACAACTTCATCAATTGATTTTGATGCGTCGATGACAACAATTCTATTTTTGTTTTGCTCAACAATTTCCTTAAAGGTTTTATAAACTTTATCGTGGAAGTTTTCGTTTTCGTTATCTAAACGGTCGGCGACACGTTTTTTGTCTTTGCTTACACGAGCTAAGCCGACTTCTGGAGAAACGTCAAAAAATAACGTTAAATCAGGATAAGTATTTTCTGTAGCAAAAAGATTGATATTTAAAACGTTTTTAACGCCCAAATTTCTGCCACCACCTTGATAAGCAAGACTTGAATCCAAAAAGCGATCGCAAAGAACAATTTTACCCTCTTTTAAAGCAGGCCAAATTTTTTCGACAAGGTGTTGGCGACGACTGGCTGCATAAAGTAAAGCCTCAGTTCTAGCATCAAGAGCCTGATTGGAGTTATCTAAGATAATATCTCTAATTTTTTCAGCAATAGGAGTGCCACCAGGTTCGCGTGTTAAAACAATATTGAAACCATCTTGAAGTAATTTTTCGTGAACTAATTTAATAATAGTGGATTTACCTGCACCATCTGGTCCTTCAAAAGTAATAAACATATTCTTTCCCCTTATTTTAGTTTTGTTCGACCCTTTAATGCTTTATCAAGAGTTAGAGAGTCTATATAGTCAAAAGAAGCGCCAATAGGCATACCATAAGCAAGTCGAGTAATTTTAATATCTTTGTTTGCTAATATTTTTGATAGATATAAAGCAGTTACTTCTCCTTCAGGAGTAGCATTAGTTGCGATGATTAGTTCTTTAACGCCTTCTTCATTAATTCTTTTTTCGAGTTCTAAAATTTTTAAATCTTCAGGAGTAATGTTTTTGCTTGGATTAATTAATCCACCTAAAACATGATAAACACCATTAAATGTGCCAATTTTTTCAAACGGTAAAACATCTTTTGAAAAGGCAACGACGATACAAATATCATGACTTCTATCTGCATTTGAACAAATTGAACATTTTTCTTCTTCGGTTAAAATTCCACAAACTGGACAAGGATGTATTTTTTCTTTAACTTCTTCGATATTTTTAATGAGTAATTCAATATCGTTATCGTCCATATCTAAAAGAGCGTAAGCCATACGCTCTGCAGTTTTTGTCCCAATTGAAGGGAAAAGAGAAAATGAATCAGCTAATTTTTCTACTGCTTTTAAATCCTTCATTTAGAATGGGAAGCCTCCCATACGGTTTGATTGTTGGAATTTAGCAGCCAATTCTTCTTCGGCATCATTGATTTGATCTTTGCATCCGTTATAAGCAAGTTTGATCATCTCAATTAAATCATCTTTTTCACTTAAAAGTTCATCATCAAGAATTTCAACATCAACCATTTCAAGATTACCTTTTAAAGTGACTTTAACAGCACCATTAGCAGTGTAAGTGAATTCTTTTTCTTCTAATAATTTATGTTCTTTTTCATATTGTCTTTGAAGCTTTTGCATAGCTTGGACCATTTGTTGCATATTCATAGATTAATTTCTCCTAATTAAAACAATTTATTATCTTCAATTTCTGTCTTCTTTGGCAAGTGATTAAGTTCTTGAAGATTGCGATATCTTTTAATAAGTTCAGTAGATTCATCTCTATTTAGAGCATAAAGACAAACTTTTCTACCTAAAACTTTTTTAACAAGTTTGTTTAGACCATCTTGATTAGAAATAATATTTATTTTTTTCGCAGTATTTTTATAATCACAAATTACGATAAGATTTGAATTTGTAACAATATAAGGGCGCGAATCAAGAAGTAAAGAAGCGTAAGGTCCTTCGTTTGGATCATTTATTAACTGTTCTAAAGCGTTCCATCTTTCACTTAAAAGTTTTCTTTCGTCACGATTAGAAATAATTGTTAATTTAATCAATTCATCAATTGTAATTTGGCGAATATCACCTTCACTTTCAAGAAGTGAAAATTCCGCATTTGATGGTTTAAGTTTGATATTAACTACAGGTTTAACTTCTATTGGCTTTTCTTCCTTTATTTCTTCGTTTTTCTTAAAATCTTCGACTTTTGCAGGGTTTTCTACCGGTTTAACAACTTGTGCAGGAGCAACAGAAGGTTTTTCTAGTGGTGCAACAGTTGTATTTTGGCTCTCTTTAACTGCGATTTTTTCTTCTTTATTTTCAACTTTTAAAAGCTTTAACAAATATATTTCAAAAAGGAAATTTGGATCGCTAGTTGTTTTAAATTCGTTTTGGCATTTTAAAAGTAAATCGATATAAGAAAGTAATTCGTTTTCTTCAAATTTCAACATTATTTCTTTAGCGTCTTCTTCTTTAGAAGAAGTGATTAAGGATTTATCTCTTGTTTTTAGATAAACTAGAGAATCTTTAAGTAGTGCTAATAGTTCGTTAACAAAGCGATTTAAATCAATGTTTCTAGTTATGAATTCATCATAAGTCTTTAAAACTTTTAAAGTGTTGCCTTCTTTGATGTTTTCAAGAAGTCTGATTTTGTCTTGACTTGAAACAAGGCCAAACATTTTAGTAATATCTTCTTCTTCGATATTGGAACCAGCATATGAAATAACTTGGTCAAGAATTGAAAGAGAATCACGTGCGCCGCCATTTGCTAATTCAACAATTAAATTAATCGCATCATTTGTTGCACTAACTCCTTCTTCTTTTAAAACATGAGTTATTAACCTTTTAAGTTCGGCATCCGTAATTTTTTTAAATTCATATCTTTGACATCTACTTAATATAGTAGGCAAAAGTTTATAAGGTTCAGTTGTACAAAGAATAAAAACAACATAACTTGGTGGTTCTTCAAGGGTTTTTAAAAGTGCATTAAAAGCACTATTAGTCATCATATGAACTTCATCAATAATGTAAACTTTATATTTTCCTTGAATAGGAGCGTATTTGACTTTTTCGATAAGCTCTCTAACTTCATCAACGCCGCTATTACTGGCTGCGTCAATTTCAATAACATCAGGATGAGAACCTTCGTTAATGGCTTTACAACTTGCACATTCATTACAAATTTGACCGATCCCATGTTCACAATTTAATGCTTTAGCAAAAAGTCTAGCGACGCTAGTTTTTCCAGTTCCTCTTGGTCCACTAAAAAGATAAGCGTGAGAAATTTTTTGGACTTTTAAAGAATTTTCTAAAGTTTGTTTAATTGCTTCTTGTCCAACTAATTCATCAAAATTTTTACTTCTATATTTTCTATAAAGAGCTAAATACGACATGAATAATACCTTTATTAATTATACACGTTAATGAAAATGTTAAAAAAGATAAAATGAGTATGCAAAGAGAATTTATAAGCTAACTAAAAGTAATATAGGAAAGATAAGCTAAAGTTAATCTTAAAATCTTTTATAGATTGATTATGTAAGTCTAAGGGCTCAAAGGCTTATTTGGCTATATTGAATTTTACTTGTTCTTTTGCGAAAATTATTAATTCGGAAAGCTAAACTGAGAAAGGCGAATTAAATGGAACTATTAAAACGATTTATTAAATATTACAAACCACATAAAAAGATTTTTATAGCAGATATGGCTGCTTCGTTTTTAGTAGCAGTAATTGGAATGGGCTACCCAATTATTACTAGGTACATGCTTAATGACTTTATACCAAACAAGAAAATCGATCTTGTTTTAATTTGTGGATTTTCTCTTTTCGCTGTCTATATTATTCGCATGTTTTTAAGATATTTTATTCAATTTTATGGTCATACGATGGGCGTCAGAATGCAAGCCGAGATGCGTTCTGATATGTTTAACAAATTAGAAAAACTGCCTTATACATATTATGATGAGCATAAAACTGGCAATATCATGTCTAGAATGACCAATGATCTTTTTGATATCTCTGAACTTGCGCACCATGGTCCAGAAAACATATTTATTGCTGGATTTACATTACTTGCTAGTTTCATTTATCTTTCTATTATTAATTGGATTTTAGCTTTAATTATATTTGCTTGTGTCCCTCTTTTGTTTTTAGTCACTTCTCATTTTAGACATCAAATGAGAGTTGCAATGATGGAATCAAAAGTTGCGATTGCAGAAGTGAATAGTTCTTTAGAGTCTTCGATTTCAGGAATTAGAGTTACAAAAGCCTTTACAAACATCAAAAAAGAACAAGAAAAATTTGAAGTTACTAATCAAAAATTCGTAAAAGCAAGAAGTTCGGCTTTCGATGCAATGGGTAAGTTTTTTGCTTCATCACAATTTATTACCGATGTTTTTAATATTATTGTTTTAATAGCAGGCGGACTTTTTCTTTATAATGGACAAATAGATTTAGCAGATTATTCAACTTTTATTATTTCGGTTAATATGTTTATAACACCAATGAATCAACTTATTAATTTTGTTGAGCAATTTCAAAATGGATCTACAGGCTTTAAAAGATTCCTTGAAATTATGGATGAAGAAGAAGAGACGCTCCATGAAGGAAGCAAAGTTTGTCAAAAATTAGAAGGAAATATTGAATTTAAAAATGTTAGTTTTCACTATAAAAGTTCAAAAGGCATTTTAAAAAATATCTCTTTCAAATTACCTCAAGGAGAAAAAATTGCTTTAGTTGGGCCTAGTGGCGGCGGAAAAACTACAATTTGTCATCTTATTCCAAGATTTTATGATGTTACAAGTGGCGAAATTGAAATTGATGGAACTAATATTAAAGAATTTACATTAGATTCTTTAAGAAAACAAATTGGTATTGTTCAACAAGATGTGTTTTTATTTGGTGGAACAATTAAAGACAATATTCTATATGGAAATTTAGAAGCAAGTGAAGAAGAGCTAATCGAAGCCGCTAAAAAAGCTAATATTTATGATTATATTCAATCTTTACCAAAAGGTTTTGAGACGGAGATTGGTGAAAGAGGAGTTAAGTTATCGGGCGGACAAAAACAACGTTTATCAATTGCCAGAATATTTTTAAAAAATCCATCAATATTGATACTTGATGAAGCAACAAGTGCTTTAGATAATACTACAGAGTTATTAATCCAAAATGCTCTTGATGAATTATGCAAAGGAAGAACTACAATAGTAGTCGCTCACCGTTTATCAACTATTAGAAACGCTGATGAAATAATGGTTATTTCAGATGGCAATATTAAAGAAAAAGGCACTCACGATGAACTAATGAAAGAAGATGGAGCATATAAAATTTTATATGACCTTCAATTTAGAGATAGCGAGACTCATGAGGATGAAAAACTTGCATCAGAATTAAAAATTACAAATTAACTTAGATTTTGCAAGGATTTTAGTGAAATTTTGACTTATTTTTAATATAATTTTACTCAGTTGAAGCAATTATTAACTTTATTTTTAAAAGTAATAAAACGGTAAGAAATAGACTTTATTTAAAAGCGAAGAATTATTTTGTATAATTTTTTGACTTATAGGAGGTATCAGAAATGGATAAAAGCATGCGTGATAGATTGATAACTAGTGAAAAAAGATTAAATGAAATAGATGATTTATTATTACAACCTGATACTTCTAGCGACATGAATCTTTTTAAAAAGTTAAGTAAAGAAAGAAGTCAGTTGGAACCAATCGTTAATAAATATCATGACTTTGTCTATGCTGAGCAAAACAAAAATGACGCTTTACTTATGTGTAATGACAAAGATGCTGAAATTGCTCAAATGGGGAAAGAAGAATTAAAAAGAAATGAAGCTTTACTCGAAGAAATCGAGGCGGACTTAAAAATTTTACTTATTCCTAAAGATCCAAATGATGGGAAAGATATTATTTTTGAAATTAAAGGCGCAGTCGGTGGGGATGAAGCTGATATTTTTGCCGGCGACTTATTTAGAATGTATGTAAGATATTGCGAGACAAAAGGATGGAAAGTCAAAGTTTTAGATGAATCTCCTACTGGAGTTGGTGGGTATTCTTATGTTTCATTTGTTGTTAGTGGAGATGATGCTTATTCAAGATTGAAATTTGAAAGTGGTGTCCATAGAGTCCAAAGAGTTCCAAAAACTGAAGCTAACGGCAGAATTCATACTTCAACAGCTACAGTTGTTGTTATGCCACAAGTTGAAACAAACGAAGTTAACATAAATCCAGCCGATTTGAAAGTTGATAGATATAGATCACAAGGCGCAGGAGGACAAAACGTTAATAAAACTGAATCAGCAGTTAGAATTACTCATATTCCTTCAGGTATTGTTGTTTCTTGTCAAACTGAAAAATCGCAAATTCAAAATCATGAAATATGCATGCAAATGTTAGCTTCTAAACTTGCTCAACTTGAAGAAGAGAAAAAAGAGAAAACCGAAGCACAATATAGAAGCAAAATCGGAAGTGGAGATCGTAACGAAAAAATAAGAACTTACAATTACCCACAAAATAGAGTAACTGACCATAGAATTGGTTTTACTATTCAACAACTTGATAGAGTTATTAATGGTGATTTAGACGCAATTATTGATGCTTTAATCAATTACGATCAAGAACAAAAAATTGCTGGCAACAAAGATGGAATTAACTAATCGCAAACTTTACTTTGACACAAAAAAAGAAATCGAAAAACAAGGCTTAGAAATTTCAAATAATGAAATTTGCCAACTCTTAGAGAAAGCAAATAATTTTAAAAATTATACTGAATTAACCTTAAATTTTGATAAAAAGCCTGCAAATCTTGAATATTTCTATCAGTTAAAAGAGAAACTTTTTAAAGGTATACCTATTCAATATATTTTGAAAGAAGCTCCTTTTATTGATTTATCTTTATATGTGGATGAACGAGTTTTGATTCCTAGAGTTGAAACAGAAGAACTTGTTTTAAGAACCCTAAATTATATTAAAGCTTATAAAATAAACATCACTAACTTTTTAGACATGTGCACCGGATCTGGATGCATTGCTTTATATTTAAAAAGTCAGTTAAAAGGTTCAAAAGCTTACGCAAGCGATTTTTCTTTAGACGCTTTAGATGTTGCTGAAATTAACGCTGAGAATTTAGATTTAAAAATTAATTTTGTTCATGGCGATAAACTTAATCCTTTTTTAAAAGGAGAAATTAAGTTTGATCTTTTAATCTCAAACCCTCCTTATGTTCAAAATAAAGAGGATATTGAGGAGAAGGTAAAAAAGCATGAGCCAATGAATGCTATATATTCAGAAGATGGCACATTATTTTATGAGCATGTATTTAAGCATTATAAGGAAATAATGAACGATAAATTTATTATGGCTTTTGAAATTAATTATGATCAGCAAGAGAGATTAACAGACTTGATTGCTAAACATTTTAAAGATGACATTACTTTTACTTTTGTGAAAGATATTTATGATAGAACGCGTTTTCTTTTCATTTTTAGAGGTTTTTATTTATGAAAATTTTGAAAAAAAGTGACATTAATGAGGCAAGCGAGATTTTAAAAAATGATGGTTTACTTGCTTTTCCAACCGAGACTGTATATGGATTAGGGATCAAAGCAACTAGTAAAGTAAATTACGAGAAATTAGTTAAAGTTAAAAATAGACCAAACGATAAACCATTTACTTTAATGTGCGCAAGCATTAATGATTTTAAAGAATTAGTTGAAATTAACGAATTAACAAAGAAAATTATAGAAAAGTTTATGCCTGGTCCTTTAACCCTCATTTTAAAGACAAAAAACAAGGTTCCAGATTTTGTTGATTTAAAAACTGGTTTTGTTGGAATAAGAATCCCTGATGATGAATTTGTTTTATCTTTGATTAAAAAGGTTGGAGCACCTTTATTGGTTCCTAGTGCTAATATTTCATCATTCCCTCCAGCAATGAATCATAATGAAGTAATTAATTATTTTCATAATACAATAGATGGTGTAATTGAAGGAGAATGCGATAAAAATAGCATTCCTTCTGCTATTTTTAAAATTGACGGAAATAATATAATAGAAATTAGAAAAGGAAAGATTAAGCTTGAAGAGATAATGGAGGCCACAAAAAAATGATTATTGCACTTGGTAGCGATCATGCTGGATTTAAATATAAAGAAGAAATAAAAGAACATTTAAGTAAATTAGGTCATCAAGTAATCGATGAAGGCACGAATTCTTTAGAATCTTGTAATTATGCCGAATTTGCCTTAAAAGCTGCAGAAGATGTTGCTAATAAGAAAGCAGATCTTGGAATATTAGTTTGCAGTAGTGGCGAAGGAGTTGCTATGGCTGCTAATAAAGTAAAAGGCATAAGATGTGGTATTGGCTATAATGATGAAGTTTCTCATCTTGTTAGAGAACACAATAACGCTAACATGATTACCTTTGGCCAATCTTTTATGTCGCTAGAAGATGTTTTAAGAAGAGTTGATATCTTTTTGAGTGCTTCTTTTGAAGGCGGAAGACACGAAAAAAGAGTAAATACTATCATTAATTACGAAAAATAAAGAAATTATAATTTATATCAATTTCAATATCTTTTATCTTTAAATAATTTACTTTAAAAAGACTTTTAATTAATGTGTTAGTCGGGCCATACATTTTCCTTTCATTTTTGTTTCGCTTATAAGTTAATGTGTGACCCTTTCTTTTTATAAATTCTTCGTAGCAAGCAAAGGTTTGAATAATATCAATAAAATGTGTGAATTTAATACAAGCGTGTATTAATAAACAAGCATTTTTAATTGAGGATCTAAGATTTACTAACAAATTTTGTTATTAAACTAAAAAATTTTTAAAAAAATTGAATTAACCTCCTTCTTATTAGTGAAAGGAGGTTTTTTAAATATTTAAATGTGATTTATGTGGTAATGAAGATGAAAGATACATAGGCTATAAGGAAGGAAAACCTTATTGCCGACGATGCATCTCTTTTAAGGGTGAAGCAGCAGAAGAATTTGAATATCATTCAAAAAGAGGCTACTTAAAAATTGATTATAATTTAAGCGATGATCAAAAAAGAGTTTCATCTGCAATTCTTTCAAACTATAAAAACAACATTAATACATTAGTTTATGCCGTATGTGGGGCAGGCAAAACCGAACTTGTATATGGAGTAATTAATTTTGTGCTTAAAAAAGGGTTACAAGTCGGTTTTGCAATTCCACGCCGAGATGTTGTTATAGAATTAAGTCAAAGACTTGCAGACGCTTTTAAAAATTATAATGTAATTTGCGTATATGGTGGCCATACAGCTAATTTAGAAGGAGACATAATTTGCTTAACTACTCATCAGCTCTATCGATATGAGAAGTATTTTGACTTATTAATTTTAGATGAAGTTGATGCTTTCCCTTTTAAAGATAATTTTGTTTTAGAAAGCTTTTTTGAAAGAAGTGTGAGAGGAAAGCATGTTTTAATGTCGGCTACTCCTTCAGAAAAGTTATTAGCAAAATATAAAAAAGAAGGATATTCAATTGTTACTCTTTTTAAGCGTTATCATGGCAAAAAAATTCCTGAACCTTCAATTTTTGTAAATCTAAAATTAGTGAATTACTTATATCTTTTCTTTAAATTTAGAAAGTTTATAAAAGAAGAGAAGCCTCTACTAGTTTTTGCTCCAACAATTGAGGAATGTGAGAATTTATATAGTGTTTTGAAACTATTCAAAATTAGTGGTAATTATGTGCACTCAAAATGCAAAGATAGAAGTCTGCGCATTGAGAAATTCAGGAATAATGAATATAAATTTTTGGTAACGACGGCAGTTTTAGAAAGAGGTGTAACCCTTAAAAATTTACAGGTAATTATATTTAATGCCTCATCTTTCATATACACAAAAGAAGCTCTAATACAGATTTCTGGTAGAGTTGGTAGAAAAAAAGATGCAACAGATGGAGAAGTTATTTTCATTGGGTGTAGAAAAACTAAAGAAATGGTTCACGCCCGAGAAACAATTATTGATGCCAACAAAAATTTGTAAGGTATGTTTTAAAGAGATTAAAAATGGTGCGTATCATGATTTTTTAACTAATGGAGTGATTTGCTATAACTGCATTAATCAACTAGATCCAAAGTTTATAGAATTTTGCATCGATGAGACGGAATGCTTATCGATTTATGAATATAGTGATTTTATTAAAGACAAAATTTTTGAGTATAAGGGGTGTGGTGATTTTGAATTAGCGAATGTTTTTGTTGCTCCTTTTGTGAATGAATTAAGAGTGCTTTATAGAAATTATGAAATCGTGCTTGTTCCTTCACACAAAGAAGAGAATCATGTTTATTTTATGTTTTCGTGTCTTGGTTTAAAAATTCACGATATATTTTACAAAAGTGAGAAACATAAGCAATCTGATCAGCATTATCAAGCGAGAAAAGAAGTTGGAAATTATATTAAATTTCGTGACAACCTTCCTGATTTAAAAGGCAAAAAAATACTGCTTGTTGATGATGTTTGTACGACCGGCTCAACCTTAAGAGCTTGTATCCAATATCTTAAAACTTTGTCTCCAGAAATAATTAAAGTTTTAGTTATTGCAAAAAGAGTTTTTAGTGAAGAAGAAGTTGAAGAAATTAAGCGAAAAGAAGGTGTAAACCATATAGATATTGTATAAAATATTTAAGATTTGCAGGGTTTTCAATTTTTTTCATACTAAATTTTATTTTTCGTTAAACGATTTACTTTTTCTTTTAAAACTTTTTGAAAGCACGAAAAAGAAAATAATCATTAAAAATATTGGTTAAAATTGGACCAAGAACATGTGAAATTCCTTTTATAACATTATATATAATGTTAAAATCTTTAAATGCGTAGGAAATAAAATTATGGGAAATGTTATTGAGAAAATTTTTAGAGTAGATCAACACATCTTAAAAAAGTATGTAAAAGAGGCAAAAAAAGTCTTAGCTTTAGCTGAAGACATGAAAAAGCTTAGTGATGATCAACTTAGAGCAAAAACAAACGAATTCAAAGATAGACTTAAAAAAGGAGAAACTTTATCTGATATCAAAACAGAAGCTTTCGCTGTTTGTAGAGAAGCAGCTAGAAGAGTTTTAGGTTTATATCCTTTTGAATGCCAAGTTATAGGCGGTCTTGTTTTAAATGATGGCGATGTTGCAGAAATGAAAACCGGTGAAGGTAAAACTTTAACCGCTACAATGCCTGTTTACTTAAATGCTCTTGAAGGCAAAGGCGTATATGTTGTTACAGTCAATGAATACTTGGCTCAAAGAGACGCTAATGAAATGGGTCAAATTTATCGTTGGCTTGGTTTAACTGTTGGCGTTAACTTACATAGTTTAACAACAGGCGAAAAGCAAAAAGCCCATCAATGTGATGTTACTTATACGATTAACTCTGAACTTGGTTTTGACTACTTAAGAGATAACATGGCTCCAAGCAAGCAACAAAGAGTTTTAAGAGGATTAAATTATTGTATTGTCGATGAAGCTGACAGTGTTTTAATCGATGAATCAAGAACACCTCTTATTATTTCTGGTGGCGCAAAAGCTTCAATGGCACAATACCAAATCGCTGATGGTTTTGTAAAAAGATTGAGAAGATCAACTGATGTTGACGAAGATTATAAAAGAAAGCATCCAGAATATGTTCCTGATGGCGATTTTGTAGTCGATATTAAGACAAAGTCTTGTTCTTTAACTGACAAAGGTGTTGATAAAGCCGAAAAAGCCTTTGGAATTGCTAACTTATATGCTCCTCAATATCAAGATTTAGTCCATAGAATTCACCAAGCATTAAAAGCAAATTATATTATGGCAAGAGATGTTGAATATCTTGTCGATCAAGACAACACTATTCAACTTATTGACCAATTTACTGGACGTGTTTTGAAAGGTAGAGAATATAGTGATGGTTTACAACAAGCCATTCAAGCTAAAGAAGGTGTCAAAATTAAAGAAGAAACAGTTACTTTAGCAACTATAACTTATCAAAACTTCTTTAGACTATTTAAGAAAATGGCTGGTATGACAGGTACAGCTAAAACTGAAGAGGAAGAATTCAGAAAGATTTATAACATGAAAGTTGTTTGTATTCCTCCAAACAAACCTGTTATCAGAAAAGATGAATTAGACTATATTTTTGCTAATAAACAAGCCAAGATTAAAGCTTTAGTTAACGAAGTTATTGAAAGACACAAACTTGGTCAACCTATCTTAATCGGTACTCCTAGTGTTGAAGCATCAGAAGAAGTTGCAAAATATCTTGATCAAGCTGGTTTAAGATATGAAATGTTAAATGCTAAAAATCATGCTAGAGAAGCTGAAATCATATCTCATGCAGGGGAGAAAAATCACATTACTCTTGCCACAAATATGGCTGGTAGAGGAACTGATATTAAATTAACTCCTGAAACTAGAGAATTGGGTGGACTTTGTGTTTTTGGCTTAGAAAGACACGAGTCAAGACGTATTGATAACCAATTAAGAGGTAGAAGTGGACGTCAAGGCGATCCTGGTTTTTCTAGATTCTACGTTTCTCTTGATGATGAATTAATGGTTAGATTTGCTAGCGATAATTTAAGAAAATCATTTGCTAATTATGGCGATGAAGCTATTGAAAGTAGATTATTAAGCAGTGCTATTACAAGTGCTCAAAAGCGTATTGAAGGTCAAAACTTCGATGTCCGTAAAAACCTTCTCGATTATGATGATGTTTTGAGTAAACAAAGACAAATTATGTATGCTAAACGTGATCAAATTTTGTTTGCAAGCGATATCAGTGAATTATTATCTGACACGTTTAAAGATTGTGGTGTTGCTTTATGTAAGAGAAGCGTTTTTGATGAACAAACTAATAGAACTGTAAGCGCTAAAAAATTACACGATTTAGCTGTTCCAAGATTTTTGGAAGATAATGCTATAAACTGGGATTTATATGATGAAGCAGCTCCTGAAGAAGCAGGTGAAGATATTGGTGAAGTTTTAGCAAATGCTTATCAAATTAAACGCCGTGAATGGGACAAAGATACTGCTGATCAAATTGAAAGACAAATCACTCTTAGATGTATTGATAGAAACTGGACTCAACAAATTGATAACATGTCTCGTTTTAGAGAATCTGTATCTTTAAGAAGTTATGGACAAATTAACCCTCTTCAAGATTATGTTAATGAAGGTTGGGCAATGTTTAGAGATATGCTTGAAACCATCTCTCTTGAAGTTGTTCTTAATTTATTAAATGTTAAGGTCCAAAAGAAAGTTGATGATAAAGAAACTTATGCTGTAAAGACACAAGCTCAAAACGATGTACATAATCAACCAGAAAAACCAGTTGAAGAAACTAAAAATATGAAAGTCGTTGCAAAGGAAACTGGCAAAGATCTTAATATTACTGATATTGATAAGAATGCAAAAGCAGCAGTCGATCATGAATATGATGATATCCATACCAACTAAGGAGGTATCAAATGATTGATTTATACGAATTTAAAAACGAATTAAAAGAGGCTACCGAGCAAATTGTACAGCTTGGTAGTTCTCTTTGACTTAGATAAACTTTCGAAAAAAGCTGAAGAATTAGAAGCTTTATCTTTAACCGAACATTTTTGGGACAATCAAAGAGAAGCTTCTAAAATCATTGACGAAAAAAACGATATTCTTTATAAAATTAATCTCTATAAGAAACTTGATTCTAATATTAAAGATTTAAATGAATTAGCTGAAACTTTAGATATTAATGATGAAGAGATGTCGGATCTTCTCGTTTCATCTTTTAAAGATCTTAAAAAAGATTTAGACGAGTTAAACACTTTAGTTTTGTTTAGTGGAGAATATGATAATTTAGATTGCGTTATTCAAATACATCCTGGAGCTGGTGGAACTGAAGCCTGTGATTGGGCTGATATGCTTTTAAGAATGTATGAAAGATTTTGTGAATTAGAAAATTTTTCATACAAGGTTTTAGACTATTTACCTGGTGAAGAGGCTGGAGTAAAAAGCGTTACTTTATTAATTGAAGGAAAGTATGCCTATGGAATGCTTAAAGGGGAGAAAGGAGTCCATAGACTCGTTAGAATATCTCCTTTTGATGCAAACGCTAGACGTCATACAAGCTTTGCTAGTGTAAACGTTATTCCTCAATTTGATGAAACAGTTCATGTTGAAATTAATCCTGCCGATTTAAAAATTGATACATATAGATCTGGTGGAGCTGGCGGTCAAAACGTTAATAAAGTTGAAACCGCTGTGCGAATTACACACATTCCAACTGGAATTGTGGTTTCTTGCCAGGTTGAAAGAACTCAGCTAAAAAATAGAGAATTGGCAATGAATATGCTTAAATCGCAACTTTTTGCACGTCAAGAAGAGGAAAGAAAGAATAAGTTAAAAGGGATAGTAGGTGAACAAAAAAATATAGAATGGGGTTCTCAAATTAGGAGCTATGTTTTTTGCCCATACACTTTAGTCAAGGATAACAGAACAGGTTATGAAGACACACAAGTGAATAAAGTTATGGATGGATATATTGAAGGATTCATCTTCTCATATCTAAAAGAGGAGGCAAAAAAGGGTGCCTAACTATGTAAAAACATTTTTTCAAAAAGACAATTTAAAAAGAAATATTCGTAGTTTATCATTGCTCTTAATCGGCACTTTTATTGTTAGTGCCGGAAATGCCTTTTTCTTAATTCCTTTTTCAATTATAAGTGGTGGAGTTAGTGGTATTACAATTTTAACCGCTGAATTTATTGCTCCTGACATAATGAGTTACATATTAAACTGGGCACTTTTTGTATTAGGTTTAATATTATTAGGCTTTAAATTTACGATTTCCTCACTAATCTCAACTATTTTTTATCCAATTTTTATATCGATTTTCTTAAGAACTAGTTTATTGCCTGAGTTTTTAGATGTTTTGCTAGGTGCGAATAGTAATTATATTTTAGAAAACGGGATTATAACAAACCTATCGAGTTTAGAAGCTGTTAACGCCGGGTTTTTATTAGTTATTGGTTTACTTGGCGGAATGCTAGTTGGAGTTGGCTGTTCCATAACTTTTCATGGTGGTGGTTCAACAGGAGGAATCGACATCCTAACATTTATTGTTAGTAAATTTACCGGCGTTAAAGAATCAATCCCATTTTTCTTATTTGATGGTGGAATTGTTTTAATTGGTATAATTATCGACTTAACAAAAGGCAATAGTATTGCATTAATTGGTGGATTAGTCGGTATCATCTCAGCCTTTATTTGTTCACTTATGGTTGAAATTATATACAGCGGCCAAACAAGTGCATATTGTGTTGACATTGTCACTGATAAGGTTGATGAAATTTCACAGTTTGCTATTAAAGAATTAGATAGAAGCGCAACGATTTCAAAAGTTATTGGCGCTTATTCAAAAGAAGAAAAGACAATGGTCAGAATTGTTTTTTCTCGTAGAGATTATAATAAGATAAGAAATGCTATCGCAAGGATTGATCCAAAAGCATTTTGCACTTTTTACCAAACACTTTTTACAGGTGGCGAAGGCTTTGAAAACATGAATTTAAATTCATCTCAAAGATATTTGAAGAGCTTAAAGTCCAAGATTAAAACAAGAAAAAGTGATGAAAAAACAGCTCAAGAAGCTGAAAAAATAGAAAAAGAAGATGAACGAAAGTAAACCTTTTGTAATACATAGTGAATTTAAACCAACTGGCGATCAGCCAACTGCAATTAAAGAATTGGTTGAAGGTTTAAATAATGGAAAGAAATACCAAGTATTGCTTGGAGCAACAGGCACAGGCAAGACTTTTACAATGGCCAATGTTATAGAAAAAGTTCAAAAGCCAACTTTAATTTTGGTTCATAATAAAACTTTAGCTGGCCAATTGTATGCCGAAATGAAAGAATTATTCCCAGAAAATCGTGTTGAATATTTCGTTTCTAATTTTGATTTTTATCAACCAGAAGCTTACATACCATCAACTGACACTTATATAGATAAATCTGCCTTGATGAATGAAGAAATTGAAATGATGAGGGTTAGTGCAGTTAACTCTATTGTTAGTAGAAGAGATACGATTGTTGTAGCATCAGTTGCCTCGATTTATGGACTTACAGATCCAGATGAGTATAAGAAACTTGTTTTTGATGTTAGAGTTGGTGAAGAAATCGATAGAAAAGAATTTTTTGGTAAATTATTAAATTCGCAATATAAAAGAAATGATATTGAATTGTCGCCGGGTAGATTTAGGGTTCATGGTGATTTAATCGATATTATGCCTGCAAATAGTGATGATTGGTATATTAGAATTGATTGTTTTGGTGATGAAGTTGAAACAATTGCTAAGTGTAATTATTTAACAGGCGAAATCATCGAAAAGTACCATTATTATGATTTATTTCCTGCTTATGATCATGCGGCAACAAGAGAAAATATTCTAAGAGCTTGTAAATCAATTTTAGCTGAACTAGAAGATAGAGTTGCCTATTTTGAAAAAGAGGGTAAGCCTTTAGAAAAAGAAAGAATTGAAATGAGAACAAAGCAAGACGTCGCTTCTCTTGAGGAGTTTGGAATTTGTCCTGGAATTGAGAATTATTCTCGTCATATCGATAATCGTAAACCAGGCCAAAAACCTTTTTGCTTAATGGATTATTTCCCAAAAGATTATTTACTTATTGTTGATGAAAGTCATGTCAGTTTCCCTCAAGTTCGTGGAATGTATAATGGCGATCATTCAAGAAAAGTTACGCTTGTTGAATATGGTTTTCGTTTACCTAGCGCATTAGATAATAGACCTTTAAATTTTGAGGAGTTTGAAGGTGAGATAAACCAAGTTATTTGTACAAGCGCAACACCAGGAGATTATGAATTAAGTCACACTGGCGGCAAATATGTTGAGCAAATTATTCGTCCTACAGGCCTTCTTGATCCTGAAATAGAAGTAAGACCTACTTTAGGTCAGATAGATGACTTAATAAGTGAAATTAAAAAGCGTATCGAAAATCATGAACGAGTAATGGTTGTTACTTTAACAATTAAAACTGCTGAGGATTTAACTGCTTACTTAAAAGATAGGGATATAAAAACTGTTTATCTGCATAGTGAATGCAAAACACTTGAAAGAAGCGAAATTATTTATCAATTAAGAAAAGGTAAGTATGACGTTTTAGTAGGTATTAATCTTTTAAGAGAAGGCCTTGATATTCCTGAAGTTTCTTTAATTGCGATTTTAGATGCTGATAAAGAAGGATTTTTAAGAAGTACTCGAAGTTTAATTCAAGTTGTAGGTAGAGCAGCAAGAAATAGTAACGGTAAAGCGATTATGTATGCAGATACAATTACTAAGTCGATGCAAGAGTGTATTGAGGAAACTAATCGTCGTCGCGAAATTCAATCAAAATATAACGATGAAAATGGAATTATTCCAACCACAATTGTTAAGCCTATTCAAGCTCCAATCCACAATACTGAGACTGAAGCAGAAGAATTAGTTAACTCTAAAGCTAAATTAACAAAGAAAGAATTGCAAAGAAAAATTAAAGAAGTCGAAAAGGAAATGTATAAGGCTTCAAAGGAATTTGATTTCGAAAAAGCGATTAAGCTTAGAGATATTATGTTTGAGTTAAAAGCCGAATTAAACTAAAAAGCCTTTAAAACTTAAGTATTTTATTGAATAAATGATCACATTATAAATCTTGGAAGAGTTAAAAATTACTTGGATTTTTCCTTTCTCGTTTTATAATTTTTAGAAAAATACGTTTATTGTCTTTTTTGTATATATGTTTTAACATATATACATCGCTTGGAGGAAATGTTGAATGCAATGGTATGATTATATATTCTGGGTTATCGCTTTTATTGTTATAGTCTTAGGACTTCTTCAAGGTGGTAAAAGTGAAGGTGCTTCCGGTGCTATTACTGGCGGCGGCTTAAACGTTTTCGTCAAAACCAAAGAAAGAGGGAGTGAGAAAATTGTCTCGATGCTTACTTTAGGATTTGGTATTGTTTTTCTGTTTTTAGCATTGCTTTCAACCTCTTTGACTTCTGCTCCAGCAACAGATGAAGGCACAACCGAAGGGACAACAACTGCAATTGCTGTTTTTACCAACCTTCTTCAATATTTCTCAATTATTTAATATTGTTTTATAGAAATTTTATTTCGTATTAAAATATGTATAGATTTTCTATAATTTTTTGTGTGAATAATTTTTAAATATGTTGACGATAAAAGAATATGTAGTAGCAAAAAAAGAAGAGCTGGCTAAATCGGTTCTCATGTTAAAAAAGAAACCTGTAATTAAAATCATACAGGTTAATGATGATTATGCCTCTAATAGCTACATTAAAGGAAAAATAAAAGATGTTAACGAAATTGGCTGTGATGCTATTTTAGAGAAACTACCAGATACAATAAGTGAAGCGGATTTACTTAAAGAAATTGAAAAAACAAATAATGATTCTGCCATAGATGGTTTTATTGTTCAACTTCCTTTACCTAAACACATTTCTGAGGAAAAAATAAAACTTGCCATTGATCCAAAAAAAGACCTAGATGGCTTTAATCCTTTAACCAAATTTGTTAGTGCTACACCAAATGGAATAATTACTTTTTTGAGTGATTCTGGTTATGAGTTTAAAGGCAAAAACGCTTTAGTTATTGGAAGAAGCAATATTGTTGGAAAGCCTATGGCAAAACTTTTATTAAATAAAGACATGACTGTTACAGTCGCTCACTCTAAAACACCACTTAATGAGCTAAAGAAATTTGTTTCGAGTGCTGATTTGATTATTGTTGCTGTTGGGAGAAGAAACTTTTTAGATAAATCTTTTAATTTTAAAGATGGTGCCTACGTAATAGATGTAGGAATTAATCGAGATGAAAACAATAAATTAACAGGAGATTGTGAAAAAGGCTTACCAGTAAAATTCCAATCGCCTGTGCCTGGCGGAGTAGGTTTATTAACTAGGCTTGCTTTATTAATAAATTTAGTGGAGGCATGTAAATAATATGGATTTTAATATCGGTAAAACAAATGTTTACGGGCTTGAGTTTGCTGTTAAGGCAAGCGGAAACCCAATGAGAACTGCTCTTGATAGAAGCGAAACAAATGAAAAAGACTTTTCTAGAGCTGGAAAATTAGGAAAATGTCATCCTGGAGAAGGGCACGACAACTTCTTAAAAGGGATTGTAGTAGAGTTTGATATTACGGCGCCTCTTTATTGGTGGAAACAAGCTCAACGTTATCATTTTTTTGAATATGTTTCTTCACAATCAACAATGCATTGTTTATTAAAATTTGATATTGCAAATCAATGTGTAAGCGATACAAACAAGGAAGTTTTAAAAATTGTTGAGAAAATTAAAGATGAATATAATGCTATTCCAGAAGAAGATAAAGAGAAAAAAGTCGCTAAATGGAGAGAACTTGTTGCGTCAACTCCTTGTGGATTTTGCCTTGGATCGACCATGGTAACCAATTATCAACAATTAAAAACTATGTATTTACAAAGAAGATATCATAAGTTAAAAGAATGGCATGTATTTTGTGAATGGTGCGAAAGTTTGCCTCATTTTGTTGAATTAACAGGTGTATCAAGATGAAAATAGTATTATTAAATGATCTTTTAATTAACCCCGGCCTATATGAAGGCGTTAAAAAGGATTTAGCGAGTTTAGGTCATACTTTTACATATTATTTAAGAAAGCCACGTAATGATGAAGAAATTGTAAAAAGAATTAAAGATGCTGATATTTTAATCACCGACAATACAAAACTCAGTGAAGAAGTATTAAAACAAGCCAAAAACTTAAAATATATTGATGTTGCTTTTACTGGTTATGACCATATTCCATTAGAATTTTGTAAAGCGAACAAAATAAATGTTTCAAATTGCAGTGGATATGCTACCGAAGCTGTTGCCGAATTAAATTTAGCATTTATTCTTTCTTTATTGCGTGACATAAAGGCAAACGATACTAAAGTTAGAAAATCCAAAACTCATAACAATCAATTAGGCGAAGAATTAGATACAAAAGTAGTGGGTGTCATTGGAACCGGAAAGATTGGAGCTTGTTTAATTGATTTACTTCAACCATTTAATTTAAGAGTTTTAGCTTATAGTAAAACAATAAAGAAAAATATTGTCTCAAAAGGTGTAACTTATGTTGATTTAAAAGACATAATGTCTAAAAGTGACTTTATCTGTTTAACTTTACCTTTAAATGATGAAACTAAAAACTTAATTGGTGAACGAGAAATCGCTTTAATGAAGCCAACAGCTTATTTAATAAATACTGCAAGAGGTGGAATAGTTGATGAAAGTGCTCTTATTAATGCTTTGAAAGAAAAGAAAATTAAAGGGGCGGCCTTAGACGTATTTTCAATAGAACCACCATTAAGTAAAGATAATGAATTATTAAAACTTGATAATGTTTTGCTTTCTCCTCATATCGGCTATATGACTAAAGAAGCTATGAAAAAAAGAGCAGAGATTGCCTTTTCAAATCTCTACTCTTATTTAGAAGGAAAAATTAAGAATAAAATTATTTAACTTCGGTTAATTCGTTTTTGTTTTCTTCGTTTTCAACACTTTCCTTTTTTGGTAGTTTTTTCGACCTCGTTTTCTTTTTAACTGGGATAACATCACTTTTTACAATAGTGAGTTTGCTTTTTCCGTCTTCTGAATAAATAACTTTTTCATCGATTTTAAATTTTGGGTTGGCAGCGTAATAAAAGATTAATAAGCAGCCAGCAATTATTAAGATAATTCCAATTAAAATTATGAGAATCATTTTTAAAGTATCGTTAGAAGATGAATGATTGAAATATAATGTCAAAGAACCAAGGGCTATAAAAAGAATTGCAGCTATAACATTTATAACTAGTGATATCTTGCCTGAATTTTTTGAAATCCCTGCAATTATTGCCTCAATTGTGAAAATAAGACCAAATACAAGAAGCATTGTTCCAGCAAAAACTGCTAAATATTCAAGTACAATTTGAGGATTAACATAGATTAACACAGCAAGAGAAATTAAAGCTGCACCGGTTACGTTTTCTATACTTAATAATCCCTTAACAAATATCATTCCAAACCCGATAGTTAAAACACCATAAAGTAAAATGATACTAGCAGTAATGTAACCTAATGCGTTTTGAACATCGGTCGACCCAGAAAAAATACAAAGAACAATTCCAAAAACAATGAGTAATCCAGATTGAATAATTTTCACCCATTTATAAGAAGTAACATCTTTTTCAGAAACTAACTTTTTTGCCATAGAGATAAAACCTTTCGCGTATTATTATATTATAGATTAGAAAGAGAAATAGAGTATGAACGATTTAAAAATTAGAAATTATGCAAAATTAATTGCTGTAGTTGGTGCTAACATTCAAAAAGGACAAGAGGCAACAATTATTGCTAATGTTGAGACGGCATCTTTTGTAGGAATCTTAGTTGAAGAACTTTATAAGGCTGGAGCAAGTTACGTTGATGTTCAATGGAGCAATAATAAAATTGCTATTTTGACTAATAATTTAGCTGAGTTTGATAAAATTTCACACATTAACGAAATTGAAAGAGCCCGTCATGAGCACAATATTAAGGTTCATCCAGCAAGAATTTGGATAGATAGTGATGATCCTCATTCTCTTGATGGTATTGATCTTGATAGAAGAAATAAAGCATTGTCTATAAGAGGCAAAGAAATTAGAGCACTTCGTGATCAATATGATGATGAATGCCAATGGTGTATAGCAGGCGTTCCTTCTTTAAGATGGGCTAAGTCAGTTTTTCCAAATTTAAGCGATGAAGAAGCAATGGAAAAATTATGGGAATATATTTTAAAAACAAGCCGTGCTTATGAAGGAGATCCAATTAAAAATTGGGAGATTCATGATAAAAACCTTGTAAATCACATGAATTTATTAAATAAATTGAACTTAAAATCACTTCATTATACTAGCCAAAATGGAACTGATCTTTATATTGAACTTTTAGACAATGTAATTTGGGAAGCTGGTGGAGAAAATACAAAAACTAAAAATATTAGATTTCAACCTAACATCCCTACAGAAGAATGTTTTACTTCGCCAAACAAATTTAAGACTCATGGAATTGTCTATTCTACAAAGCCATTAAACTACAATGGAATATTAATTGAAGATTTTTCGATTCGTTTTGAAGAAGGAAAAGCAGTTGAAGTTAAAGCTAAAAAAGGTGAAGAAGCTTTAAAACAAATGTTAAAACTTGATGAGAATGCTTGTTATTTAGGTGAATGCGCCTTAGTTGGCTATCATTCTCCAATCAATGATTTAAATACAATTTTCTTTTCAACATTATATGATGAAAATGCTTCATGCCATCTCGCTTTTGGTGATGCTTTCTTAAATCTTGTTAAAGGTTATCAAAACATGTCTAAAGAAGAATTAGATAAGCTACCTTTAAATAAATCAATTGTACATACAGATTTCATGATTGGTTCAAAAGATTTAAGTATTGTTGGTAGAGATAAAGAAGGAAAAGAAATTCAAATTTTCAAAGACGGAGATTGGTGTATTTAATTAAGGAGATTTTATGAAGAATATTTTGGTAAAAGATTTTGAAATCAATCAAAAAGAATTTAAAAATTTAGAAGAAAATTATCACAAAGATGATAAAAATATTGTAATTAAACACGCATTAAGCAAAAATCCAATTTCTGAAATTGTTTATGATGCGAAAAACGAAATTGACGTAATCAACGATTTTTCAATTGATATAAAAACTTTGCCTGTATGTAATCAAAAAAATAGTGGTCGTTGTTGGATTTTTGCGGCATGCAATTTTTTAAGAGAAAAAATTGCTCATGAACTTAATGTAACTAACTTTGAACTTTCACAAAATTACATTGCTTTTTTTGATAAACTCGAAAAAAGCAATTATTTGCTATCTTCAATTGCAGATTTAATTGAAAATAAACCAAATGAAAGAGTTTTAATGCATCTTTTATACAATGGAGTTGGCGATGGCGGACAATGGGACATGTTTGTAAATCTAATTAAAAAATATGGAGTTGTTCCTAAAAACGCAATGAAAGAATCTTATCAAAGTAGTGCTACCATGGAATCGGATGCTTTAATTAATTCTTTGTGTCGCCAATTTGCAGTTAAGGCTCAAAAGTTATTTAAAGAAGGAAAAAGGGAAGAAATTCTTACTTTAAAGAAGGACTCAATTCAATTAATTTATAATCTTTTAGTTAATTCTTTCGGTCTTCCTCCAAAGAAATTTGATTTTGAATATAAAGATAAAGATGGAAAATTCCACTCTCTTAACGATATGAGTCCACTTTCATTCTATGAAAAGTTCGTAAAAAATATTGATGATTATGTTTCAATTGTTAATGCTCCAACAAAGACAAAAGAATTTTATAAAACATATACTATTGCTTATTTAAATAACGTCATAGAAGGAAAAGACATCGTTCATTTAAATCTTCCAATGAATAGAGTTAAAGAATTAATTATTAATCAACTTAAAGATGGCGAAATTGTTTGGTTTGGAAGTGATGTTTCAAAATATAGAGAAAGAACATTAGGTCTTTGGGACGATTTATCATATGATTACTTATCAACTTTTGGTTTTGATTTAAAATTTGATAAGGGTGATATGCTTGATTATCATGAATCAGCTATGAATCATGCTATGTGTTTAACTGGAGTAAATATTAAAAATGGCCTTCCAAATAGATGGAAAGTTGAAAACTCTTGGGGAAAAGATGTTGGAAATGAAGGCTACTTTATAATGTCAGATAGTTGGTTTGATAGATATGTTTATCAAGCTGTTGTAAATAAAAAATATCTAAACGAAAAAGAACTTGCTGCATTTAAATCAGATTCTATTGTTCTTGATCCTTGGGATCCACTTGGAACACTTGCTGAATAATTTTTGCTTTCTTTTAAACAATTTATTATCTTTTTATAAATTCTAAAAAATGAGATAATTTTATTAATAAAGAAGAGTTTTTTGAGTTTAAAATTTTACTTTAGGTGGAAAAATAATCAAAAGAAAGGAAGTTTGAGGGTAGTATTATGTGGCGGATTTATGTTGTGATTAGTGCGGCGTTTTTACTTATATTAATTATTAAATTAATTAACCATCACTTTAAGAAAACTAGAGTTATTAAACTTAAGGCTCTAGGTGAATATAAAAAGTTTTTTGATTTAAGCATCATTAAAGTTCAAGACAATCGTGGCATAATTTATTATTCTAATGGCCCAATTAACATTAAATACGATCCATCTAATTTTGATTTATATAGAACAAGGTTAACCGAAATCCCATCTTATTCTTATAAAGAAAATAAAGACAAAAAATATGGTAGAACACCTTTTATAATTTATTTGGTTTTATTTGTTTTAAGTTTCGTAGTTTTTGCTTTATCACTTATTTGGATTTTATTATTAAATTTTGCTCCAGAAAGTGTTGAATTTTTAAACATTGAATCATTAGAAACGTTAAAAGAAGTATTTACCTCTAATTATTTTTGTTATGGTGTTGGGCTTTTTATGATTCTTTGCCTTGTTTTTATATTATGTAATCGTAATTATAAGAAACATTTTGTTTATAATATCCCTGTTTATTTAAAGATGGTAAATAGAGCTGCATATGCAGAAGCTATGAAACCAATATACGTGAAATTAGGCTAATAATGAAAATAGAAAAATTAAAAGAAAACTCCTTGGATGAGATTATTTCATTTGTCTCAAATAACAAGAATTTAGTGATTGAAAATAACAACATTTTTACAAATGATTTTAAAAATCTATTACTAAGATTTGCAAGTTCAAGAAACAAAGTTTCTTCAGAACTACTTTGTTATGCTTTGCGAGATGAAAACCGCGAATTAAATTCGGCAATCGTTTTTAACTTTAAGGGTGAAATTTCTGTTTTCTGTTTAAAAGATTTAACGAATTTTGATACAGGTAAAGAATTACTTGAACGCTTAAAAGAAGTAATTGATATTAATAAAATTCCTGAACTTTTTGCTAAAGCAAGTGATGAACATATAGGAGATTTTAATAGAATTGGTTTTAAAAGTGTTCGCTTTTATTCAACAATGGATGATGCCAATACTTATAGCAACTATTACTTCCTGTTAAGATATCGTTTTAATAACGTAAGTGAATAAAAAATTCTTAAAATTAGAGAATCGGCCACCTTATTTAGGTGGTTTTTCTATTTATACCTTTAATTAAATTCGCTATAATATTTAAGGTCGTAAAGGAGATTTTATAAATGTTAGAAATTATTGATGTTTACGCACGTGAAGTATTAGATTCCCGTGGAAACCCAACAATCGAAGTTGAAGTTACACTTGATGATGGCGTTGTCGGAAGAGCTATTGTTCCAAGTGGTGCATCCACAGGTGAAAATGAAGCTCTCGAATTAAGAGATGGAGACAAAAAGAGATATCAAGGTAAAGGCGTTTTAAAAGCTGTTGAAAACGTTAATGATATTATTGCTCCAGAAATCATTGGTATGTATGCTGATGATCAAGTCGGAATTGATAATGCTTTACTTAAACTTGATGGCACACCATTTAAGAAAAAACTTGGAGCTAATGCAATTTTAGGTGTTTCTTTAGCTGTTGCAAGAGCTGCTGCTGAAAGCTATGGCATGCCATTATATAGATATATTGGCGGAGCTAACGCAAAAGTTTTACCTACCCCAATGATGAATGTTGTTAACGGTGGTGCTCATGCTGATTCAACCGTTGATTTCCAAGAATTCTTCATTATTCCAGCAGGATTTGAAACATTCCATGAAGCTTTAAGAGCTGGTGTTGAAACATTCCATTGCTTAAAAGCTGTTTTAAAAGCAAAAGGTTATGAAACCGGTGTTGGTGATGAAGGTGGATTTGCCCCAAGCTGCAAACACGGAAATACTGAACCACTCGAACTTATCATGGAAGCTATTGAAAAAGCTGGATATAAAGCAGGAAAAGAAATTTTCTTAGGTATGGACGTTGCTTCTAGCGAATTCTACAATGCAGAAAAGAAAGTTTATGAATTAAAGAAGAGCGGCGAAGGCACAAAGACAAGTGAAGAAATGATCGCTTGGTTTGAAGAAATGATCAAAAAATACCCAATCATCACAATCGAAGATGGTTTAAGTGAAAATGACTGGGAAGGCTGGGCAAAATTAACTGCTGCTTTAGGCGATAAGATTCAACTTGTTGGTGACGATTTATTTGTTACAAATAAAGACTTCTTAAGAAAAGGTATCGTCAATCATGTTGCTAACTCAATCTTAATTAAAGTTAACCAAATCGGAACTTTAACAGAAACATTAGATACCATTAGAATGGCTCAAACCAATGGTTATACCACAATGGTTTCCCATAGAAGTGGTGAAACAGAAGATACAACAATTGCTGATTTAAGTGTTGCTGTAAACGCTGGTCAAATTAAAACAGGTTCTGCTTCAAGAACTGATAGAATGGCAAAATATAACCAACTCTTAAGAATTGAAGATGAACTTGGTGATGAAGCTATTTTTGAAGGATTACACGCTTTCAAAAAATTCAGATTTGAAAAATAATTAAATTTATAATTTAAAACAACTAGATGGTCAGGACTTCCTGGCCATTTTTTATATGGAAAAAATGGCCAGTTTGCGGGGTTTTTAAATTTTTAGAAGCTTTAAATGCTATTGATAGAATTGTATTTTGATCTTTCACAGGACAAATACAAAATAAAGCATTAATAATGTATTACCTTTATTTTTGGACGTTTTATCAAGACAAAATTAACTTACTTTTTGCTGATGTTAGATATGAAATTAAAATTCTATTAAGATAGTCGGAAGATTTACTTGTCTAAATTCTAGATAGGGCGAAAACAGAAACAGTAACGGGGGTCGAGGCTTATATTCGTTATGAAATAAGCCGAAAACAATATGAAAAAAAGATATTTTTTGATGGTAATTTTACCTGCAGTTTTAATGTTGAGTTCTTGCTCATTGGTAGGAGATAACACAAGCGAAGTAGAAATTGGAGAAAACGGAAACTGGTTTATCGATGGTAAAGATACTGGTGTTAAAGCTGAAGGAAATGGGATTGTAAGTGTAGAAAAAACCGGAAGCGAAGGAGCCATAGATACTTATACTATTACTTTTACAGATGGCACTACCGAAACTTTTACAATTACAAACGGTGGAGAAGATTTAAAGTTTGATGAAAGTGGAAACACTTTAACACGTGATGCTTTAAAAGATATTCAAGGAAGAATTGAACTTAGTGGTACCTATTCAGTTTTAAGTGGTAAAACCGAAGATAACTTAGCCGAAAAGGAAGCAAGAGGAACTATTGATGTAACTTATAATGAAGATGCTTGGGACTATACTCGGACTGAAGAAGGCGTCGTTTCTAATGACATGACTGTTTATCAGATGGGCGAAGCGGCAGTTGTTATTGAAGTCGATGAAACTAATAGCATTGTTTATAATCAAATTGTTGATTCAGAGATGGAAGAAGTTGGATGGGACTTCTTTATTAATCCGCTTTCTGGACTAAACTATCATGAATTTGAAGCAATTGAAGGCGAAGCGGGTTCATATCGTTTAAGAATGGAGATTCCTAAAATAGAAACATATGTAAACGAGATTTTATATCCTCGCTTGGTGAATTTAGGAACCGACTCAATAGAAGAAGTAAGAATAAAACTTGAAGCAGGAAGAATTGCATCCATTGAATTTGAATCAAGCGTGTTGACGGAAGACAGTCTTTTAGGTACAACATACAGCAAGAATTTAGTAAGTTTTGATGTTGTTGCAACTGGAGATGAGGCTTATCAAATTCCCGATATTGCTCCAAAAGAAACTTTGCCTGAACATGAAGTTTTAAAATCAGCTTTAAAAGAACTCAATGAGGCTCCAATAAAAGTAACCGAAACAACAGATTTAAGACGGGATAATTCAACTCCTTGGGAAGAGGCTGATATGTCCTCAATAATTGATGGATATTTCACCGATGAATTTGCTTATCTTTATAATCATGACGAACAAAGTGGAAACGGAGCGATTATTATTGATGGCCAAGGTTATAACTTTACTTATTCTGAAGGTGATGAAGGTCCTGTTAGAGATTATTATCCTGCATTAGATGACGAAGGTAATTATTATACAGATGTAGTTAGTGCAAGAGGCGATTTTACTTATATTGCCCCTGAGATTTTTAAAGTAATTGATGACAAACATTTTGAGTACTCTGGAAGATATGTTTATGATGTTGCATATGCTTTAAGTACTACTAAGAACGGTTTGTTATATGATGCTTTAGCTGTTTCAATTGAACTTGATGATAATTATAGAGTCAAGTCAATTACTGCAACTGATAATAATATGTTTAGATGTGTTCAAGAGTTTGAATTTCTTGAAGAACCATATGAGCTTCCATTCACTGCAGAAGATATGCTTGTTGGCGAAAATCCTTTCTATACAAATTTTGCTCATACATATACTTATACAAGTGAAAAAGACGGTTTAACTCACGAGATTCTTGTAAAAGATTTGGACGATATTTCAGTGGATGGCGAAGCTGTTACTAATATTGAATTTGAAAGACCTGGCGATAATTTTGTCTTAACCTTTGTTTATAAAGAAGCGAAGTATGCTATTACTTATTTCTCTTCTGCGGAATATTGGAATATGACCATTGACTATCCAGATGGAGACCATGAATATTATAATGATTATTGGGACGGGACATTAATTATTGATTAAAGAAAAATGAGGCTGGAATTTCAGCCTCTTTTTTGAAAAGACATTAGATTTGCGAGGATTTTAAATATTTTGCTCGATATTTTTGGAATTTAAATATTTGGTTTACGTTTAACTTCACCATAAAGTCGAATTGATAAATAAAAAGCAAAAAAGTACGATAATAAAGCATGTTTTTATACATTAATTACTTCATCTTAAGTATAATTATTTAAAAGAGGAAAATATTATGTTTAAAAACAAAACCTTTGAAGGCGAAAATGTTCCAAAACTAACAAAATGGTTGTTTTGTAGTAGTGGAATGTTTCGTGATCTTTGCTACCAATTCGTTAGCATGTTTTTATTAATGTATGCTCAATATTGTGGAATTGGCGGTGGAGATGGTGGCGATTATATCGCTATGTATAGCACAATTACCGTTATAATTATCGTTTTAAGAATTTGGGACGGCTTCAATGATCCAATTATGGGATTTATTGTTGAAAAAGTGCACCTTAAATGGGGCAAATATCGTCCATGGATTTTTATTGGAGCATTTTTAAGTAGCATTGTCACTATTTTAATGTTCTGTCTTCAAGTTCATGGATGGGCTTATGTTGCTTTATTTGCTGTTTTCTACTTTTTGTGGGATTTCACTTATACGATGAATGATATTGCTTTTTGGAGCGTATTACCTTCACTATCTCAAAAAGAAAAAGTTAGAGCAAATTTAACAACACTTTTATCAATATTTGTTTCAATTGGTAGCTTTACAGCTGGGGGATTAGTTCCAATTTTATCTTCTAGTTTCGGCTATACAATTTCATATATGTATTTTGCAATTATTGCATCTGTTTTATATTTTGTGAGCCAACTTATTTTAGTTATCTTCATGAAAGAAAGAAAAAGAAGTGAAGAGGTTGAAACAAGTAGCGAAAAAATGAAATTTAGAGATATTTTTAGCGTTTTAGCTAAAAATGACCAAGTTAGAAGTTCAATTGTTGGAATTTTACTTTATTACACTGGATCAAGTATTTTAGTTACTTTAGGTCTTAATTACTTCTATTTTAATTACGGTTATTCAGCAGCTGGTACTTACCAATTAATATTTACAGTTGTTTACGCTTTAGCTACTATTCTAGGTCAATTTATTTATCCGCTTCTTGTTAATAAATTTAAGATACACAGAATGAAAATATTTACAGTTGCAAGCGTTGTTACTGTAGTTGGTTATGTTTTACTTTTCTTGTATATTTTCTTAAATCCAGTAACATTCTTCCCACTTTTATGTGTTGTGGGATTTGCGGTTTTCTTTGCGCAGACCTTGATCAGTATGATCTTATATATCATGATTCAAGATTCAATTGAATATAATGAGTATCATTTTAAAGAAAGAAGAGAAAGTGCAGTATTTTCGTTAAGAGCTTTTACCGCTAAACTTGGTTCCTCTTTGCAGCAAATTGTTTTATATGTTGCACTCCTTGCAGGATCTTTATATACAATTTCAAATCAAATATCGCAGGCTGAAATGGATGCGATTGCCAAGTTTGGCGATGATGCTGTAAATGTTGGCCAATATGTTGGAAACATTGCTAATGCAATTACTGGTTTTGAAAATGTAGAATTTTGGCAAAGACTAGTTTATCAAATCGGATTTACTATAGTCCCAGGCTTATTGATGCTTGTTTGTTTCATTTGGATTAAATGCACCTATAAAATTACTGAAGAAAATCATGAAATCATGGTTTTAGAAATTGAAAAGAGACATAACAATGATTCAAAGCAATGAATTTAAAAAAAGAGTTGTTTATCAAATTTATCCATCGAGTTTTTATGATTTTAATAACGATGGATGGGGCGATTTAAAAGGAATTAACGCAAAACTCGACTATTTAAAAGAATTAGGTATTGGTATTATATGGCTTTCACCAATCTATCTTTCTCCAATGGATGATATGGGGTATGACATTGCCGATTATAAAAGAATTAACCCTCGATTTGGAACAATGGAGGATTTTGATGAACTTTTAAAAGAAGCAAATTCAAGAGATATTAAAGTTGTGATGGATTTAGTAATTAATCACACATCAACAGAACATGATTGGTTTAAAAAAGCGATAGAAACTCCAGAAAATAAATATCGTAATTATTATTTTATTAAGGAAGGTAAAGGTAAAAAACATAATAAAGCGCCAAATAATTGGCAAAGTTGCTTTACTGGAACTGCTTGGAAGAAAGTTGATGAGTTACCAGGGTTTTATTACATGCATCTTTATTGTGATAGCCAAGCAGATTTAAATTATTCAAATCCAGACGTAATTAATGAAGTAAAAGACATTTTAAAGTTCTGGCTTGATAAAGGCGTTTATGGTTTTAGATGCGATGTAATAAACCATATTTATAAATCAAGTTTAAAAAATGATTATTCTCACCTTTTATATAATAGAGGAGCAAAATATTATTCAAATCAAGATGAAATGTTTAAAATTTTGACACGTTTTAGAACTGAAGTTTTGGATAATTATGATACCTTTTTAGTTGGTGAAACTGGCGAACTTAATAAAGAAGTAGGGAATCGTTTTTTAAATGAGCGTTGTCTGGACATGTTTTTTGAATTCGACCATGTTTATGCTGATAAAAGCAAATTAATTCCAGTAATTAAAAGAAAATTTAATACAAAGCGCCTAGTAAAACCAATTTTTAAATGGCAAAAAGACGTTCCTTGGATGGCAAATTATTTAGAAAATCATGACCAACTTAGAAGCGTAAATCGATATGGCAATTCAAGCAAATATTACAAAGAAAGCGCTAAAATGCTTGCGGTATTTTTGCTTTCTTTAAAAGGAACGCCATTTATTTATCAAGGCGAGGAAATCGGAAGTTTAAATATTGAAAACGCTGCTTTAAAAGATTGCAAAGACGTAGCTGCAATTTCAACAACAAAAACAGTTGAACGTTTATTAAAAGTGAGTGAAGCTAGAGCTTTTAAAATGATTAATGAAACTATTAATAGAGATCATGCTCGTACTCCAATGCAATGGGATGATACAGAAAATGGTGGATTTAATAAAGGCCATGAAACATGGATAAAAGTTAATCCTTTATATAAAAAGATTAATGTTGAAGAGGAAAAGAAAGATCCATCTTCAATTTTGAATTTTTATAAAAAGATAATTAACTTTAGAAATAATAGTGATGTGTTAAAATTTGGCGATTTTAAAGAAGAAACTTTAACAAACGATATTGTTAGTTTCTTTAGATCTTATAATGGTAAAACATATCAAATTATTCTTAATTTTTCTTCAAAAAAAGTTAAATATAACGAGATTTTGTCTTTAAAATGCTTGATTTCTAATTATGATGAAGATGTAAAGCTAAAAGAAATTCCGCCATATTTTGGAGGGATATTTGAGGTAATTTAAAATGATTTATTTTGACGCAAAAAAGAAAATTTTTAATTTATCAAACGACAATTATTCATATTATTTTGGTATTAACAAATTAGGTTATTTAATCCATTTATATAGTGGGAAAAAACTTGATGATATTACACTTGAAAGAGTTAATGAAAGATATATTGAACGCTATGCTTATTTAAAAGATAATCAAGAAATTTGTGATGAGTCCTATTATTTTAGTGAACAAGGATCGCTCTTTGAAGTTGGAAGCTATTTAAAAAGTGATTGTCGAGCGCCATTTGCTATCATTAAACATTGCGATAATTCTGAAATTACCAGTTTTAAATATCATTCTCATTTTGTGTCAAATTACAAAATTTCGCCAAACGATTTACCTCATTTTAAAGTGTCAAAAGCAAAAGAAGCTGAAACTCTTGTTGTAACTTTAAAAGATGAAAAAGAGGAAATTTATCTAGAACTTTATTACACGATTTTTAAAGACTTAAACGCGTTAGTTAGGTTTTCTCGCTTAAAAAACTTAACAAAGAATGAAATTATTTTAAAAAGATTATGTTCTTTAGAATTAGACTCTGTTAATAAAGACTATGAGTTAATCTCGATGCATGGTCAATGGGGAGACGATCGAGAATTAGAAGTTACTCCTATTGGTCATAGCAAAATTGTAGTAAATGATAATCATGGTGGAAGAGGATTTAGACAAAATCCTGCTATTATCATTAAAGGAAAAGAAGCAAATTATGATTATGGTGAAGTTTATATGGCTTCACTTGTTTATAGTGGCAATTTTAAGTTCGAAGTTGCTCTTGATGAATATGATCATTTTAGACTTAATGCCTTAATTAACGACGATTGCTTTGAATTTAAAATCAAAAGTTGCGAGAGCTTTGATACACCTGAATGTGTTTTAGTTTATTCTTCTTTTGGTATAAATAAAGCAACTCAAATAATGCATGATTTAGTAAGAAACTATCTTTTGCCTAGTAAGTTTTCTTTGAAAGAGAGACCTATTTTAATTAATTCTTGGGAACCATTTTTGTTTAACTTTGATACCGAGAAGATTAAAAAACTAATATTAGATGCTAAAAGCTTAGGTATAGAGCAAGTTGTATTAGATGATGGATGGTTTGGAAAAAGAAATAATGACAAAACCAGCTTAGGTGATTGGGATGTTAATGAAGAAAAAATCAATTTAAAAGAAGTTATTGATTTTGCTCATCAAAACGGAATGAAATTTGGAATTTGGGTTGAGCCAGAAATGATTTCGCCAGATTCTGATATATATCGCAATCATCCAGAATTTGCCTTATTTGATAGAAAGATGTCTCCTACACTTTTAAGACATCAATTAGTAATGGATTTAACAAATCCTGAAGTGATTAATTATATTTTTAACAAACTTTCAAATATCTTTGACAAATACAATTTCGATTATTGTAAATGGGATTTTAATCGATACTTGTCGGAAATTTCATCACTTTATTTAGGCAATGAAAAACAAGGCGAAATTTTTCATAGATTTGTTTTAGGTGCTTATTCGTTATTGAATAAATTTATAACACGATACCCTGATATATTGTTAGAAACATGTGCAAGCGGCGGAGGTCGTTTTGATTTAGGAATGCTTTATTATTCTCCACAAATATGGGGAAGTGATGAAACAAATCCTTTTTCGCGAGTCATGATTCAATTTGCAACTAATATTTTTTATCCACTTTCAACAATTGGTGCTCATGTAAGTACCGCCAATTCATTAACGATACAAGATAAGATTATCGTTTCTGCTTTTGGAACTTTCGGATATGAATTGAATCCTGAAAAGTTAACAGAAGAAGAGAAAAATACAGTAATTTCTCTAAATAAAATTGTTAAACAATTTCATCATGTTGTAACAAAAGGTGATTATTACGTTTTAAAATCGCCTTATAAATCTAATTTCGCTTCTTGGATGTGTGTCACAAAGGATCAAAAGGAAGCATTAGTTTTTAATTTTAATTTCAAAAGAGAACAAACAAAAGCTCGTTTTATTCGCTTAAAGGGCTTAAATCCTAATAAATACTATTTTAACTCATTAACAAATGATGTTTATAAAGGCGACTTTTATATGAATATAGGTATTAATATTAGTGCTCCTTTAAAAGAAGGGATGACGATGCTATTTGTAATTAAAGAAGTGAATAGTGTTGTAAAAACCGTCTTAAATAAAAAAGCACAAAACGTTAAAAGGGAAAAATTATTGTAGTTATGTCTAATTTTATCGATTTATCTTTACTTGATAACCCAAAAATTACTTCTATTAATGCTTTGGAAGATCATTCCGATCATAAAATTTATTTTAATGACAAAGAAAATAAAGTTTCTTTAAACGGAAAATGGCGCTTCGCTTATTATTCAAAATTTTGTGATGAAATTGAATATTTACTTTCACAAAATTTTGATATTAATTCTTTAGGTGAAATTTGTGTCCCTGGCCATTTTGAATTAAATGGTTATGGCAAACCACAATATGTTAATCAACAATACCCTTGGTTTGGGAAAGAAAATGTTGAACTTGGAAAAACGCCTAAAAATAATCCAGTTGGCGTTTATTTAAAAGACTTTGAAATGAAAAACGCTTTAAGCGAAAGAATTGTCTTAAATATTGGAGGGTTTAATTCTTCTTTATATCTTTATATAAACGGGGTTTTTGTTGGTTATTCAGAAAAAAACTTTACTCCTACCGAGTTTGATATAACAAATTATTTAGTAAAAGGCGTTAATCGTATTGCTTTAATAGTTTTTAAATATTCAAAGCAATCTTGGTTTTTAGATCAAGACATGTGGAGATTTGGCGGAATATTTAGAGACGTCAGCCTAAAGTTTATACCTTTAAGGCATATTGAAGATATTGATAATCGTTCTTTCTTAAATGAAGATAATACGACCGGTATTTTAGATTTATCAATTAATTTAAAAGGGAATATAACTGAAGCATATTTAAAATATTCTTTGCGCTATTGTGGGAATAAACTCTTTGAAGAAACGGCAGACATAAATAATGAAGAAGTGTTTATTAAAAAGAGCATCAATAACGTTTTACCATGGTCGGCAGAAGTACCAAATCTTTATCAATTAGATATTTTCTTAATTAAAGCGAATCAAATAATTGAAGCAACAACAGTTGATGTTGGTTTTAGAAACATAAAAATTAAAGATGGCATTATTTTATTAAATGGTAAACGAATTATATTTAAAGGCATTAACCGTCATGAGTTTGAAGAGCATGTTGGTAGAGCAATAAGTGATGAAACTATTAAAAAAGACCTTTTGCTTTTAAAAGCAAATAACTTTAATGCTATAAGAACGAGTCATTATCCTAATAAACCATACTTTTATGAATTAGCTGATAAATTAGGGTTTTATCTAATTGATGAGGTCGATCTTGAAACTCATGGTACTTGGTCGAGTTTAACAAAAAGAGATGGTATTTGCGGAGTTTTACCTGGAAACTATGAGGAATATAACGACTTAGTTCTTGCAAAAGACAACGCAATATATAAAAATAACCGCAATCATCCTTCAATTATCATTTGGAGTTTAGGTAATGAAAGTAGTGTTGGTTCTGTCTTTAAAAACTCATATAAATTCTTTAAAGAAAAAGATCCATTAAGACTTATTCATTATGAAGGTTGCTACTATAAAAAGAAGTATTCTTCTTTAACTGATATTGATTCAGGAATGTATATTTCGCCTTCTCAAATAAAAAGAAGATTAAAAAAACAAACACATAAACCATTTATTAACTGTGAATTTGAGCACTCAATGGGTAATTCAACCGGAAACTTTAAAGAGTATATGGAGTTAACAGAGGAATTTAAAAATTACCAAGGTGGTTTTATTTGGGATTTTGTCGATCAAGGAATTGTCGATGAAAAGACAAAAGTTGTGCATTATGGTGGTGATTTTGGAGATCGTCCACATGATGGAGTATTTTGTGCTGATGGACTATTACTTTCTAATAGAGAAAAAACTAGTAAACTCGATGTAGTTAAATATTTTTATCAAGATATTGTTTTTGAAAAGGTTGAAGAAGGCATACTTATCAAAAATACTAATCACTTTAAAGGAACTAGTGAATATTATTTTAAATTAGCTTTTTATGAAAACGGGGTTTTAGCAAGTGAATCCCCATTTGATTTAGATATTGCTCCTGAATCAAGTTTTACATTGAAAATAAATAAAGAAAATTTAACTTCTAATAAAGAAATTTTGATTAGAATAAGTTATTACTTAAAGCAAGACCAAGTTTATGAGAAGAAAGATTATGAAGTTGGCTTTTTTGAGTATTTGTTTAATTCTAGGTTAGAAAAAGCCCCTCTTTATCGACTCAATGAAAATAGTGCTGAGATAGAATTCATTCAAAGTGGATTTAATTTTGGAGTCAATGTAAATAAAAATGTTTCTTATTTATTTACTGGAATGGACAATTTTCATGGCGGACTTTCTTCAATTAAAATTAATAATGAAGAATTTATAGCTGAGCCAATTAAAGTTTCTTTATTTAGAGCTACGACTGATAATGATGAAAATATTTCGCGCTATTTTTTAGATAATTATATGGGTGCAAATAAAGCAAACTTTTTAATTCCTAAATTTGCCAAGTTTATGCTACCAAAAATAGGCAAAAACACTGCAAAACTCAAGTATTTTTATCGCTACTTATATGGGAATAAGCCTAAGAAAGCAAAAATTGAATATGAAATTTTAAGTGATGGATCAATTCTTGCAACACTTGATATAAAAATCTCTCGACTCCAATTTGCTCCTGGAGAAATTGGTTTAACTATTAAAATTCCTTCTTTAATTGATGAATTTTATTATTATGGACTTGGCGAAAAAGACAATTATATAGATAGATATCATGGAGAGAAGTTAGGTCGATATACATCTAATCCAATAAATGAGTATGTAAATTATGCTAAGCCACAAGAATGTGGACTTCATTTATTTACAAGAGAACTTATTCTAAAATCTAGTTTAGGTAATAAACTTGGTATTTTTGCTGTTGATAATTCGTTTGGCTTTAAAGTGCTGCCTTGGTCAAACTTAGAAATTGAAAACGCAACACATCTTGATGAATTACCAAAGGTTAAATATACATATGTAACAATTTTATGTGCAACAAGGGGAGTGGGTGGCGATAATTCTTGGCTTAGCCCAGTTCATAGCGAATACAAAATTAAAAATGGCCAAAAATATCAATTAAAGTTTATAATTAAAAAAGTTGACTAAAGGACTTTTTATTTATGAATTTTGAAGATTTAAAAAACAAATTAAGGCGTAAATTTCGCTCTTTCCATATCGGTACACTTGGAGCAGCCGTTTGTTCAGCTCAATTACTCTTAGAACTTTATTCTTTTGCTTTGAGCTTATTCTTTTTAAATGGAGCTTCTGATATTTCTAGCATTATATTTTTAGTAATTAACTGTGTATTTGATTTATATCTTGTTAGATACTTTATTACAGCTAAAGAAAATAATTCGTTAGCGCCAGCTCGAATAGGAATAATCTTTTTAATTATTTCTAATTATGTTATTCCTGCAATTCGTATGGTGATTGAATCAGTATTTACCAACTCACTTGGCGTTTCTTTATTTTCTTTTGTTCTTTCAGGAATGGTTTTAGGTATAATTTATTTTATCCTTTTAATATTAGAGTTTAATCATAAAGGAAAACATAATCATTTGATTATGGCAATTGTTTCTGGATTGATGGTTTTATTTGCAATTGGACAAGGCACTTTACTTATTGTTCTTGGATCATTTGGCATGATTAATTCAGCAAACCTTTTGTTAGATTCTTTATATTTAATTTATTATATTTTAAGTGCTTTTGTTGTTGTCGGAACAAGCCTTATTTTTTTCCTTTATCCAATTTTTGCAATTAGAGAACAAAAAAGAGGTTTTTAGCAAACCTCTGAAAACGGATCAGGATTATCTATATCGACAATATCTCTAATTGGTAAGAAAAACTCGTCAAAATAGATTATTTTTTTGTTTTTATCAATATGTTGAATCTTTCCTTTATATTTATAAAGGTAACCATCGATATATAGTTCAAAGTTTAAAACTAAATCAGGATAGAGTTTTAAGATTGTATCAATTTTTCTAGCACGTTCAACACTCACTAAAGGACGTGCTATTTTATTTTTTTCATATAGCATCTTTTCTAAATATTCCTGTTGTTCTACAAGAGAAGCAAAAGGAAGCCGTTTTTTCATTCCTCTATCCGCCATAGTCCCAAAATTATAAAGCAAAATATTTTAAAAGTTTAGACTTATAATTTTAATTTTTTAATGGTAACCTTTTGCAACAAAATAATCTTTCGTTTTAATTTTAAAAGTAAAATATTTCGATATAATGATAGCGTTATGAAACTTTTTGTATTTGATATTGATGGCACCTTAATTCACAACCGAAAGATTGAATTAGAAGAAAAATTAAAGAACAAATTAAACGAGATTTTAAAAAGAGGCGATGTGGTTGCTATTGCAAGTGGAAGACCATATGCTGGGATAATTCAAATTTTTAATCAATTAGATGAAGGGAAGAAATTTTTACTTTGTGCTAACGGAAGTTTAGTTACTGACATAAATGGGAATGTTCTCTATAAATGTGGAATTAAGATAAAAGAGTATTACGATTTTGTATTGAATCACCCTAAGATTTTCAAAAATAGAGCTTCTAAGATTTATTGTTATACAAATCATCACATTGGTTATTTAAAAAGAAACTTTTGGATAAGTGCTGAAGAAAAACATAACGGCGATTTTAAAGGGATTAATTTAAAGAAAAATCCATTACCTGATGATTATGAAATTTTAAAGTTTATGATTGCCTCTTTTCCTAGAAGAAGCAAAAATTTTGATGAGAAAGAAATCACTATTGAAGAAAAGGCAAAGTTTAATATCGTAAGAACTTCTGAATTTTTTATTGAGTTTATTAATAAAAATAGTGATAAGGCTTGTGGAGTTGAATTTTTAAGAGATTATTTAAAAATTGATGAAAAAGATATTTACACATTTGGTGATAGTGGAAATGATGTTGGAATGCTTAAAAGATTTAATGGCGTGGCAATGGGTAATGCTTCAAAAGAATGTAAAGAAGTTGCTAAATTTATTACTAAAAACGTCGATGAAGACGGAATTCTTTATGCTTTTGAGCACTTTGTAAGGTAATTTATGCTTTCTTTTGAAAAAGTAGATTTAGATAAAGTAATTAAAATTAAAGATTATTTATATAAGCCTTCAAAAATAGGTTCGGATTATTCCCTTGAAGTTTTATATTCTTGGCGCGATGAACTTCAAACAAAAATAGCTTTCTTTGATAATGACGCTTTTATTAAAGCTTATTATTCTTTTAATAATTATTGTTATTATCTTCCGCTAATTAAAAAATATGAAAATTTGTATCTCATATTTGATGACTATTTTAATAATTCTAATGATGAAACATTTGAACTTTGTAACCTTACTCAAGAAGAAGCTCAGTTTTTAAACAAAATGCTGCCTCATTCACATTATTTTTATGAAAGAACATGGAGTGATTATATTTATTTAGTTGAAGACTTAGCTTATTTAAAAGGTAATAAATACGCAAGTAAAAGACACCATGTAAAGCGATTTGAAAAGCTTTATCCTGATGTAAAATTAGAAGAAGTTAAAGAAAACGACATTCCAAAGTTAAAAGAATTTTTAGATGAGTTTAAAAAAGAAAAAGTTTTCCATTCTAAAGAAGGAGAGTTTGAACAACAAATTACTTATAAACTACTAGATGTTTACTTAAAACTTGGTCTTAAGGCTTTTATGCTTTTAGATGGAAATAAAATAATTGGTTTTACAATTTTAGAATTTAAAAACGATTTAATTTATGATCATATCGAAAAAGCCTTGAGAGAATATGAAGGAATTTATCCTTATTTAGTAAACCAAATCGCTAAAATGTTTCTTGGTAAATATAAATATATTAATCGAGAAGATGATTCTGGAGATCCTGGATTAAGATATTCAAAAGAGGAATATCATCCTATCTTTATGAACGATAAATATTTATTTATCGTCGATAATAATTTAGATTTATTAACTCAAATTCCACATATAAAAATAAATGATGATTTAGAAGTAGGCCCTTTAAAAGAAAGCGATAAAGAAAAATATGCTTTATTAAATAAAGACGAAAAAAGAAATAAGTATTGGGGGTATGACTATAAAAATGATTTATTAGAAAACGAAACTCCTGATGGTAGTTATTTTTATAATGGGCAATTAAAAGATTTAAAAGAGAAAACTTCATTTGTCTTTGCAATTTATTTTAAAGATAAGTTAGCAGGAGAAGTAGTTGCTTATAATTTAGAAAATGATAATTCTTGTGAAATAGGATACCGACTTTTTGCTGAATTTGAAGGACTAAATATTGCCTATTTATCTACTAAAAATGTATTAAATTACCTTAAAAACGTTGTAAAAGTCAATTATTTTAAAATAAAATCATTCAAGGAAAACAAAAAGAGCCTTTCTTTAATTGAAAGGCTCAAAGCAACTTATTTATCAGAAGACGACAAATTTAAATACTTTAAAATTAAATAGTTTTACTAAGAGCACAAGCTAAAATGCCAGGACCAACGTGTGTTCCAATAGATAAAGAAAGTGGATTCATTTCAATATCTTCTTCTTTAACATTTAAAGCGGCACTTACTTCTTTTCTAAATTCGACTGCTTCATCATAGTTATGACTATAAGCAATAGCCAAGACTAATTTATCTTTTGGAGTAGATTTAAATTTATTTTCTAAATCGTGTTTTATAGCATCGATTAATATTTGCTTAGCTTTTTTAGTACCAATTGCTTTTTTGTAAGCATCTAATTTTTCACCAAAAATACTTAAAACTGGTTTTAAATGTAAAGCTGATCCTAAAGCAGCACCAGCTGGAGTAACTCTTCCACCTTTTTTAAGATATTTTAAAGTGTTAACCATGATGTAAATAGTTGATTCGTGAGCTTCTCTTTCAAGGATTTCGACAATCTCTTCGGCGTTTTTTCCTTCTTTAACAAGTTTAATAGCATCGCGAACAGCTTCTTTTAATGTAACACTGATTCTATGGTTATCAACTATATAAACTTTACCTGGATAAGATTGTGCTAAACTTTTTGCGTTATTGCATTCTTCACTCAACCCGCTGCTCATTGGTATTTGAATGACCTGATCATAACTCTTTAATAATTCATCCCATAATTCTAAAAGTTGACCAGGTGCTGGTTGAGAAGTGTGAACTTCAGCATCACTCTCTAATAATCTATAAAATTCATCTTCACTAAGTGATTCGCCTTGAAATCTAGTTTCACCATTGATGATTACAGGCATCTTAACAATAAAGATGTTATATTTGCTCGCTTCCTCTTTTGTAAAGCCTGCGTTATCGTCAGTAACAATTGCAATTTTCATGAGATATAACCTCCATGAAAATGAGTTTAGCATAACAAAAAAGAAAGATAAATCTAGTATAGAAAACTAGATTAAAGTCTTTAAATCGGTTTATTTTAGAAAAAACTGTATTTAATTGAGTGTTTACAATTGCTATAATTTTTGCGAGCAAAAGGAGAGTAATATGCCATTTTATTTTAAAAGAGGAGATTTAGTTGCTACTGAATGTGATGCAATTGTCAATGCTAGCAATGTAAATTTAAAAATGGTTGAGGGCGTTGGACGAGCTATTTTTCATAAGGCTGGAGACAAGGAATTAACATATGCTTGTAAACAAATCGGCCATTGTGATGTCGGACATGCCGTATTAACTCCTAGTTTCAATTTAACTAACGCTAAAGCTATAATTCATGCCGTTGGTCCTATATATATAAATGGAAAACATGACGAAGAGAAAAATTTAAGAAAAGTTTATCAGTCTGTATTTAAGATTGCTTTAGATAACAATTTTAAAACTTTAGCTTTTCCTCTTTTAAGCGGTGAATTCAATTATCCTTTGCGTGAATGCTATGAAATCGCTGAAGATGAAATTAAAAAGTTTTTAATGAATCATCGCGATTTTAAGATTTATATGATTTTATTTAAAAACTTTCCTGAAAATATCAGTGAAGACGAGCAAACTCGTTTATCTAAGTTTATTTTAAATAACTTTAAGACAAACGCTAATACAGGATATAAATCTATTAATAAGAGTAACGAGGCTTTTATTAATACCATTAGAGCAATTCAAAAGAAGAAAAATATAAGTGATGAAGATTTAGCTTTTAGAAGTAATTTTACTCCTGAAGATTTAAATAAGGTTTTGTCTTTACAAGATATTCTTCCTACTAAAAATGTTTGCTTCGCTTTAGCTGTAGGATTAGAAGCAAACAAAGAAGAATTTATTGAGATTATCAAATCAATTGGCTTTGATTCGATAAAAGATGATATGTCTGGTCTAGTTACCGCTTATTATTTAGAGAAAAAAGAATTTGATATTTTCAAAATCAATCGAGTCTTATTCAATTATGATGTAAGACCTCTTGGTCTATAATCTTATATTTTATAAATAAAATATAAACAGAATGGTATTTGGTAAAAAATACCATTTTTTGTTTACGCTAATTTATTAACAAATCAAAACTACTTTGATAAAATATAAGCGCCAATAGGTTTATAGGAGGATATTATGGCAAGATTTACATTACCTAGAGATATCTACTATGGATGCGGTTCCTTAGCAGAATTAAAATCATTAAAAGGTAAAAAAGCTATCGTCGTTACTGGCGGTCACTCTATGAAAGCAAGCGGCTTCTTAGACAAAACAGTTAAGTACTTAAAAGAAGCAGGATTTGAAGTTGAAACATTTGAAGGTGTTGAACCAGATCCATCAATTGAAACAGTTATGAAAGGTGCAGAAGCAATGAGAAAATTCCAACCAGATTGGATCGTTGCTATCGGTGGAGGATCTCCAATTGATGCTGCAAAAGCTATGTGGGCATTCTATGAACATCCAGATACCACATTTGAAACACTTTGCACACCATTCTCTTTCCCACACTTAAGAGAAAAAGCAAGATTCTGTGCTATTCCATCAACTAGTGGAACTGCAACTGAAGTTACAGCTTTCTCAGTCATTACTGATTATGCAAAAGGTATTAAATATCCATTAGCAGACTTTGAAATTACACCAGATGTCGCAATTGTTGATCCAGATATCGTTAGAGGCTTACCACAAAAACAAGTCGCTTTCACCGGTATGGATGCTATGACACATGCTATCGAAGCTTATGTCTCAACACTTGCTACACCATTCACTGATCCATTAGCTCTTAAAGCAATCAAAATGATCAACACATCATTAGTTGATTCATATAACAATCCTAATGGAAAAGGTAGAGAAGAAATGCACTATGCACAATGCTTAGCTGGTATGGCTTTCTCAAATGCTTTACTTGGTATTGTCCACAGTATGGCTCACAAGACTGGTGCTGCATTCTCAACTGGTCATATTCCACACGGATGTGCTAATGCAATGTATCTCCCACACGTTATCGAATACAATGCAAACAATGAAAGAGCAAGAGATAGATATGCTCAAATCGCTCAAACATTAGGTATTGAAGGCGAAACAGCAAGAGAACAAACACAAGGTTTAATCAACAGATTACACGAATTAAATCATTTATTAGGTATTCCACAATCCATGCAAGAATTCGGTGTTAACGAAAAAGAATTCAAAGAAAAACTTAAGACAATTGCTCACAACGCAGTTGGTGATGCATGTACTGGAAGTAACCCAAACCCAATCGATGATGAAAAGATGGCAGATCTCTTTGAATGCTGCTATTACAATAAACCATATAAATTCTAATAAAATTTATTGTAAGAAATATGAGTGCTAGATAAAATCTAGCACTTTTTTGATGATAAAAAGCTTTCAAAAGAAGTAAAATTTAAGAGTGAGTAAAAAGTCTATTAAAGTTGGAAATATCGTTTTAGTAAAAAACGATTTAGGAGAAGAAAAAATAGCAAGAGTTTTAAATGTATCAAGAAGTAGTGAATCAGTAATCGTAATGTATCTTGATTCAGATTTTTCTGATTTATATATGGACACGGTAAGCTTGCTTAATTGTTCTCTTTATGAAAATAGGAAAGTTGATTAAAATAGTAGAGATTTGCAAGGTTTTTCTATAAATTCAAATATATTGGAGGCTAAAAAATGATTGAATTTAGATATGACACACAACTTTTAATTGAAGGTAAAAATTTAAGTGAAGAAGCTATTAACGAGTATTTTAATACTCATTTTAAAGGAGATTGCTTATTAGCTGTTGGTGATGATACTTTAATAAAAATTCATTATCACACCAATGAACCTTGGAAGGTCCTTGAATATTGTGCAAGTCTTGGCGAGATTTATGATATTGTCGTAGAAGATATGGATCGCCAAGCTAGAGGTCTTAAAGGTTAAATTAATATAACCATTCTTTAATTTATAAAATTAAAGAAATAGTAGACAAAATATTTATTTTTCAAACCTAAAATACTATACTTTTAACGTAAAAAGGAGAAATAAGGATTATGTATAAGATCGTTAGAAAACACGTATTCAATCCTACTGAAACCTTACTTGAAATTGAAGCCCCAGCTGTCGCTAAAAAAGCACAACCAGGACAATTTATCATTTTAAGAGTTGATGAAATGGGAGAAAGAATACCTTTAACTGTTGGTGGATATGATAGAGAAAAAGGAACTGTCACTATTATTTTCCAAATAGTTGGTGCTTCAACATTTAAACTAAATCAATTAGAAGTTGGAGATTGCTTACATGACTTTGTTGGACCACTTGGCCGCCCAACTGAATTAACTGGCGAAAAGGTTTGTGTTGTTGGTGGAGGTCTTGGAACCGCTATTGCTTATCCTATTGCAAAAGCATTCCACGATGAAGGCAAAGATGTTACAGCAATTGCTGGTTTTAGAAATAAAGATTTAATTATTTTGCATGATGAATTTTCAGCCGCTGCCCCAGGAAAATACATTGAGATGACTGATGATGGAAGCAATGGAAACAAAGGTAATGTTGTTGTACCACTTGAAAAACTTCTTTCTGAAGGAACAAAATTTGACAAAGTAATTTGTATTGGACCTGTCATTATGATGAAATTTGTTACTGAGTGCTGTAAAAAATATGGCGTTCCAGAATGTGTTTGTTCTATGAACCCAATTATGATTGATGGCACTGGTATGTGTGGATGCTGCAGACTTACAGTCGGCGGTGAAACAAAGTTTGCTTGTGTTGATGGTCCTGATTTTGATGCTTATAAAGTTGATTTTGATGAAGCAATGCAAAGAGGCACAATGTATAAAGCATTTGAAAAGAAAGCTTATGAAGAAGCAAAATGCAATCTTTTCAAAAAGGAGGCTAAATAATTATGTATAAAGAATATAAACCAAACATGGCTCCTAAGAAAAATCCAATGCCATCTCAAGATCCAAAAGTAAGAGCTCATAACTTCAAAGAAGTTGCTGAAGGATATACTGCTGAAATGGCAATTGACGAAGCAAAAAGATGCTTAGGTTGCCCAAATAAACCATGTGTTGCTCATTGTCCAGTCAATATTAATATTCCAGATTTTATTCACGAAGTTGCTTTAGGTAATTTTGAAAAGGCTTATGAAATTATTTCTGAATCAAGTTCTTTACCAGCAGTTTGTGGTAGAGTTTGTCCTCAAGAAACTCAATGTGAAATGAAATGTACAAGAGGTTTAAGACCTGGAAGTGAACCAGTTGCTATTGGACGTCTTGAAAGATTTGTTGCTGATTGGCACAATGCTAATTTTAAAGGAGAAATTAAAAAACCTACTCCAAATGGACATAAAGTTGCAGTCATTGGTTCTGGCCCTTCTGGATTAACATGTGCAGGCGATCTTGCTAAAAAAGGATATGATGTCACTGTTTTTGAAGCATTACACTTAGCAGGTGGTGTTTTAGTATATGGAATTCCTGAATTCAGATTACCAAAATCAATTGTTCAAAAAGAAGTTGATGGACTTAAGGCTTTAGGCGTTAAAGTAGAAACAAATATGGTCATTGGTAGAGTCATTACTATCGATGAATTATTAAAGGAATATCATTTTGAAGCTGTCTTTATCGGAAGTGGTGCTGGTTTACCAAGATTTTTAGGTATTCCTGGTGAAAACCTTAAAGGTGTTTATTCAGCTAATGAATACTTAACCAGAACAAACTTAATGAAAGCTTATAGAGATGATAGTGATACACCTATTGAACATGCAAAAAATGTTGCAGTTGTTGGTGGCGGAAACGTTGCAATGGATGCTGCAAGATGCGCTTTAAGACTTGGTGCAGAACATGTTTATATTGTTTATCGTAGAAGTCTTGAAGAACTTCCAGCAAGAAAAGAAGAAGTTGAACACGCTATGGAAGAAGGTGTTGATTTCCAACTTTTAAACAACCCTGTTGAATTAATTGGCGATAAGGAAACTGGACTTGTTGCCAAAATGAAAGTTGAAAAGATGGAACTTGGCGAACCTGACGCTAGCGGAAGAAGAAGACCAGTTGGAACTGGCGAATATAGAGAGATTGAAGTTGATTGTGTAATTGATGCAATCGGAACAACTCCAAACCCATTAATCAAACATACAACTGAAGGACTTGAAACAAATTCACACGGTTGTATTATTACAAAAGGTGAATCTGGATTAACCTCTAGAGATCACGTTTATGCTGGTGGCGATGCTGTTACTGGTGCTGCAACAGTTATTCTTGCAATGGGTGCAGGAAAACATGCTGCGAAAGCAATCGATGAAGAATTAATGGGAAATAAATAATCCCGCAAAAATTAAATTATTCTAAAAAAGGCGTTCCGTAAAAGGAGCGCCTTTTAAAATCAATTTGGCGGAGAAAGCGAGATTCGAACTCGCGCTAGGCGTAAACCTACTATCAGTTTTCGAAACTGACCCCTTCAGCCGCTTGGGTATTTCTCCGTGCTTTTCAATTATACATTCTGATAACTTTTATTTCTATATTTTCATGAAAAGTGTATTCCATGTTTTCTTCTGTGATTTAATAAAAAAAGAATACCTTGTTAATTCTTAGCTTTCGGTTTTTAAAAAGACTCAAAAAGCGACTTTTACCGCAATATTTCCGTTCTAAAATTTATTTAATTTATGAAAATACTTTAGATTTGCAAGTTTTTTAAATGAAAATGCGTGAAAAAGCAAAAATTAAAAATCTTTAAACTACTTAGTTAAGTTACTTTAGTATATAATACTAAAGTATATGAAAGAGCTTAACTTGATTAATGTATTAAGTCCTATTAGTGATGGCAATATGTTCGCCATTATTTTTTGCTCTATTTTAATATTTTTTATTTTAGTAGCAGTTAGTTTATATGTTTTTGTTTTTATAAAAGGCAGAAATCTTGACATTAGAATAAAAAACGAATTGAATGCCGAAAATGCTTTAGTTATTGATTACGCTAATAAATCAGTAAAAATTATCAACTTTAAGAAATTAGATAATTTAAAAACCTATTCTTACGAAGACTTTATTAAAAGGTTTTATAAAAATGATTCAGTTAACTTCGATCAATGGGTAAAAGGATTATTAAGCGGTCAAATTATTGCCGATAGTGAAGATACAGTTCGTCTTTTTGATTATTCTCGCTGCGATTTAAAAAGAAAAGATATTCTTCGCTTTACATTTAAATTAATGCTTTGTTGTACAAAAATTAATAAAGCAAAGAAAATTTTATATTTTAATACCCATTTTTTGTATAACTTACCTGTTTCAAGTTCGCATGAGTTTGAAAATGTCGTTCAAGATTTATATTCAGTTAAAGATATAAACCATCTCTATATGCAAAACAAATTTAAATATGGAGCAATGTATCTTGTTAAATTTTATAAAAGAAACAATGTTCCTTCCTCTCATAATGAATATGAAATTCGTTATCAACTTTTAAACGCAATTTATCGTCGACATAGAAACATCAAAGGAAAAGGACAACAAAATTATTATGTATTTAGTGATAATGAAGCATTAGAACTTGTAATTATTTCTTGTCGAAATAGCGATATTGGAATTAGTAACAAAAATATAAGTACAATTGGAAGAATTACTAACGATTTAAAGAAAAAACTTCATCGAATTGATTACCTTCTAGAAGTTAAAGGGCTTACTGCTTATTATAAATACGTTATTAGTGCTGGCCAAATAAATAAACTAGATAAAGATTTTCTTAAAAGTGTTGATATTTTAAATCGTTTAAATAGATTAGCAAATGAAGGTCAAAGAAAATATCTTGTTTATAGAGACGAATTTGGAGCTAATGCTAATATTGAAGATTCATACAAAACAGAACTTCAAAAAATTATTCGCCTTAATCTTTTAACTGTTAATTTTTTACCTATCTATCGTATTGCTAATGTCCGTGTTATGAATCCGGGCTACATTGCTTTAGTTGAGCCGCGTTTATCGATTTTTAAAAGTATCGAGGAAGTGAAGAGCGCAGCTTTAAAATATAATCTCACAAAAGAGTTATATTCTCTTATTGTTCGTGATGTTATTCCTGTTTTTAACGATGAAAAAGAAAATATCACTACAAAACTCGCTTATTTTATTTCCTTTAATGAACTTGAGTTTATGGTTAGAAATTTTCCTCATATGAGCGGGGTTGATAGTTTAAATCTTATTCTTATCTTAAATAATAACGATTTAATTTCAATTGATAACGATAAAGAAAGCGACACCATAAAAGAAACATTTATGAATCAAATTAGTCTTCTTAAAGAGAGAGGTTATGAGATTTATCTTAATGTGAATTTAGGCGATTATATTTTAAGAGAAAAAACTTATAAAATCTTTGATGGATTTTTAATTAATTCTCACTTACCGAACAACTTTAAAATTGAATCTAAATCTGTTCAAGACACTTACGCTCTTTATAATAAAATGACTAAATTTAATCAACCGATTATTTCTTATAGAGCCCATAGTTGGCAAGAAATAGAATTGCTTGTTAAAAAGGGAATTTATACATTTGCTACAAGCATTCTAAATGAACCTAGTAGTGTTTTGATTCCAATAAAGAAGAAAGTTAGTAAGAAATTATCAAATATGTACAAAAAATAGAAAAAAGGTATTTATGGATATTAAAAATAAATCAATTACAAGTAGAGATGAAGATTTTGCTCAATGGTATACAGACGTTTGTAAAAAAGCTGAATTAATGGACTATAGTAACGTTAAAGGCTTTATTATTTATCGTCCATATGGTTATGCAATTTGGGAGCAAATTCAAAAATATTTAGATGGAGAATTTAAGAAGACCGGTCATGAAAATATTTATATGCCACTTGTTATTTCTCAATCATTATTTCAAAAAGAAAAAGATCATATTGCTGGTTTTGCTCCTGAAACACTTGTAGCTACAATTGGTGGTGGTCAAGAAATTCAAGATCCTTTAATTATTAGACCAACAAGTGAATGTGTTTTTTGTGAGCACTATTCTCATATCATAAAAAGTTATCGTGATTTACCAAAACTTTATAATCAATGGTGTTCAGTTGTAAGATGGGAAAAAACTACAAGACCATTTTTAAGAGGTGCTGAATTTTTATGGCAAGAAGGTCATACGATGCATGCAAGTGAGCATGAAGCAAGACAAGAAACTCTTAGAATGCTCGAAATTTATGATAAATTAGGTCGTGATTTATTAGCTATTCCATTTGTAAAAGGTAGAAAAACCGAAAAAGAAAAATTTGCTGGAGCTTTAGAAACTTATTCTATTGAAGCTTTAATGCATGATGGAAAGGCTTTACAAAGCGGAACAAGTCACTATTTTGGTGATGGTTTTGCTAAAGCTTTTGGAATTCAATATCTTGATAAAGATGGCAAAATCAAAACACCTTTCCAAACAAGTTGGGGTGTTTCAACACGTTTAATTGGTGCTTTAATTATGGTTCATGGTGACGATAATGGTCTTGTTTTACCTCCATTTGTTGCACCAATTCAAGTTGTTATTGTTCCAATTAAGATGAATGAAGCCGGCGTAATTGCTAAATGTAAAGAAGTAAAAGAAACTTTAGAAAGTGCTGGAATTAGGGTAAAACTTGATGCTAGCGACAAAACTCCAGGATGGAAGTTTGCTGAATACGAAATGAAAGGCGTACCATTAAGACTTGAAATTGGACCAAAAGATTTAAACCAAAATTCATGTATGATTCATAAAAGAAATGATGGTTCAAAAAATAGATATTCTTTAGATAATATAGTCGATACTGTCCAAGAATTATTTAAAAAAGTCCATAACGAAATGTATAGTGCTGCTTTGCATAATCTTTTAACAAATATCAAAGAAGTTCATAGCTATGATGAATTAAAAGAAGTAGTTGCAAAAGGCGGATATGCAAAGATGATGTGGTGCGGAAATGAAGAGTGTGAAAACAAAATCAAAGAAGACACCAATGCCACAGCTCGTTGTATGCCTTTTGATCAAGTAGCGTTTGATGAAGTTTGCCCTGTATGTGGTAAAAAAGCTAAATACGTTGTTTATTTTGCTAAGGCATATTAATTTTAGTTAATGCTAACTATACAATTTCGATAAAATCTATTGTATGGGTTTTTTAGAAAGCATTGTTTTATCAATTACGATGGCTGCAGATGCAATGTGCGCTGGAGCTAGCGATGGAATAAAAGAACATAAAATTAAAATCTCAAAGTGCATAATTATTGCACTTTGTTTTGGCTTTGCCCAATTTTTAATGCCTGTTATTGGCTATTTTATTGGCTATGCTGTTTATGATTATATAGATGTTTATGTTCCTTGGATTGCTTTCTCCGTCATGCTGATTTTAGGTCTTAAATCAATAATCGATGGAATAAAAGAATATAAAGAAAGAAAAAAGAAAACAAGAGATGGTGAAGTTTGTGAATTAGCAACAAAAGTTAAGCCTCTTGAAATTTTCATGCAAACAATTGCCACTTCAATTGATGCTTTATCTGTTGGCTTTTCTTTAATTGGATCAGTACCTAAAATATTTGATGCAATGATGGTTTTTACAACAATTGGAGTAATCACTTTCTTGCTTTCATTTTTAACTATATTATTTGGTAAAAAAATTGGAGTCTATGTTGAAAAATTTGCTCCATTCATTAGTGGACTTATTTTTATTGGTTTATCAATTAAATTTTTAGTTGAAGCTATTGCAATGGTTATTTAACTTCATATAAATTTACGTTTTAAAAAATTAAATATGATAAAATATCTTTAGATGAATAAAGATAAAAACGTACCATTTACTATTGAAGAAGAGAAAAAGCTTGCAAAACCTCGCTTATTTTTTAAGTTTAGCCCTTTTTGTTTAATGCTTGGTTTTATGATGGGCTTTGCAGGTTTTGTTTTAGCTTTAATAGGTTTAGTTAAACTTGATGAGATTCCTGTTTTACTTTATGTAGGAGCTCCTTTACTTGTAGTAGGAGTTGCTCTTTGTATTATTTCTTTTAAAGGACGCTATTTAAATAAAAAAATATACGAAAAAATGCTTTATCGTTTAATGGTCGATAATTTTGGTGAAAACACTTATAAAGCGCTTAAACATAACAATATAATGAAAAATTTCTTACAAGAAAGCGAAGCAATGAATGTGAGTGTTGAAACGGTTAGATTAACAAATTTTGAGTATAAATATGGCAATAGCAATATCAAAATTATTAATGTTTTAAAAGGTGTAAGTTTAGAAACAAATAAATCTTTTATTAATGATATGTTTACTGTTTCTAATAAAGCTATTTTAGGTGATAAAAAATTAGAACTTGATCTTGATTTTAAGGGAGTTGTTTTTGAAATTAAAAATATTAGTTTAAATCTTTCTTATCCAATTGATATTAGAGATAAAGCTAGCGATGTTTCTCACTCAATGGTTTACACCAAAGACAATATCGTAAATAAAGAAGATGAATTCTGTAAGAATTTTGATGTTTATCTTAAAAATGAAAGATTTTATGAACTTATTAAAGATGAAATTAAAAAAGATTTATTAAACTTAAAAAATAAGGAACTAAAAGCTGTTTTGTTTATTAAAGAAAACTCTGCATATTTATTAGTGAAAGATATTTTTGTTGATCCTAAAGATTTATTAAGAAGAGATGATGAAAATATATATGAGAAATTTTCTAAATATTCATCCATTTATTTTGCGATTAATAAAGTAATTGATGATTTAATTTAAGTTTATGAAAGAAAAGAAGATTTACACCAAAAAAGAAATTGAAAAATTACCTGAAAAGTATCTTTTAAGTTTAAAAGCAAAGCTTGTAATAATTATTTCTCTTTTAATTGTCTTGATTGGAGCAATTATGCTTTCTTTAGGCATTACTTTTTTAGTAATAAATGGGGAAATAGGCTTTGTTTTATTAATTGCTTTTGGTGGAATGGTTTTTGTTTCTGGTTTTCTCGGCTTTGTATTTTATGAAAACGATAAAAGAAAAGACCAAGCTCTTAAAAAAGAATTAATCGAACAAGCAATCTTAGAAGTATTTGATAATCAAGTGATTTATGATCCAATGAGCAAAGTACATTCTAATTTATTAAAAGAATTAGATATTTGTCCTTTTGATGTTTTAAATAGTGGAGAAAAAATACTTGTTACAACTCAAAATAGAAACGTTTCAATTGTTGAAGTAACTAGCTCATCAAATCTAACTGAATTAATCGGCTTTCTTATGGCCGCTCCAGAACTTGGTTTTGTTGGTAGTGCTTTTTTAGGTTTATATGAATCAATTCGAAAAGTTAAAGATAAAAGCATTGTTAACTCTAAATTTAAAGGGACAATTATGCTTTTTACGAATTTTAGAGAAAGTGCAACTGATGTTATTGAAATTAGAAGTAAAAAGTTTTTAACACCATTTTCAACGATTTTTAAAAACGAAAACAAATTCGAGACAGAAGATATAAAAGCCAATGAAAAATATAATTTTTATGCTAGCGATAAGGTCTCGGGTTTTAGATTTGTTAAACCTTTAATGATTGAGACTGTAAATAAAATTGACGAAAAACTTAAAAATGGTTTTGTTTTGGTATTTAAAGATGATTATCTAGTTTTAGCTTTCTCTGAAGAAACAATTGATATAAAAAATATCGCGAAAAATAAGAAAATCACTGCAAAAACGGCATATTTTAAAACGAAAGAGCGCGTTTTAAAATATAAAGAAATTATAAAAGACGTACTTACTAATCGTTATTTTTAATATTAATTAAAAAAGAGGTAGACGGGGTTGATAATGTCTACCTCTTTTTTAAGCTATAAATAGCAAACTGTAATTTAACTAGTAAGGAGAATTAAGGATAAGGTTAATTAAATTACTAGTGTTAGTTTAAACTAACTATGATATATAAGCAACTATTTTGATAAAGAAAATTTAAGTATTATAATAAAGAATATATTCGATGTGCGAGGAGTAATTATGAAGAACAATCAATCTTTAGAAGACTACTTAGAGAGGATATTAATATTAAAAGAGAGAATTGGCAATGTTCGCTCAATTGATTTAGCCAATGATATGAAATTTAGTAAACCTTCGATTTCAATTGCAATGAAGAAATTAGAAGAAAAAGGTTTAGTTGAAGTTGATAAAATTACAGGGTTTTTAAATTTAACAAGTGATGGTTTATTGATTGCTCAAAAAACTTACGAGAAGCATTGTACTTTAAGAGATTTTTTCATTTCAATCGGTGTTAGTGATGAAGTTGCAACAGATGATGCTTGTAAGATTGAACACGATTTAAGTGATGAGACTTTCTCTTGCTTAAGAAAGTATATTAAAAAAGATTAATTTAATATTTTTATCTTGATTTTTGACCACCTATTATAGGTGGTTTTTTCTTGTTTTGTTGATAGCAAATGGCTTTTAGCATAAAATCATATTAGACGAGGTATAAAATATGGCCAAAATACTAAAATCATTTAAATACAATGAACTTGGAAGTGTTGAAAAGACAAAAGCTTTTGAAATAATAAGTGATGACTTAAATAACTATATTTTACATATAAAAGGAGATAAAAAAGATTATCCTTTAAAGGCTAAAGATGTCGAAGAGATTTTTAATAAATACTCCTTTAATGAATTAACAATCGATAATGCTTATCCTTTTCCGATAAAAGAACAAATTGATTATCGCCTTGAAGGTTATTTTTTAAATCCAAGCGATAACTTTGATTTAAATGGATACTCTCATTTTCCAATCTTTTTTAATGATTTTATTACTGATCTAGCTAGATTAATAAATAGTAAGTCTTTATTTAAATTCAAGGCAAAAGAAGAAATGCTTGATAAAGATTTAAGTTATAAGACGAACTATATTGAAAAATGCTCAATTTATGGCGAAGCTGGAAAAATCATTATTGCTGTAGATAAAGTTACAACTTTTAATTATGAAGTCGATGTAGCAGTGAATGAATTAGATGCCTATTTTAAAATAAATGACCTTTCTTTTATCTTGCCAGCCAATGTATCATTTTTTACTTATTACTTTAACAAAGTAATAAAGTTAACTTCAAAAGCATTAAAAAGAAATGTTGGATTAGAAAATTACATTGATGTAAGACTTAAAAATAAAAAACATCGTTATTACGATTTAAATGATCTAGAGGTTAAAGAAGCCTTAAATAAATTAATTAATTTTTTAAATATGTTTATCAAAATTCCAATTTTAAAGGCTTTTGTTGATGATAAATTTATTGAAGAATACAAAGCAAGTCATAAAAGGCCAAAAAACAAGGCTGAAGTTGCAAAAGATTACTCTGATTTAATAAATCATGAAAACTATTCAACACTTGATGCTTTAAAGAAAGTTGCAAAAGATAACCCTAATCTTGAAATGAGTCAAATTGTATCTATTGCTTATAAGTTACAGGACGCTTATTTTGTATATTTAATTGATGATAAAAACATTAAAGAGATTAAAGTTTTGGATTTAGACAAAAGAGAAAAGAAGCTTTTAAAATATTATAACGAGACTAATCGAATTGATGTAAGTTATCTAGACTTATCAAAAGATTATGATGCTCATTTTTATAAAGAGAATAATTTAATTCATTTAAAAATAGTTGCTTCTAGATATCCTGAGTTAGAATACTTAAAAATAGATAATAAATTAAAATCTTTAATACAAAGTTATTTTTTAAATAAGTGAAAAATTTAAAAACCTTCTAAATCTAAACTATTTTTAGCGTTTAATGAAGATTTAGCAAATTTTTTCATGCCTATTTTTCTTAAAATTTCGCTTTTAAAAATGAACACTAGAAATAATAGAAAAACACGATAAAAACGGTTTTTCAATTGCTAGGTTAGCAAAATAAAATGCTATAATATTTTTGTCGTTAGAAGAGGGGCTTATAAAAGGAGCATCGATAATGAAACTCAAGGTAAACCAAAAAGTTATGGTTTATCAACGTGGAGAGTACAAAGGCGGAGCCGGATTTATTTATAAACTTGATCGCTTCGCTAGAACATATAGTATCTCTACGGATGATGGAAAGTTTTTCGAGTTTAATGAAAGTGATTTAGGAACATTATTTGATGCTGTTTAGTTAAAATTGTCGAGCATTTTACTTTCTCCATGATAGAATAAATTCATGAAAGAAAAAACAGTAGAGATTAATAGCTTAAATCAAAAAAGTCAGAAGCTTGCTTCTTATCATTTTTATGCACCAAAAGGCCGGATTAATGATCCTAATGGTGTAATTTTTTATAAAGATAATTATCATATTTTTTATCAATATAATCCTTATGAAAATCATTGGAATAATATTTCAATTGGAGTTGCCACAAGTAAAGACTTATTAAAGTTTGATGATTTTAAAGTTGCACTTGCTCCGACAAAAGAAGTTGATGGAATATTTAGTGGCTCAATTATTGAAAAGGATGATAATTTACATTTAATTTATACAAAACATATTGAACGTAATAACTTTAGAAAAGAATCTATTTCTGAAGCTTTTTCTAATGATGGAATTGGTTTTAAAAGTGATTTTAAAGATCTCGTTGATGAAGACACTTTACCTCTTTTTGATTCAGAAAATTTCCGTGATCCATTTATTTATAAAGAAAAAGATACTTATTATTTATTTATAGCTAGCCGAGACAAAGAAGAAAATTTAGGAAAAGTTTTTGTTTTAAGAAGTAAAACTTTAGACAATTTTAAATATTATTTTGAAATTGGACCTTTAGAAGTTTTTGGTGAAATGGTTGAATGTCCTGCTATTGGTAAAATTGGCGATTATTATGTTTTAGTTTATTCAAAAATTAAAAAAGATGAGAGTGGAAAAGACATTCATACAACCGGTTATCTTCTTTTAGATATGGATTTAGAAAATGGTGATTATGCAATTTTAAAATGTGGAGTAATGGATGCATCGAAAGATTTTTATGCTCCTCAGCTTTTTAAAACAGAATCTGGTGAACTTGCTTTGATTTCTTGGTTTGACTCTTGGGATTATAAGCCTTTTGAACAAGAACATAATCTTGAAAGTTGTGGAATTTTTACTTATCCAAGAATTTTAGAGATTGAAAACGGTGCAATAATTCAAAAACCATATAAAGAAATTCAAAAACATGTTGAAACTCAATTTAAATATTTAGGTGGGTTTATTAAAACAAGTAGTTTAATTAAACTTGTGGCTTTTGATGAATTTAAAATAGATTTTATTAATGATAAAAACGAAAAAGTTTTAGAATTACTTTACTATAAAGATCGACTTCATCTAAGAAGTGGAGATTTAATCGACACTAGTATTTTTGAATATAAAGAAGAAGTTGTTTTACTCATTATGCTTGATAATTCAAGTTGTGAGATTTTTGTAAATCATGGAAAAGAGACAATGAGTAAACGAGTTTATTTTAATAGCGACAAACTTAAACTTGATATAACAAAACAAGAACATATTGATTCTCTTATCGTAGCTGAACTTAAAATCTAATGGATTCATATAAAAACGGATTAACTTTAAAAGAAGTTGAAGAGTTAACTAAAGAAGGCAAAACTAATTTCCGCAAAAAAGTAAAAGGCAAATCCCATTTAAGAATAATATTTGAGAGCTTTTTTACTTTTTTTAATGTCGTTTTATATGTTTTAGCTTTGGTTTTTCTTTTTTTCCAAATATTTTATCCTAATGGCATCAAATATATCCCAATAACAAAGTATGGATTTTTATTTGTCATTTTCTTTAATGCAATGTGTAGCATTATTTCTCAAGAAGCTTCAAAGCACACTTTAGAAAAAATGAAACTAATCACAAGTCCAACGTGCTTAGCAATAAGAGAAGGAAAAGAAGTAAATATTAAATTAGAGGATGCAGTGCTAGGAGAAACCTTAATTTTAAAAGGCGGCAACGAAGTGCCATGCGACTTAGTTATAAAAGAAGGCGAACTTTTAGTTAATGAAAGTAATTTGACTGGTGAAAGCAAACCAATTATTAAAAAATCAGGTGATTCTGTTTTATCGGGTAGCTTTGTTATAAATGGCTTTGCTTACCTAATAGCAACTAAAGTTGGTAGTGACACTTATATTGCTACACTTGAAAGTAAAATTTCTCAAATCAGCAAGAAAAAGTCTGAACTTTTAACTAATATTCATAAAATTATTAAGATTTTAATTATTTGTTTAATTCCAGTCGTTTTAACGGTAGGAATTAAAATGTTTTATGTCGGAGAAAGTTTAACAGGAGGAGAACACTGGAAATTCACCCCTGAAGTTTTAACAAAATGTGCAGCTAGTCTTGTTGGTATGATTCCAATTGGAATGATTTTGCTTTCTTCAATTACTTTATCAACCTCAATTGTTAAACTTTATAAACACCAAACAATGGTTCAAGAATTATATGCAATTGAGAATTTAAGCCGAGTTGATACACTTTGTCTTGATAAAACTGGAACCTTAACAACTCAGCATTTTCTTTTTAAAAACCTTGTAAAACTTAATGATTTTGATGAAAAAATTATTCTTCAATCTTACATGAGTGCAATGAAAGACACCAATGAAACAGGCAAAGCCGTTATAAACAAATATGGAAATAATGAAATTTTAAAGGTTAAGAAATTTACTCTTTTTTCTTCAGAAACTAAATATAGTGAAGTTACTTTTGAAAATGATGAAACATATCGTTTAGGTGCTCCTGAATATGTTTTAAAAGAAGAAAAAAATAAAATTAAAGCGCGAGAATATCAAAAAGAAGGTTTTCGAGTGCTAGGGTTTACTTCTTTAGATAAAGATTTAGGAATTATTCTCCTTGAAGATGAGTTAAGAAAAGGAATTAAAGATACTCTTAATTATTTCAGTGAACTTAATATAAATATAAAGATAATAAGTGGAGATAATGCCTTAACTGTTAAAGAAGTGGCTAAAATGGCTGGAGTGTTAAACTATAAAAAATATATTTCAATGGAGAATGTAACTCTTGATGAAATTAAAGATATTGTAGATGAGTATACAATTTTTGGAAGGACAACTCCGGATCAAAAACAAGAAATAATTAGATGTCTTCAAGAAAAGGGCCATAAAGTTGGCTATATTGGAGATGGAGTAAATGATACAACAAGTTTAAGACAAGCTGATTGTTCAATTGCAATGAATAATGGAGCAGATAGTGCAAAAGCAGTTAGCGATGTTATTCTTCTTGATAATGATTTTTCCCATCTTCCTCTTGTTTTTAAAGAAGGTAGAAGAGTTGTATCAAATATCATGCGTTCTGTTTTACTTTTCTTAACTAAATCGTTTTTCATTGGGATTTTCTCATTTTTAAGCGTATTTATGTCAACTGGTTTACCAATTGAGATTGAGTCAATTTATATTTATGAATTTATTTCGATTGCTCTTTGTGGCTTTTTGCTTTCAATTCAACAAACTTCACCTGAACCAATTAAAGGTAATTTTGTAACTAATGTTATCTCTAAATCGGTTGTTTTTGGGGCTCTTTTGACTTTATCAGGGTTAATTCCAGTAATAGTTAATGCCCTTGTTCCAGGAGGCATTGAACATTGGACTTCATTAATTGTTATTAATGTTACTATAAGTGGACTTTGCGTCTTGCTTTATATTTGTTATCCATTTAAAAAATATACTGTAATGGTATCTTGTGTTGGAATAATTTTATCAATCTTAGCTTCTTTAGCTTTACCAGATGTTTTCTTTAATCCAGGTTATTTAAAACAAGCTAATAATTTAGGCGAGCAATTTAAACTTATTTTTGATGATTTATTTAATTTAACTTTATTTAAAAGCTTCCAATATTATGAGCGGATAATGGTAGCGATTTATTTAGTTATTGCTCCTTTATTACTGATTGCTTTAATGAAATTAAGAAGTTTAATTATTAAAAATAAAGGGCGAATAAAATCTAAATTCTTAAAGACGATTAAAGGTAAAGTTAAAGAGTAAAATGTAAACACTTTCATAAACAAAAAGTTTCGTTCGAAATTATGCGATAACCATCGTATTTTTTCATTTTCAGAAATTTTTGAAAGCGTTTTCATTCGATGGTTATCGCATTTTTTATCACTTTACTATTTTTAGAGTGGAATTATTATATAGTTGTTCAAGGAGGAACAAACGATATGAAAAACGACGAAAAAGAATTACTTAATGAATTAGACAGAGCAGAAGAAGACGAAGAATATGAAGAGGATTATCAAGAAGAAGATAAAGGTTACTTCTTCCCAGATTTTAGAAATTTCCTCAACTAAATTAACAAAGCTTTTATAGATTTATCCTTCTATATAAAGAGAAGCCACACCGTTAAAAAGGAACTCGCACATCCTTGTTGGTGGCTTTTTTCTTTTTTAAGGATAATTTATAATAAGCTTAAATATATACGGGGGAAAATTATGAAAAATTTATTGAAACCAATTTTATTAAGTGGCGTTTTTCTTTTATCGTTATCTTCATGTGCTAAAAGTGCAACAGATATGGTTGAATCTTTAAAGAATAATGGTTTTGAAGTAGAACATAGAACAAGAGAAGATTATCAAGAAATCCAAGCTTTAGATTTGGTATTTAATTATGCTCTTTTGGCTAAACGCTATATTAAAGATGTCAAAGAAGGCGTTACAGTTAACTCAATGGCTGTTGGTGTTAAGGTTGATGAAGAAGGAGCCCATGGAGCTCAAATTATTGAATTTGGTTCTGGCGATGAAGCTGGTTTAATATATAAGTTTTATGATGAAAACAAAGGTGCTGATACTGAAATTGAATTTGAGGGGACGATGGTCCAAGTCGGCTCTTGCTTAGTTAGTTATACTGATGATTACACAAAAGGCGTTTTAGGAATTTAAATTAAGAAAATAGTTTAGTTTTTCAAGGTTATTTATTAAATTACTTTATTTTTTAGTGAGCCTGTAATTATAATTAATGCATGGCTGTTAGAGATATTGAATTACCTAACTATCGACTTTCTCATGAACTTTGGAATTCTATAAGTCATGGTTTAACTGGCGTATTTGGAATAATCGCCTTTATTTTAATGATGTGTAAAATTGGAGGTGTTTATACTCCAAATGGTTTACATATTGCTCTTAATGATCCTTTTGCTTATGTAAGCTGTGCAATTTATGGTTTTGCAATTATTGTTTGTATGACCATTTCTTGTATTTACCACGCTCTTGCAAAAAATAATGGGAAAAGAGTGTTACGAGTTTTAGACCATGATTTTGTTTTCTTTTTAGTTGCAGGTACATATACTCCATATTGTTTAATTACTATGAGAAACCTCCCTTTATGGGGAATAAGTGGCACTGAATGGAGCGGATATTTAATTTTTGCGATAGTTTGGGCCTTAATTTCTTTAGGAATTACCATGAATTCAGTTAACATTAAAAAATTCGGTGGCTTATCAATGGCCATCTATATTTGTGCTGGATGGATGATTATTGTTAACTTTATGGAATTATATAATGCCTTAGGCTTAGTTGGATTTTTACTTTTATTAATTGGCGGAATATCTTTTTCTGTTGGAGCCATTTTATATGGAATAGGTAAAAAACATAGTGTATGGCGGCATACCGTTTTCCATTTCTTTGTCTCGGCTGGAATAGTTTTACAATTTTTGAGTATATATCTATATGTTTTATAGATTAAATTGATAAGTTAATTTTAAATGATTATATTTTTGTTATGGAAAAATTAATTTCTAATTACCATACTCATACATATCGTTGTGGACATGCTCTTCCTAATCCTGATATCGATTATGTTAAAAAAGCTATTTCTTTAGGCTATAAGAATTTAGGATTTTCAGATCATGCTCCTTTTAAAGGTGTTTATCATCCTTCAATGAGGATGAGCTTTGAAAAAGATTTTAAAGATTATTGTGATTCAATAAATTTTTTAAAAGAAAAGTTTAAAGATCAGATTAATATCTTTTTAGGTTTAGAAATTGAATATATTGAAGAAAGAGACGATTACTATCGAGAACTTTTTGATTTATATCATCTTGATTATTTAATTTTAGGTCAACACTGCCTTTATAATAATGAAGGGAAAGTAAAATTTTATGTAAATCATTTAAATGATGAAGATGGTTTTGAAAGATATACTAAAGATTTAATTAAAGGAATGAAAAGTGGTTATTTTAGTTATGTTTGTCATCCTGATTTATACTTAAACCATATCCAAAAGATCACACCAAGAATTGATAGACTATTAGATGAAATTATTATAAATGCTAAAGAATTAGATATTCCTTTAGAAATAAATATAAATGGAGAAACTAATAATAAATTTGGAGCAATTGCTCATGGTTGCTACCATTATCCAAGTACTTATTTCTTTAAAAAAGCTCAAAAACATGGAAATAAATTAATCTTTGGAGTCGATGCACATGCTCCAAGTGATTTTGATCGTATAGATTATTCCTATTTTTCTCATTTTTTAGAAGAGACAAAAGTAGATAAACACCTAATTTTAGATAAATTGACTTTTAAAAAACCATTAAATTAAGCCTAATTTAGCGAAAAAACATAGATAATAATTTTCTAAAAACAAGATATTTTTCGTATTTTTTCCTACTTGAGTATTAGTATAGCATTAAGATTAATACGTCCTTTAGATTACTTTCGTTCGTAAGTAGTTTTAAATAATATTCAGTGAGATTTGTTTTTTTGACGAGATAATTTCCGTAAAAAAAACACTTAATAATTTGGATTCTATTTAGTTTTTAGCTAATAGAAAAAAGGGGAGTATATGAGAAAAAGAAGATTATTAGTTTTAGCCTTAGGTGTATTTTTATCATCAGGATTTTTAGCAAGCTGTGGAGCACCTGCAGATAATCCTGGTGAAAATAATAACAACAATAATGAAGATGATAATAAAAATCCACCTGTAACTGATGATGAAGAAAAAGAATCTTTTGAAGGAAGTGGAGCGCCAAGTGCTGATTTGGGAAAAGACGGCGACACTTATACTGATAAAGATAGTGGAGAAACCTATACTAAAGTAGATGGTAAGTGGGTAAAAGACGTTGTCGAAAGTAAGCATTATGAAGGTGCTGAAGCTCCAAATCCAGAACTTGGTAAAGATGGCGACACTTATAAAAACACTGTAACAGGTGATGAATATCAAAAAATGGACGGTGTTTGGGTTCTTGTCAAAGAAGGCGACCTTGTCGAAAAGCATATTGTTACTTTTGATTTAGCTGGCGGTACGATTAATGATTTAATTACTTACGGTCCAATTGAAGTTGAACATGGTGAGTTATTAACTGCACCACCAGATCCAGTAATGAGAAACGCAACTTTTGATGGTTGGTATGCTCAAGATGGCAATAAGTGGAGTTTTTTAGTCCCAGTTATGACTGATTTAACATTAACTGCTCATTATCGTGCTAATGCTGAAACTGAGCTTAAGTTATATGTTGATCCAGATAACGGTGAAACAGCGTATGAAGTGACTACTTTTGATGGTGATTATGTAACTTCTAAAATTACAACACCTAAAAAAGATGGTTACGATTTCCAAGGTTGGTATTTTGAAGGTACTGATGAGAGATTTACAGGAACAATGCGTGAAGAATATAACGGCATGACAATTGTTGCCCGTTGGGAAAAATCTCAATTTAACTTCACATATCAAGTTGAAAATGACGATACTATTACAATTACTGGAATTAGAAATATAGAAACAGTTAATCTTGTTATTCCAGCTGAAATTGATGGAAAAACTGTTGCAAGGCTTTCTCCAACAGCCTTCCAAAGCAGAATTTATTTAACAAGTGTTACTTTACCAAGCACTTTAGTTGAATTTAATGCAAGATCATTTATTGGTTGTAGAGCATTAACTGAAGTTTTAATTGAAGGAACAAATCCATATTTTGTCTCTGTTGGTGGAGTTATTTATAACAAAGATCAAAGCGAAATCTTATTTGTACCTCCAAAAAATACTCAAGGGTCATTCACTCTTCCAGAAACCGTTAAAGTAATAGGTGCTTATTCTTTCTATAACCATGGAAGTGAAGGCGTTACTTCAATTAGTTTCCATGAAGGTATTACTGAAATTAAAGATCATGCTTTTTACGGCAATGTCTTTACAAGTTTAACCTTCCCATCAACATTAAAAACAATTGGTGAATCAGCATTTTCTTGTTTAGTTGAGGGATACATACAAGATATAAAATGGAACGAAGGACTTGAATACATCGGAAGAATGGCCTTTGCTGGATCATATCTTCAAGATACGCTTGAATTCCCATCAACTCTAAAACAAATTTGTAGTTATGCTTTTGCAAATTCAACAGCAATTGAAAAATTAATCTTGCCAGTTGGTCTAGAAACACTTGAGCCTGCTGCATTTAATGGCTGTACTGGAATTCTTCATGTTGAAGTAGAAGATGGAAATGAACACTATGTAGAAAAAGATAATCTTGTTTTCACAAAAGATATGAAGACGGTTGTTTTCTGTCCAAGTGGTAATAGAGGCGATAGCAGTTATACTATTGAAATTCCTGAAGGAGTTACTGAAATTGCTGATAATGCCTTCTATATGGTTGACAATTGTAAAAAATTTGTAATTCCTAATACAGTTACTAAAATCGGTAAAGAAGCTTTTGCTCAATGTTATGATTTACCAGAAATTGCTATTCCTGATAGTGTAACTGAACTTGGAGAAGATGCTTTCTCTTCATGTGATTCACTTTCTAAGGTTACTATTGGAAAAGGGCTTAAAGCTATTCCAAGTTATGCTTTCTATTATTGTGTATCTTTAAAATCAATTGAAATTCCTGGAAATGTTGAAACAATTGGCGAAAGTGCCTTCTTTGGAGCAGTATTAAGCGAAATTAAATTCAACGAAGGTCTTAGAAAGATTGATGGAGGCGCTTTCTATTTTGTACCTCAATATAGTGATGATGGATATTATGCAGGTGAAACTGAAACTAATTTAACTGTTGTAACTCTTCCTGATTCATTAGAAGAAATTGGTGATAATGCATTCTATGGTCACACTAAATTAAAACAAGTTAATGTTGGTAAAGGATTAAAAGCATTTAATCCATCAGCCTTCCCAAGTGCTGCCTTAAATTCAGTTACAATTGATGCAGAAAATCCAAATTTAGTTAATGAAAATAACATTGTATATAGTAAAGATAAGACAGTTTTATATTATGCAACTGAAAACGTTGGAGGAGATGTTATCCTTCCAGATAGCTTAACAACAATTGGTGATTATGCATTTACTAGACATAGTAGTGTAACTTCGTTAAAGATGGGTTCAAATGTTACTTCAATTGGTGAAGGCGCCTTCTATTACACTCCAATTGCCACTTTAGAAATTCCTGGTAGTGTAAAAACGATTGGAGATGAAGCTTTCTATAGTGCTGATATAGAGAATTTAACTTTAAATGAAGGCTTAGAAGTAATTGGAGTAGGTGCATTTACATATTGCAACTTATCAACTCTTGTTATTCCAAATACTGTAACAACAATTAGTGAAGGTGCTTTCTCGATGAATAGCAATTTAACAAGCGTTACTTTTGGAGATGGCCTGAAAGTAATTGGTGATTATGCCTTTACAAATTCAGCAATTGAAGGAGAGGTTGTATTACCTGCATCCCTTGAAGAATTTGGTGTTGAGGTATTCCAAACTAGAAGGCTTGATGAGCCAAAAATTACCAACTTTGTTGTTAAAGAAGGATCGACTCATTTCTCAAGTGAAAATGGCCTATTAATGGATAAAGATAAAACTAAGGTTTTCGCTTATGCAGCTGGTAATCCTCAAACTTCACTTGCTTTACCTTCAACTGTTAAAACAATTGTGACTTTAGCATTTGAAAAAGCAGTTAACTTAACAAGTCTTGATTTAGGAACAAGCCTTGAAAGAATTGAAGAAGAAGCTTTCTCTGGTATGAGTAATGTTTCAACATTATCAATTCCTGCTAGTGTAAGTTACGTTGGTAATTCAGCTTTTAGTGGATTTAGAACAACTTCAACAATTAATTTCAATTGTACTTATGAATATGCCATTAAAAACTTTGAGTTATATTTTGATAGCGGGTGTAATGCAACAATTAATTTCTTGACTGAATAGTGGAGGTGGTAATAATGAAAAAGAAAATCTTATTAATGCCTCTTGCAGTTAGTTTGCTTCTTGTTGGTTGTGGAGGAAATCAAAACCAAAACAACAATAACAATAACGAGGAAAACAATAACGAAGAAACTAAAAAAGACTATAACATTGTCGAATTTAATTTAAATTATGGCGATGAAAAGAATGTTTATCAAAAATTAGTGGTTAAAGAAGGTGAAAAATTAACTTCACCTTCTAAACCATATCGACAAGATTATGTTTTTGATGGTTGGTATCTTGAAAAAGAATGCACTGAAGAATTTGCAAAATTTGGTGAGACTGTTGATAGCGATTTCACTTTATATGCAAAATGGACAGAGTATGAATCTTTAACTAATGTTGAGAAAATCGACTTTTTCCTTGATACAATCAAGGCTCTTGAAGGGAATGTTAAACAAACTTCTGTTGATACTAGTGAAGAAATTTTGTTTTTTATGCCAGTTGAGTTTAATGCCCAAATGGTTTATGAAACAGAATATACTCGTTATAAGGATATTGTAGTATCAGAAGAATATAACTATAACGATGCTGGAACTGAATTAGAAAAAACTGGTGAAACGCAATATTTTCAAGATGAAGAAAACTATTATCAAATTTATGATTGCATTGCTGATGATAGTTTAGATTCTCTCTCTAGCGCAAGATTATCAGAAATGGATAGTGAATCCTTCTATAATATTGGTTTTACTAATTTAAATGTTACCTCACTTATAGATTTAAGATATTACTTAGATAGCAGTCCTGAAACTGTACTTGCAGATGGATTTGATCTTTCAGGAATTGATGTAACTGGATTAAGTAAAATAACATCAGTTATTGAATATTCTTATTCTTATCAAACTTCTTTTATTGGAGAAGATGGTATGACCTTACAAGAACTTTTCCAAGTTAGTGGGAAAATATCATTAGTCAATGGTTTGATTAATAGAAATACAAGTGAAGTTTATGAAGCAATTGGTATGGATGGAGTATATATTATGATTGATTATAAACACAACTCTTATAAATATAATCAAGGAGAGTTTGAAGATTTCACTGGAACAAGATTTAATCCAGCCGATTATGCTCAAGTAGCGGGGTAAGATAAATGAAAAAAAGACGTTTTTATTTATTATTACCTTTAATTGCACCTTTTCTTCTAGTAAGTTGTGCTTCTAATCCTACGGATAAACCAAGTGATGATGATAATAAGCAAGATGTTATAGATGATGATAACAATAATAATCAAACTGATAACAATGACGAAAAAGAAGAAGGAATTGATTCATTAGCAGACTTTTTAAAAGAATTAAGTGAAGAAGAAACTTATTATATTCAAAGTGATATAAGCTTTACTAGTTATAATCAAGGCGAAGTTAAATATCAAAATAATTTAAGTTTCACTGATTCAATATATTTAAAAGAAAAGGTTTTCTTAAATGAAACTTTTAAAGGGGGATTTGTTAATCAAGAAAATAAAGTTGGAGCGTATAAAATTGAAGGTGAAGAAGTTTCATCTTTAGCGATTAAAAGTAGTGAATATTCTTCATATCAAGATGTTATCGTGACACTTCACGATTTAAATACATCTCATTATCAACAATTAAAAGAAGACACTTACACTTTAAATATTTCTCTTAATGATGAGAATATAGCTATCAATCAAACAGATTATATGAATTATGTTCTCATTATGAATGTTTTAGATTTAGCTCAATTTACACAATATGAAAATGAAGTTAAATTGACATATTTAGAGGAAGAAGAAGCTTTATATATTAATGTTGATGGTTCTATTAGAATTAATGTAAATAATCCTTTTCCTTTTGTTTCAACTTTAGCAGTAGAAGCAAAAGTTAGTTTAAAAGATGAAAATGTTCAAAAATATGAAGAAGATATCAAAGCACTAACTTTTGAAGATAACTCTTTTAAAAATAGTGAAGTTAAAGAGATGATTGAAAAAATAAATAGTGGATATACTATTGCAAACTTTAAAGCTAGTGCAACAGATGGTTCTACTTTAGATGGGACAATATATTCAACAAAAGATTACATCGTTTATGATTACTCTAATAAAATGATGGAATTAATTAGTGGATATGCTGCTAAAAATGGTGCCTTATATCAAGTTATACCAACTGAAAATGGAACTAATCTTCAACTATATTTAGATAAAGCTTCAGTAGATGAATTAAATTTAGAGATGGGAACAAGTTATAGTGCAATTCAACTTGGGAAAATATTATTTGAATCAAGTTTTGGCTTACTTTTGCCAGATGGAACATTAAGTCTAAATCATAGTTATTTATATGATAGCAATGCTTCATTTATGGCCGGATCTTGTTATCAAGATGATGTCTTAAATTTATTCAATATTGGAAGTGAAGTAGATAACAATTTCTCAATGTCAATCTTTCAAGGAATTTTACCAGGAGGTTATTTATTAACTTACGCCGATGAAAGTAAATCAACAATTAACTTTGGCTATTATGGATATGGGAAAAGTTCACAAGGGAGTGTGGCTTTAGCTTATAACAAAGAGATAGCTTCTCTTGGTGGATTTGGCAGCAAAAATGCGGCATTAGAAATCTTATTATCAAGGATATAAAAGTTAAATTGGGTCGTTAGATTTGTTTAATAAAACAAATCTTAAATACTTACTTAATAGTTTCGACCTTTTATAGGTGATAATTTATTTGTTTAAAGCAAAGAAAAGCCTATAAAAGGTCGAAATAAAACTTAGTGAAAGTCGTAATGTTACTTCAATAGTTAAATTAAGTAAGTGATAAATTTCTTAAAAAATTTCTAAATCAAAATTTAGAAATAGGGGGTTCTTATGAAAAAAAGAAAATTTGCGGGGTTATTAGTTTTAACAGGACTATTATTAACTTGTGGAGTTGCTATTACTAGTTGCTCTGAGAATCCAAGTGGTGAAACTAATCAAGACGATGATAGCGAAAACAATAACAATAATAATAACGAAAATGAAGGCGGTAACGAAAATAAACCAAGCGAAGAAAAGACGTTTAAAGTAACAGTTGAAAAAAATGACGAAGTAAATGTAAAAACAGATAAAGCTGAGTATAAAAAAGGCGAAACGGTTACATTAACTTTAGAAATTTTAAATGCTGATAAGGAAGTTGACTCAATTCAAGTAGGCGAAAACATAGAAGTAAAAGAAGTAACAAAAAATGTTACCTATACTTTTGTGATGCCTGAAGCTAACGTTAGTGTAAAAGTTAATTTAAAAGATCGTGTCTTTGGAGCTCACGCACTAAAAGTCAACCAAGTTGAAGGTTTTGAAGTTAAATTTTTAAAAGATAATTTAGAAGTAACTGAAGCAAAAAAAGGCGAAACACTTACTGTTAAAATTATTGCAACTTCTTTAACAAAACGCTTTGTGAGCTTTACTTCAAGCGATGTTCAACTAAACGAAGTTAAAAAAGGTGAAGAATATACTTTTGTAATGCTTGATCAAGAAGTTAACTTTGTTTTAACTGTTGAAGCGATTCCTTCAAGAAAACTTGCTTTTAAGGGCGATGAAGGAGTAAGTGGAGTTTTTAAACAAGATGATAAGGAAGTAACTTCTGCTTTAGAAGGCAGCGAAGTAACTTTAGAACTCACAGTCAATGACGAAGATTATTACTTTGCTTCTATTGATGCGGACGGAACTGAATTAAAGACGATTGAAGAAGGCAAGGAATATTCTTTTGTTGTAGGAACTAGCGATATTGAGATTGCTGTTACAACAGCATTAATTCCAACTTATGACCTCAAAGTTAATAGTGTTGAAGGCGGCCAAGTTAAATTCTTGATTGGTGATAGTGAAGTTACAAAAGCTAAAGAAGGTCAAAATGTAAAAGTTCAAGTTCTTGTTGATGATGGGTATAAATTCGTTTCATTCACATCAGAAGATGTTGTTTGGACTGACGTTGATACTGAAAACTTTGTTTATACTTTTGAAATGCCGGGGAAAGAAGTTAATTTTGATTTAGTTGTCGAATATATTCCGAAAGAATATGAAGTTTTAAGCATAACTGAATTAGATGTAACTTGGGGAGATTATACACTCAAAGTTGGCGAAAAGTACGTTGAAGGTAGCAAGGTTAACTTTACTTTTGATGCAGGAAAGGATTCAATTTATTTTGTAGATATTAACGAGGAAACTTATCAAGCAATTTATAATAAAGAAACTGGTTTATACGAAGTAACTTTCGAAATGCCTTCTTGTGATATTGAGGTTTTCGTTTATAAAGGTACTCTTGAAAGTGAAGCCGCTGACGCTATTACCATTACATATGAAGAGAATGAAAATTACAAAATTTATGGTATTAGAAACGGCGGGAAATATGATAAAAATGGTGAAGTAAAAGTTAGAATTGTCCCTGCAAGAGGTGTAAGGATTAATAAAGTAAGCTACGATATTGATAATGGCACATCAACTGGAACTATGTATGGTAGTTCCGGACTTTATAATTTATCTTACTTAAATGTGGCAACTGCTGAATTTAAAATTATAATTGATGCAGAGTATGTAGGAGCATATGACATTACATTAACAAATACTGAAGGCGTTGAAGTAAGCGGTCAATTAAACGGTGTATTGCCTGGTACAAGTGTTTCTCTTACAGTTTCTACAAGTGAAGATTATCAAGTAGCTTCAAGTAATCCTTTAACTTACTCTTGTGATAATGAAGAAGAAAGTTTTTATGCAACATATTCTTCTTACAACAACAAAATTACATTTACTATGCCAAAAGGCAATGTAACTCTTACTTTAAACTTAATTGGCAAGAGAAGCTTATCTTTTGAAGAAACAGAACATATATCGAATGTAAGATTTAGTAATGATCAAAGTGATTATGAATATTCAAGGATTGATAGTGCTTTTGAGGGCGATTATGTTTATGTATTCTTTGATATAGATGAAGACTATCACGTCGAAAGTATAGAAATTGATGGCGTCGACCCTTATGATATTACCTCTTATGACAATAATAGTTATTTTAGATTTGAAATGGTTGACCAAGATGTAGTTGTTAAATTTAATGTCGTTAAAATGATTACAGTATCTTACGATACCAAAAAAATTGAAGTTACTGGTTTAGACGATTATTTAATTCCTGGAGAAGAATATACATTTGAAGTAGAAGCTTTAAAAGGATTTAAATTATTAGGAGACCCTAAGTTAGTTGATAGTGAAGGCAATCAGGTTGAAGTCGAAAAGTACGAAGATTACTATGGCGATGTAGAGTACTCATTTATTGCTCCTGATAAGGATTTAACTTTGCAAGTAGAGACTGAAGCAGTTGCAACACCAACTATACATTATGATTTTTATAATCTTGAAGGTTATGATTCTTATTCCACACCTTATATTCAAAATAAGAGCAATAAAAGGATTTATGATGGCGATCAAGTGACTGAAGGAGAAATTTTAACAATTTCGAGCTTTAATGCTTCTTATATTGTTTATGGTTATGAACTAGAAGGTGTCTTCCTTGTTTTTGAAGATGGATCACCTGAAGTAGAAGTTGAATTACCTGCTTATACTTCTTATGGTATTAAGTTTGAAGCTCCTGGAAAAGATTTTACAGTTGAAATCAGAATTAAAAAATTAGAAATGACATCTATTAATTATGAATTACCAGAAGGTGTTGAGATTGATGTATCAGCAGACTACAAAACTATTATTGAAGAAAACGGAACATTCAATGTTGTCAAAGGAGAAACTGCGAAAGTAACTTTAAGCCTAGATTACTCTCATAGTGATGATTACTATATTGACTTAACAAAACTAAAAGTTACAAATTTGGCTGGGGATAATTTGTTAACGATTGATGAAACTAATACTAAAGTCGAGGAATATTCATTTGAAGTAACAATGAAAGAAGATGTTAATATCAGCCTTGGCGAAATAAATGAATATGCAAAGTATAGTGTAAGTGTAAAAGAAGGTTCTCAATTTGCTGACTCGCTTTCAATAAGAACTAACTATTACGATAGTAGTGCAATTGACGATCCTCTCCAAAGAGAAGGAACAGAGTTAACTGCATACCTTGACGATTTAACATCTGATGATTTTACGATAATACTTATACACTTCAAATTTATGATGAAAATGGTGAATTAATTGATGAAGTCAAATTCGAAGCTGAATACGTGTATTATAGTACATATTACGGTGCGACCTTCTTAGTGCCTGATTGTAACATTTATTTAGATGTTGTAGTCACTCCAAATGCTTAAGCAAAACAACTTGAAAACTACTAGAAACCTACTAGTAGTTTTCTTTTTGCCTATTTTTATTTTTTTTAAGACTACACAGTTTTTAATTTTGTACGTTAGAAAGGTTTTATCACTATAAGTTTTAGAATCTTTAAATGAAGTGTGTAGAAGCTTTCTATATTTAAATTTGAACATTTTTAACTATCAAAATATTTCTTTAAAAAATTAGCACTCGCCTCTTGCAATTGCTAAAAAGTGATTTACAATATTTATTGCTTGGAGGTATTTATCAATGATAAAACCATTAAAAAATTATGTAGTTTTAAAGAAAGAAAAAGTTGAAGAAAAGAAGGTTGGTTCAATCATCCTTTCATCAACTAAGAAAGATGATGCAAACGTTGCTTGCATTGTCGAAGTAGGTGAAGAGGTTAAAAGTAAAGAACTCGTTAAAGGGGCAAAAGTAGTATATAAAGAATATTCCACAACATCATATAAAGAAAATGATGACGAATATCTCTTAATTAAAGAAGAAGATATTTTAGCTGTTATTAAATAGAGGTAATAAATTATGGCAAAAATAGTTAGATATGGAAAAGATGCAAGAACGAGAATGGAAAAAGGAGTTGATGTTCTTGCAGACACTGTAAAAATTACTCTTGGACCAAAAGGTAGAAATGTAGTTTTGGATAAAGGTTATGGTTCACCATTAATTACAAATGATGGTGTTACAATCGCAAAAGAAATTGAACTTGAAGATAACTTCGCTAATATGGGAGCAAAATTAGTCTACGAAGTTGCAAATAAAACTAATGATATTGCAGGTGATGGAACAACAACGGCAACAGTTTTAGCTCAAGCCATGATTCATAGAGGAATTGACTACGTTAATAAAGGAAGCAATCCTGTATTTTTAAGAGAAGGTATAGAAAAAGCTGGAAAAGCCGTTGCTGATTATTTACTTGAAAACACCAAACGAATCGAAACAAGTAAAGATATTGCTAGTGTAGCTACCATTTCTTCATCAAGCTCTGAAATTGGTGAAGAAATTGCAAAAGCCATGGATCTTGTTGGAAGAAATGGCGTTATTACTGTTGATGAATCTAAAGGCTTTGATACTGAACTAGAAGTAGTTAAAGGTCTCCAATATGATAAAGGCTATATTTCACCATATATGGTTACTGATAGAGACAAGATGATTGCTGAACTTGAAGATGCCTATATTCTTGTAACTGATCAAAAACTAAATAATATTCAAGATGTTTTACCTGTTTTACAAGGTGTTGTTGATGAACATAAACCACTTTTGATTATTGCAGATGATGTTGACAATGATGTTACGTCAACTCTTATTGTTAATAAACTAAGAGGTACGTTTAACGTAGTTGCTACAAAAGCTCCTGAATTTGGTGATGCTCAAAAGAACATTCTTGAAGATATCGCTATTTTAACTGGCGCTAAATTCTATTCTAAAGACTTAAATATGGAACTTAAAAACATTACTTTAGAAGATTTAGGTAAAGCTAAGAAAGTAACAATCACTAAAGATAACACAACAATTATTGATGGAGCCGGCAATAAAGATGCAGTTGAGGCTAGAATTAGCGAACTTAATGCACAAGCAGAAAACAGCAAGAGTGAATTTGATAAGAAAAAATATCATGAAAGAGCTGCTAAGTTATCCGGTGGAGTTGCAGTAATTAAAGTTGGAGCAACAACCGAAAGCGAGCTCAAAGAAAAGAAACTTAGAATTGAAGATGCATTAAATGCAACAAAAGCTGCTGTTAGTGAAGGTATTGTCGTAGGTGGAGGAGCAGCCTTAATGGATGCTCAAAAAGCTTTGAAAGATAAGATTAAAGATAAGAATCCTGATATTGAAAAAGGCATTAGAGTAGTTCTTGATTCCTTAAGTGCACCTTTATATCAAATTGCAGAGAATGCTGGATATAATGGAGATGTAATTGTTGAAAAACAAAAACGTCAACAAAGCGGTGTTGGATTTGATGCAAAAGCTGGAAAATGGGTTAATATGTTTGATGCTGGAATTGTCGATCCAACTAAAGTTACAAGAAGTGCAATTTTAAACGCAAGTTCTATTAGTGCTTTATTCATTACTACTGAAGCTGGTGTTTCTGAAAAGAAAAAAGACGACAAAGATAGCAGCGAAGGAAGTGCTCAATTAGATTATTAAATAAACTTAACTAAAAAGTTGAAGGCTACTAGGCAAAACTAGTAGCTTTTTTAATATTTAAGGAAAGATTAAAGTCAATTAGATATATTAGTAGATAATTAGTAGTTAATTAGTAGATATTTTAGTACTAAACGAGTAGTTTTAAAATCATCTAATAATTAATGTTTAAACCATTTATAATGTTATGTATGAAACCACTTAATAAAATTGGGCCTTTTGAGTTATATAAGAAAAGACCAAACACTATTTCAAGAGGGTATTTATATACTGCCGAACTTGAATTTGATGTACCTAATGTTGATAGAAAAAGATTAGTTAGAGTTTATTTGCCAAGTACTTATGATTTTAATAATCCTGATCAGAGATTTGCTGTTATGTATATGATGGATGGCAAAAATCTTTTTGATGATTATACATCCTATGTCGGGGAGTGGCACGTAGATGAGGCTATTGAAAAAAGAATTAGACAGCATAAAGAAGCTTGTATAGTTGTTGGAATTGATAGCGCGAAAAAAGATATTGATCGTACACTTGAAATGACTCCACATAGCAATCATTTAGCTTATCATGATGACGATGTAGAACTTGGATATGCCGAAGATTTAGCTGATTCAATAATGAATTTTTTAAAACCATTAATCGATGAAACGTTTTTTACTCTTTCAGATTATTTAAATACTGCAATTGGTGGTTCATCAATGGGCGGGCTTATGGCTTTTTATATGGGAATGAAATATAAAGATGAAATCAGTTACTCTTTATGTTTTTCACCAGCTTTTCTAGTTTATCAAAAAGATTTTTTCAAAAAACGTCTTCAAAAAACAGTTTTCAACCATGAAGAATATGGTAGATTTTACTTTTATTGTGGTGGGCAAGAATTTGAAAGACGTTTTGAGGATTTAACTTTTTACACTTTTAAATACCTAAGACGAAAAGGTTTTAAGGATGATCAACTTCGTATCGTTTACGATTCAAGAATGAAACATCATGAATCAGCCTGGTCGAAATATTTTCCAGATGCACTTTCTTATTGGTTAGACGAATGACGTTTATAGATTTTGCTCAAAGCTTAGAAGGAATTACTCCTACAAGAAACTTTAATTTACTTTATATCATCTTAGATTCAATATTTATTCTTGTTTTATTAGGTTTACTAATATATCAAAAGAAATATGTAACTCTAATTTGGTCATTAATTGGTGGCGTATTATATTATCTTGTTGATTATGGATATTTTTATCTTATTAGTGGGTCAAGAGTAGTTACGGTAGGAGGAGTAAGTAGTGAAGCTTATACTGCTTTAGTACTTTTATGGATGTCTCTGTCTTATGGAATTACTAATTTTGCCTTTATTTGGCTTTGTCTTAAAAGGGACAAATATTTAAAAGAATATTTAATTTTGATTATCGGATGGTGGTTAGCTGCTCCTTCAATATCTTCTTTTGGAGGCCCAAATGATATACAAACATTTAGAACAACAAATCAATATCATGGTGCAATGGCCATAATACTTGTTGTAGGTTATTTAGGCTTAATTGTTTATAACATTGTTAATAAAAAGAGAGTTGTAAATATTCTGGCTTTAAATCTTGTTGGAATAAGTGTGCAATTCTGTTGGGAGTTTGCTTTATTGGTAAATCAAATTAGACCAATGAATGAAAACTCTATTATGACACTTCTTGTTAATAGCATTATTGAAACAAATTTAGGCTTACCTTATATGTATTTAATTTATATTGCAGTTAGTAAGCGCTTTAAAGATGATTTATCAAAACAGGATAACTTTATAGATTATTATTCAAAAGATAAGGTAGTAGAAGAAGCAAAAGCTAACTAAAATAGCTAACGTTCTTTAATGCCTAAAAAACATATTTGGTGTTAACCTTTTATAGGAAAATAAAACAAATGCTCTAAATAATAATGGAGCATTTTTACTATTCTAAAAGATCTAAAGATAGTATTTGCATTAGGCATGACAATATTTGTAAAGACTTTATTATGACTTCTTAAAAAGGCAAAAAAGAAACTGGAATTTTACTATTTAAGTGATTTAATGACATATTTGAAGCAATTAGTAGTTATTCAGTAAATAAATAGTGGGCATAAGGCTCATAAATAGCCATTTAAATGAGATTTGCAAGGTTTTTAACACTGTAAATTAGCCAAAAAATTTATCTACTAGAAATCTACTAATCCTTCCGTTTTTGGTTTTTAGGACTTTTCAAGCATTGTAAAAAAATCTTTACAACCTTACTATTAATGAGCGGAGAAAATATATACCGACAAACGATGAGAATTAGTGGATTACAAAAATTAACATTGCTAGATTTTCCTAACCTCGTTGCTTGTACTTTATTTCTTCCAGGTTGCCAATTTAAATGTCCTTTTTGTCAAAACGCTTCACTTGTTACTGACTTAGTTAATGTACCAGAGATAAGCGAAGAAGAGGTGTTAACTTTCTTAAAGAGTAGAAAAGGAATTATAGATGGAGTTTGTGTAACTGGTGGTGAACCAACTCTACAAAGCGATTTAAAAGATTTTATTCGTAAGATTAAAGATATCGGATTTAAAGTCAAATTAGATACTAACGGATATAATCCGAAAATATTAAAAGAGTTGATCGACCATTCTTTACTCGACTATGTGGCAATGGATATTAAAAATTCGTTAGAAAAATATCCATTAACATGTGGCGTAAAAGCCTTAAAGATTGAAAATATATTATCTTCGATTCAAACATTAAAAGAGAATAAAGTTCCTTATGAATTTAGAACTACAGTTATTAAGGAATTTCACGAATCTAGCGATTTTGTTAGCATCGCAAAATTAATTAAAGGGGTTAAAACCTACTATTTACAAGAATATCGTGATAGCGATACTTGTATCCAAAGAGGGTTTCATGGCTACTCTTTAGAAGAGATGATGCAATTTGTTCGGTTATTAGAAAAAGAAGGGATCAAAGCTGAATTACGAGGCATTGAATAGGGTAAAATTATGTACAAAGTTATTAAAAGAGATGGAAGTAAAGTATTATTCGATATTTCTAAAATTACTAAAGCTATAACAAAAGCTTTTAAATCTGTTGATAGAAAATATGATGAAAGCCAAATTAATCTTTTGGCTCTTTCGGTCACTTCAAAGTTTGATTCCAAAATTGAAAATGACGCTATTTCTGTTGAAGACATTCAAGATTGTGTTGAACAAACCTTAATGGAAACTGGTTTTACTGATGTTGCAAAAAGCTATATTTTATATCGTAAAAACCACGAGAAATTAAGAAACACAAATACACTTTTAGATTATAAAAAGATTGTTGATAACTATATTCATGTTAATGATTGGAGAGTTAAAGAAAATTCAACAGTAACTTATTCAATTGGCGGATTAATTCTTTCAAACAGTGGAGCAATTACTGCTAATTATCGGTTAAGTGAAGTTTACGATGAAGAAATTGCTAACGCACATCGTAATGCTGATATTCATTTACATGATTTAAGTATGTTAAGTGGATATTGTGCAGGATGGAGTTTAAAACAACTTATTAGTGAAGGGCTTGGCGGAGTAAGTGGAAAAATCACAAGCGCTCCTGCAAAACATCTTTCAGTTTTATGTAATCAAATGGTTAACTTCCTTGGCATTATGCAAAATGAATGGGCAGGCGCACAAGCTTTCTCTTCTTTTGATACCTATTTAGCTCCTTTTGTTAAAGCTGATAACTTAAGCTATGAAGAAGTAAAAAAATGTATTGAATCATTTGTTTATGGATGTAACATTCCAGCTCGCTGGGGTACACAAGCACCATTCACAAATATTACTTTAGATTGGGTTGTTCCAGAAGATCTTGCTGAACAAAACTGTATTGTTGGTGGAAAACTTATGGACTTTAAATATAAAGACTGTAAGAAGGAAATGGATATGGTTAATAAAGCTTTCATCGAAACAATGATTGAAGGTGATGCTAATGGTAGAGGTTTCCAATATCCAATCCCAACTTATTCAATCACAAAAGATTTTGACTGGAGCGAAACAGAAAATAACAAACTTTTATTTGAAATGACAGCAAAATATGGTACTCCATATTTCTCAAACTATGTTAATAGCGATATGAAACCAAGCGATATTAGAAGTATGTGCTGCCGTTTAAGACTTGACTTAAGAGAATTGAGAAAGAAAAGCGGCGGATACTTTGGAAGTGGAGAATCAACTGGTTCAATCGGCGTTGTCACTATTAACCTTCCACGTATTGCATACTTAGCAAAAGATAAAGACGATTTCTATACACGTTTAGACCATATGATGGATGTTAGTGCAAGATCGCTTTCTATTAAAAGAAAAGTTATTTCTAAGTTGTTAGATGATGGTTTATATCCATATACAAAGCATTATTTAGGTTCTTTTAAAAATCATTTCTCCACAATTGGACTTGTTGGCATGAATGAAGTTGGTTTAAATGCTAACTGGTTAAGAAAAGATTTAACTCACAAAGAAACTCAAGATTTTGCTGTTGAAGTATTAAATCATATGAGAGATCGTCTTGTTAAATATCAAGAAGAGTATGGTGATTTATATAATCTTGAAGCAACTCCAGCTGAATCAACAAGCTACCGTTTAGCAAAACATGATAAAGAAAGATATCCTGATATCATTACTGCAAGCGAAAACGGAAAGACTCCATACTATACAAATTCTTCTCATTTACCAGTAGGATTTACAGATGATATTTTCTCAGCATTAGATGTTCAAGATAGACTCCAAACTTTATACACTAGTGGAACTGTCTTCCATGCTTTCCTTGGCGAAAAATTACCAAACTGGAAATCTGCTGCAAATCTTGTTAGAAAGATTGCTGAAAATTATCGTTTACCATATTACACAATGTCTCCAACATATTCTGTTTGTAAAGAACATGGATATATTGCTGGAGAACACTTTGTCTGTCCAAAATGTGGGCAAAAGACTGAAGTATATTCAAGAATTACTGGTTATTATAGACCTGTTCAAAACTGGAACGATGGTAAACTTGAAGAATATAAAGAGAGAAAAACTTATAATATTCAAACTTCAAAATTTGATCCTAAAGTTGATGGAATCCATGCTGGAGAATGTGAATGTAAGCATGAAGAAGTTAAGGATGATAGTGTAGTTCCTGCTCATTTAAATAAAGAGACTATGGAACTTGTCTTATTTACAACTCCAACTTGTCCAAATTGTAATATTGCAAAAAGATATTTTGATCAACACGGCATTCAATATACAACAATTGATGCTACAACTAGAGGAGACCTTGTTGAAAAATATAACATCTCTAGCGCACCAACACTTGTTGCTTTTTCAAGAAAAGATCATAATTTAGCACCTATTGTTGTTTCTACTCTTCCAGAAATATTAAAGTTTGCTAAATAGTTAAGTCTATTTTAAATAGTAAAACACATCAGACCTCTTTAGAGGTCTTTTGTTTTTAAACTTTTAAATAATTTTGTTTTAAAATTGTATTAATAAATGAGGACAAAGTTATGAGTAAAAGAAAAGAAATGAAAGAAACAATTAATAAAGCAAAAGTAATGTTTGAAGAAATCAAACAAGATAAAAATCGTGCTGATTTTTATGAAGAAAATGGAGTTCCTCACATTGAAATTAACCTAAGTAATGGAAATATATATGATGAATATTCAACAGATAGTGAATTAAATCCGACTATATTTGAATTCGTCGATAAAGTTTTTCGTCTTGTTAAAAAGAAAACTGATTTAGAAATTGACATAACATTTCCATCAACAATGAAAGACGAAGAAAAAGATAAAATTGAAAAGTTATTTAAAAGTCATTATGCAATTAATATAGTAAAAAGTAATGAGGAAATAAAAAGGCATAATATTGTTTCAATCATTCTTTTATTTTTTGGGATCATTGTTTATGGAGCATATGGTTTACTTGAATATTTTAAAATGGATTTTATTTTTCAAGGCGTAATTGAAATTGCTTCTTGGGTTTTTATTTGGGAATCTGTTGATATGTTTTTTCTCTCAAATTTTGGTTCGAGATTAGAAAGAATGAAAAATATTAAAATCTTTAATGCTAAGATAAATCGAATCGAATCTTAACTGGTCAAAATTTATTTAGAAACTACAATTTATTTATGAAATTTATCGGAACTAAAGCAATTGATCTTAATCGCATATTATTACGTCCATTTGAAATGAAGGATGTTAACGATGTTTTTGATTATGCAAGTGATGAAGAAATCACAAAATTTTTAACTTGGAATCCTCATAAAAACATTCAAGAAACAGAAAGTTTGTTAAAAAACGTTTTTACTAAATATGACGTAAAGACGTTTAGATGGGCGATTGTCTATAAGGAAAATAATAAGGTAATTGGAAGTATTGATGTAGTAAGAATCAATTTAGAAAGAGAAAGCGCAGAAATAGGTTATGTTTTAAATCGTGCATATCATAATCAAGGTTTAATGAGTGAAGCGTTTAAAGGAGTTATTGACTATCTTTTTAATGACGCAGATTTAAAAGAAATCAGAGCCTGTTTTGAGTTAGGTAATGAAGCTTCTAAAAAAGTAATGGAAAAATGCGGATTGAAAAGCGAGAATCTGATTATAGAACGAACTTTACCATTAAAAGGCGATAAGAAAGTATTTGTTTCTTATTATGCTCTGAAACGTTATCAAACATATTAGTTTAATTTTCAGAAAAAGTTTTCTTTTTCTGAAAACTGTTAAATTAATTAACTTTATATTAGAAAAATATTTCATGCTTGATAGTTTAAATGTGTTTTATTTTTAAGTTTTAATTATAATAATTATTGCTATGGAAAAAGCTTATTCTTTAGGTATTGATATAGGAAGTACAACTGTTAAAGTTGCAATTTTAAACAAGGACAACGAAGTTCTCTTTTCAGATTATAGAAGACACTTTGCCTCTATTATTGATACTTTAAAAGCGGTTTTAAATGATGCTAAAGAAAAACTTGGTGATATTAGTTGTAAAGTCTTCATTACAGGATCAGGAGGTTTAGGTCTATCTAAAGCTTTAAAAATATCTTTTGTTCAAGAAGTCGTCGCTGAAGCTAGAGTAATCAAATTAAAGAGCCCACAAACAAATGTTGCCATTGAATTAGGTGGTGAAGATGCAAAAATCATCTATTTTGACCATGGAATCGATGAAAGAATGAATGGAATATGTGCAGGTGGAACTGGCTCTTTTATTGATCAAATGGCTTCTTTATTAAAGACTGATGCAAGTGGACTTAATGAGTTAGCAAAGGACTATCAGGTAATTTATCCAATTGCTGCAAGATGTGGAGTTTTTGCAAAAACTGATATTCAACCATTAATTAATGATGGGGCAAGTAAAAACGATCTTGCAAAATCTATATTTAAAGCGGTCGTAAATCAAACTATATCTGGTTTAGCTTGTGGCAAACCTATTCGAGGGAATGTAGCTTTTTTAGGAGGTCCATTACATTTTCTTCCTGAACTTAAAAATACTTTTATTGAAACCTTAAATTTAAGTGATGAAAACGTATTTGCACCTGAAGATTCACATTTATATCCAGCAATTGGTGCCGCTTTAGATGAGTGTGAAAATAGAAGTATTATTTTACACACACTTATTGAAAGTCTAAATTCGTCTTTGAAATTAGGAAGCGATATTAAAAATTTAGAGCCTTTATTTGAAAATGAAAAGGAATACGAAGACTTTAAGATTCGTCATGGATTAGCTCGAGTTAAGAAAAAAGATATATCTAAATATAGTGGAGAAGCCTATTTAGGGATTGATGCTGGAAGTACGACAACTAAAATAGCTCTTATAGATAAAGAAGGTAATCTTCTATTTAGTTATTATGTTTCTAATGAAGGTTCACCAATTGAAGCAACAAAAAAAGGATTTATAGAATTAGAAAAAGTCATTCATTCAGATATAAAAATTGTTCAATCTTGTTCAACAGGTTATGGCGAAGAATTGATTAAGTCTGCCTTTGGGCTTGATTATGGTGAAGTTGAAACAATCACCCATTATAAGGCGGCTAAATTCTTTAATAAAAATGTTGATTGCATTTTAGATATTGGTGGACAAGATATGAAATGCGTCAAAATTAAGGATGGCAGTGTTGACTCGGTTTTACTTAATGAAGCTTGCTCTTCAGGCTGTGGCTCTTTTATTGAAACATTTGCTAAATCTTTAAATCATAGTGTTGAAGAATTTGCAAAAGAAGCTTTATTTGCAAAATCTCCGGTTGATTTAGGATCAAGATGCACTGTTTTTATGAATAGCAATGTTAAGCAAGCACAAAAAGAAGGAGCTTCAGTAGGAGACATTTCTAGTGGACTTGCTTATTCTGTTATAAAAAATGCACTATATAAAGTTATTAAATTAACCTCAAAAGAAGATTTAGGTGAAAATGTTGTTGTTCAAGGGGGAACTTTTTATAATGATGCAGTTTTAAGAGCGTTAGAAAAAATCCTTGATAAAGAAGTTATTCGACCTGATATTAGTGGTATCATGGGTGCTTTTGGCGCAGCTTTAGTTGCTAAAGAAAACTATAAATATAATAAAATCGAAACAACAATGGTTAGTTTAGATGAAGCGATTAAATTAACTTATAAAACACATTTTTCTCATTGTAAAGGATGTAGTAATAATTGCATTTTGACAATTAACACTTTTTCAAACCATAAAAGCTTTATTTCTGGCAATCGTTGCGAAAGATTTGTTAATAATACAAAAAGGAAAATTGACGCTCCAAATATGTACAAGCGGAAATATAAAAGATTATTTGATTATGAGCCACTTACAATTGATGAAGCAACAAGAGGGGAAATTGGGCTTCCAAGAGTTTTAAATATTTATGAAAATTACCCTTTCTGGGCAACGTTTTTTAAAGAACTTGGTTTTAGATTGGTTCTTTCTCCAGAAAGCTATCATTCTATTTATGAATTAGGAATCGAATCAATTCCTAGTGAATCAGAATGCTATCCAGCTAAACTTGTTCATGGTCATATAGAATGGTTAATTCAAAATGGAATTAAGACTATTTTTTATCCTTCGATTCCTTATGAAAGAAACGAGACAAAAGAAGCTAACAATCATTTTAATTGTCCAATTGTAACAAGTTATCCTGAAAATATTAAAAATAATGTCGAGAATTTAAAGAAATTTAATGTTCGTTTTATTAATCCGTTTTTGAGCTTAACAAATAAAGAAGTCGCCTCAATTGAACTCGCTAATATTTTTGAAAAAGAGTTTAATATACCAAAGAATTTAACAAAAAACGCTGCAAAACACGCATATTTTGAATTATTACGCTTTAAACATGACGTAGAAGAAAAAGGCAATGAAGTTTTAAGATGGATGGAAATTAACAAAAAAAGAGGAATTGTTTTAGCAGGAAGACCATATCATCTTGACCCAGAGATTAACCATGGAATCCCTGAAATGATTGAAAGCTATGGCTTTGCTGTATTAACTGAAGATGCTGTTGCTCCTTTAGGAGAATGCCTTTTAGATAGACCTTTAAGAGTTAATGATCAATGGATGTATCATTCTCGTTTATATAAAGCGGCAGCTTTTGTTAGAACAAGAAATGATTTAGATTTAGTACAATTGAACTCTTTTGGTTGTGGGCTAGATGCTGTTACAACTGACCAAGTTAGTGAAATTTTAACTGATTCTAATAATATCTATACTGTTTTAAAAATTGATGAAATCTCTAATTTAGGAGCGGCTAGAATTAGAATTCGTTCTTTAATTGCGGCATTGAAATCTCGAGAAATTGAACAAAATTTAGTAAACGTTACTAAAACTAGTATTGATAAAGTTGTTTTTACTAAAGAAATGAAAAAGAATTACAAAATTCTTGTTCCTAATATGTCGAGAATCCATTTTAAGCAACTCGAAGTCGTTATGAAAACGTTTGGATATGATGTTGAAGTGCTTAATCCAAGCGGAAAGGCTCCAATTGATTTAGGTCTAAAATATGTAAATAACGATGCTTGTTATCCTTCTTTAATTGTTGTAGGCCAAATGATGGAAGCATTACAAAGTGGGAAATATGATTTAAATAAAGTTGCTCTTGTAATGTCTCAAACTGGAGGAGGATGTAGAGCTAGCAATTATATTGGCTTTATTAGAAGAGCCCTTAAAAAAGCAAATATGGCGCAAATCCCAGTTATATCTGTTAATTTAAGTGGTCTTGAAGAAAATCCAGGTTTTAAAATTACACTTCCTTTAATATATAAGGCCATTCAGGCAGTAATTTATGGCGATGTTTTAATGAGAGTCCTTTTCCATACTAGACCTTATGAACTAAATAAAGGTGAAACTAATGCTCTTTATAAAAAATATGAAGAAAGAGGACTTAAATATTTTGAAAGCAAGAAAATGAATGTTAAAGAATTCAATAAGATGCTCAAAGATTGTATTAACGAATTTGATAATGTTCCAAGAAGTGACATTAAAAAACCAAGGGTTGGTGTAGTTGGTGAGATTCTTGTTAAGTTTTCAGACTATGCTAATAACTATTTAGTTGATACTTTAGAAAAAGAAGGTGCCGAAGCTGTTGTACCTGATTTACTCGATTTCTTCCTTTATTGTTTCTATAACAACGAATTTAAAGCGGAGCATTTAGGAAAAAGTAAATTTTTATCTAAACTTTCTCAGACTGTAATCAATATTGCCGAAAACTTTAGAAAGACTATGAGAAAGTATTTAGATGAAAGTAAAAACTTTGACTCCCCTCATAGAATTGAAGAAACAGCAAAAAATGTTAATGGAATCGTTTCGCTTGGTAATCAAACCGGAGAAGGTTGGCTTTTAACAGGCGAGATGGTTGATCTTATTGAAAGCGGAGTGAGTAATATTGTTTGTACTCAACCTTTTGCTTGCTTACCAAATCATATTGTTGGTAAAGGCGTAATTAAAGAGTTACATCATCGCTTCCCTAAAGCAAATATTATTGCAATTGATTATGATAGTGGAGCAAGCCAGGTCAATCAATTAAACAGAATTAAAATGATGCTTGAAAACGCTAAAAATAATCTTAAAGAAGAAGAGAAAAAGCAATAATAAATAGAAAAAAAGCCTAGATTTGCAGGCTTTTTGTGTAAATAAAAAAATCACACTGGTAGGAGCGTGAATTTTTTATTTACATTTCTTTTTAATTAAAAAGCAGTATCAACAAATCTTTCAAGGCTTGCAACAGGTTTAAAACCAGTTGAAACAGAAAGGTTAGCTCCATCTTTAAATAAGATTAAAGTTGGAACAACTCTAACATTATACATGGCAGCAATTTCTTCAAATTGATCGATATCAACTTTTAAAACAGTAACATCGTTTCTTTTTTCAGCAAGTTTTTCAAGTTCAGGTGAAAGCATTTTGCATGGTCCGCACCAAGTAGCAAAAAAATCAACGAGTACAACACCATTTTTAATTAAAGTATTAAAATCTTGTCCTTTTTCTAAGTGAATTAACATTTTTTATCCTCCTTAATGATTAGAATAAACTTATTAGATAAGTTATTAGAAAAATGATACCTAGATGTAGAGGATAAAACAAATAATATGCACCTTGAATGTATTGATTTGTTTTTCCTAGCTTCCCATTATAAAAATAAATAACAAAAATTGAGAGAATGAAATATGTATTAATTACATAAGATGTATTTAAAATAGTGTTATCTTGAATTAAGTAGGTAAACGAATACATTAATAATGAAATAAGCGAGATAGCTAAGATATAAGAATTCGTTCTAATATCTCTTTTAAAACTTTCAATATCAATGGTTTTTAAGGCTTCTTCATCGTATTTTCTATGAATTATATAGTTATAAATATAATGAATTAAAAGATATAAAACGATGATAAGAGGAGAAATAAAAGAGTATTGAGTTAAAAAGCCTGACATTATTGCTTTTAAATTATCATTAAATATAAAGATAGTTTCATTTTGTAAAAGCAAGGAAATAATAAAATAGGCTAAAGGGAAAATTACACAAATTCTTAATCTAACTTCTTTTGAATGATAAAAAAATAAGGTTAATAAAATTAAAAGTAAATCAATGAATATATTTCCAGCTTTAAATAATGTATCAGTCATATTTAAAGAAGGGATGAAGGCTAAAATGATTTCTGAAAGGCCAATTATCGCGACCATTATGCCCAATCTAATGAAATATTTTTTAATGTTTTTTGTATGATAAAAGCCTTCAATTATTAAGAAAACAAAAATAGGTAAAGCTAAGCGTCCGATAATTGAAAAAGCATAGTTTAACCAATACATGCTTTCTGCTGGGAAAAATAAATAGACAATTTTGCCAATATGATCAAAAAGCATGGCAAGACATGCAATGATTTTTAATGCATTTGATGATAATACTTTTTTCATTTGTTAACCTAAAGAAGATAAAAGAAGCTGCATGATTAAAGCAAAAAGGTTATTTGTTATATGAGCAACAGTACTTGCTCCTATTCCTTTGTAATCATAAAAATAACAAAGAAGTAATCCTGCAACTATATAACTTGGAAGATTAATTAATTCGTCAACAATTGTTGAAAGATTAAAAGTAAAATGAATGAAGCCAAAAAATAAGGCAGTAACAACATAAGCTAAAGCCCTATTGTAGCGTTTAATAAGGGAAAATAATCCGGCTCTATAAGTAAATTCCTCACAAATTGGGCCTAAAATTCCAAAAATAAGTATTGAAAGAAATGGAAAAAGAGAGGTTGTTGCATCGATTGATGCTTCATTATTATTAACGCCGGTTTCTTTAAAAAGTTGCATTAAACTAGTTACTGCGCTACTTGCAAGCATGAGTAAAAAGCCAAAAGCTAAACCATAGATCCATGTATATTTATCTTTAAATTCTTTAAAAAATTTAGTGATATCGTTATTTAAAACAATAAACATTACACCAAAAATAAAGAAATAAGTTGCAAAGTTTATTGCAGCAGTGCCTTTTCCTGAAGCTAAAAAATACCATGAATTCGACGCTTGAGCTATCATTGAGAAAATAAAAGCGACAAGGTTTAAAAGAATGTATCCAACAAGAAACAAAATGATATTTTTTGAAAGCTTAATATCCATCACTCGACTTTCAAAATTAAAAAAATGAAGTTTATTATCATCTTTAGAAACATTGTTTTCATGAAAATTTTCATTTGTTTTAGTTTCCGAATCAGAAAAATCAACATCATCTTTAATTAAGTTTTCGATGTTTTTACTAGCTTTGTTTTCTTTTTCTAATTCGCTATTTTGTGGGTAACCGCAATAAGGACAAGTTTGACAATCACTATCGATAAATAACCCACATTTTTTGCACTTAACTTTTTCTTTCATATGTTAGTTATTATATAATAACTAAAAAGTTTTATGGAAAATAAATACACTATTAAAGAAAAAGAAGTTAGTTTTATCGAAGTAGAAAAATCTAAGTTTTATGGGATCATTTTTAAGGCAAATAGTAAAGAGCAGTTTTTAAGTGAGTTAGAACAAATTAAAAAAGATTATCCAAAAGCAAGACATTATTGTTATGGTTATATTATTGAAAACGAGAAAAAATCTTCTGATAATGGCGAACCAACAAATACTGCTGGGAAACCTATTTTAAATATTTTAGAAGTTCATAATTTAGTTAATGTAGGGCTAGTAGTTGTTAGGTTCTTTGGTGGAACTCTTCTTGGAGCAGGCCGCTTAACAAGAAGTTATTCTCTTGCTGCTGACGAAGCTTATAAAAAGAGCAAAGTTTTAAAACTTGTTGAAAAGAAGAAAGTTAGGGTTTTAGTTAATTTAGATACTTACGATAAATTTTTAAATTACTTAAAACAAAAGCAATATATAAGCATTAAGACTTTATTTAATGATAGAATTATTGTGGATTTTTTAGCAGATAAGAACTTTTTTAAGGAGAGCTTAGATATATTCCTCAAAAAAGTCGAATATGTTGGGGAAGTTTCTTATCTTGATGAGGAGGAAATCGAGAAATGATTAAATTAATGAAAGCAGATTGTGGTGGAAATTGTTCAGGTTGTGCTTCGGCAAATCCTGATGGAACTTGCGGAGCAAGCGGAAATAGTGGAATCCAAAAGTGTGTCGCTAATAAAAGTACAAAAATTAAAAAAGTAATTGGCGTTGTTAGTGGAAAAGGCGGAGTTGGGAAAAGCTTTGTAACTTCTCTTCTTGCAAGTTATTTAAATAAAGAAGGCTTTAAGGTTGGTATTTTAGATGGCGATATTGTTGGTCCATCAATCCCAAAATCATTTAATATTCATTCTCAAGCTTATGGAAATGAAGACCGTTTAATTGTTCCTGCTTCTACAGAAAGTGAAATTAAATTAATTTCTTCAAATATGATGCTTGAACATGAAGATGATCCTATTATTTGGAGAGGAAGCCTTGTTTCTTCACTTTTAAAACAATTTTATACAGAAGTTGCTTGGGGCGAACTTGAGGTTTTATTAATCGATATGCCTCCAGGAACAAGTGATGTTACATTAACTGCTTTTCAATCTTTACCAATTGATGGAATCGTGATTGTAACTTCACCTCAAGATTTAGTTTCATTAATCGTTAAAAAAGCGATAAATATGGCAAAAATGATGAATATTCCAATTCTTGGAGCAGTTGAAAATATGTCTTATGTTTTATGTCCAAAGTGTGAACATAAAATTGAGATTTATGGTAAAAGTAAACTTGAAGAATTTTCAAAAGAAACAGGTGTTAAAGCACTTGCTAAACTTCCAATTAAAGAAGGCGTTAGCTCTTTAATTGATAATGGAAAAGTTGAAGAAGTTGAAATGGATGAAATTCTTCCAGTTATTGAAGAAATTAAAAAATTAGGTAAATAAATATGATTACAAAAGAAGAGTTTAGTCAAAGAAGAGAGAAGATTTATCAATCAATTGATGATAATAGTGTGTTAATTCTTTTTGCTGGTGCTGCTCCAAAAAGAAGCGCTGACGAAAATTATGATTTTATCGTAAATAGAAATTTTTATTATCTAACGGGTATTAATCAAGAAAGTTCTATTCTCCTTGCTTATAAACAAGATGGAATTATTAATGAATGTTTATTTATTCTTGAGCAAAACGAAAATATTGAAAAATGGACTGGTAAAAGATTAAAAGTTGAGGAAGCTAAAGAAATTAGTGGAATTAAAAATGTTTTATCTTTAAATTCCTATCATAGTGAACTTAACTTAGTTTTAACAAAGCAAAAAACAGGGATTGAGCAATTAAATACTTTATATCTTGATTTAGAGCCACACAATCTTTTAGATGAATACAAAACAACTGAAGATATTGGGCAAGAGTTAACTTTAAATTATCCTTGGTTAACTTTAAAAGATATTTATAGAACAATCATTTTAAAAAGAATGGTTAAATCTCCTGCTGAAGTAAATGAGATTAAAGAAGCAATTAATAAAACAAATATTGGTCTAAAAGCAATATTAAAGAAAATAAGACCAGGACTTTATGAATATCAACTTTCTTCACTTTTTTACTATACAATTCAAGATTATGACCATAGTGAATTATCGTTCCCAACAATTTGTGCTAGTGGAGATAATGCGACAACTTTACATTATCCTTTTGCTAATTCTTTAATTAAAGATAACGACTTAGTTTTATTTGATTTAGGTAGTCAAAACAACTTTTATTGTGGTGATATTTCTAGAACTTATCCAGCAAGCGGAACTTTTACTGAAAAGCAGAAAGAGCTTTATAAAGTTGTTTTAGACTGCAATAAAGAAATTATAAGAGCAATAAAACCTGGGGTAACTTTAAAAGAATTAAACTCTCTTGCAAGCGAAATCCTTGCAAAAGGCCTCTTAAATTTAGGAATTATTGAAAATGAATCCGAAATAAAGAAATACTATTTCCATTCAATTGGTCATCATTTAGGTCTTAATACTCATGATCCATCTGATCGTGATTTACCTCTTGTCCCAGGAAATGTTATAACAGATGAACCAGGAATATATATTAAAGAATTAGGTATTGGAATTAGAATTGAAGACGATATTTTAGTAACTGAAGATGGAAGTTATAATCTTTCAAATTCAATTATTAAAGAGATTAATGATATTGAGAAGGCACTTAAATTTAGATAATTATGATTAAGAATATCTTTTTTGATTTTAATGGAACTTTACTTGATGATTTAAAGCTTTGTGCAGATGTAGAAGCTGAAATCTCAAGAGAATATGGTCTTCCGGTAGTCGACATTAATTTTTATTTAGAAAATTTTTGCTTTCCAGTTAAGAATTACTATCAAAAATGTGGTTTTGATTTTACTAAAATTGATTATAAAGATATCTCAAAAAGATTTTTTGAAGGATATTTAGCAAAAGAAGAAACTGAAACACATTTACATAAAGGTGTTAAAGAAACTTTAAAGAAACTAAAAGAAAAAAATGTAAAACTTTATTGCTATTCAGCAAGCGAAAGAACAATTTTAGAAAAGCAACTTAAATTTTTTGGAATCTTAGATTATTTTGATGGAATAATTGCTAGCGATAATCGTGCTGCAAAAGGCAAACTAGAATATGGGAAAGAGTATATTTTAAATCATAATATTGATACCAAAAATACAATTATGCTTGGAGATACAGCCCATGATTTTGAAGTAGCTAAAGCTTTAGGTTTAACTCCAGTTTTAGTTAATTTTGGTCATAATAGCGAAAAAGTTTTAAAGGCGTTAAACGTCCCAATAATTTCCCAATTTTCTGATATTTTAGATATTGCTGAAAAGTATTAATGCTAATTTATATATTTAAATATTTTAAAAAGTTTGCAAATCTCAACTTTTTATATCTAAAAAGGAATAACATAGTATAATTTAACTAATGGTAAATAATTCTAAAAAACTCAAAAAGAAGAGAAAAAATTCCCATCTTCGATTTATTATTGCAGCCTTAGTTTTCTTATTAGGGACCATTTTAATTTTGGCTCTTATTTTGTGTTTGATTCTTGTTGAGTCTTTCGGAAAATATTTTTATATTCCTTTAATTATTCTCTTTTTACTTGATGTAATTTGTGGCTTATTTATTGCTAATTCTCAATCTCAAGTCGATTTTAAAGTTTCTTGGTTAGCCGTTTTACTTTGCTTGCCTTATGTTGGAGCCGTTTTATATCTTTTATATGCTCAAAAAATAACAACAAAAGGCAAAAAAGCTTTAAGAAGAAACATAATTAATAAAAAATTAAAAGAAGGGCGACTTGACTCTTCTTCTACCTTAGATGAAATTAAGAAAAAAGATGAAGATGTTTATATAGTCGCTAATAAACTTTATAAACAAAGTTATGCTTCAATTTATAAAAATACTTCATTTGGATATTTTTCATTAGGTGAAAATGGTTTCCTAGTGATGATTGAAGAACTTAAGAAAGCGAAGAAATTTATTTTCTTTGAATACTTCATTATCGAAAGCGGTTATTTTTTTGATGATATTTATGAGATTTTAAAACAAAAAGTCAAAGAAGGCGTTGATGTAAGAATGATGTATGATGACTTTGGAAGTGTCGCTAAAATTAACTCATTCTTTTATAAAGATGCTAGAAGAAATGGCATTAAATGTTTCCCTTTTAATAGATTAAGACCAGCTGTTGATATTCGTCAAAATAGCCGTGATCATCGTAAAATTTTAGTTATCGATGGTGTGGTTGGCTTTAGCGGAGGCTGTAACATCGCTGATGAGTACATCAATAAAGTTGTTCGTTTTGGAGTGCGGAAAGACAATATCTTTATGTTAAAAGGCGAAGCTGTTAATGGTTTAACGACTTTATTTTTATCTAACTGGATGTTAAATAAAAAGATGTTTCAAGAAGAAGATCCAAAAGATTATTTTTATGAAAAAATGAAAAGCACACATCCGGTTATTTTTGCACCTCAAGAAGGATATTATCAACCATTTGGCGAGGTTCCTTTTGATGGAGAAAATGCAACTCGTGACGCTTTTTTGCAAATGATTCAAACTAGTAAAAGGTATTTATATATATCAACACCATACTTGATTCCAGACAGTGAAGTTATTACTGCTTTAGAAAGTGCAGCTAAAAGTGGTGTAGATGTTCGCATTGTAACTCCAGGAATTCCTGATAAAAAACTTGTTTATTCAATTACAAGAAGTTATTATGCAAATCTTTTATTAAATGGAGTGAAGATTTATGAATATACTCCAGGATTTAATCACGCAAAAATTATGGTGAGTGATGATAAAATGGCGATTACTGGAACGACAAATCTCGATTTTAGAAGTCTTTATCTTCATTTTGAAGATTCTGTTTTGATTTGTCTTACTCCAAAAATAAAAGAAATTAGAGATGATGTTTTAGAAATGACTAAAGTTGGTAAAAAGATTAATGTAAATGATTATTTGCATATTCCACTACATAAAAAAATTGCTTGGGCACTTTTAAGAATTATTGCTCCATTAATTTAAGGAGGCTTTATGGAAAACACACGCGAATTAATAATAGAAAATATCTCTAAAATTTATGGCAATAAGAAAAAAGGCGACCAAGAAGTTGTCGCCTTAAAAGATGTTAACTTTTCGATTCGCCGTGGCGAATTTGTTTTTATTGTTGGACCGAGTGGAGCTGGTAAATCTACTTTATTAAATATTTTAGGTGGAATGGATAAGGCAAGTGGAGGTAAATACATTTTAAATAATAAGGAAATAACCTCTCTTAATGAAAAAGATTTAGCAAAATTTAGACAAAACGACATCGGCTTTGTTTTTCAATTTTATAATTTAGTGTCTTCTTTAAGCGCATATGAAAATGTCTATTTAGCCTCTTCTCTTGTTAAAAAACATTTTGATCCAATGGAAGTTTTATCACTTGTCGGACTTGAAAATCGAGCGAATAATTTTCCAAGTCAATTATCAGGAGGCGAACAACAAAGGGTATCAATCGCTCGTGCTTTGGTTAAAAATCCAACTCTTTTACTTTGTGATGAACCTACTGGGGCTCTTGATTCAAAAACTGGGGTAGAGATTATGGATCTACTTTATAAAGTTTGTAAAAAGCAAAATAAAACCGTAATTGTTGTTACACATAATAAGTCTTTAACAGTTATTGCAGATAGAATTATTGAAATTCAAGATGGTCATCTTGTTAATAATTACGTAGTTAAAAATCCTGGAAAGGTTAGCGATATTGCTTGGTAATATGAGACTTTTTAAAACTTTATCTAAAAAACTTTTTCGAGATATATGGAAAAACTTTCGTCAGTTTATTTCCATTATTTTTATAATTGGCATTTCAGTTACTCTTTATGTTGGCTTAGATGCAAATGCTCAAAGTTTTGAAAATAGAGTTAACGAGGTTTATCGACTTGGTAATGTTGCTGATGAATGGATAACAATTTCTCCTGATTTCATTAATCAAGATGAGATGAATGAAGACTTAGAATTTATTAAAAAAGAGGCAAATGTTGAAGAAGGAGGAGAAGTTGAAACAAGATTTTATTTACCAGTTTCACTTGGCTCAACTTCATCAAATGCATTGATAATGGATGAAGTCCCTAATATTAACCGTCCATATAATCTTGATGTTATCTATTATGATTCAAATTCGTTTTTCTTTGTTGATCAAGCTCTTATTAGGCGATATGAAGAAAATAATGAAGTAACATTTTCTTTAGGAGATACATTACCTTTAAATATTGACTCTTCTTTTATTAAACAAGCAATATCATCTATTGTAAATGATCCAGAAAGCTTGAATGCTTTAATTAAAAAACTATTAGATAATACAAATTTAAATGAAAATGTCGAAAATTTGCTTTTGGAATTTTTAGGGAATTACTCAACTGAAATTGGTGCCTTAGTCACAAGTTTAGTTGAAACTTTATTTCCTGAAACCACAATTAAACTAGAGCTAAAAGTAAATGGAATTATGTCTCATCCAGAAAATATCGATAGTGGAGAATTTTCTTCTTCTAATTTTTTACTTTCGACTCGTTTACTTTTAAATAACATTATTTCTTATATAGGAGATAAATTTAATTCTTCTATTATTGTTTCTGAAATTAACTCTTATTTAAAGACAAGTGAAAATGTTATTTTAAATTATCTATTAGAACAAGTTCGTGATTACTTTTTAGATGAAACAAATGCAATACAATTTGATGCAACAATCATGATTTTATTTAATTCATTTAAAAGCGAAATTAAATCAAGAGAAAACCCCGAAATTGAAAGCTTTATCTCATCATTTTATAATCAAATCCTTGCAAAACTTGGACCAAATGTTGAAATTGAGACATTTGAAGGCAATATAAAAAATTATTATGATAGCAAGGAGAATAATAATTTATTAGCGGCTTTATCAAGAAGTAACTATCCTTCAATGCTCCAGGTTGAAAATGATATTAATCAAGCAAAGCAATTAACGCTTGTATTTCCAGTAATCTTTTTTGTTGTTTCACTTCTTATAGTATTAACTACTATATCTTCTTTAATTCTTAAAGATAGAGTTCATATTGGAACTTTTAAAGCACTTGGTATTAAAAAAAGAAACATTGCCTTATTTTATCTTGCTGAGATGAATATTGTTAGTTTAATTGGTTTAATTATTGGCTTTATTATCGGGCCAATTCTTTTACCTTTTATTATGAATATAAAATACGATATTTTATATTCTTTACCTTCACTTACTTATTATTTTCCTTTTTTAACAGCCTTTGTTGTTCTTTTAATAGTTGTAGTTTTAATAAGTGCATTAACTATGCTTTTACTTTTTAGTGAACTCCATTTAATGCCAAGTGAATCAATGAGAACTAAAACTCCAAAGATTAGACGTTTTAAAGCTCATAAACATTTAATAAAGAATACCTCGTTTATGATGGCTTTAAGAAACATAAAAGTTCATTTAGTGAAATCGCTCATGGTTGTTATTGGAGTTATGGGTTGCACTGGCTTATTAATATGTGGAATGGGCATTGACGATACTATAAATTATGGAAAAGATTCAGATTTAGCACAGTTTTATGATTCAGATATGACTGTTTCTTTTAGTGGAAATCCAGAAATAAACCTTGCTAAAAATGAACTTTTAAGCATAGAAGAAATAGAAAATGTTGAAGAATATACAACAATAAATGCAACTTTAAATTCTGATGAAAAGTCTGTAAGTAGTGCAATTTATGGAATTAACATTGATTCTTCTTTCTTTAAATTTGATGATTCTTTAGCTGAAGGGAAACGGACACAAAACGGAGTTGCTTTAACTGAAAGCAAGGCAGAAGATTTAGGGGTTAAAATTGGCGATACAATTACTTTTGATGTTAATGGAACTGTTTATAGAAAAGAGGTTGTTTACATTTTTTACGCCTTTTTTGTAAATGGAGCTTATTTATATAAAGAAAGCGAACCTGAACTTTTTGCCTATTCTAGTGCAGCTTGGATTGATTTAAAAGAGGGTGCTGATCCAAAAAATGTAAAACAAAACATTTTTAAAGTAAGTGATGTAGTTTATTCTTGTCTTACAAAAGATGAGATGAATCAAAGAATAAGTGGTTATATGTCTTCAATTGGTATGATGACTAATACCATAAAAGTTTTTGCTATTTTACTTGCAATTGTCGTTTTAATTAATCTTTCTATATTAAATTACAACGAAAGATTAAGAGAGTTAGCGACTTTAAAAGTTCTTGGTTTTTCAAGAAGTAAAATTGTTTTAAGTTTACTTATTGAGATGCTAATTTTAACGCTTGTTGGTGCTTTATTTGGTTTAACAATTGGTCTGCCTCTTGAATACACAGTTCTAAGTGTTAATGAAACGCCACTTGTAAGCTGGCAATATTTAGTTTTGCCAAATTCTTACATTATTTCTTTCTTCTTAAGTTTAGCTACGGCTTTTGTTGTTAATTTATTTATGTATTTTAAAGTCAACAAGATTTCAATGAGTGAATCATTAAAGAGTGTTGATGAATAAAAAAATCCAAAAGAAAATGCGGAAATAGCTTTCCGCATTCTGAAGGGGTTATATCCTCAACTCATTTTGAGGAATTTTTTCTTGTGGTCACTTAAAGGGGGGAGTATGACCACAACTATATAAACAAGCGAACTATACTCTTGTTTATAAGTTTTTTAAGGCAATTACGGTGGAAATATCTCTCGATATTTCCTTTAAGATTTCGTTTACACCATTAATACATATATAGGTTTTATTTTGTTGGAAAAATTTTAAAGTTTTTTTTAAATATTTGTGTTTTCTTCAATTGTCCCATCATTATTGAAGACATAAGGGTAATTCATTTCTTCAGTAGGCGCATTTTCAGAAGAATAAACACAATCGTATTTCATGTTATATTTGTTATAAATTTTAAATTGAATAGGAGTTTCTAAACTTTTCCACTTTAAAGTAAATAAATTGTATTTTTCTTTAGGTTCAAATTTACACTCAAACAAATTTTCTCTTTGTTTGTCGTTAGAAGATTTTGCTAACTTGGAATATTCTTCAAATAGAGTAAATTGAATTGAATTATCGTAATTTTCTTTTATATTAAAAACTAAATGTTCGAAATTTTTATCAGTTGGCTTAAAATCAATATCTAAAAAACAATCACGATTATTTTCATCTGATTCAATATCTAAGTAAAAAATAGGATTTAAAGAAACGCGCTCACTATGGTTTTCAAAGACGCATCCAGATAAAGCTTTATCATTTTTCTTTTTAAAGAAAACATCATATTGGGTGTCTAAAAAGCGATCCTTAATAGTTTCTTTAACTTCAAAAAGTTGATTGTTAATTTGTCTTTCTTGAGAAGAAAAAGAGTAATTTATCTTATCTTTATTGGTATAAGTGTAATTTAAAAAGGCAATTGGAGGTAAAGCTCTTTGTTCAATTGCTTCAGGGAGAAAGTCTAAAGGTTTATCATCAAAATGAGCGGTGAAGTTGCTAAAACCAAGCGCACCGACAATATGAGATGCAAAATCACGACTTTCAATGCTATCTTCAATACTTTCTTGGTAATTTAAAGGCGAAATAAGAGAAAAACAAAAAACAGCAGCTGCAACAGCAAAATTACCTACTGTAATAAAAAGACTTTCTTTTAAAGAAATTTGACGCTTCTTACTAACGAATGAAGTGTGGCATTGCTTTAAAATGTCTTTTGGAGATAGGTTAATTTGGTCTTTCTCAAAAGCCTCTTTGATTTCATTTTCTAGGTTTGTCATCTTTAAGAGCCTCTCTTACTTTTTTTAACCCTTCATTGTATTGCCATCTAATAGTATTTTCATTTTTGTTTAATGTATCAGCAATTTCTTTGTAATCTAATCCGTTGATTAAATGAAGCATGATTACATTAAACATATCAGGATTTAAAATCTCCTTCATGATTTTAATGATTTCACTATTATCTAAGTAATTATTTTCTTCATTACTTGCATTATCAAGAATAGCACTAGAATCATCTAAGTAACGTTTATTCTTCTCAATGTAGTTTAAAGAAAGGTTACGTGAAATAGTGTATAGATAGCCAAGGATCGATTTATCAGGCGTTATATCTTTTATACTATTAATAAATCTAATATAAGTATCGCTTAAAATGTCTTCAGAAACTTCTTTAGATTTAACATAGGAATAGATATTGGCAAAGATTTTACCTTTAGTGTCTTCGTATAGTTCATTAAAGGCTTTTTCATCTCCTTCAATAAATCTTTGGCAAAGCCTGTATAGTTCAATATCCTTCATACATTAATACAATAAAAACAAAATTTTGTTTGCACAAGTAAGAATAGTTTAGAATATAACCTAATTTTTGTAAAATGAAAAAAGTGTCGATTAAATACACTTTTTTCTACCATTTTTTAAGTTAAAACCTTATTGATTAATTTTTATTTTTGGCTTCCCATTTTTTTCTTAAAGCATCATTTAAGATTCTTTTTCTCATTCTGAAGAAGTTAGGAGTAACTTCAACGAGTTCATCAGAGTTAATGTAATCTAAACAAGCTTCAAGAGTCATTTTTCGTGGAGATTTTAAAACAACTGTTTGGTCTTTATTTGCACTACGTTGGTTGGTTAAATTCTTGGTTTGACAAACGTTTACACTTAAATCGTTATCGTATTTATTTTCACCAACAATCATACCTTCATAAATTTGTTCACCAGGATAGATGAACATAACACCTCTTTCTTCGACGTGTTGAATAGCATAAGGAGTGGATTGACCAGTTTCAGTTGCGACTAAAACACCAATTTGTCTTTCACCAATTTTACCAGTAGCAAGAGGACGGTATTCTTTAAAAGTATGAGCAATAATACCATAACCTTTAGTTAAGGTAAGGAAATTTGTAACAAAGCCTATTAAACCTCTTGATGGAATAACATAGTTAATTTTGGTATTAACATCACCAGCATCCATATCAATTAATTCAGCATCTCTAGAACCAAGACTTGTCATAACATCACCAACAAAATCATTTGGTACTTCAACACTTAAATCTTCATATGGTTCGCATTTTTGACCATCAATTTCTTTGATAATGACTTGAGGACGAGAAACTTCTAATTCGTATCCTTCTCGACGCATATTTTCAATTAATATACCTAGATGAAGTTCGCCTCTGCCAGAAACTATCCACGTTTCTGAATTTTGAACACGGCTTACTTTTAATGAAACGTCTTTTTGTGCTTCTTTAAATAATCTATCTTCAATTTGTCTAGCGGTTAAAAGCTTTCCATCTTTTCCACTAAAAGGAGAAGAGTTTGTTCCAAAAGTCATTTGAAGAGTTGGTTCATCAATATGTAAAGGAGGTAAAGCCTCAACTTTACTTGAAGCGCAAACTGTTTCACCAACGTTAATATCTGGTAAACCAGCAAGTGCAACAATTTCTCCTGCAGAAGCTTCCTCAATTTCTACTTTTTTAAGTCCGTAATATCCGATGAGTTTTAAAATTTTAAAAGATTTAGTCGTGCCATCAAGTCTAGCGCAAGCAACAGTATCGCCAACTTTAATTGTTCCTCTTTGGATTCGACCAATTCCCATTCTTCCAACATAGTCGTTATAGTCTAAAAGAGCACATTGAAGTTGAAGTGGACCTTCTGTTTGAACCTGAGGTTCAGGAATTTCATTTACAATTAAATCGAAAATTGGATCCATACCAGGTTTTTGACTGCTTGGAGAAGGATCAAGTGAACTAGTTCCATTTAATGCGCTTGTATAGGCTACTTTAAAATCTAAAAATTCATCTGGAGCACCAAGCTCAATAAATAAATTTAAAACTTCATCAACAGCTTTTTGAGGGTTTGCGTTTGGTCGGTCGATTTTATTAATAACAACAACAGGTTTGACATTTGCTTCAATTGCTTTTTTAAGAACAAAACGAGTTTGAGGCATTGTACCTTCAAAAGCATCAACAAGTAAAAGACATCCATCAACCATGTGCATGATTCTTTCGACTTCTCCACCAAAATCAGCATGCCCTGGAGTATCGAGAATATTAATCTTATAATCTTTATATTTAACTGAGGTAGTTTTGGCTAAAATGGTAATTCCTCTTTCTCTTTCAATAGCATTTGAATCCATTGCTCTATCTTCAAGTCGTTCGTTTTCTCTAAATGTACCAGAACATTTTAAAAGTTGATTGACTAAAGTAGTTTTACCATGGTCAACGTGAGCGATAATAGCAACATTTCTCATTTTCATAGCAAAATACCTCCTAAAAAGCATTAATAAAAATATCACAATTAGAGGCTTCTTTAAACCATAAATATTTATAAAGACATCTATATATAAATATAAGGATAATAGTAGAAATAGTAATTATTTAAACTATAAAGGTAATCGTAATATATGTAAATCTAGAAAAAACGCCGCAAAATCCATCTATTTTTAATACTTAGTATTTTACTAGTGATAATTTAGCTTTAAATTAGTAGGTTTAATTGGATGGATTTTGCGCTTTTTAATGTAAGTGCTTACATCGTTTTTGTGCTTACTTTTAAGCCTTATTAAAGACAATGTTTTATACTTTAAAAAAAGAGGCTATATCGATATAATTTGTAGGTATGGCAATCAATGAAATTACTGTAAAAGGGGCAAAAGTTAATAACCTCAAAGATATCAATGTGACGATTCCTAAAGACAAATTAGTTGTTTTTACAGGAGTTAGCGGAAGTGGAAAATCTACTCTTGCTTTTGACACGATTTTTGCTGAAGGACAAAGAAGATATGTTGAATCATTATCAAGCTATGCCCGTCAATTTTTAGGTAATTTTGAAAAACCTGATGTTGAAGCAATTGAAGGTTTGTCTCCTGCTATTGCAATCGATCAAAAAAGTGTATCACATAATCCTCGTTCAACCGTTGGGACAGTTACAGAAATTTATGATTATTTAAGACTTTTATATTCTCGAGTTGGTATCCCTTATTGTCCAACACACAATACACCAATTGTGGCTTTTTCAAATCAAAAAATTACCGATATTATCATGAAAAGCCCAGAAGGAAGTCGAGTTCAAATTCTTTCTCCGATTGTAAGAAATGAAAAAGGAACTTTTAAAGATACCATTAGTAAAATTAAAGCTAACGGCTTTACTAGATTAAGAGTTGATGGAGAAATGCTTCTTATAGAAGAAGTTAAGGATTTAGAGAAAAATAAAAGACATAATATTGATATTGTTATAGATCGTATCGTTTTAAAAGCTGAAAACAAAAGTAGAATTTTTGAAGCGGTGGAACTTGCAAGTGAATGGGCAAATGGTTTTGTTTTAGTTTTAATTAATAATGACGAGCACCTTTATAGTGAACATAATGCCTGCCCTCAATGTGGATTTACTGTTCCTAAACTTGAACCTCGCTTATTTTCTTTTAATTCACCTTTAGGTTGTTGTCCAGTTTGTGGTGGTTTAGGTATATCTCAAGAAGTTGATATTAATCTTTTAGCTCCAGATAAAACAAAATCAATAAATGAAGGCGCGATAATTTATTATAAAAATATTGTTGGTAGTCAAAATCTTGATTGGCAACAATTTAAATATTTAATGGATTATTATCATATTGATTGTGATAAACCTTTTAAAGATTTAACAAAAGAAGAAATTGATATTATTTTAAATGGAAGTAAGGAGCCACTTCATTTTACTTTACGTTCTTCAAGTGGCAACATACAACACCGCGATGGCTATATTGAAGGCATCAAAACTAGAATTGAAAGATTATATAAAGAAACATCAAGTGAATTTTATCGTGAGTGGTATGGTTCATTTTTAAAAGATAAAGAATGTACAAGATGCCATGGGGCTAGATTAAATGATGCTGTTTTAAGCGTGAGAATAGATGGACTTAATATTTATGAAGCTACCTGTCTATCTTTAGATAAATTTTATGATTTTATCCATGGTTTGCGCCAAAAATTGTCAGAATATGACCTTGCAGTTTCTGGAATGGTTATTACTGAAATTGAAAATAGAACCAAATTTTTAATTGATGTAGGTCTAGATTATTTAACTCTTGCCCGTATGTCGATGACTTTAAGCGGAGGAGAATCTCAAAGAATTCGTCTTGCCACACAGATAGGTAGTAAATTATCAGGTGTTTTATATGTTTTAGATGAACCTTCAATTGGTTTACATCAAAGAGATAGTGAAAGATTAATTACTACTTTAAAAGAGATGCGTGATTTAGGTAATACATTAATTGTTGTTGAACATGATGATGAAATGATTCGCGCAGCTGATTTTATTGTTGATATTGGGCCAGGAGCTGGAGTGCATGGTGGTAATGTTGTTGCTTCTGGAACTTTAAAAGATATTGAAGATAATGAAGAATCAATCACTGGAGCTTATTTAGCTGGAAGAAAATATATTCCTGTTCCTTTAACTCGCCGAAAAGGAAATGGTAAATTTTTAGAAATAACAGGTTGTACTGTAAATAATTTAAAAAACGTCAGTGCTAAATTCCCTTTAGGCAGTTTTATTTGTGTTACTGGTGTTAGTGGAAGTGGAAAGTCTTCTCTAGTTAATGAAACTTTATATAATTCAATTTATGCTTTAATGGAGCATAAAGATATAGATCATGGTCCTTATAAAGAAATAAAAGGTTTAGAAAATATCGATAAGATTATTAATATTTCACAAGAACCTATTGGAAGAACTCCTCGTAGTAATCCAGCAACTTATGTTAAAGCTTTTGATGATATTAGGGATATATTTGCGCAAACTCTTGATGCAAAAGCTCATGGTTTTGATAAAGGAAGATTTTCTTTTAATGTTCCTGGAGGAAGATGTGAGCATTGTCAAGGAGCCGGTGTTACTCGTATTCCAATGAACTTTTTACCTGATGTTTATGTAAAATGCGATGAATGTGATGGTAAAAGATATAATGAAGAGACGCTTCAAGTAACTTATAAAGGCAAAAATATTTACGATGTTTTAGAGATGACTATTGAAGATGCCTATGAATTTTTTAAGCCACATGTTTCTTTAGCAAGAAAACTAAAAACCTTGATTGATGTTGGTTTAGGCTATATTAAAGTTGGTCAACCAGCTACGACTCTATCCGGAGGCGAGGCACAAAGAGTTAAGCTTGCTTATTATCTTCAAAGAAGAGCTACTGGGAAAACTTTATATATTCTTGATGAACCAACTACTGGTTTACATGTAAACGACGTTAAAAAACTTTTGGAAGTTTTAGATAGAATAGTGAATAATGGTGACACAGTACTTGTAATCGAGCATAATTTAGATGTTATCAAAGTTGCTGATTATATTATTGATCTTGGTCCAGAAGGCGGAAATAAAGGCGGAAATATTATTGCAACTGGCACTCCTGAAAAAATTGCTGCTACAGAAGGAAGCTATACAGGGGAATATCTAAAACGAGTTTTAGATGAAGATAAAGCAAGAAAGGATAAGTTAAAAAATGAGTGAAGTCTTGTATTACATTGCGATGGCGCTATTTGTAATTTCAGCTATTGCCTATAGTGTTTATCTTTATAACAGCATTAAAAACAAACTAAGACTTGATTTTAATACCTTAATTAAGAAAAATACCTTAGTTTTAGGGGGTTTTTCGTTAGGAATTGTACTTTCTTTAATTCTTTTTACGGTAGCTTTTTATGAAGATCCAGTCACAAAAGATCTGATAAATGAAAAGGGGTTAACTCTTGATGCAGGACATCAATTCTTATCTTATTTCTTTATTATTTTAACTGGTTTAACAATGATGGTTTTTATAACCGCATTCTTCTATTATTTTTTCTTTAATAATCTTGATAATAAATATCGCAAAATATTTAAAATTACGATGTTTTCCTCTATTCCTCTTTTTATCATTTTCTTTATTGCAATGAGTGAAGGGAATGCACCTTATCTTTCTTACCCGCTTTGTAATTCTTTATATATTGGGAAATATGGCATTAAATTCATTAATTCTTATTCTCATCCAGAACCATATTATATTAGAGGTGCAAGCGGAGGATGGGAATTAGATGGTGGTATATCTATCGCATTTTACGCTATTTTCATTTTAAGTGGTGCTTTACTTGTTTTTGCTTTATGTGATCATTTAATTTATAAATACTATGGAAAACATGGACTTGGCACAACTTGCTTTTTAATTGCTTTCCCTATGGGACTTGTCGGCGCTCGTTTATGGTATGTTGTTTTAGATATTTCTAAACTTGGTAGCGCATCACATTTTGTTCAAAATCCAGTTAGTATTCTTTATTTAAATGAAGGTGGATTAGGCATTATGGGCGGAGCCATTTTAGGAATTATATCTGGTGTTGGTGTAATGCTTTATTTTAAATATATTAAAAAGAATCCAGATTATACTAAAATGAGTTATTTAAGACTTGCTGATTTTATTGTGCCAACGATCTTAATTGCCCAAGCAATTGGTAGATTTGGTAATTTCTTTAACGCTGAAGTTCATGGTAATGCAATTCCTTTATCATCTTTAGATTGGATGCCAACTTTCATGAAACTTAATTATCAATTTAATTATGCAAATCAAATTAATGATTTATCGATGGCATATCTTCCTTTATCAACAATTGAAACAATAACTAATTTACTTGGTTATTTTGTGATTTATTATGGAATTGTTAAAGGACTTGGTAAATATCATGCTCCAGGTACAGCAGTTGGATGGTATCTTGTTTGGTATGGAGCTACAAGAGCCTTCCTTGAACCATTAAGATATGGCGAATTTGAATATCAAGCAAGTGTTAATACCTCTTATGTTATGATCGCTGGAGGTCTTGCTCTTGTCTTATTCTTCATTGCTTTTAAAATTTTAAGAGACAAAAAACTTTGGATTTTTAAAAATTCGACTTTTGAAGATATTACTTTAGTTAACGAAGAAAAAACTGACAAAGAAATTATTAGAAATGCCTCAATTTTAGGAGCAGTTCTAATTGTAATGGTTATTTTAATTACAGTTTTCTTTAATATATGGTAAAACTTTTAATCTTTGATATGGATGGAACACTTGTCGATACTGATGAAGTGTTGTATCAAACATGGGCCGAGCTTTTTAGATTATATAAACCAAAAGAATATGTAATTGATAGAGAATTTATCCGCGGGTTTAGTGGTCCACCAATTGAAGAATCGATTAAAAGAGCTTTTCCTGAAAAAGATCCTCAATTCATTTTAAAAGAATATCGATTAAGAACGGCCAAATATTACGACGATTATTTAAAGTTTTTTCCTTTTGAAAAAGAGGTTTTACAAAAGTTATATGATGAAGGTTATATTTTAACTATCTCAACTAGCAAAAATCGTCCAATGGCTGAAAAATGCTTAAAACTTTTTGGAGTTTACGATCTTTTTAAAGAGATGATTACTTCAAGTGAAGATGTTCCCCATAAGCCAAATCCAGCTTCTTTGAATTTACTAGTTGAGAAATTTAAAGTTAAAAAAGAAGAAGCTTTAATGATTGGTGATACATCTTTTGATGCTTTAGCAGCAATTAATGCAAATATAAAAAGTGTTTTATTAAAACTTTGTCCTCGAGTTTATGAAAAGGATAAAATGCCAACATTTTTTGTTAATGATTATAAAGAGTTATATAACTTAATTAAATCTATTTAATTTTAAAAATGAGACGATTTGTATGATACTTATCGTCTTTTTTTGTGGAAATATAAGCATGTATTTTAATAAAAACTAACGGAGAAATTTAAATTTGATACTTTGTTAAAAATATTATCAAACTTCAATAATTGATTTATAGATAAAAAATTTAAAAAAAGATAAAAAAATTTTTTAAAAAAGCGAAATAAACTCCTTCTTATTATTGAAAGGAGGAATTTATGCTTGAAGTAAGGAATCTTTCTAAATCTTTTCCAATTGATGGGAGTAGAGAAAGTGTTGTTTTGCATGAGGTTTCTTTTAAATTACCTGAGAAAGGGTTTTATTTTGTAATTGGTAAAAGTGGTTGTGGTAAATCGACTCTTTTAAATCTTTTGATGGGTTTAATGAAACCTGATGAAGGTAGTATATTTTTTGAAGGTAAAGATGTTAGCAAGTTTAATAACGCAGAATTAAGTGATTACTTAAAAGATGATATAGGCATTATTTTTCAAAGTTACAATTTATTAAATGGCTATACAGTAAAAGAAAACTTAAAAATCGCTTCTTCAATTAAAGGTGTCGATGAAAAAGAGAAAATAAATACACTTTTATTACGCTATGGACTATATGATAAGGAAGATTTTTTGGTTGATAAATTAAGTGGTGGTGAAAAACAACGCTTAGCTTTAATTAGAGCTTTAATCAGTTCACCTAAAATTTTATTTTGTGATGAACCAACTGGTGCACTTGATAAAGCAAATAGTCTTTTGTTGATGGAAGAGTTAAGAACCTTAAGTAAAAAAATACTAGTAGTTTGTGTAAGCCACAATAATGAACTATTTAATCATTTTGCTGATGGGATTATTGAAATAGTTAATGGAAAGGCAAGCGTTAAATTTAAACATGTAATAAATAAAGAAAAATCAAATAAGGAAACTCTAGAAGACAATAAATTTAAAGGGAAAATACCTAATTCAATTACAGTTACTAATATGAAGCGTAATTTTAAATATAATGTAATTAATAGCGTTTCTGCAGCATTTTCTTTATTTATAATGGTTATTTCGCTTTTCTTTAATAGTGGAATACAATCAAGTAGAGATAATCTTGCAAAAAGTTACACAGACTATAACTTATATCAAATTAGTAAAAGCGAAGAAGAAGAAATTAAGGATTCTTTGATAAGTTTAGTAAAAAGTGAAAAGCCAAGTTATGAAGAAGTACAAACTCTTTTTTATGAAATTAAGGACTGTTTAATTTTTGACGATTTTTCATATTTTAATAATGGCGAAAAAGCAATTTATAATGGTGAAAAACGAATAACTGATTTTACTATCAAGCCATATTTTAATAAAAGTTATGAAGCAAACGATTTAATTGTAAATTCGCTTTTTGCTGAAAACTATAAAAAAGAATTTGGTCTTAATTTAAAAACTGATGACGAGATCGAGATTGAATTAAAAAGAGATTACTTGTATTTCAATGAGGCTATTCAAGAGAATATCGTTGAATCATTTTCTTTTACATTTAAAGGCAAAATTAGAGAAATTAGAAATGAATTTTCGTATTTAAACACTCCATCAATTTATTATTCTCCTCCTTATTATGAAGAGATTTTAAAAAATTTGATTGCTGAAAAAACAAGTGAAGTCGAAGGAGTCAACGTATCTTTTTATGATCTTTTAACAAGAGCAAATAGCGATGATTCAATCACTAATTATTCTTATCAAATTGTAGCTTTATCAGAAGAAAGTAATAAGAAAATTAGGGAAATGATTGAAGAAGAAAATAGCGCTAATTTAACAATTAGTAATACATCAAACACTTTAGTTAACTCGTTTTTAACACTTAGTGAAAGTATCTTTTTAGGTATTAATATTTTTATTATTACTGCCTTATTAACTTCTATTTTTATTTCAGGCTTTTTAAGTTATTCAACTAGTTTAAGAAATAGGAAACAATCTGCAATTTTATCGGTTTTAGGTGCTAAAAAAAGAGATATTATTAAAATTTATCTAAAAGAAGAGATGAATTACACAATAATTGGTTTATTTCTTGGTTTGTTATTAACAATTGGAGCATCACTTTTACTTAATAATTATTTAAGTGGATTTTTTGTAACTAATAATCTAATCAAAATTAACTATTTAACAACATTTTTTATGATGATTCTTTTAATGATTTTAAGTTATTCGGTAGATTACTTAACTTTAAAATTTCAAAAAGAAAAGAAGGTTTATGAGGAGTTAAAAGAAGAATGATTTTAAAAGCCATTAATGTAAGTAAAAATTTTGGAGAGCGTAAGTTATTCTCTAATTTTAATTTTATTTTTAATGAGAGGAAGCTTTATTCAATAATTGGGGAAAGCGGAACAGGAAAAACTACACTTTTAAATATACTTTCTTTAAATAACTCTGATTTTGATGGAGATATACAAGCAGATCAATATACGTTTAAAAAGTTAAGTGATAAAGAAAAAAGAGATTTTAGGTTGCGTAATTTTGGCTTTGTTTTTCAAAACTTTAATCTTTTTGAAGAAGACACAGTTTACAATAACTTAAGAGTAACTCTAGACGCTGCTATTAAATGTAATGAAGAAGTTAAAAAAAGAAGAATAAATGAAATTTTAGACAATTTAGGGATTGCTAAACTTAAAAATAACTATGTTAAAAATTTAAGTGGAGGAGAAAAACAAAGAGTTGCTATAGGTAGAGCTTTAATTACATCGCCTGAGATTATTTTTTGTGATGAACCTACAGGAAGTTTAGATGAAGAAAATACAAAATCAATTTTTGAATTATTAAGGGGAGTATCAAAATACTCAACAGTAATTGTTGTAACTCATGATGAGGAAAACGCTAAAAAGTATTCAGATTATGTTCTTAAGTTAGAAGATGGAAAAATTAGCAATATTTTTCACAACAATAAATTTGAAGATGAAAACATTAATTTGATGAAGCTTGAAAAAAAGAATAAAGAAGGACACTTATCGTTAAATTTTATTTTTTCTCACTTTAAGAATTTATTTAAAATTCGAAAATTAAGGAACCTTATAAAAAGCGTTTTATTTTCAGTTTCTTTAATTTCTACTGGTCTAGCTATGACCTTGACTACTAGTTTAAATAAAAGTATTACTTCCTCTTTTAGTAGTATTGTTAGTGGGAACGAAGTTGTTTTAACTAAGAAAAACTCAACTAATAGAATCGTTGATTATTATTCTTCTAATAATCAAACTATTCAAAAACTATTAGTGCATTATCCAAAAGATATCTCCCGATACGGCGTTAACTATTTGGTAGACTTTGAGAATTATTTTATTGATGGAAATGAATTATATAACGTAAATTCAAATACAAAAAAGAGAATAAGCGGGTTTAGCGCACGCCATTTTAATGAATATATTTATATTGATGATTATTCAAACTATAAGATTTATCCTAGTGTAAGTGAACCGTTAAAAATGGATGAAGTAGTGCTTTCTATAACTTTTGATCAAATGAAAGAGCTGTGTTTAGAATTACACATACTTCGAGATTTTGAAACTCTAGGCAACTATTTAAAAAGCCATGATTATTTTGTTTCTTTAGAATTAGTTAATAATGAATGGCAATATAGTGATGAGCAATTATTCAAAGTTAAGGGAGTAATTTTTGATAATAAAAATAGAGTTTATCATACTAATAATTTATTTAATGAAATACTTTTTGAAGAACAAATGCGCTTTCCTTCTTCAAACAATATAAACAAAGTTGAAGAGTATCCACGGGTATTTAAAAAAGTCTATTTTATAGAAACTAACGAATATCAAAACGTTCTTTTAAATAAATTATTTTATGATGATAGATTCAAAGATAATGTTTTTGATTCTGACTCAATTACATATCGTCCTTTAACTTATGATAACAGCAAAGGAAAAAGTAGAATTTATGTTTATGATGCCTTTAAAGATGCAATCGATGTTAATATTATCGCTACTTTAAATGATAATGGATTTGAGTACGAAAATTTCTATTTCTCTTCTTCGGCTGGCTATTATAATGATGGAACAAATATTTTTACCGGTTTTAATAATCCTACGTTTTTCTCACTAAACGAAGAAGATTTAAATAGAATAATTGATGCCCACTCTATTATAAAAGCTGAAGATATATATCGAATTGAAAGTCCTGAAAATGTTGTTGATGCTTTTGCGTTAAAAGCTTCTTCTGACAATGTAAAATTTAAGGTGACTGATGAGTATTTACCTTTAACAGAAATAGTAATTAGTGGGGGTTTTGCGGAGATTTTATCTAATAAAGAGCTAAAAAACAAAGATCTATACGTTACAATGCTTGTTCAAAGTGAGTTGAATGGAGATATATTGAAGACAACTTTTAAGACCTTGAAACTCCAAATTAAAGATGTAATAGAAGATGATAAAAGCGTTTCAATTTATCACAATAAAGATTATTCAATTTCGTTATTTAGAGATTTATTTAAGATTTCTTCTTTTAGGCTTGTCCCAAATTCAATCATATTTGAAATGGATGAAAAAGTAGGCGAAGAAGAGCTTAAAAAGCTTAATTCCTATTTTGGAGATTACGAGTTTAAAAACCCACTTTTAGAAATTGAAAATAGTATAGAAGAATCGACATCTTTTTTAAGGTATATACTTTATGCATTTTCTCTTTTAAGTATTTTTAGTTCATTAATTTTAAGTTTTATTATTACTTTTATTAATGCTAACGAACAAAAGGGAGAAATTAAATTATTTATTACGTTAGGGCTGAGAAACAAAGAAATATTTAAAATGTTTTTTGTGGATAATCTAATTAATTCTTTAATTTGTATCGTAACATCAATTTGCTCATTATTATTTATAAACATTTTCGTTAGTCAAGCGGTAGGGAAGATGATAGGTTTAAATTCTCTTTCTATCTTTAATGTTTTCTCGATTTTAGTGGTAATAGGGGTTGCTTTTATAATAGTGCTTGCTTCTTCGTTTGCTACAAGATCTGTGATAAATGAATGTAGTAAAGAACGTTAGAAAAGAGAACTAATTCAGCATTCATTACTCATATTTAAATTTAATAATGAAATGAATAATTATTGAAAAGAGATTTTTAAAAGCAACCTTTTACAGTTAAATTTAAAAATAAACGATTATAATCGTATTTTTTAAACTTAAAGCTCGGATTTTTTGTAGCGAATTATCTTTTTTAAGTTTAACTAATTGCACTTGAGCCAATTTTAAATCTATAACACTTGCTTCTAAAAAAACGCGATAATTATCGTAAATTCTAATTTTATAATTAAAAATTTTTGTAGCGAATAATGTTAAATTAATTCAATCCTGACGAAATAATAACGGAAGAAAAAGAATTAATAGTTATTATTACACTTGTGAGTTATAAAAGCCGATATTTATCGTATTTTCTGGAAATGAAACAAGAAAATTTTGTAGCGAATTTTCAATTTTAAACAATTGTACCTGGAACAATTGGAATCTATGACACTTGCTTTTGAAAAAAAGCGATAACTATCGTGAATTTTATATTTATAACTAGAATTTTTTGTAGCGAATATTGTTAAATTAATTTAATCATGGCGCAATAATACCGGAAGAAAAAGAATTAATAGTTTTTATTACAGTTGTGAATTAATAAAACCGATATTTATCGTATTTTTAGGAAACGAAACAAGATAATTTTGTAGCGAATTTTCAACTTTAAACAATTGTACCTGGAACAATTGGAATCTATGACACTTAATTTCAAAAAAATACGATAACTATCGCGAATTTCATATTTATAACTAGAATTTTTTGTAGCGAATAATGTTATATTAATTCAAACAAAGCGCAATAATACCGGAATAAAAAGAATTAATAGTTTTTATTACACTTGTGAATTAAAAAAAGCCGATATTTATCGTATTTTTAGGAAACGAAACAAGAAAATTTTGTAGCGAATTTTTAAGTAAAAAGTATCCGTTTAATGCTTTATAATTCTTATACTTAAATTGATCGTTTAGCTAAAGCATACAAGAATATAAATCTATAAGATTTATTTTTGATTAATCAGCGTGCTTTTTTGAGTAAGATTTAATGATTTTTGTTAAATATTACTATATAATACTAGGGATTTAGGAGAAATTGATATTATGGGTTTAAAAGCAGGAATTGTAGGACTTCCAAATGTAGGGAAATCAACGTTATTTAACGCCATTACAAATAGCAATGTTGAAGCAGCAAACTATCCTTTTGCAACTATTAAACCTAACGTAGGAACAGTCATTGTGCCTGATGAAAGAGTAGACAATTTAGTTAAAATTTTTAATCCGAAAAAAACTATTTATTCTACTTTTGAATTTTGTGATATTGCCGGATTAGTTAAAGGCGCCAGTAAAGGTGAAGGCTTAGGCAACCAATTTTTATCCCATATTCGTGAAACTGACGCGATTATTGAAGTTGTTCGTTGTTTTGATAATCCAGAAATTATACATGTTGAAAATACAGTTGATCCAATTCGTGATATCGAAATTATTAACCTTGAACTAGTAATGGCTGATCTTGATACATGCCAAAATCGCTTATCAAAAATTGAAAACAAAGCTAGAATATCTAAAGACAAAGAAGCTTTAGTCGAAGTAAACTTATTAACTAAAGCTAAGGAAACTTTGCAAGAAGGAAAAGCTTTAAGAGGTCTTGAATTTAGCGAAGAAGAAATGAAAATTATGAAAAATTTCAATTTCTTAACTATTAAACCTATTATTTATGTCGCAAATGTTTCTGATTCTGATTTAAGTAATTTAGATTCTTGTACTTATTTTCAAAAAGTAAAAGAGTATGCTTCAAAAGAAAAAGCTCAAGCAATTGCAATAAGCTGTGAGATTGAAGCTGAACTTTCAAAATATTCAAAAGAAGAAAAGGCTGAATTTTTAAAGACTCTTGGCGTAGAGATGAGTGGACTTGATAAATTAGCAAGAAGTGCATATCGTTTATTAAATCTTTCAACCTTTTTTACTGTCGGAGAGGATGAAGTCAGGGCTTGGACCTTTAAAAATGGTATGACAGCTCCTGATTGCGCTGGAATTATTCATACAGATTTCAAGAAAGGTTTTATCAAAGCCGAAGTTTATTCTTATGACGACATTATGATTTATAAAAACGAACTTGCTTTAAAAGAGGCTGGTAAATTAAGAATTGAAGGCAAAGATTATGTAGCTAAAGATGGAGATATTTTCTTCTTTAGATTTAATGTTTAGTTATGAAAATTGGATTCAGTAAAGATATACACATTTTAAAAGAAGGTGTTCCTTTAATTCTTGGCGGAGTTAATATTCCTTATGAATATGGCTTAGAAAGTCATAGTGATGGAGATTGCTTAATTCATGCTATCGTTGAAGCGATTTTTGGAGCATTAAATGTTGGAGATTTAGGAAAACATTTTCCTCCAAACGACGATAAATATAAAGATATAAGTTCCTTATATTTTCTCGATTATACTAAGAATTTATTAAGCCAAAAGAGTTATAAAATTGGGAATATTGATTGCTTTATTTCTTGTGAAAAACCTAAATTAAAAGGTTTTTTAGATGAAATGAAGGGAAAAATTTCTAAACATTTAGGTATTAATGTTGAGCAAATATCAATTAAAGCTGGAACAAATGAAGGTGTTGGACCAGTTGGAGAAAAGAAAGCTATAGAAGCTTATTGTGTAGTGCTTCTAGAAGAGGTGAAATGATGGATAAAAAAGTTAGAGTTAGATATGCTCCTTCACCAACCGGATATTTACATATAGGTGGTGCAAGAAGTGCCTTATTTAATTATTTATACGCAAAAAAGTATAATGGTGATTTTGTATTTAGAATTGAAGATACAGATATTGAAAGAAATATTCCAGGCGCAGAAGATAGTCAACTTCATGATCTTATTTGGCTAGGAATTGTACCAGATGAATCCCCAGAAAAACCTAATCCTAAATATGCTCCATATCGTCAAATGGAAAAGCTTGATATCTATAAAATGTATGCTCAAAAGTTAGTCGATATGGGTGTAGCTTATGAATGTTATTGTAGCGAAGATGAACTAGCTGAGATGAAAGAAGAGCAACTTTCAAGAGGAGTAAAATCTTTTAAGTACAATAGACATTGTTTAAATCTAACCGAAGAAGAAAAAGAAAAATATCGTAAAGAAGGTCGTAAACCTACTATTAGACTTAAAATGATGGAAAATCATGAGTTTAAATTCCACGATTTAGTTAGAGGCGACGTAAGCTTTAATAGTAATGATATTGGCGATTTCGTTATTATGAAGTCAAACGGTATCCCTACCTATAATTTTGCGGTTGTAGTTGATGACCATTTAATGGAAATCACCCATGTATTAAGAGGAGAAGAGCATCTTTCTAATACTCCAAAGCAACTCCAAATTTATGAATATTTTGGTTGGGAAGCTCCTCAATTTGGGCATATGACAATTATTGTTAATCAAAACGGTAAGAAGTTATCAAAAAGAGACCACAATATCTTACAATTTATGTCTCAATATCGTGATTTAGGCTATCTTCCTGAAGCAATATTTAACTTCTTATTTTTACTTGGATGGACCAGTGAAGATAACCAAGAAATTTTTACAAAAGAAGAAGCGATTAAATCATTTGATCCAGCAAGATTAAGTGCCTCACCTTCTATGTTTGACAACAAAAGACTTTTGTGGACAAATAGTTACTATATTAAACATTTAAGTGATGAAGATTATTTCTCCTTTATCCTTCCTTTTATGAAAAAAGTTGAATTTAAACAAACAAAAAGTGATGAGGAGTTGAAGAAAATATCCTTAATCTTTAAACAAGAGATTCATACAGGAGCTGAAATAATCGATTTATTAAATGAAATTGTTAAGGAAAAAGAAGATTTAGATGATGAAGAAAAAGCAATTTTATCAAAAGATTCTTCTTTAAAAGTTATTGAATATTTTAGAAAATCCTTGCAAAACCTTGATGAAGTTAATGAAATTAATGTAAAAGCTTTATTTAAAGAAACACAAAGTGTAACTGGAATTAAGGGTAAAGATTTATACATGCCAATTAGAATCAAACTTACTGGTCAAATGCATGGAATTGAGATGTTTAATATTATCGATATTTTAGGTAAAGAAGAGACCTTAAAGCGTCTTCAATAGTTATAGTATTTTAATACTTATTTATTTATAATTTAATAGCGAGAGGAATAGAAAAATGGCAGAAAATTACAAGAATGAATCAATGGTAGATGTTGCTTATTCATATTTAAAAGAGATTAACAAAAAAGTTAAATTTAATGATTTATTTAATGTCATTAGTGAAAGAATTGGATTTAGCGAAGAAGAAAAAGAAAACTTAATTTCAAATTTTTATACTAACTTATCACTTGATGGAAGATTTGTTACATTAGGTAATAATGAATGGGATTTAAGAAGCAACCAAACTTATGATAAAGTTCATATTGATATGAATGATATCTACACCGATATGGAAGAAGAAACCAAAGCTAATACAGACTTTGAAGAATATGATAAGGATGAAATTGTCGCTGAAGGACTTGAAGAAGATAGCGATGATGAAGAATCTGACGATCAAGCCGATTACGACAATCCATCTAAACTTGATTAATTAGGTTTTTATATTTAGGAGGAAATATATTTATGGCATTAGTTAGTGCAACAGAAATGATTAACAAAGCTCATGCAGGTCATTATGCAATTGCTGCTTTTAACATCAATAATCTTGAATGGACAAAATCTATTTTAGAAGCAGTTGAAGCAACAAAAACACCTGTCATCTTAGAAGTTTCTGAAGGAGCTGCAAAGTATATGTGTGGATATAAAACCGTTGCTGAAATGGTTAAAAATATTCACGATGCATTACACATTACTGTTCCAGTTGCTTTACACCTTGATCATGGTTCATATGAAGGTGCAAAAGCTTGTATTGAAGCTGGATTTACTAGTGTAATGTTTGATGGTTCGCATTATCCATTTGAAGAAAACTTAGCTAAGAGTAAAGAATTAATCGCTCTTGCTCATTCAAAAGGTCTTTCAATCGAATGTGAAGTCGGTGGAATTGGTGGAAGTGAAGATGGTGTTACTTCTGCTGGTGAAAAAGCTGATCCAGAAGAATGTAAAACAATTGCTGAACTTGGTGTTGATTTCTTAGCAGCTGGAATCGGAAATATTCATGGAATTTATCCAAAAGATTGGAAAGGTCTTGATTTTGATGTTTTAAAGAAGATTCAAGATGCAACAAACGGAAAACCACTTGTTTTACATGGTGGTACCGGTATTCCTTATGATATGGTTAGAAAAGCCATTACAATGGGTGTTAGTAAAGTTAATGTTAACACTGAACTTCAATTAGTCTTTGCTGCAGCAACAAGAAAATATATCGAGTCTGGTAAAGATTTAGATACCGATAAGAAAGGTTTCGATCCTCGTAAATTATTAAAACCTGGATGTGAAGCAATTAAAGAAAAAGTTATAGATATTGTTAAAAACTTTGGCTCTTACGGCAAAGCAGCTGAATAAAATAAAAAAATAATGTCCTGCCTAAGCGCAGGACATTTTTAAAAAGGAGAAATAATGTATCAAAAAGAAATCGAGAAGATGATTGAAGCAGCAAGAGCAGCTTCAAAAAATATCATGAATTATTATAATTCAGGTTTTCATACTGAATATAAAGAAGATCATTCACCAGTTACCGAAGCAGATAAAACAAGCGATGTATTAATTAAAAATATTCTCCACGAAGCTTTCCCTGACTATGCTTTTTTAACTGAAGAAAGTAGAGATGACAAATCAAGATTAAATAATGATTATGTTTTTATTGTCGATCCACTTGATGGAACTGAAGACTATGTTCATAAAGATGATGAATTTACTGTAAACATTGCTCTTTGCTATAAACACGAAATTGTAGCAGGAGTTATTGCTATTCCAGCACGTGAAGAAATATATTTTGCAACTTTAAATGGTGGGGCTTATAAAATCAATAAAAATGGAAAAAAAATTAGACTTCATGTTTCTGATAAAACAAGCGATTTAACTTGCTTTAGAAGTGTATATCATTTTGCCGATCTTGAAAAAGAGACGATTGAGAAACATAAGGACAAAATAACAAGCGTTGTTAAAAAAGGGAGTAGTTTAAAAGCTTGCTTAATAGCGGAAGGAAAGGGCGAAATAAGTTATCGCTTAACAAGTGGAACTAAAGAATGGGATACCGCCGCTTTTGAAATTATTGTAAAAGAAAGTGGTGGTTATGTTTTAAAACTTGATGGCTCAAAAATGAGATATAACCGCGAAGATGTAAGAAATCTTGAACCATACATTATTGTTAATAAAAAAGAAAATATCTTACTTTAGCAAGGAAAATACTAAAAAAGCTGGTCTATTCTTGACCAGCTTTTTTCATTACTTCTTGAACTAGAGCTTTATCGCTTGCAAGACGTACAGCGATTACTCCAGGAACTTCTTCCATTAAAATAACTTCGATTCCTTCTTCGATATCGGTGTTAATTAAAGCACATCCTTCACATGCTCCGTGTATATTAACATAAACGATGCCATTTTCATAAGAATCAAAAGTAACATCTCCGCCATCTCTTTGAAGAAATGGTCTAACTTTATCTAATGTTTTTTTAATTAACCTAATTGTTTCTTCGTTTTCCATACTTTTCACCTAGTTAAAAATTATAACAATTTTGATAGTGTTTAAAAGTGAAACACATATTTTTATAAAAAAAGAAGATTTCCTAAATTATTTTTCTTATTTAACTTGATTTATTTTTCCTAAATTAAATTAACCT